>Ga0209185_1000054_pt1 | contig 186031 bp, 156 predicted proteins | sample SidtaG_2_FD_187425 | JGI IMG/M metagenome (GOLD analysis project Ga0209185, IMG submission 187425) | Marine algal microbial communities from Sidmouth, United Kingdom - Sidmouth_Asex2 metaG (SPAdes) (version 2) | ecosystem: Host-associated > Algae > Red algae > Unclassified | place: Sidmouth... | reverse complement strand
TTAGCGAACAGGTGTTTTAAGGGATATGATGACATCCTTGATGCTTGTTCAGATGCATGGAACTCATTCGTTAGTGATGCTAAGCGAGTAACGAAAATGTGTAGTAGAGATTGGATTGAAGTGGGAACAAATTAAGATGGAATGGTATAAATAATTTAATAATTGTTGAAATACGATGGATTAATCAAAGGTCAAAGGAGGGGTTACCGATGTGATAGCTTTTGCTTTAAGCTTTTACGTGAGTATTTAGGACTTTCTTTATCAAGATTACTTTACAGAGGTTAGTTTAAGATTTTGAGTAATAATTAGATATTTTTTAGAAAGGAAATGCAAAGAACTACATTAAAAATTGGCGGAGTGGACGGGACTCGAACCCGCGACCCCCGGCGTGACAGGCCGGTATTCTAACCAACTGAACTACCACTCCGCTATTTTTAAATAGCTATAAAATAAGGAGATAAAACAAATAAAATTGGCGGAGTGGACGGGACTCGAACCCGCGACCCCCGGCGTGACAGGCCGGTATTCTAACCAACTGAACTACCACTCCGCAGAGATTTTATTTGAGATTTATAGGTCTCACCTATTCTACAAAAACAAGTTGGCGGAGTGGACGGGACTCGAACCCGCGACCCCCGGCGTGACAGGCCGGTATTCTAACCAACTGAACTACCACTCCGCTACATTGTTTTTTAGATTTTTTTCAGGATCTTGTACCTTAGATTAATTGGCGGAGTGGACGGGACTCGAACCCGCGACCCCCGGCGTGACAGGCCGGTATTCTAACCAACTGAACTACCACTCCGCTACGTTAATCATTGCAAACAACATCTCGTTGAATGCGGCGGAGATAATACGGTTATGGCGAGTGCCAGTCAACCACTTTTTTAATATAATTAACTGTATGTGCGATTGCTGAGCAAAACGTTGGAAAACTCATCAAATGTTAAACCATTTTTATAATTTTTGAGCTTTCTTTCTACGTAGCTTTAAAAACATAAAAAAACCTATGCCCACTAAAATAATAACTCCGTTAACAATACCAATAGTGATATACATTTGTTTTTGCTCTGCTTCTTGCTCTGCTAACTTTTTTGCTTTTTCTGCGGCGAGGGCTTCAGCTGCCAACACCTTTTTTTCAGCTAATATTTCAGCAACCGTTTTTCTTGCGATGAAAACCTCGTTACCATCATCATCAATACTTGGTATTAACATACCATTTTTATTTTCAGCATTAAAAGTGAATACGGGAAGCGTTAAATAAAATTCACGACCTTCAATAGTTTTACCAAACACATCAACTGCAATTCTATGTATGCCGGCTTCGGTGTATTCAATTGCTTTTGATCTTGATATTCCCTTAGCTTCTAGTTGAGTGAAGGGAACTATTTGCTTATCTGGGTAGGTAACCTTACCCTGTAATATAATGCTTTCAGGATCTACGTAGGTAGGGTCAATAGTGAAAGTGACTAGATGATCTATGTTTTCTTCATCGCTGGCTTTAATGGATATTTTTACTGGTGCTTTTTGCACAATAATAGGTTTTTGCCTTAACTCTCTTCCCATTAGTGGCATTTTCACATAATAAATAGGAGTCCATTCACCCGGAGCAAAATCTAAAACAAACTCACCGGTGTAAACACCATCGCCTGCTTTTTCATCAAAGTCGTAACCATCATCTAAAAACGACCCCATTTTAATAGGCTCAGCGCCAAAATTATCATAAGCCCTATTATTTGTACTAAAAAAATCAATATCTAAATTTATAACTGCTCTAAATAATGGATCTGACAAACCTTTATCTCCATTCAGTAATCGCCCAGTTACTTTTAGAGTTTCACCTACTAATAATATTTCAGGTAGAGCATCAACTTCTATAACAACCTCGGTAATAACTAAAATTTGGCTGCTAGGTAAAACCTGACCAATAGCTTGCCATGGTCCTGCCATGGGGTTTTTTATTTTAATAAAGTCGTAAGTGCGATCGTCAAACCATTCAACACTTTCATCATCAGGTAAATTATTTACTTTAAGTTTGGTGCCATCTGGTTTTACTAATATGATAGGTTGAGAGCCTATTTTTCTATAAAAAATAATTTTAAGTTCTTCTATATTTTCATCAACTCTAAAACGATTATCAAAGTAAGGAATTTGATTAGTAATATTGTCAGATTTATAATACTCGACTTGTGGCGCGTCACTTTGTGCAAAAACAAGTGATGTTATGAAAAAAGATAAGGCATTAACAATAAATAACAAAGCGTGTTGTTTATTATTTTTTCTCAAGTGTGTATTTCCCATTTATTTGTTCCAAATTGGTGGATTGCCTTTTTCTTTAATAATATTTAAACGTTTTTGATGTGCTATCACTTCATCGGCAGTTGCCGTAATAACCTTTAATTTTTCTCGATTATTATCAAGCCTTCTAATTTCGTTTGAATCTCCACTTTCATTATTACCTGCTAATAAATTAAAAGCTGCTTGTTTACGTGTCATTTCTACATAAACAAAAGCTAATAACTGAGCATCAATTAATGCCCCGTGATAGGTACGGTCAACTAACTTATCAACTTTATAAAATCTTGCTAAATAGTCTAAGGTTTTAGGAGAACCAAACTCATCTTTAGATACTTTTAGTGTATCAATTACAGTACACATATCGTAAGTCATTGGAACTTTTTTATTGAGCATTGAAAACTCATGGTCCATAAATCCCACATCAAACTTAGCATTATGAATAACGAGTTCAGCACCTTGAATAAAGTTTATAAAATCATCGACTACTTGTTCAAATAAAGGTTTATCACTTAAAAACTCATTGGTTAGTCCATGGATATTAATTACCTCTTGCTCCATTAAAAAGCGAGGATTAATATAAGCATGGAAGCTTCGGCCTGTTAATTGGCGATTTACCATCTCAACACAGCCAATTTCAACAATTCTATGCCCTTCTCTTGGGTTTATACCGGTTGTTTCAGTATCGAGTATAATTAATCGCTCGTCTTTATTATCAATGAGGTTCACGCTTATCGCCTTTTAATTAAACAAATTAGGGTTCTATTTTTTCAGGAAATTCTTGAATATTTAATTTTATTTTATTGTGGGTGTACAATATTACAATGAATAACAGCGTTATTAGTAATTGTAGTATTAACCAAAATGGAGATAAAACTGATAATAAAAAATAGCCTACTACGCTAACAGCTAAATCAACGAGTAAAGCTAATAAAATAAATTTTCTTATATGTTGCCAACAACGCTTAACCCATAAAGGTGCTTGCGGTCTTCTTAGGCTAATAATAAGTATTACAAATAATCCCAAGGCACCTGAAATTAAACTCAAATAAAACATTTTAGGATCAGGAAAAACCATTTTAACCGTGTCGGTTTGATTGTTCATATTAGAAATAGACATTACCCAAATTAAGTAACCTCTTATAACAAAAGCTAACATCACATATATAAATTTGGATAATTTTAAACAATCAAATGGGGTAAAATCTTTAAGTGAATATTTTGCATAGCGATGTTTACACATTTTTAAATCTTTCAGCTCGATCCTTATCTAAGTATTGTTGTGCTAAAGTAATGGCTCTAACCGCTTTTGAGTTAAATTCGCGATTATATAATGTGTATACAACAAATATTGTCGCAAATATAGATAACACGGGATGATAGAACCAACACATAACAGAGATAGAAAAATAGTAAGCACGTAAGCCGTAATTATATGAATGCGCTGCTTGATCGTGTACCACGGCCATTTGTCGGGCGTAAGCTCTTAAGTTTTCATTTAAACCACTTTCATCCACTGGCGCTGCGCCAATCATTACATTTAAAAAGCCGTATTGTCTCATTGACCATGTAAATTTAAAAAAAGACATTACGAAAATAAAGGCTAAAATACCTAATTTAAATTGAAACATATGCGCGCTTGACTCTGACGCATATGGAATAGAATAAATTACCTCTTTAATTTGCTCAGTTTTAGCAAACAACGTAAGAATACCGGCTAGTACAAGCAAGGTAGTGGAGGCAAAAAAAGCAATATTACGTTCAAGATTTGAAATAAGCGAAGCTTCACCTACTCTAATATCTTTTGTAATGGCTTCATACATCCAATGAATACGATGCTGGTTAAGACAACGAGCAATACAGTTTGTGGTTTTTGCTTTTTTTCTAGCAAAAGTTGTATAACCAAACCAAAAAGTAAGTAAACAAAATAAAGCAGTGTAATCGAGCAAATATAAGGACATATGAGTACAGCAGAAAAAGGTTTTATTTATTATGCAATAGCGCAATAAAAGATTCGAGACTTAAATAATGAAAATTAATTTTTATAATCTATAATACAAATATTAATTACTTTTATATTAATATATACCCGTTATCATTAAAATAATAATAAACCTTGGAGCTCAAATGTTAAAGCTATGGAATAGCCGTTTATTTTTTTCAACAGCCTTACTTTTACTTATTTCATTTTCATCTTCTGCGCAAATACAAAAAAACACCGATAAACTAATCATCCCAAACACTAAACATTCAGTTATTATTGATGGGGACTTAGATGATATCGCTTGGGAAAATGCGTTAATCATCTCATTAGATATTGTAAATAGTCCTGCAGATAACGTTCCCAGCCCTATTAAAACTAAAGCAAAGGTCATTGAAAATGGCACTCACATTTATATATCCTTCCTCGCTTCAGATCCAAATCCTGACGAAATCCATGGCTTTTTAGCTGATCGAGATACTACATGGAATGATGATTTAGTGGGTATAAAGTTAGACACTTTTAATAGTAGACAATTGAACTACAATTTTTTTGTTAATCCATTTGGTGTACAAAATGATTCTATATCAAATGAAGTAACCTACGAAGAAAATCGCTTGTGGGATGGGAATTGGCAGTCATTTGGGAAAAAAACTTCCAATGGTTATCAGGTAGAGATGGCTATTCCTTACAATGTATTAAGTTTTGATGAAGCCACCACCATTAAAACTTGGGCAATTGAGTTTATTCGATATTATCCAAGAAATGAACGCCTGCGTATTTCACATGTTATGCTTAATAAGGACAATGCTTGTTGGTTGTGCCAAATTCCAGAAATTAAAGGCTTCCAACAGGTATCAGCTAAAGAAAACCTTACCGTAACCCCAGCTTTAGTTGCCTCAAGTAATCAAAAACGCAGTACGCCTGAGCAAAGTTGGTCAGAAGAAAAAGATATTGATGCTGGGCTAGATATTCGATGGGGCCCTAATTCAAACACATTATTTAATGCTACATTAAACCCAGACTTTTCAACCGTTGAGTCTGACGCTGGTCAATTAAAGGTTAACAATGCCTCATCATTATTCTTTGATGAAAAGCGAAGTTTCTTTTTAGAAAACTCTGATTACTTTAGCAGTAACTACAATCTTGTATATACACGTAATATTGCTGATCCAGATTACGGAGTAAAACTCACAAGTAGAACAGATAAGTACAGTTATGGTTTATTTGTCACGAACGATCAAGAAACAACATTTATCGTTCCGGGGAATATAAGCGATGACATTGCTTCGTTAAACACCAAAAGTCATTCGGCAGCGTTTAATTATCGTTACAATATTAATGACCAATTAACATTAGGAGTGGTGTCTACGCTAAGAGTTGCCGATAATTACCATAATGGATTAGCAGGCATAGATGCTAAATACAGAATAAATGAATCGCACACCATTAATACCCAATTTTTATATTCAAATACTAAATATCCCGCCAATCTATTTAAAAGCTTTTGTTTTGATGATGCAGAAGATGCATGTCAACAAATAAATACAGATTGTAAATTTGGAAACTGTAATTACAACGAGCAAGTTAATAGAACTAATATGCAAGATGACTTTAGCGATCAAGCTTATAAAATTGATTATGTCTATAGCTCAGAGTTTTGGGAAGTAACTGTAAACCATCAAAAGATTGATCAACTTTTTAGAGCTGATTTAGGTTTTATGGCTAAAACCGATTACCAAAAAAATGAAATAGATGTTGTGCGTTTATTTTATGGCGATGAAGATGACTTTTGGTCAGAAACTTATGTTTATAGCTCTTGGAACCAAATAAAAAATGAAGCTGGAGAGTTTATCGAACGTAACTTTGATGGCACACTCGAGTTAGTTGGCCCTAAACTGTCTTATGTAAGCATTTACCTACAAGAATCAACAAAAACAGGGTTAAGACATGACGCTTCTTCACTAAAACTCGACGGTAATACTACCCAATTTACTGAACAAGTCGTGGAGTTATACGCAGAGTTTAAACCACATAAAAGATTATTCACTAGTGTGGGTTTTAATTTTGGCGATAAAATTGATTACAACAATAATCGTTTAGGTACATTCAACGAGCTTTTTGTTGAGTTAACCAGCCATATTACTGACCATTTATACATTGCTGTAAACCATACTTATAATGAGCTCAAAGCTGACCCTGCATTGATAGGGGTTAATGATAATGTTTATACCGCTAATTTAACCAATTTACGTATTTCTTATCAATTTGATGTACAAAGTTACCTAAAGCTTAACGTTGAATATTTGGATATAAATTACAATACCGAAAACAATCCTTTTGTCGCATTTGATAATGTAGATAAAAATTTATCAACACAACTAATTTACTCATACAAATTAAATCCTCAAACTGTATTTTTTCTTGGTTATTCAGATAATAGTATTCAAAATGATAACTTAACGACTTTGCTTCGAAGAGAAAAAACATTTTTTAGTAAGATCAGCTATGCATGGTCATTGTAATTGCAGATTGGTTACAGGATTGCTGCAAATTACATATATACCCGTTACCAATCAAGATGCAGGTTTAAGTAGGAACTAAAAACAATTTAGGCACAGATTTCAAGTTCCAGACGAAATTTAAGGACTACATCCCTCTTCGTCGTTAGTGCTTTTTACAAGGGAACAACAATTGCAATTAATTAAAGTATTACCTTGAATTACTTACTATAAACATTGATGCTCAAGTGCTCTTAGATACGTATCTTGATTGGTAACGGGTGTGTATTTTTGTATCAATAATAGGTTTAAAATTTAACTAAGTCAGCTCTTCATATCTACTAATATAATTTATCCTGAATATCTTATAACTAAATATCACTTCTTTTTTATTAATAAAACTATAGTCTTAGGTTGTAAATTTATACAAATCAACTTGCTGCATAAGCCAAATTTAATACTAGATCCCATTCAGCGTTTTAATATTAAGTAAACTACTATAAAGTCAGTACAATACTTAACGCATATTGCATAGGAAAAAAAGCATGACAAATATATTCGAAGATAACTCTACTTCAATAGGTAAAACTCCACTGGTAAAGTTGAACCGTGTAACAACAGGTAATATATTCGCTAAAATTGAAGCGAGAAACCCAAGCTTTAGTGTTAAGTGTCGTATTGGCGCTAATATGATTTGGGATGCAGAAAAAAAAGGGCTACTAACACCCGGTAAAAACATCGTAGAACCTACTAGTGGAAACACAGGCATTGCATTAGCATTTGTCGCTGCCGCCCGAGGTTATGGCATTACCCTTACTATGCCAAGTACAATGAGCCTTGAACGTCGTAAACTTTTAAGCGCATTAGGGGCAAAAGTTGAACTCACCGATGGCGCAAAAGGTATGAATGGCGCCATAGCCAAAGCTAAAGAAATTAGAGATGCCGATCCTGAAAACATCATATTATTAGGACAATTTGATAATCCAGCTAACCCTGAAATTCATGAAAAAACAACGGGTCCAGAAATTTGGGAAGATTCCAACGGCAACGTTGATATTTTTGTGGCAGGCGTAGGAACAGGTGGCACTATTACAGGTACTAGTCGATACCTTAAGCGCGTAGCCGACAAACCTATTTTATCTGTTGCTGTGGAGCCTACAGATTCACCGGTAATTTCACAAAAATTAGCCGGCGAAGAATTAAAGCCAGGTCCACATAAAATTCAAGGAATTGGTGCAGGTTTTATTCCAGGCAACCTAGATTTAGATATTGTTGATGCCGTAGAGCAGGTTTCTAATGATGATGCTATGGCGATGGCTCATCGTTTAATGAAAGAAGAAGGCATTTTGGCAGGTATTTCTTCGGGTGCAGCTGTTGTAGCGGCAATAAGATTAGCTGAAAAGCCTGAAAATAAAGATAAGAATGTAGTCGTTATTTTACCAAGCTCTGCTGAACGTTACTTATCAAGCGCTTTATTCTCTGATAGCTTTTCAGATAAAGAGCTGGTTCAATAAATAATAACATTAGGTTTTCATAAAGGCGCATTAGCGCCTTTTTTATTTGAAAAATATTAATTTAAAATTGATAGCTCTGAAAAATATAGACGTGATTAAAAATAAAATTTAACAGAGCAAACTTTTACTTAAAAAATGTACTAAAGTAATGTAATGAGGTTTAGTTAAACTACTTTAATCAAAATATTAGCAAGGCGCACATGAATTTCATTAAATATATATTGTTGGGTTTAGCCTTTTTAGTATCAGGTTGCGATGATGATAAACATGATATTACTATTATTGATAACCCAGAGTTAGTCACCATTGCTTTCTTCGATGCACTATATAATGAAAAAAATATAGAAAAAGCAGCCAGCGTTTGTACCCCTAAATTAGCAAGAATAATATTGCATTACCAATCATCTCAGGCGGTAGGAAGGCACATATTTAATATGCAATTTGATGAAGTTGAAATAGCACCAGAAGATAGCGGTGTAAAAGTACGAGAACAATTTAAAGATGCCGCTGTTATCACCGTATATTTTAATGGCATGTATCGCGGAGATAACGTAAAAGACGCTAAACGTTTATCACTTATCCAAATAAATAATAAATGGGTTATCCATAAAATATTAAAAGATCCTTTTTAATTCTCATAAATTCTATATCAGTAAAACTCAACATGTAAATTTTTGTGCTTTAAAATGCGTCTATTTCTTTTACAACTACAAATACTCTTTTATAAAAAAATAAACTATATCGCTGTATTATATAACTTATATATTATTGGCATCTTTTTTGCTTTACAACATATAGATAAAATGGAAACACTCATTAAACTTTGGAGTAACAAATATATGAACAAGAACTATATAAAAGTAATAGCATTAGGCACAGCCTTATTATTTAGTAGTTTAAGCCAAGCTGCTTTAGTTGATTTATCAACATGGCAAAATGATGGAAATGGATACTGGCAAGTTCAACCAGGTAATGGCTCTGTAAAACAAGCTAGACATGGTAATTCAAGTGTATTTTTTAAAGACGGTAGTAACGCTAGAGATACAGCAATTAATGGTCAAATTACCGTTGCTCCTAACTGGGATGATGACTTTGTAGGTTTTGTTTTAGGTTATCAAAATAACGAATTACGTAGTGCTTCTGCAGATTATTGGTTAATTGATTGGAAAAAAGGAAACCAAGACAATTCTTATGCCGGTTTATCTCTTTCACACGTAACTGACGGTTCTATAGAAAAATCATTTTGGGATCATACGCCAGGAGCGGTAACTGAAGTTGCAAGAGCTACCAATTTAGCTTACGCAGGATGGGTTGGTGGAACAACATATAATTTTGATATCACTCATACCGCTAATTTAATTGAAGTAAGAGTAAATAACTCTTTAGAATTAAGTGTTACCGCCGCTCAAGCAGGTGTTAGCGAGTTTACAGATGGTGCTTTTGGTTTTTATAACAATTCTCAATCAGGTGTGACCTACGCCAGTATTGAAAAAAGAATTATTGATGAAACTCAAGTACCTGGTCCATCAACCTTAGCTATTTTCGCATTAGGTATAGCAGGATTGTTGGCTCGTAAGTTGAAAAAGAGTTAGTAATACAGTTTTCATATACAGCCCTAATTTTATTAGGGCTTTTTATTTCTGCATTTTAACAAGCCTATTCTTTCTACCTAGTTTAAGTTATTGCCCTAACACTTTTCCTTCTCTTCTAGGATCTGCACCACCTATTAAGCCCTGATCAAATATCTCAATAACATGTAAACCGCTATTTAAATCTCTAACCACTACCTTATGTCCCTTCTCTTTGAATTTTGATGCTAAATTTTCTAATGGTGTCCCTTTTTCAAGCGTAGTAACATCATTTCTATTGGTGATCTTAGGTAAATCAATCGCCTGTTGAGGGCTTAAATTCCAATCTAATATACCAATAATAGTTTGTGCTACGTAATCAATAATTCGGCTTCCACCTGGCGAACCAAGTACTAACTTTAACTGATTATTTGCATCGAAAACCATAGTAGGTGCCATCGAGCTTCTAGGCCTTTTAAATGGTTCAACTCGGTTAGCTACCCATTTTCCAGCTTGTTTAGGCGATAATGAAAAATCGGTTAGTTGATTATTTAAAATAAATCCTTCAACCATCAATGCTGATCCAAATGCCATTTCAACACTTGTAGTCATTGAAATAGCATTGCCAGAGGCATCTACAATTGAAATATGACTCGTTGATGGACGTTCAATGGCATTATCTGATCCAAAATCTGAATAACCTTTTGGCTTGCCTGCGTTTGCCTTACCCATATCTTTTGTTGGATCAATTAATTTAGCTCGATTTGTTAAATAACTCGAGGAAATTAATCCCTCAACAGGAATATTTGAAAAACTAGGATCAGCGATGTACTTTTCTCTATCTGCAAAAGCTAATTTCGAACTTTGCGTAAAAAAATGTAATGCTTCAACACTGTTAGGTATTTGTTTAGATAGATCAAAACCATTGAGTAAACCTAAAATTTGAATTACAGCAATACCACCAGAACTCGGTGGTGCCATACCACAAACATTATAGCTTCGGTATTTTCCACACACTGCATCAACCTGATTGGTTTTATAGCTAGCTAAATCTTTAAGCGTTAACCGACCCGGTTCAATCGCTGCATGTTGTACTTTATGTACCATTTTTTTTGCGATCCAACCTTGATAAAAAACTGAGATCCCCTCTTTTGCTATACTTTTATAAACTTGAGCTAATTTAGGGTTTTTTAGCGTATCTCCGGCTTTTATTGCTTCACCATTTGGATAAAAATAGGCTCGTATTTCAGGTAACTGCTTCACTCCGGGGTTATAAGCTAAATCAACAAGTTTGGCTAATCGCGGAGAAACCGTAAAGCCATTTTCTGCCAATGTAATTGCATCTACAAATAGCTCGTGCCAAGCTAACTTACCGTATTGTTGGTGAGCTTTTTGTAAGGCTGCCAAAACTCCCGGAGTGCCAACTGAGCGCCCCCCTACAACTGCGTTGATCCATGACACTGGATTACCCGCTTCATCAATAAATAAATCAGGTGATGCATTTTCTGGTGCAGTTTCTCTACCATCGAAGGTTGTTAATTGCTTTTTGTTTTTATCCCAGTGCAATATAAATGCACCGCCACCAATACCTGAAGACTGTGGTTCTACCAAGGTAAGCACTAATTGCACAGCAATAGCGGCATCAATAGCGCTACCTCCTTTAGCTAAAATATTATAACCAGCTTGACTTGCATAGGGATTAGCAGCCGCAACCATAAATTTTTTGGTTATTACATTTTGCTGTTGATTGAGTCCTGTTGCAGCTTCAGGCTCTCGATCTTCTCGAGGAATTTTGTTTATTACAGCCTCTGAGTTTTTATTATTTGAACCTTTCAACGTATTTGAGCCAGCGTCTACATAATGAGTGCATGATGAAAAAATTAATATCGCACTAACAATAAATGAGAGCTTAAATGGAGAAATCATGATTTTCCTTACTTGTGATTTTTTCAAAAATGAATTTTTTACTCTTTACCTTTAATGTTAGCTGCTGGTTTAAATGACAATTGCAGGTTATTAAAGGCGTTAAAGCTTTTTAATAGCGGTTGATATTTTAAGGTGTTATTTTCTAATAAACCAAGTGCATAAACACAAGCCTCTAAAGAAGACAAAGCATGCGCTTTTTGGGTTGATCTAATTCGATAGTTTCCTTGTATATTTTCAGGCAACATTAAATGCGGTATAGCATGTAAACAGCTATTTAATTTATACATTTTATAGGCTTTTTTCCACGTACCATCAAGTAAAATAATACAATATTTTTTGTTTAGTGAATGGCTAACAGAACTTGTACATTGATCAATAATTGGCGTTAATTCCCTAGCATGCTCACTGGGATATAACAGGGAGATATGGTTTTGATAACGATTTAACATGTACGTTAATTCTTCATTGTCGTCAAAAACTTCACCTACAATAACAGTACATTGACGCAACGACTGAGCTAATAAAGTTAAAGTGCCTTTAGTTTGCTTAACTTCACTTGGATGTTGTAAAACAACTACATGAATGTTGTTATCTATATGAATAAATAAATCACATATACAGCCTACTTTTGCTCGAAAGCACACCGTACAATTTTCTCTTTTCACACTAATGCTCACTCTAAAAGTAGATTTATTAAATTACTGCCAGTAATTATTAGGCGTAATAGGTATACTATCAAATCAGTTTAACTTACACCCTTTAATAAACTAGGCAAATAAAGTGTAAACATTAATATGCTCACAATTAAATCATTACCTCTTCAAAAACATCAATTAACTTTACCTTTATTGGTTGTTTTAATATCCGCACTTGCATTTATTTTTAATCTTGAAGCTCTATCGTTTCAGCGTAATTCTTTTACTAATGGTCAACTATGGCAAGCTTTTACTGCACACTTTTTACATACCAACTTTAATCATTTTATATTAAATATTAGTGCGGTTATCTTATTATGGCTTTTACACGGTCAGTATTATAACTTTTTAAATTACACAGTAGTATTTGGCGTCTCAGCTATTACAACAACGTTTGGCGTATATATGTATTCACCTGAAATTACCCAGTATGTCGGTTTGTCAGGCGTTTTACATGGGTTATTTATTTGGGGTGCATGTAAAGATATTCAGCACCATGATAAAACTGGCTTTATTTTACTAGCAGCAGGAGTCGGTAAAGTTATTCATGAACAGATTAATGGAGCTAGCGAGAGTGTTGCGCAACTTATATCAGCAACAGTCGCAATAGACGCCCATTTATGGGGTATGGTTGGGGGTGGATTTATGGGATTGCTGTACTTTTATCCCTTTAAAAAAATGGTAAATTAAGCTAATTTTTATTACGGTATTTAAACTTAAAAAGATGGTGTTTACATTGAGTAAAACACTATAAAAATGGTTTATACCCGTTACCATTTAAAATAAACTTAACTACTTTCAAACTACCCAACATTGCCGTTAATACCACGTAAATTCACCAGAGATAATACAATTTTACACAAAACAAAATATAATGTATATTTATACAGTTAATTATTTAAAATTAAGCTCAGTTAAAATCAATAAATGAAAAATAGTTAGCAAGAATGAGTAGCTCAGTTTATTTTAATTGAAAGTGATAATACTTAAATATCTCTTCTCTTTTATAAATAAAGAGATTATTTAAATTAACTCTTAAAAGTAAGAGTAAGTATAAAACGTAAAATAGGATTAGTAGAATGAAACTATTTATTGCTGAAAAGCCAAGCCTAGCCAGAGCAATAATTGATGTACTACCTAAACCTCATAAAAAAAACGACGGTTTTATTGAAGCTAACAACGGCGATGTGGTTACTTGGTGTATTGGTCACTTGTTAGAACAAGCCTCACCTGAAGATTATGATGCAAAATATAAAAAATGGTTAGTTGAATACTTACCTATTATTCCAACAGAATGGCAGTTAAAACCCAAAACTAAAACAAGAAAACAGCTAGGTGTTATTAAAAAGCTGATAAATAAAGCAACAACTATTGTTAATGCTGGCGATGTTGATAGAGAAGGTCAAATACTTGTTGATGAAGCAATTAGTTACTGCGGAGCGTCAAAAACTAAAATAAATAATGCTCAGCGTTGTTTAATAAGCGATATGAATTTTGCGGCAGTTAAAAAATCTGTTAATAATTTAAAACCTAATAAAAATTATATTCCACTGGCAGTTTCAGCCCTTGCTAGAGCCAGAGCCGATTGGTTATATGGTTTAAATATGACGCGACTATGTACTTTGCAAGGACAAAAGTCGGGATACAACGGAGTATTATCAATAGGACGAGTTCAAACGCCTATTTTAGGTTTAGTGGTAAATCGTGATATAGAAATAAATAACTTCGTTTCAAAACCTTTTTATGAAGTTATCGCTGAGATTAAAACAAGTAATAGTGAAACCTTTCAGGGAAAGTGGCAACCCAGTAAGGCATGTGAACCTTATATGGATGAAGAAAAACGTGTTTTATCAAAAGAGCTAGCACTAAATGTTGTTAACAGAATTAATAATCAACCTGGTAAAATAATCCAAGTTAGTCAAAATAAAAAAAAGCAACAACCGCCACTATTATTTAGCTTGTCCGGTTTACAAATAGCTGCATCTAAGTGCTTCGGTATGACGGCTAAACAGGTATTAGATACCTGCCAATCGCTCTACGAAAAACATAAGCTAATCACCTATCCTCGTTCAGATTGTCAATATTTACCCACTGAACACTTTAACGATGTACCTTCGGTTATTAAAGCTGTTAGCCAAGTATCAACTGAACTTGCTACTAAAGTTATTTCGGCCGATTTAAAGAAAAAAAGTAGGGTATGGAACAATAAAAAAGTGAGCGCTCATCACGCAATTATTCCAACAGCTAAAAATAAACCCACTGGCGTATTATCATTTCATGAAGAAAAAATTTATGGGTTAGTGGCACGCCAATACGTAGCTCAGTTTTTCCCTGATTTTGAATATACAGATAAACAAATTGATACGGTTATTGAAGGTGGTCTATTTATTAGTAAACAAAAAGATATAATTTATAATGGTTGGAAAGATTTATTTATTAGCGCAAACAAAAGCAGTAAAAATAATACCGGCGACCAAGATTTTTCAGAAAAAAAATTGCCCAATGTAAAGGTTGACGATACCATAAAATGCCTACAAGGCAACTTAATAGAAAAAAACACTAGTGCACCTAAACCATTTACAGACGCTACTTTATTGTCTGCACTTACCGGCATCTCACGTTATGTGACTAATAACGATATAAAAAAAGTATTGCGAGAATCCGATGGTTTAGGCACTGAAGCAACACGTGCAGGTATTATAGAATTATTATTTACACGACAGTTTTTAACACGAAAAGGTAAAGAAATAAGAGCAACAGATATTGGTACAAAATTGATCACTGCATTGCCCTTACAAATTTCTCAACCTGATATGACAGCCCTCTGGGAATCGCAGCTTGAATCAATTAGTACTCAATCACTCAATTATCAAACATTTATTAGTGGCATTGAGCAAAATTTAGGACAATTAATTGATGAAGTAAAAGCAATTAGTTTTACGGGTTTACCACAATCATCAGCTCCACGAAAATTTACACGTAAACGAAAAAGCAAAGCAAAGGTTAAAAGTTTTAGTAAGTAGATATATACCCGTTACCATTCAAAATGCAGGTTTCAGTGGGAACTAAAAACAATTTAGGCAAGGCATTAAGTTTATGTCATGGTTATTCCCTGACTAAACTTAATAACGCCGCATAAATTGTTTTTAGACCCATCGAAGAAGCGCTTGAGCGTTTATTCCTGTAAAAGATGACTTCATCGTTAATACTTTTTATAAGGTAACAACCATTACAATAAAATATTGCCTTGAATTACTTACTGTTAAGATTGACGCTCACGCGCTCTGAAACGAGCATCTTGATTGGTAATGGGTATATACCCGTTAACTTCCGTCATCAACAGAAGTGAGCGGTGTTAACTTATTTAAAAATTCTACCATGTTATTAGCCAGTTTTTTGTGAGGTTTGCACCCGACTTGCTCAACCCAAATTTCACCCGTTTCATTATCAAGTGAAATAATCATATCGTCTTCATCGGTAACCGCAAAAAATAAAGTAATATTTTGCTTTAGTTTTTGCTTCATCATAATGTGACCTATCAAGTTTTGTTGTAACCTTTCAAAATCTTTTTTATTCCAAGCCAGTAATAATGATAACTTACCATCTTCGCTTTCTGCTTCAATAGATTCGCTATATATGCAAGTAAAGTAGTCTTTAATGTCTTGATGCAAAGTTAAATTAAGCGCTTGTTCAACGTTTTCAAAATTTAATTTATTAGTTATTTTTACAGGTTTCCAGTAAATCTCTTCATCGTTATGGCGACCTTGCTCACAATCTGAAGCCCAGTCTTCATCAGATTCAACCGTTGGTAATTGATGGTGTTCACGTTGATGTTTCTCTATGTATAAATCGGCAAATGCTAATAACGTATGAGTTAATGTATTAGGTGAAACATTAGATAAGGTATTTGGTAATGTCATATCTGGAAAATATCCTTTAAAATAAACGCCTACTTAACGTGTAAACACGTAACATTATATTGATAATACATAAGATAAAAAGCCCTTTATGACTTTATACAAAGATTCTAACGAACTAAATACATTACCTTTAGGTAAACCTACTGAATACTGTAGTCAATACAATCCTCTGTTATTACAAGCAGTTCCTCGAACCTTAAATCGAGATAGTTTAGGCATTCAGACAAACAGCTTACCTTTTAAAGGTGAAGATGTTTGGTATGGTTACGAACTTTCTTGGTTAAACACAAAAGGTAAACCTATAGTCGCAGTGGCTGAATTTAGATTTGATTGTATAAGCCCAAATATTGTTGAGTCGAAATCGTTTAAACTTTATTTAAACAGTTTTAATCAAAGTAAATTTGCTTCATGGGATGAAGTGCAACAAAAACTAACACAAGACTTATCTAATACCTCAGGTTGCCAAGCCCAAATTACTTTGTGTAAAGTTGATGATTGTGCTGCGTTAGCGATTGCACCTACAACAGCAACATGTATTGATGATATTGATGTATCTATTGATAATTATGATATAAATTCATCCTTATTAAAGCTAACGGAAAATAGATACGAGGTAAACAATAAAACCTTGGTGAGTCATTTATTAAAATCCAATTGCTTAATTACCAACCAGCCTGATTGGGCGAGTATTTATATTACCTATACTGGCACTGAAATAGATGAAAAAGCCCTATTGAGTTACCTTATTTCGTTTAGGCAACATAACGAATTTCATGAACAATGCGTTGAAAGAATTTTTACCGATATAATGGAAATATGTTGCCCAAGCCAACTTACGGTTTTTGCTCGTTATACACGCAGGGGCGGCCTAGATATTAATCCTTTTAGAACTACAGAAAATACAAAAGCGCCAGACTTAAGAACATTAAGACAATAGAGACCCTTGAATAAAATTATTTTAATGAAACCGTATCTAAAAATATAAAAAATCAATAACTTAAGTGTATTCTCTAGTATAATTCTTATTAGTTAGCAAAGTTCAACCACACTCATTTTTTTATCAAGTCGCTTTATTGAGATTTTCTGACATAATTAAAGTATTAATATACAATAATCGATCGTAGGACATCATTTTTATTATGAGCGATAACTCCTCTACTGACGCGCAAGTCATTCAGTTAAAACGTAAATTAGAAGCCGCCATCTCATCGCGTGCCTTGTCAGAAAATGCCCTAAAAGTACAGTCATCTATGCTAGTTGAATTTATTGGTAAGTTATCTCAAACCTGTAAAGGACAAGATATTACTTTAGACAATAAATTAGCAAACCTACGCAGCTTACTCAAAAAATCAGCTCCTTTAGCTGATATTGAAAAGCAAATTGCGATTATTTCACAACTTCTACAAAAATATTCAACAACCAACTCAGCCAACATTACCATCCTACATAATGACTTTTTATCCGCAGGAAAATCACTTCAAAAAGTTAAAGGCTTGCCCAGTGGCTTAAGACGAGATTTGCGCACACTATTACAAAACAGCGAAGATAAAAAAGATGCTGTAGTGCAGTATATTCCTATTTTAAGTGAACTGATCTCTTTTTATGTGACGGTTTTAGAGACAAAAAACAACGCCACTGAAGACATAGCACTAAACCAACCTGTTATAAGTAATAGTAATTCAAATTTAGAACAACGGGTGAGTCAGAAATTCATTGATAAATTTTCAAGCATTTTGAATGAACTTGTATTGTCTGATATGAATACCAAGCAGCTATCTACGGTAAAATCAAAATTAACATCGGATATGTCTAATAAAAGTTTAGTTGACCGATTTTTTGAAGTGTTTGACGTTATTGTTGAAGATTTAAAAAACGAACGTAATACAGCAAAATTATTCTTGTCCACTCTAAGTGATACACTTTCTACGGTGCAATCAGCCGTTAAGAGCACCTTAAAAATTAGTGCTGACTCCGGTATAAAACATGAAAAATTAAACACTATATTACAAAAACAAGTAGGAGAAATGGCAACAGAAATAAGTAATGCAACTTCTCTTACTGTTATAAAAAATGATATTAACGACAAGTTAAAACGCATTGCCAATACGTTACAAAAAAAATCAGAACTTGAACAAGAACAAAACAATTTATTACAGTCAAGAATGCAAGAAATGGCAGCTAAACTTATAGCGCTTGAAGAACAAAGTTCTACCTTTGAAAAACGTATTGAAGAACAAAAAGTAAGAAGTATGACCGACGCATTAACAAAATTACCCAATAGAGCGGCCTTTGACGATTATTACGCTAAAGCAGTAATGAAATATCATAGCAACATCTTTAATTTAGTTATTGTTGTTTTAGATTTAGATGATTTTAAAAGAATAAATGATACTTACGGACATACCGCCGGCGATAAAACCTTACAAGTCATTGCAAACACACTAAAGAAAAACATTGGTGAAAATGCTTTTGTAGCTCGCTACGGTGGTGAAGAATTCGTTTTAGTTATTTCTAAAACTGATCAAGCACAAGTAATAGACAGATTAAATAATTTAAGAAAAAAAATAGCTCAACTACCTTTCAAATTTAAAAACGACAAAGTTAATATCACCGTTTCAATTGGCGCTAGCCACTTTAAAAAAGATGATAATACTCACACCGCATTCGAAAGAGCCGATGAGGCACTTTATAGAGCTAAAGCCCAAGGGAAAAATCAAGTTATTTATGTTTAACTCTTTTAATCCTATCTCTAAATAAAAGCCACAAGCGGATGAAATTTCAAACAAAAAAGTTGAATAATTTTTTTGTAAACTGTTACTTTAAGGGTATGAATCTAAAGCTACTTAAACTTATTGATCACATGCTTGTATTCTATTAAAGCTTTACATTAAAGAGCTAATCTAGTTCAACTATACGCATAATTTTTTTTGTAAAAACTCATTAGTGTTGTAACACAAACGCTTTGACCCCATACCTTAATACATAATTCTAGGTTTTAGAAAGGAACTTACATGCAAACACAGCTTAACCCTGTAGGAAATATGAATTTACTTTCACAAATGGAAGTAGATCAATTACAACAATCAGCAACAAGCGATTTATATAATTTATATCGCAATTGTTCTCTGGCAGTATTAAATGCTGGTAGCCATACCGATGATGCAGAAGAAATATACGAAAAGTACTTGGACTTTCAAATACAAGTATTACGACGAGAACGTGGTATTAAATTAAATTTAGAAAACCCACCCATGCATTCCTTTGTTGACGGCACCATCATTAAAGGTATTCAAGAACATTTATCTGTTGTACTACGCGATATACTTTTTACCAATACCAAATATAAAGATATCAGCAACAACTCAAGCGAAATTACACACGTTACCTTTGATATTTTACGCAATGCTAACGTTATTCAGCCAGACACAGAACCTAACCTGATAACTTGTTGGGGTGGTCACTCAATAAACCAAACTGAATATAAGTATACAAAAAAAGTTGGTTACCACCTTGGGTTACGTGGTTTTAATATATGTACGGGGTGTGGTCCTGGTGCAATGAAAGGTCCGATGAAAGGAGCAACTATTGGTCATGCTAAACAACGTAACAATTTTGGACGTTACATTGGGTTAACAGAACCCAGCATTATTGCTGCTGAACCACCAAACCCGATCGTGAATGAATTAGTGATCATGCCTGATATTGAAAAAAGGCTTGAGGCATTTGTACGTATTTCTCACGGGATAATTATTTTCCCTGGCGGAGCTGGTACATCAGAAGAGTTACTTTACTTATTGGGTATAATGCTCAATAGTAAAAACCATGCGCAAAAATTACCTATTATTTTAACCGGCCCCATTGAAAGTGAAGCGTACTTTAAAGAAATAGATGCCTTTATTGGTGCTACCTTAGGACCAAAAGCACAAAGCATGTATCAAATTATTATTGGTGATGCAGAGAAAGTTGCTAGAACCTTAAAATCTCGGCTCGAAGAGGTACTAACTTACAGAAAAGAAATTGGCGACTCATACCATTTTAACTGGTCGTTAGAGATTGAATCTGATTTTCAACATCCATTTGAACCAACACATGAAAACATGGCAAATCAAAATATTAGCTTTGATCAAGAAACATCTACATTGGCCGCAAATTTAAGGCGTATATTTTCAGGTATTGTTGCAGGTAATGTAAAAGCATCAGGTATTAAAGAAGTACGGGAGAAAGGACCTTTTGATATATCTGGCGATCCAAAAATAATGGCGTTAATGGATAAGCTTTTACAATCGTTTGTTGATCAACAACGTATGAAATTGCCGGGCACCGTTTATCAGCCATGTTATCGCGTGATTGGAGAATAAACACATGAATGTTCACCTTGTACTCATAGATGCATTGAATTTAATTAGGCGAATTTATGCAGTACAAGAGCGTCCATTTTTAATGAATGAAGAATTATCAGAAAATACCAAACGACAAGTATTATTTAATACCCAGCAAGCATGTATAAATGCCGTTAAAAAAATAATTGTGCAACAGCAACCCACTCATATTCTTATGGTATTTGACAGTAAAAACCCTTGCTGGCGTTATCAAATTTACCCTGATTACAAAAAGGGTAGAAAGAAAATGCCAGAGCATTTAGCAAATCAACTACCACTAATTCAAGATGATTTGATGAATATTAATGTAGATTCGTTGATATCAGAAACTGATGAGGCCGACGACTTAATAGCTACACTTGCTTTAAAAGTTGCCTTAAAAGGTCAAAACGTTACTATTGTTTCAACGGATAAATGTTTTTTATCAATGCTTAATTGTCATATTAATGTTTATGATTATTTTAATAGACGATATTTAGATGAAAATTATGTGCTTGAAAAATTTAATGTAACACCTGAACAACTGATAGATTTATGGACATTAACAGGTGATAGTACTAATAAAATTCCTGGCGTTGCAGGTATAGGCCAAATAACAGCGTCTGAATTATTAAATGAATACGGTACGCTGACAGCTATTACTTCGGCGGAAAACATAAAAAAATCCCTTGCTAAAAAGCTTAACGAGAATATTGAAACAATTGAGCTTAGTCGACAATTATTAACCCTAAGAAATGATATACCTTTAGGTTTTAACCTAAAAGATATAAGACTTAATTAATACAGTTTACTTGACGACATAAAACCAACTTACCTTAACTTAGCTTAACTTAACTTATTCATTGTGTGAATTGAGCCGAAAACTCACTTTAAAAATGACACATAGCCTTGAGCTAATATTATTCAAGTATGATGAAATATCTATCTAAGTAATAAAAGTATAAAATAAGGTTTAATAACCCAATTAATTGATCAACCAAGGCAATTCATGAAGCAAAAATTTATAATACGTGCCATTATCGCAATGGCGTTATACGTTGTGGGTTTTGTATTGGTAATGCAATTTTATGATGATAACCCGTCAAAAATGCAATGGGAAGAAAGAGAAGATTACAACCGCAGTTTTCTCACTAAGGTTCAATTAAATATTTTTACTTTTGACGAAGCATTACAGCAATTAGGTAGCCCTGACATTACTGAAACAAAACGTATTGGTGATGATTATTACCAGGTCACTTTTTACAGAACTCATCATGTAAAATCTGATGGTATTACCTCACAAGACGAGTGTACACCGCTTTTATTCAAAAACAATGTGTTACTAGTTACAGGTAAAAATGCCTATGAGTCTTTCAAAAACTTATAGGTTACCTTAACATTTAATTTATCTGCATAAGCACACTTACCCATTTTAACAAAAACCTCAAATACACACTACAGCTACATATTTTAAATAGTTATACCCGTTACCATTCAAAATGTAGACATATTAGCCCCATCAAAAAAAACGCTTATTCCTTTAAAAAATCACTTCATCGTTAATACTTTTTATGAGGGAACAACCATTACAATAAAGTATTGCCTTGAATTACTTACTATAAACATTGACGCTCACGCACTTTGAAACGAGCATTTTGATTGGTAACGGGTAATATTGCTTCTAAAGCAATTAAAAATAAGTGGGTAAAGATAGGGTTTGTTTTAAAGCATTACGTTGATGGTAGGTTACCATCAACGTAATGCTTTATTATTTGAAATTAAAAAATAAAAGACTCTTGTTAACTTTACTCAAATTCTGGTAATGGTGAAAGTAATCGAGCGTGAACCGTAATTTCTTCTCGGTCGTAATACAAATGTTTTGCGTACAATTCATACTTAACTTTATATTGGCTGAACATATCTTTCATGGTTTGAAGATCTTCATTAACTTGTTGATAGCGACCTTTCATAGGGAGTTTTAAATTAAACATCGCCTCCTTGCAGTAGCCTTTTAATAACCACTCAGCCATTAATCTAGCGACTCGTTGGGGTTTTTCTATCATGTCGCAAACTAACCAGTAATTGTTTTGCTTCATCGGTATGTATTTAAAACCGTCCATCATTCGATGTTTAACTTGACCTGTTTCCATTAACGATTCAGCCATAGCCCCATTATCAATTGCCGTTACCATCATACCTCGTCTCACTAATTGATATGTCCAACCACCAGGTGCGGCACCTAAATCGACGGCGTTCATACCAGAAGTTAAACGCTCTTCCCATTCTTCTCTAGGAATAAAATATAAGAAAGCTTCATCAAGTTTTAGAGTAGAACGACTTGGGGAGGCATTAGGGAACTTTAAGCGAGGAATTCCCATAACATGTAAAGAAGAGTTATGAGCATAAGAATAGCCTAAAACCACCTCGTTACCGCTTAAAAATAAGGCATGTAATATTGCGCCATCATTATTACCTTTTTCGGTCAACGATTTAGATTTCCTTAGCGCTTGCCTTAATGGCACGGCAAGTTTACGGCAAAACTTAGAAAGTGCTTTGCCATCATTTGTATCTACAGTTTCCATTCTTAAATCAGCATATTGCCATTGTGTTCCTAATGCTTCAGTAATGGCTTCAACGCGATTATAGTCAGGCAAATCAAGTTTTTCGGTAACTGATAAAAACCATTGTCTGGCAAAAATTAAACGACTTAATGGCATTTCACTAATAAGTTTATCGCCCTCGTCGGCATTATTTAAATGAAAATAAACCAGCCCTTGGTTTTTTTTCAAGTCTAAGTAGCCGTAAACTTCATTCCAAGCTGCTTTTTCTTGAACTTCAGCCCCACACTCTTTTTCAAAGCCGGGGCGACAATATAATATTATAGAGGCCATATTTTTTTCCAAGTAACGCTAATGATTACTTTCTTAATGAACGAGGGAATTAACTATTCATGTATTAATGCATTAATAGCTGTGTTAGTTAATCTAATTATTTAAATTAAGTATTATCGAGTTCACTTAACTTAATAGGCGTTTTTATTACTTAACCTTTGTTGCTAATAGTTTTTATTTATAATAAATGGCTTTGTTGCTTATAAACAATAAACACAACCACCCTAACGCTAAAAAAGCACCACCTACAGGAGCCAATTTACCAATAACTAATGTTATTTCTGACGAAACTAAAAATGTTTTAAGGTAAAGGCTGCCACTAAAAAATAAAATACCTACACTGAAAAAAACACACGAACTTATTAACCACTTTGAATGAGCTCTTGTTAACCAAATAGTTGTAGCAAGTAAAGCAAGCGTATGAATAAATTGATAAAATTGCGCATTCTCAATTCTAGTTTTATCAATAACAGTTAAGGATTGGCCTGCATGGGCGAACCAAGCGCCGAATAATACTGAAAAAGCGCCACTTATACCAATAAAAAGCAGTAGAAGCCGGATCAAACTAACTTTTTTCATCAATAAACCTTACTATTTCATTAGTCGCTATTTTAATATGATGCTGATGTGTAAAACCAGATTTAATACGCGGCTTTAAATCGTGATCACCGTCAGAAAAATAAATAACTTTACATAAATTAGGCAGATCATAGTTTTCAATTTCGGATTTGTCTCCTAAAGCATCTCTTTCACCTTGTAATATTAACATCGAGTTAGTAGTGGATTGCAAAGGTGTTAAACGAAGATTTTCAGGTTTTTTTTGTGGGTGGAATGGGTAACCGATACAAACTACCCCTTTAATTTGCTTAGCAATTTTAATATTTTGTGCCGTAAGTGTAGCGGCAACACGACCCCCCATAGATTTACCTCCAATAAAGATGGGCATATTATTTTTTTTATTGTCTGATTTTACATGGTTAGTCAATTTAATACTTTTAGCCAATTCAAAATCAATAGTTAGCTCAGCTTTATTATTTAAAAAATACTGTACAATTTCTTGGTAACAATCAACTAATATGGGCATTCTATTCGGTGGATATTTTTTCCCATCAAGTAAGCGCTTATCCATATAGGGAAAATTAAACCTTAGAACATTAATATACTGGTCATTTAACTTTTCGCTAACACTTTGCATAAATTGATGACTTTTATCAGCACCTGCGCCATGAGCAAAAATAAATAAAGCTTTGGCATGAACAATGTAATTTTTAATTACACTAACTTGCTGAGTGTTAGTATAAATTGTAGTGCTAAAGCTGTTTGTGGTCATAAAGGTCTTCTTCTTTTTCTTGAGCAACCGTTTCCAAAACCCATTCCCTGAAGGCGGCTATTTTACCTAAATCACGTTGGTGTTTTCTGCACACAATATAATGTGAGTTTTTACTCACTAGAACCTCTTCAAAGGGGCAAATTAAACGACCTGAATCAATGTCTGGCTTAGCAAAAACACTATGCGCTAAAGCGACACCTTGACCATGTAGTGCCGCCTGTACAACCATAGCGGAATGACTAAAAATAGGGCCATGGTTAACGTTAGCGTCCTTAAAGCCCACTTTTTTGAACCAGCGCTTCCAATCTTTCCTTGATGAGAAATGCAATAACGTGTGTTCAGTCAAATCTTCTATATTTTTTAATGGCTTACTACTTGATAATAATAAAGGAGAACACACGGGGATCAAATATTCTTGATGTAACATATCAGCTTGAATATCGCTCCAATCACCTCTTCCATAATAAATAGCAATATCTACATCTTCGGTGAGTAAATTGTCAGGGTGATCTACCGCCTTAATGCGTACATCTATTTCTGGGTGTAAAACACTAAAAGACTTTAAGCGAGGAATAAGCCACTGAATTGCGTAACTTGCTTGTAAACATACGGTAATAGCTCCTTTTTCTGCTCGGGCTAAAACTTTTTCAGTAGCTTCCTGAATATGACTAAAAACATCTTTAATATCTATGTAGTAAGACTGACCTTCCTCAGTTAAAAATAACGCCCTATTTTTACGTGTAAATAGTTTCACACCAATAAATTCTTCTAATGATTTTATTTGATGACTTACTGCAGCTTGCGTCACAAAAAGTTCTTCTGCTGCACGGGTGAAATTTAGATGCCTTGCTGAAGCTTCAAACATTCTCAATGCGTTAAGCGGCGGTAGTTTACTTGCCATTGAATCACTTTACTAAGGTGAGTTATTACGTAATAACATAATTATGTAATAGTTTAGTTATAAAAATGATAATAACTAATTAATTAGCAACTATCCATTAGTTTTTCTAATGAAAACCATTAAAAATAGTCATTTTTTTTATTGAATAATAAAGCGTAATATATCCCCATAGATGAAGGACTCATCTCAACCCCATAATTTGATGGGCTAAGTAAAAATTGTGTGTCCCAACCCACAATTAAAATTGAGAAAATAGGTCCTAAAAAATCTATTCGTAAATAAATGTATTTTTTAGAGGTACCAAAAAATGAATAACGTAAAAAACTTATTAAATACCACCGCTATGATGTTTGTACTAGCCACATCAAGCTATGCTCAGGCTGTAGATCTTGTTGAAATTGAATCGGTAAATAACACTGCACTGGCAACAAATATAAATACTGAGCTTGCTCAATCTTTAAAAGAAATCGCTCCGCTATCATTAAACATTGCAGCGACAGCAGATGAAATTATTGTTACACAGCTTGATTCACTGTATACAGGATCTGACGTAAAATTAACATTTACAGCTTATGCCGAGTAAGGTTATTTATACCTGTTATCATTCAAGATGCTCGTTTGAGTGAAAACTAATTGAAACAATAAATTGAAAGCTAATGTCTTAAATAAATAGGCAAACGTTACAAACATAAAAAAGGTGCTTAAAGCACCTTTTTTATGTTTAGATTTAAATTTTAAAACTTAAATATGATCTACTGAAATTATTTCATATTCAACAACACCACCCGGTGTAGTAATTTCTATCTCGCTATCAACTTCTTTACCAATTAACCCTCTAGCGATTGGAGAATTTAATGAGATACGACCTGTTTTAAAGTCAGCTTCATCATCACCAACAATTTTGTAGGTAACTTCTTCTTCGGTATCAATGTTCAATAACTTAACTGTTACACCAAAAATAACTTTACCACTGTTAGGGATTTTAGTTACATCAATAACTTGCGCGTTACATAAACGCCCTTCAATATCTTGAATGCGACCTTCGCAAAAACCTTGCTCTTCTTTTGCAGCATGATATTCAGCATTCTCTTTTAAATCGCCATGCTCACGTGCATCAGCAATATCTTTTACAATACGCGGACGCTTTTCTGTTTTTAAAATTCTTAGCTCTTCTTTTAGCTGTTCTGCACCTAAAAGTGTCATTGGATATTTAGTCATTTAATTTCTTCTTAACGCTTTAATTACAAATAAAAAAGTGGTCTTTCGCGAGAAACACCACTTTAAAATAAATTTTACTCAACGGGTAAATTGTTTTATTTAAAAATAAACACAATATGAGTAGTTACTTATACCCGTTACCAATCAATATGCTCGTTTCAGAGCGCTTGAGCAATATCAATTCAAGGCAATGCTTTATTGCAATGGTTGTTCCCTTGTAAAAAGCATTAACGCAGAAGTGATTTTGCTCAAGCGCTTCTTCGATGGGTCTAAAAACAATTTATGCGCCGTTATTAAGTTTAGTCATGGAACAACCATGACATAAACTTAATGCCTTGCCTAAATTGTTTTTAGTTCCCACTGAAACCTGCATTTTGAATGATAACGGGTATAACATAGTAAATCACTACTCAACATAAAGCTAGAGGCTTACTTACAACGAAGGTGTAATTCTTGAATTGAGTTAACCGTATTTCTATCGTCAGCCGCATGAGCTTGACAAGCAGCATAAGCGGCATTCAATGTTGTTGTGTAAACCACTTTATAACGTAAAGCACCACCACGTAAAACCTTTGAATCTTCAATAGCTTTACGACCTTCGGTAGTATTAATAATGTAGGTATATTCACTATTTTTAATACGGTCAAGAATATGTGGACGCCCTTCTTGAACTTTATTTACTCGGCGAACTGGAATACCTGCTTCACGTAAAATAATTTCAGTACCGTGGGTCGCATCTAACTCATATCCTAATGCTACCATTTGCTTGGCTAAATCAACTACGCGGCTTTTATCGCTATTTCGTACAGATAATAACGCTCTACCGTCTTTAGGCACTGAAACACCTGCACCTAAGTTAGCTTTAGCGTAAGCCTCTTCAAAGGTATCACCAACACCCATTACTTCACCAGTAGAACGCATTTCTGGGCCTACTAAAGGATCACTACCATGGAATTTATTAAAGGGTATTACCACTTCTTTAACAGAGAAATAATCAGGAATGATTTCTTTAGTTACACCTAATTCTTTTAAAGTTTTACCTGCCATAACTCTTGCACCAATTTTAGCCAAGGGTACTGACGTTGCTTTAGATACAAAAGGCACTGTTCGAGCGGCGCGTGGGTTAACTTCAATTAAGTAAACTTGATCATCTTTTACTGCCATTTGCGTATTCATTAAACCAATAACTCCTAACTCAAAAGCTAAGTCGGTCACTTGTTTACGCATTACGTCTTGTACTTCTTGGCTTAGGCTATAAGCAGGAAGTGAACATGCCGAGTCACCTGAGTGCACTCCTGCTTGTTCAATGTGTTGCATGATACCGCCTACAACCACATCAGTTCCGTCACAAATCACATCAATATCTACTTCAATCGCATCATCTAGAAAGTGATCAAGCAGTATAGGTGAATCGTTTGAAACACTTACAGCGTCTGTCATGTAGCGACGTAAATCGTCTAAATCGTATACAATTTCCATTGCACGACCACCTAATACATAGGATGGGCGTACCACTAATGGGAAGCCAATAGATTCGGCTTTCGCCATGGCTTCGTCAATAGACGTTACGGTAGCATTTTCTGGTTGTAATAAACCTAATCGTTCAACTGCTTGTTGAAAACGTTCACGATCTTCTGCGCGGTCAATGGCGTCAGGAGACGTACCAATAATGGGAACACCAGCAGCCTCTAAAGCACGCGCTAGTTTTAATGGTGTTTGTCCACCATATTGCACAATAACACCTTTAGGTTTTTCAATACGTACAATTTCAAGTACATCTTCAAAGGTGATAGATTCAAAGTATAAACGGTCAGAAGTATCATAATCAGTTGAAACAGTTTCTGGGTTACAGTTAACCATGATGGTCTCATAACCGTCTTCACGTAATGCGAGGGCGGCATGAACACAACAATAATCAAATTCGATCCCTTGACCTATACGATTTGGACCACCACCTAAAATCATAATTTTTTCATTATTGGTGGGCTTAGCTTCACACTCTTCATCGTAAGTTGAGTACATATAAGCGGTGTCTGAACTAAATTCAGCAGCACATGTATCAACACGTTTATATACTGGGAATATTTTAGCTTTATGACGTTTTTTTCGTATTTCAGCTTCACTTACACCTATTACATCAGCAAGGCGTAAATCGGAAAAGCCTTTACGTTTAAGCTTTCTTAAATAAGTAGGTGTTAACGACTTCATGCCGCCTTCAGCTACTTTTTTCTCTTCGTTTACTAGGTCTTCAATTTGAACTAAAAACCACCGATCAACCCGAGTGGCGTTATAAACGTCATCAATCGTTAAACCCAAACGAAAAGCATCGGCAATATACCAAATACGATCGGCACCAGCTTCTTGTAGCTCGTGCATAATTTTAGTTTTGGCACCTTTTTTAGTCACATCAACAATCGGGTCAAAACCACTTGCGCCTACTTCTAAACCGCGTAAGGCTTTTTGCATTGACTCTTGTTGGTTTCGACCAATTGCCATAACCTCACCCACTGATTTCATTTGGGTGGTTAATCTATCTTCTGAACCAGCAAATTTTTCAAAGTTGAAACGAGGTATTTTAGTCACTACATAATCAATAGTAGGCTCAAATGAAGCCGGAGTTGCACCACCAGTAATATCATTTGATAACTCGTCAAGTGTGTAGCCTACTGCAAGTTTTGCTGCTATTTTGGCAATTGGGAAACCTGTTGCTTTTGACGCTAATGCCGATGAACGTGATACGCGTGGGTTCATTTCAATAATAACCATACGACCTGTGTCTGGGCATATACCAAATTGTACGTTTGAACCACCAGTTTCAACACCAATTTCACGCAATACCGCAATAGAGGCGTTACGCATTATTTGGTATTCTTTATCGGTTAACGTTTGTGCTGGTGCAACAGTGATTGAATCTCCGGTATGAATACCCATTGGATCAAAGTTTTCAATCGCACAAATAATAATACAGTTATCATTTTTGTCGCGAACCACTTCCATTTCATATTCTTTCCAACCAATTAATGATTCATCAATCAATAATTCAGAGGTGGGGGAAAGGTCTAAACCACGGGTACAAATTTCGGTAAACTCTTCAATATTGTATGCTATACCGCCACCGGTGCCACCCATAGTAAAAGATGGGCGAATAATACAAGGGAAACCAAGGTCTTTACTGGCTTCGTGAGCTTCATCAAGGGTATGAACAATTTGAGCGCGAGGAGTATCTAAACCAATGGCTTTCATGGCTTTATCAAAGCGGCTGCGATCTTCAGCTTTGTCAATAGCGTCAGCTGTTGCGCCAATCATTTCAACGTTAAATTCAGCTAAAACACCTTTGGCTTCTAACTCTAACGCACAATTTAATGCCGTTTGACCGCCCATTGTTGGTAATACCGCACAAGGACGTTCTTTTTCAATAATTTTGCGAACAACTTCCCAATGAATAGGCTCAATATAAGTTGCATCAGCCATTTCAGGGTCAGTCATTATTGTTGCGGGGTTAGAGTTAACTAAAATAACTCGATAACCTTCCTCACGTAAAGCCTTACACGCTTGCGCACCTGAGTAATCAAATTCACATGCTTGCCCAATAACTATTGGTCCAGCGCCTAAGATCAAGATACTTTTTATATCAGTACGTTTTGCCATGTTGTATTTCTCTCTCTTGTCTTCGACTAAGCTTGCTTATTTTGTAAAATAAGTTCAATAAAGTGATCAAATAATGGTGCCGCATCATGAGGGCCTGGACTTGCTTCTGGATGACCTTGAAAACTAAATGCAGGTTTATCCGTTAAGTGTATCCCTTGGATAGTGCCATCAAATAACGACTTATGAGTTACTTTGATGTTTGCAGGTATGTTTGATTCATCAATGGCAAAACCATGGTTTTGTGCCGTTATCATTACTACATTTCGATCAAAATCTTTAACCGGATGGTTTGCACCATGATGACCAAATTTCATTTTAATAGTTGATGCACCACTCGCTAAGCCAAGTAATTGATGCCCTAAACAAATACCAAATACTGGCATGTTAACCGCTAAAATTTCTTTAATCGCTTCAATAGCATAAGTGCAAGGCTCTGGATCACCTGGACCATTTGATAAAAACACACCATCAGGCTTCATTGCTAAAACTTCAGCAGCAGGAGTTTTAGCTGGCACAATGGTTAATTTACAACCACGGTCAACTAGCATACGTAAAATATTACGTTTAGCACCAAAGTCGTAAGCAACCACATGGTAGGGTTTTTCAGTGGGGGTTACAAAACCTTGCCCTAACTCCCAGCTACCTTCAGTCCACTCGTATGGTTTTTTGGTGGTTACTTCTTTCGCTAAATCCATTCCTTTAAGACCAGGAAACGCCTTAGCTTTTGCAAGAGCGCCTTCAGAGTCAAGCTGTTCATTTTCAGTAATTTCTTTGGCGATGATACATCCATTTTGAGCGCCTTTTTCACGTAGAATACGGGTTAGCTTACGGGTATCAATGTCAGCAATACCTAAAATATTATGCCGAATTAAGTAATCACTTAAGTTTTCTTGATTTCTAAAATTACTTGCTAATAAAGGTAAATCTCTAATGACTAAACCTTTTGCTACAATTTCACCTGACTCTTCATCTTCTGAATTAGTACCAGTATTACCTATGTGCGGGTAAGTCAGTGTAACAATTTGCTCTGCGTATGATGGATCCGTTAGTATTTCTTGGTAGCCTGTCATTGAAGTATTAAATACTACTTCTCCAACAGCTGACCCAACTGCACCAATGGCAGTACCTTTAAATACAGTGCCGTCTTCAAGCACTAAAATGGCAGATTTAGTCAATTTAACCTCCGTAAAGAAGAAAACAAACTTAGTAATAAACAACTAAATAAATCTTATTACTAAGTATAAAAATGGTATTAAACTCTTGAATACCCTATAGAAAAAATGCCAAAAAATTGTGCTTTATATTAAAAAACATAAAAAGCCTAAATTTTTGACAAAATCCACTTATTTTACGCTTGTATTGCATTTTCGTCTAGTTAAAGATGCAAGAAACAAGCTTTAATTTGAATTTTTATTCAAAACCGCTAAAAGTAGCAATTATCTTCAAAAATGCTCTATTTTAAACCTAAAACATCTTGCATATCGTAATAGCCAGCATCTGCCTCGTTCAACCAGAATGCGGCTCGCATAGCACCTAAGGCAAAAGTCATACGTGAGCTTGCTTTATGGGTAATTTCTAATCGTTCTCCAATATCAGCAAAAAAGGCTGTATGCTCTCCTACGATATCGCCAGCTCGTACTGTAGCAAAACCGATAGTGTCTTTATCTCGTTCGCCAGTAATGCCTTCACGCCCATAAACGGCACATTGTTTTAAGTCTCTGCCTAAAGTATCAGCGATTACTTGACCCATTTTAACTGCGGTGCCAGATGGTGCATCTTTTTTAAAACGATGATGAGCTTCAAATATTTCAATATCGGTATGGTTACCAATCGCTTTTGCGGTTATCTCTAAAAGCTTAAATAATAAGTTAACGCCTACACTAGTATTAGGTGCAAGAATAACTGGGATACTTTGCCCAGCTTGCTTGATTTCATCGACTTGCGCGTCTGTAAAGCCCGTAGTACCAATAACTAACGCTTTGTTGTGTTGTTGACACCATTTAATATTTTCAAGGGTGGTTTCAATTGAGGTAAAATCAATAAATACGTTTGCTGATGATAGCTCTTGTAAATCTACCGATGTTTTAGAACCTATAGCACCAATACCAGCTAACTCACCTAAATCAATATCAACAAATGGCGAGCTTGCTCTAACACTGCCGCCTATTAACTCAACAGATTCATGCTCGGTGGCGGCTTGAATTAAATTACGGCCCATTCGACCACTACATCCTAATATGGCTACCTTAACTTTCATTATTTGTCTCTTAGTCTATATTTGTTTTAAATTTTATGTTTTTATAAGAATAAGTATGCAAGGCTACTCAATGGTAAACGGCTGCTCTAACGCTATCGAGTTTTGCAACTCGTGAGACACTACACTCACTATTTTCCATGAGGGATCTTCGTCAGTATGAGTCAGGTAATAAAAAGCGGTAAAGTCTGCAAACAACTCATTTTTATCATCGTAAAAAAACCAATCAATACAAACATCAATTGCATTTTTTTGACTATATTGATAACTGGCTTTATTAGCCACTATTTTAGAAATATTGGCGTGTTGCAACATGATAAATATATCAATAAATTCTTGTTTAAATTGAACTTGGTTAGCTAAGTAAGCTATTTTTTCAGGCGTATGTAGGGTACAAGGTAAATGATAACAACTGAGTACTTCGTCCATATTGTAAACATTAAATGCTTTAATATAACGTGTGAATAATTTATTCAATTGTTGTGCAATGTTCATTTATTAATGTGCCTATTCAAAACCCAATGTGTATACCTAAGATAAATGTTCAGGTAAAAATTGATCTGATATAAAAAAGCCCTCAACAGAGGGCTTTAAAATAATAATTAGCTAACAATAGCTAATAACTCAACATCAAAAATTAATGTTGAGTACGGAGGTATAGCTCCTTGAGAACCACGCTCACCGTAAGCTAAATTAAATGGAACATATAAGCGCCATTTTGAACCTTCAGTCATTAATTGTAATGCTTCAGTCCAACCGGGGATAACGCCACCTACTGGAAACTCAGCTGGTTGTCCGCGATCTACTGAACTGTCGAAAACATCGCCACTAATAAATGTTCCGTGGTAATGAGTACGAACAGTGCTTTGTGCAGTTGGTTTTTCACCATCGCCAGTAGCTAATACTTCATATTGCAAACCTGATTCAGTAACAGTAACTTCATCACGTTTGGCATTTTCTAATAAAAAGGCTTCGCCTTCGGCAGATAATTCTTTTGCTGCTTCTTGTTCTTGTTCTTGTAATTTTTTAGAAATTACAGCAAACGCTTCGTTAAGCTTTTCTTCGTCTACTTGGCTAGCAACATTGGCAATAGCATCGGCTAAACCTGCTTGAACAGCAGTAACGTCAAAGTCTTTAAAAGGATTATTGCGTAATTGGTCACCTAATTGACGACCTACACCATAACTAACACGTGCTTCGATTGATTCAAATTTTTTTTCAGACATTTTAGAGGGCTCTTTTAATTGCTTGCTTTTATGCATTCAACACTTAGTTAACCATTAACCAATAACCAATTAACAAACAGTTAATGATAAAAGCATTGAACGTTATTCGGCTTTAATAAATTCGCGCAGAATAGTATCACAAAACAGCATTGCTCTACATTAAGATTTTGAGCAATTAATAGGATAATTTAGAATAAGTTATTTTTATTTAACAATTAAACACTACCCTAAGCTTGAGGCTTTTAATAATAAAGTTAATAATAGCGGCTTAACTATCTGCTAACTCTTTTTTAGATATCCATTAACCCTCACTAGACACCCATTAGATTTAATTATGAATGTAAACAGCCCTTCATCTGTGCCCCACAAAGAAGAAAAATTAATAAGCTTATTGCCTTTTGGCGTGTTTTTAGGATTATTTTTAGGCACAGGAATAATTTTAAGCCTAAACGGGGTAGATTTTGCTTTTTACCAACTGCCTGCCAGTGTTGCGATAATACCTGCTATTTTATTTGCTATTATTTTAGGTAAAGAGCCTATAAATACACAAATAAACCAATTTATTGAAGGGGCTGGGCATAACAACATTATTACTATGTGTGTTATTTATTTGTTAGCGGGTGCTTTTGCAACCGTTGCTAAATCTACCGGCAGTGTTGATGCAAGTGTGCAATTAGGGCTATCGGTATTTCCAGATTACTTATTATTGCCTGGTTTATTTCTTGTAGCGGCATTTTTATCTACTGCGATGGGAACATCAATGGGCACCATTGCTGCAATTGCCCCAATTGCTTTAGGGTTTATTGAAACAGCTGATTTAGATGCTGGCATAGTGGCTGGTTGTATCATTTCAGGCGCTATCTTTGGCGATAATTTATCTTTTATTTCAGATACCACCATTGCTTCGACTCGAAGCCAAGGCGCTAAAATGAAAGATAAATTTAAAGTTAATTTTAAATTTGCCATTCCTGCGGCATTAATATGTTTAGCTATATTTGTATTTATTGGTGAAGACATCCCATTTGACCAAAGCCAAGAAGTTTCTTTTATTGGGCTTATTCCTTATATAGTGATTTTGATTTTAGCCTTATCAGGCATGAATGTTTTTATTGTATTAATTGTGGGCATTATTTTAGCTGCATTCATTGGTATGTTACTTAATGACTACCAATTATCTAGCTGGGTTAGTGATATAAATAATGGTTTTGCCAGCATGCAAGATACGATGATATTGGCGTTATTTATAGGTGGGTTAAGTGAACTGATTAGGCAGCAAGGTGGGCTTAATGCATTAACTACATTGATCAAATCCTGTGCGAATAAATTATGCCCCCATAATAAAAAGCGTTCTGCTGGTATAGGCATAGCAAGTTTAGCGTTTGCGTGTAACTTTTTTACTGCTAACAATACGGTTTCTATTATTATTACTGGTGAAACCGCTAAAAACTTAGCTACCGATGGCGAATTACCGCCAGCTCAATCGGCAAGTATCTTAGATATTTACGCTTGTATTAGCCAAGGTTTATTACCTTATGGCGCTCAGGCGCTGTTGTTAGGGGCTACTTTAAAAATTTCGCCAGTTGACGTTGTACTAAGCTCTTTTTACCCAATGGTCTTATTTTTTGTCGGTGGCTATGCTTTTTGGCGAGCGACTAAATAACGCTGAAATTACTTAATATTAACGCCAAATAATAAGGAGTAACCTATACCCGTTACTAATCAAGATGCTCGTTTCAGAGCGCGTGAGCGTCAATGTCTATAGTAAGTAATTCAAAGCAATGCTTTATTGCAATGGTTATTCCCTTGTAAAAAGCATTAACGATGAAGTGATTTTTTAAAGGAATAAACGCTCAAACGCTTCTTCGATGGGTCTAAAAACAATTTATGCGGCGTTATTAAGCGTAGTTAGGGAATAACCATGACATAAACTTAATGCCTTGCATACAGGGATGTCTGTACTTAGATTTCGTCTGGAACTTGAAATCTGTGCTTAAATTGTTTTTAGTTCCCACTGAAACCTGTATTTTAAATGGTAACGGGTATATAGGTTACTCCTTTTTTTATCTTATCTTTGGCTGTACTTTTTCTAATAAAATTTTATCTATAAAGCGTTTACTTTTAAATAAATCAGCTTTTAGCCACTTCCTTTGAAATAGGAATAACGCTAGGTTTAATACAATTTGGTGTTTTAGTACCTTGCATTAATTTTTTTGACTTAGGTAAATGTGCCGTTAATTGCTTAATGCGCGTTTGATTAGATGGGTGTGTTGATAAAAATTCAGGTGGAGATGATTTAGCATTTTTTGCCATATTCTGCCAAAGCTTAATACTAGCATTAGGTTCAAATCCTGATTTAGCCATAAGCTCTTGCCCTACTATATCAGCCTCGCTTTCATGGGTTCTACCGTATGGCATTAAAATACCGTACTGAACACCTAAACCTAAGCCTGCCATCCATAAAGCTTTATTTTTATTTTCTTGTGTGGCGAGAGCAACACCTGCAATTGCTAAGCCCCCTTGAGCTAATTGGTTTGAAGATAAACGTTCATTTGAATGATGCTCAATAACGTGTCCAACTTCATGTCCCATGATTGCCGCAAGTTGATGCTGATCTTCAGTTACATTTAAAATACCTGTGTAAACACCTATTTTACCGCCGGGTAAGGCAAATGCGTTAATTTGGGGAGAATCAAACACCACCACTTCCCATGCGCCATTATGAGCAGATTTAGGTACATTAATGGTAATAGCATCAGCAACACACTGAACAAATTGATTGGTGGCTGGATCTTTACTCATTTTAATTTTTTCTTTCATTTGCTCAAAAGAAGTCGCACCCATTTTGCTCAATTTATCATTAGAATACAGCATAATTTGGTTTCTACCCGCTGAAGAAGTACTACAAGCACTTAACAACAACTGGGCTACAACAGTGCAAAGTAATATTTTTTTCATTTTTACTCCTAATTAAATATATTGAGCGATTTTAAACAGCTTTATCTTATTAAATTTTTATAGTTATATCGAGTTAAGATAAATTTAAATCATAACAACTTAAACTTGGTGAGTATTTAGTAAGTTACAGTTTCGTCAACTAAAGCAGTTTAAGCTAAATTAAACTATTAAGTGTTACAAATTTTTATTTCTTAATACTTATATTATTTTAAATTCTTCATAACTAAATCATGGTATAAATATATATACCCGTTATCAATCAATATGCTCGTTTCAGAGCGCGTGAGCGTCAATGTTTATAGGAAGTAATTCAAGGCAATACTTTATTGTAATGGTTGTTCCCTTATAAAAAGTATTAATGATGAAGTCATCTTTTAAAGGAATAAACGCTCAAGCGCTTGTTCGATGGGTCTAAAAATAATTTATGCGGCGTTATTAAGTTTAGCCATGTTCACCAGGGATGTAGAGCATTAGGGTAACGCAGGAGCAGTTACCGAGAACAACCATGCCATAAACTTAATGCCTTGCATACATGGATGTCGTCCTTAGATTTCGTTTGGAACTTGAAATCTATGCCTAAATTGCTTTTAGCTCCCACTAAAACCTGCATTTTGAATGGTAACGGGTATAAAACAATTACATAGGTAGTTATGCATTTAAACAGGGATAAGGATTGTACATGAAAGTAGCATTTATTGGATTAGGCACCATGGGATATTCAATGGCTGGCCACTTACAAAAAAGTGGTTTATCTGTAACCGTTTTTAATCGAACAGAAGCTAAAGCTTTAGCGTGGGAGAAAGATTTTAAGGGCTCAATAGCTCTAACACCTAAACAAGTAGTTAAAGATGCTGAATTGGTTATGTGTTGCGTAGGTAACGATAACGATTTAAGAGACGTTTGCTATGGTATTAATGGCATTTTAGCTGGCCTAAAATCGGGTGCTATTTTAATTGACCATACAACAACGTCTGCTGAAGTAGCTAAAGAAATATCTCAGGCTTGTCTAAAGCAACATAATACATTTTTCGATGCACCCGTATCTGGCGGTGAAATAGGCGCTCAAAATGGTATGTTAACTATTATGGTTGGCGGCGATGAACATAAATTCAAAGGCATTGAAAACACCCTGAATATTTACGCTAAGCAAGTTACTCGTTTGGGAGAAGTTGGCGCTGGGCAAACCTGTAAAATGGTTAATCAGCTGTGTATTGCCGGTATATTACAAGGATTGTCAGAAGGTTTAACACTTGCTAAAAAATCAGGATTAGATTTAGTTACCGTAAGAGATGTACTTAAACATGGTGCAGCTCAATCTTGGCAGCTTGAACAACGAACACATACCATGGCAGAAGATCAATTTGATTTCGGTTTTGCTATAGATTGGATGAGAAAAGATTTGAATATTTGTTTAGAACAAGCAGAACAACTAGGCATAAATTTACCTGTAGCTACAATGGTAGATGCCTCGTACAAGCGTTTACAAGAACAAGGCTTTAATCGTTGTGATACCTCAGTGCTTATTAGAGAAGTTAAATAGATTAAAGGTATATACTTGTTCAATATTTAGCTTAAATATCTAATTAATACCAAATTACAATTCAAAATTTAATTGAAGTGGTATTTAGTAACATTGAGGTTGCAGTTGTAATTTGCAACCTATTATTTATAGCCTATTATTCATAGCCTATTATTTATAGCCTAATAATTTGTTGTCTTTGATCTCCTTACTAATGACCTCAGGCACCTTATCTTCCCAACCCGGTTGTCCGGTAGAGATTTGTTTAAGTACCTCTCTAGAGTATATTTTCAATAATTTTTTATCACTACATTCAATGCCAGAAATAAAATTATTAACGAGTAAATGTTGATATAAGTAGCGTAAATGCTCAGGTACTTTTACCTGTGTAAAATCGACAATATCTTCTCCATTTTCTAATTCAGGATATACAAAGATACGAGTGTTATCAGGAAATAATTTCCCAAACGCTTCAAGTATTCCCCCTTCAACACCGCGATAAAATTGCTCATCAAATATTTGACGCATATTCATCATACCTACCACTATGCCTATTTGCAGTTTGGTATATTGACGGAAGTATGCGCGCAATGAAAAATAACGCGTATAATCTGAAATCATTACGCTATAACCAAGAGAATTTAGTAGCTGTACTCTTGCAATAATGTCGGCTTCAGGCACTTTGGCGTCATTACCGTGAAGATCGTTTAATGAAATTTCAGCAATAGCAATTGTACTTTCACCGTCTAAACCATTTAGAGTGTTAAATGATCTTTCACCCTGTTCAATCATGTCAACATTGAGTCTAGTTACTGGTTTGAATGAGCCTCGTATAGTTAAAACATTCTTTTTGTACAACATATCTGCAGGAACCGTTACCGAACCATCGGGTTTAAACATAATAGCGCGTGTTTTCCAGCTACGGATAAGGTGTAAATTAATGGCACGGTTGTCTATATCTTCAAAATAAGGTCCTTCAAACTCTATCGCATCAATTTCAATGCGATCATTACCAATATTATCACTGAGTGAATCAATAATATTTTTCGGGTTTTCAAAGTAGTAGTACGCTGCATAAATTAGGTTAACCCCTAAGTTACCTAGAGCTTCTTGTTGTGCTTCCGCGGTTTCATCATGCATTCTGACATGTATTGTAATATTTGAGGGCTCAGCTCCGGGGTACATTTGTACACGTACGCCGCACCAAGCATGACATTCATTTTTACGATTAAAGCTTTTAGCCGCCACCGTTGCAGCGTAAGTAAAATAGCGTGAAGATTTAGCGCGAACATTACTGACACGGTCAACAACAAGATCAAATTCTTGTGTCATCATCGCTTTTACACGTGCATTACTTACGTAACGTTTATCTTCTTGCACACCGTAAATAGCATCAGAAAATTTCATATCGTAAGCAGACATTGTTTTTGCGATAGTGCCTGCGGCAGCTCCAGCTAAAAAGAATTGCCTTGCAACTTCTTGCCCAGCACCAATTTCAACAATAGTGCCATACTTTTTTTCATCAAGATTGAGTCGTAAAGCTTTATTACTGGTGGTGCGCGAGCTAACTTTCTTATCCATGATTTCTCCAAACATCATTTAGGGGTCACAACGACTTGTTTATCCTAGTCAAAACAAGCGATATGTACAAGTGGCAGGTAAGAATTCAAACGATTAAATACCATTATATTATACCCGTTACCAATCAAAATGCTCGTTTCAGAGCATTTTGATTGGTAACGGGTATATAACGATTTATTTAAAAAATTTAAGGATAATTGAGAGTAATTTACCTTAATTATAGTTTAACGGCGCGAATATGATGTTTTTGTTAGTTTTCAATAAATTTATATTAAAGCTTTGCTTTTAATTGAAGCTTCATTGTTAAAGTTTTTTTAAAAAGCATCCATTATATTAAAGTATTTCCTTAAATGACTTTCTAGAGAAATAACCTAAACACCCTGAAATATATGGATGACTAGGTGTATAAATTTTACAGTATTTATATTAGTCGCCGACAATAGTTTCTCACAAAAGTTATCCACATTAGGGTTTTAAAAAGCAATTACATCCACAATTTAACTCATACAAATTAACATCGAATGATAATAATTCATTATTCACGCTTTATTCGGTCATTAATAAAGCAAAAACACAATCGCTCAAAAACAATACAAAACCGAATAAACCAATAATAAACAATATTTTATGTAATACTCACTATAGATATAAAGGATTATTAACAATGATATCCACAGCTTTTGTGGATATCATTTTAAAAACGACCAAAAATGAAATTTATTAAGCTATTAATACGTAATATGTAACACGGTTGTTGGCTAAATATAAGAAAATTATAGTGTGTAATGTTCTGCAACTTAAAAAGCGGTGCATTTATTAAAAATTATACTTTAAATGATAGGACTAAAAATTGTTTACCCCTTAATTCTTACTCCTTCCTACCCTATAATATGGCTTTGATGTTAAAATATTTTACCAAAAAATTGATTCTTATGCTTTTACTTAATGGTACACCAGTGATGTTTCTAAAAGCATAGATCTAATATCTTATTTAAATAATATATTTAAAATACATAACAAGGGTTAGCGATGACGACCATCTACGGCATAAAAAATTGCGACACAGTAAAAAAAGCACTTAAATGGTTAATACAACACAATATTGAATATACATTTCACGACTTTAAAACTGATGGCTTAACGCCTGATTTACTCTCAACGTTTGTTCAACGAAGTGATTGGAGTATTTTATTAAATAAACGCAGTACCACATTTAGAAATTTACCCTCTGAAATTAAAAATAATTTAACTAACGATATAATGTTTACTGCAGTAATTGAACAACCTACCTTATTAAAGCGCCCTATTCTTGTTAAAGACGAGTTAACATGTGTTGGCTTTAAAGATGATTTATATCAGGAAAATTTATTATGAATATCAACACACCCGTTATCGAATTAACAAAAAACCTTATCTCACGAGAATCTGTGACTCCAGAAGATGCTGGCTGCCAGCCTTTACTTGCAAATCGTTTAGCTAAGATAGGTTTTACTAACGAGACTATGGTATTTGCAGATACAACCAACTTATGGTCAAGAAAAGGTACTCAAGATCCTGTGTTTTGTTTTGCTGGCCACACCGATGTTGTTCCAGCCGGTAATTTAGACTTATGGGATACACCACCATTTGAACCAATCATTAAAGATGGCATGTTATACGGTCGTGGTGCTGCAGATATGAAAGGCAGCTTAGCTGCCATGATCATAGCCACGGAGCGTTTTATTACCGACTACCCTGACCATAAAGGTTCGATTACTTATTTAATTACTAGCGACGAAGAAGGCCCTTTTATTAATGGTACAACTCGTGTTATTGATACATTAGAAGCGCGTAATGAAAAAATCACGTACTGTATAGTTGGCGAACCTTCGAGCACTCATGAAGTGGGCGATATTATTAAAAATGGTCGACGTGGTTCTATTTCTGGCGAGCTTACTATTCATGGTAGACAAGGACACGTTGCCTACCCTGAATATGTTAAAAACCCAATTCATTCAGCTATGCCAGCATTAGCCGAACTAAGCCAATGCCATTGGGATGATGGTAATGACTTTTTTCCAGCGACTAGTTTTCAAATTTCAAATTTAAACTCCGGTACAGGTGCCACCAATGTAGTTCCAGGACACATTACTGCATTGTTTAACTTAAGATACAGCACCGAATTAACCGACCAAATGATTGTCGACAAAGTTCATGCAATACTTAATAAGTATGATATTGAATACAACATTAATTGGACTTTCAACGGTAAACCTTTTATTACCGAGCCGGGTCCATGGTTAGATGCGGTAACCAATGCGATTGAATCTACTGTGGGTAAACCCACTCAGTTATCTACTGCTGGTGGAACCTCTGATGGGCGATTTATAGCACCAACAGGTGCAAAAGTTATTGAATTAGGACCTTGTAATGCCACTATTCATCAAGTAAACGAAAGTGTTTCTTGTGAAGATTTAAACAACTTAGTTGAAATTTATTATCAGTCCTTGGTTAATGTTTTAAGTTAACGCATTAGCTAATATGGTAGGTAAAAAATGCGATTAAACAGTCAACAACTCTGCGGAAAAAATGAAAACCATATAACTTGGCTATCAGAGCAAGTAGGTATACATAGCGATATGTTAATGGCATGGCAATCGCTTTGCGATGCAGCTTCAACTGCGGGTTTTACGCTTAAAATAGCTAGTGGTTTCCGTAGTTTTGATAGACAGCTCTCCATTTGGAATAGAAAATTCAATGGTGAGCTTGCCACTAAAAACAAGCTTAACAAAACAGTAGATTTAACGCATTTATCTGATAATGAAAAAGTAGCCGCCATACTAGTATACTCAGCTTTACCCGGTACAAGCCGTCATCATTGGGGTACAGATATTGATGTTTATGCTCAAAATTTACTATTAGAAAATCAAAAGTTGCAGCTAGAGCCTTGGGAGTATCAACAGAATGGTCCTTTTGCAGCACTTAGCAACTGGCTAGTACAACATGCTTCTACTTATGGGTTTTTCTTCCCCTATGATGTTGATAGGGGTGGTGTTGCCATTGAGCCTTGGCATTTATCCTATGCGCCGTTAGCACAAACATGTTTATGTGATATGACTATTGAAACGTTAGCGCAAGCTATTAAGCAATCCAATGTATTAGGTAAAGAAGTTATACTCGCGCAATTACCAACAATACTGACGCAATATGTTCAAAATATTAATAAAGGATCATAAAAATGGTTGAATGGATTATTCCTATAGCGACTTTAGCCGTTATTTTATTTTATATTAATAAATTTAGTACACTAAAGAAAAATGCTCAAACGCCAATGCGTAAGCAAGGTTTAAATGATTTAAAAGAAACGCTACCGCGCAGTCATAAAACTGAGCATAAAATGCCAACCGTTAAAGCTAAAGTCGACTCAGCACATAAAAAATAATGACCACAGTAAATTTAGGCTAAATCTTTACCTGTAATATCTACACATAAAAAAGCTCTATTAATAAAATAGAGCTTTTTTTGTTGTGATGTTTAGATTCGATATTGAAGTATAAAAGTTAAGACTTCGTTTATACCTGTTATCAATCAAGAAGCTCGTTTCAGAGCAGTTGAATGATTGCAGGTATATATCAATCTTCTTGAAATAAATTATTAAACGACAAGCCCGATTCCATAACAGGTAATATGGCTTCTAGCTTTTCAGATGGTAATGCTAAACCATCCTCATCTAATAAAGTCACTGCCGTTTTATCGTTAAACTCAGAAAATACGAATTTGTATTTCCCATCAGCTAAATCAAGCACTGGTTTGTCGTCACCCCACATACTGCCCCAAAAGCCGGGTTCAGGTTTAACAAAATCTACATAATAAATATGTTTGCTTTCATTTAAATCAGTAACTTCAAAACCATTTTCTCTAAAGAAAGTAGGAGCACTTGACCATAACGAATCTAATTCCATATCAACAATAAATGCAGCATCGCTTTTATTATTTTCACCTACTGTCACAATGGTTTTATTTGCTTTAGATTGAAGTAATTGATGTTTATAAATACGGTATTGGTAATCGACTTCGCCAATTAGTGTATTTAGCATCGCCATTTCAGCACGATGCTGATCAATAGGGTTCATATCAGTAACTGTGCCGTTTGGATCTTTTTTACTGTACTCAATTAAATCAACTTTAATAGCAACACTTCTACCATGAGGTTTAGCTTCCAAGGTATATTTGTAACGCATTTTTTCGGTTTTGACGACTTCTTTCATCAACCAAAAGCCGTCTTCTTTTTCATGAATGTACCAATCAGATTCAAATACTAAATTGTCTGAACCCACCGGTGTTAATGCTACACCATCAGTGGCTAATTGAGATTTAAGTGCATCACGAATAAACCCCAATAAATCTTTATCATCAATAACTTGGTCAAACCATACTTGAGCGTCACCTGCATTACCTTCAATTCTTGATGCAGCAGCAACAGGAATAACTAAAGCCGGAGCTCTAATATCCATTGCTTTACCAATAGGTGCATTTGAATTAGCAACCTTAGGCACGTAAAAATCACGTTTTTGTTTAGGTTTTTGAAGTCCGTCGGGGATCGTTAACGCAGTAGCTTCATCTTTTTCAGCATAATCAAAATTTCCATGTGCTTGTTTGTTACTGACACTAGTACATCCAGCTAAAGAAGCTGTTAAAGAAAAACTGATCAGTGAAATACAAAATAATTTACGATTCATTAAAACTCCTGCGAATAGCATCTGAATCTAATTTGTAAGTTTGATATTACAACTGATGCTAACCGAATAAAATAGATGTTGTTTAGATAAATAACGTTATCTTTTTTTAAAACTGCAAATTTGATAACAAAGTTAAGATTAAGTTCAAAAAAGCTCAAACTGAGTTCAAACTGAGTTCAAATCTAATAATGCTAATTAACTCATGCGCCATGGTACTTGCCTGATTTTACAAACACAAGAAGCCAAGGGTATAAAATGTAAATATAATGATTAAAGTCAATCTTAATTAATATGTAGAAACTACATTTATTCGAATTTTTAAATAAACTTTTATCAAACTATAGCAAAGCAGTTATTCAATTCATTTAGCTTCAAATATTTTAAAAACAACTCAACTAATACACTTTACACTTAAACAATTTAGCTAATTCTTAAACATGCATATTAAAGTTGAATCGGTTTATACCCGTTACCAATAAAAATGCTCGTTTCAGAGCGCGTGAGCGTTAATGTTTGTAGGAAGTAATTCAAGGCAATACTTTATTGTAATGGTTGTTCCCTTATAAAATGTATTAACGATGAAGTGATTTCTTAAAGGTATAAACGCTCAAGCGCTTCTTCGATGGGTCTAAAAACAATTTATTCGTCGTTATTAAGTTGAGTCATGGAATAACCATGACATAAACTTAATGCCTTACCTAAATTGTTTTTAGTTCCCACTGAAACATGCATTTTGAATGGTAACGGGTATATAATGTGCTCTCATATAAAAACACACAAATATCTTTTAAGGTTAATTTACACCATGCCCCAATATTTAGTGCTAAATGCTATGGGCTCGGATCGCACCGGCAGTGTTAGCGAAATAATAAAACTAGCAAGCAAATGTGGTTGTAATATTATTGATAGTAGAATGGCTATTTTTGGTGAAGAATTTACGCTAATTATGCTACTCCAAGGTAGCGCTAAAGCAATCAATTTAATCGAGTCTAAGTTTCCTATTATTTCGCAGAAATTAGCTTTAATTACTATGATGAAACGCACTTCGGGTTACAAACCACTTGATTTTACTCATCATTATGAAGTTGAATATGCCGGAATAGACCAACCTGGAATACTCAAGTCTGTAACCGCATTTTTTACAGCGAGAAAAATAGATATTTCATCAATTAAATCAGTTATAAACCCTAAAGATGATACCACTAGCGCCACTATCTTCATCGCCTTAACCGAAGATACCAGCATTGATTTGATTGAGAGTGACTTTATTGAACTGTGTGCACAAATTGGTATTCAAGGTTGTATAAAGCCAGCAAATTCACATAATTTATAATATTATCAATCCTAATTTTTTACTTTTTACATATAAGGTTATTCATGAAAACAATTACGGTAGGTGAAAAAGCCCCTCTATTTACATTACTTGATGAAAACGAAAAAGAAGTTTCATTAGCGTCATATATAGGTAAAAAACAAGTTTTAATTTACTTTTACCCAAAAGCTATGACACCCGGCTGTACTGTTCAAGCTCAAGGCTTACGTGATAGTAAAGTTGAGCTTGATAGGTTAAATACCGTAGTATTTGGCATAAGCCCTGATGAACCTAAACGTTTAGCTAAGTTTTGTGTACGTGACGAACTAAATTTTACCTTATTATCAGACCCAGAGCATAAAGTTGCAGATGATTTTGGCGTATGGGGTTTGAAAAAATTTATGGGAAAAGAGTATGATGGTATTCATCGTTTGAGTTTTTTAATTGGCTTAGATGGCAACATAAGCCATGTATTTAATAAATTTAAAACCAAAGATCACCATCAAGTTGTGCTTGATGTTATTACTGGTTAAGTAATAAAGCTTAAAGTTGATATTGGCTAATTTAAAACTAAAAAACCAACAAATATTATCTGTTGGTTTTTTAGTTACTATACCCGTTACCATTCAAAATGCAGGTTTCAGGTTTCAGTGGGAACTAAAAACAATTTAGGCACAGATTTCAAGTTCAAGACGAAAACTAAGGACTACATCCGTGTAGGAACCTGACTCAACTTAATAACGACGAATAAATTGTTTTTAAACCCATCGAAGAAGTACTTGAGCGCTTATACCTTTAAAAAATCACGTCGTCGTTAATGCTTTATACAAGAGAGCGACCATTACAATAAAGTATTGCCTTGAATTACTTACTATAGAGATTGTCGCTCAAGCGCTCTGAAACGAGCACTTTGACTGATAACGGGTATATATAACTTATTAGCTCTGTGATAAGTCAGGACTTTAGCTAAATAAGCATTTAGCAATAAATAGGTTTTATACGTTCTATTAACACTAAATCTGTTTTACTCATTCCGCCTTTTTGTATCCAAGAAAGTAAATTAGCTTGTAAATCTACAGCATTACCCGAAAGCATTTGCTCCTGCATTAACGCGACTTGAACTTGCATGCGTTCAGCCTTGTATTGCTCAGGCGACTCTTTACCTGCGAGTATTTCAAGTTTTAAAGTGTCTTCACTCCTATCAATTTGTGCTGAGTTTTGCATGACATCGGTTAAGCGCTTTTTCCATGCGGTAGATAATACATTAAAGTGTGTTGACGCTTGTAACTCCTCAGTACTAATGCCTGTTGCGATGTTTTCAAGTACAGTAAAAATAGCTTGCCACTTTTGTTTATCTTTATTAGTTTTTATCTGAACAATATGCCCTTCAATAGTTAATAAAAAGGTCTCAATTTTACTAACAAATTTCTTATTAACAGGCTTTATTCCAAGGATTTGAGTGAGTATTGCTTGAGCACTAGTTTTAGTTGCTTGTAGTTCGGTAATATTGTTGTTGTTATCGTTAATTTGAGTAGTATGTTGTAAATCATCTAACTGGGTATTTAGTTGATCCAATAACGTTTGTTTTTGCAGTTTTGTGGTTTCATTGAGCTCATCACGCTTTTTAAATATGGCATCATTTAATGTTCTGAATTCTTTCCAAAGTTTATTTTCATACTTTGCACCACTGTGACCAATGTTTTTCCATTGATTTTGAAGGTCTTTAACCGTATTAATTGCTGATAATATGTCAGTGTTTTCAAACGCTTGCTTTGCATTGCCAATTAAAGCGTTTTTCAATACGGCGTTATCATCATGGTAAGTACGTAAACGCTTTTTAATGGGTTCAATAAGGACTTTATATTGCGCTTGAATATCTTTATATTGGCTTCGTTCTACTTCACCAGCGCCTTGCCATTTTTGCTGAAATTTATTGAGTTGTATGTCAATGTTTTTCCAGTCAATTGGTTCTTGTTCATAGCTTTGTGCAAAGCTTTTAACATCAGCTAATACCGCCAATCGTGCAGCTAAGTGTTGCTCTCTAATTTTTTCTTGTTCTTTGTAAAATAAGCGACATGGGGCAAATGCTTGTTCGCAATAAGCATTAAATTGGTTATTTAATTCGCGCTCAACTTCATCGTCAGCATGACCTAATGAATTCCATGTTTTTCTATATTCTTTTACTTTAGCGGCTTGCTCATTGGGGTTATCAAGCGGCGTATTTACTAATTCTTGTATTTCTTTAAGTAGTTTTTGCTTACGCGGTGTAGCAATGTAGTGTTCCCAGTCGCTAAGTTCAGCCATTTTAGCACTAATGGTTTCATAGTCTTTTTGAATACGAAGTTTTTGCTTATCAGACAGCTGCTCTACTGTTTTTTCAATTCGTTTAAATACACCAAAGGCTGTATTGTATTTACCACTTGAAATAAGTCGTTTTAATTCAGCTATTTTTTTCTGGGCTTGGGTAAGTTGTTTTTTTTGTTCACTTATAAAGGGCGCTAAGCCGGCATTCCATGTAGTGACAATCTCTTTTTTTGCATGGGTGATAGATTCTGGTAATGCACCGGCAGCTTGTTTTTCAACAAGTTTCCATTGGTTTAGCCAATCATTGTAAATAGGTTGTCGTTGGTTGAACTCATCATTATTTGTGGGTAAAGCAAGTTGTGAAATTTTAGCAATAAGTTGCGTTGCTTCTGTTACTGATTGTTCAATAAGTGGCAGTTGCGTTAGTTTGTATTGTTGTTGCTCGACTAAAGCTAAAAAGTGCTTTTTATCGGTATTGTTAAGTACAGAGTCGTTAATTTGTTGAGTAAGCTGTATAAAAATTGTGTTATATGCGGTTTCGTCAACGTCGGTATGTTCGAATATTGATTGGGTTAACGAATCGCTGACTTTAGCTATCTCTTGCTTAATTAAAATCGTAGCTTGTTGTTGCTTTTTTAATAGTTTTTCAGCGATAAGTTGCTGTTGGTATGCTTCAGCCTTGGGAGAGAATATTTTTTCAAGCTGGTTGTTGATGATGGCGTGCTTATTGATAAATGTGTCTTTTTCTTCTGTTGGTAACCAATCAAATTCAGCGACTATAATATTCCATTGTGCTAAAAGCTGCTCTTTTTTACTTAACATAACTCCATAATCAGCGACATCAGTTAAGGCTAAAAATTTAGATAAATTTAGCTGAGCTCTTTTACTAATAGCTTTAGGTAAAGCGAGTAAGCGATCAATTTCAGTTATTTTACTGTTTATTTCTGCAATAATTTCATCGTTACATGCTTTTTTGATCAGTTTTTCAAGTAGTGGTTTTTCGGTAACTTGTGCGAGCAAGTGGCGCTGAATGTCAGGTTGTTGTTTTTGAGAAAAGGTTGGAATTAATAATGAAGCTTTATTTATTTTATTGAATAAAGCAATCACAATTTTTTCGTTTGTTTCATTAAGTAACCAAGCTTCCAATCCCGCTAACGTATCGGCTGTTTCTATGTAATTAAGTTTTGCTTCATCAGATAAGCTAATGCTATTTTTGCTGTTAGCTTGCTCACCTGTAAGAATTTTTGTGACTTGTATTGAGGCAAATTCTTTAACTTTTTTGTGCGAGTTGTTTTTGCTTTCATGTAACCATGCGTCAAAACTAGCTAGTTTAATTAATGCTGTACGCCTAACTAACTCGTTATCATCTTCTTGGGCTAAACGTGTAAGAATAGCAAAATGCTCAGGGTTATTGGGTTCTAAATCGTTATTTATAGCAGTAATACGTACGTGACTATTTTTGTGTTGCCATTTAGCTTTAAAAAAATTTGAAAAAATCATATGTCGGAGAACCTAGCAATATTTTTTTGATCGGAAAACGCTTGTTTAAGTTCGCGTTTAGTTTTTGTTACTATTTCACCTTGAGTATTAATGGTGAGCATTTCATCAGAGTTTAGGTGCTTAGCTTGATACGCCATCACTATTTGTAGGGCTGAATCTCTTTGAGCTTGTTCTACTTTTGTGCCTTCAGGCCATTTACCTGTTTCAGCTGCATGTTTTAATCGTAGATACATGCTTTCGTCCATGGTTTCAACAAGCTGAATAATATTCATAAATTTACTCTGTTTTAATTTTTTAAGAGCGTTTGATTTTAAATAAACGCTATTTATTTACGTTTTAACAGCAGAAGTCTTACCCGGGTCACAAGGTAAAGAATAAAACCAAGCACAGTGCTTGTAATAGATGCGATGTATTCAACAGTACCTGGCTGTGCGTCTTTTAAGTAAAAAAACAAAAAACCACCACAAAATAACAACATTGCAATGAATGAGTGTGTCATTAATTTTTGTTGTTGTTTGATTGTGTTTGTTTGTTTGATGAGTGCTATTTTTTCAGGATCGATACCCGCAATTTCAACACCGCAATGAGTGCAGGTTTTTGCTTTATCAGATATCTTTTTTTTACAACTAGGACAATGAATAACGGCCATAATAATCTCATACAATAAAATACTGGTGTATTCTACAAAAAAAAACGCCCAAATGGGCGTTTAATTTAACTATTAATGCAATTTAAGCTTGATAGTTTCTCTTATTTTGTAAGATTATTTATTTAATCTATCTTCCCAAAATTTAGCATTTTTAATACCTAGTTTAATAGGATCAAAAGTGTAATTTTTTACACCTGCCTTTTTTTGTTTTTCGTAATCTTTTAACGCTTTAATGGCTGGTTTTGAAACAAAGAATATAATGATAATACCTATAATATTCAACCATGCCATTAGCCCTACACCTACATCTCCCATACCCCAAGCTACATCTGCGGCTTTTACTGTTCCGTAAAAAGTTGCCACCATGATCAGTATTTTTAATAAAAACATCATACCAGGTATTTTTAAGCTACGTTTAATGTAAGCAACATTATTTTCTGCAATAAAGTAATAGGCAAGTAAAGTAGTAAAAGCGAAGAAAAATAACGCAAGTGCGATAAATGGTTTTCCTACTCCTTTAAAAATACTTTCAACCGCTATTTGCGTAAATGCAGGACTGTTAGCGGCTATATCGCCAGCAACATTTTGTACAATAAAGTTTGTTTCTCCGGCTAGTTGTACATTATAAGACTGTGTAATTAGGATCATAAAAGCAGTTGCTGAACAAACAAAAATAGTATCAATATAAACAGAAAACGCTTGAACTAAACCTTGCTGAGCAGGGTGTTGAACCTCAGCAGCGGCTGCAGCATGAGGCCCAGTACCTTGTCCGGCTTCGTTTGAATAAACTCCACGTTTTACTCCCCAACCAATTGCAGCACCCACTCCAGCCATAGGTGAAAAAGCGTCATTTATTATCAGCATAAATACGGTAGGTAAACGATCAATATGTAAACCAATAATCACGCAAGCAATAATTATATAAGCAAACGCCATAAATGGCACGACAACTTGGGTAAAGTTAGCTATACGTTTTATTCCACCAAAAATAATAAAACCTAATAATATAACAATCGTTACCGCGGTAAAGAGTTTGGTTAGTGGGATTTCTCCCACCACGGTATTAATAATTTCGCCGGGGCCAAATACTAATACTGCCGCTTCACCTAAACTATTTGATTGAACAGTTGGTAATAAGGCGCCACATGCTAAAATTGTGGCTAACGCAAACAACCATGCGTACCATTTTTGTCCCATGGCTTTTTCAATATAATAAGCGGGTCCACCTCGATACACGCCGTTGTCTTCTTCTTTATATATTTGTGCGTTTGCTGATTCTACATAAGCTGTCGCTGCGCCAAAAAAAGCAACGACCCACATCCAAAAAACAGCCCCTGGGCCACCAAAACCAATGGCAGCAGCTACACCGGCAATATTACCCGTACCTACTCTACCTGATAGTGATACCGCTAAGGCTTGAAAAGAGGATATACCTTTATCTGAGCTTTTACCCGATACTAGTAAATGCCACATTTCTTTAATTTGTCGTATTTGTACAAAACGGGTAAGTATTGAAAAAAACACGCCTGCGCCTAAACACAAATAAATTAATGCTGGGCTCCAAATAAAACTATTTAGGGTGTTAACTAATTCTTGCACCACGTTCTCCTTTACTTATAAATTATTGTTATTTTTTGATCATTGATGAGATGAAGCTTATACATCATCAATGACATGATAAACAGCGGTTAAAAAGTCACGCCCTAATAAGCTACTTCGTTGATCTGACCAGCCAACGCTATAGTCAGGTAGTAAATCATTATCTTTAAAAGGCATTTCAATAGTGTAAGCTAAACATTTAAATTGCTCGCCTACCCAGTTTGAGGCAACGGTTAAATTTGCTTGCCCTGGATCGTCTTTTGGGTAACCTTTATCGTCTTGAAACTCTGGTGTAACAGCCAGTAATATTTCTTTAAATTTGTTTTCGAGGTTTTGTAGGCGTTTATCGTAAGACGGTATACCTTCACAACCTGAAACAAAATTAAACGGTAATGCTTCATCTCCATGAACGTCAAGGTGTAAATCGACACCCGTGGCAAGCATTTTTTCTCGTACTAAATATACTTCTGGGCTTTTTTCTAATGATGGATTTTGCCATTCTCTGTTAAGATTTACGCCAGCAGCATTGGTTCGCAAATGCCCTCTTACACTTCCGTCTGGATTCATATTAGGCACAAGATAAAATACCGCTTTATTAAGCAAAGCGCGAGCAGTGCCATCGTCTTCATCAAGTAGTCTGTCGATAAAACCCTCCATAAACCACTCTGCCATGGTTTCACCGGGGTGTTGCCTTGCCGTAAGCCATACTTTTTTCTTATTGGCATCGGGTTCACCAATAATAAGTAATGACATATCTCGACCATCAATTGTTTCGCCAAGTACATTAAGTTGGCAATCTATGTCTATTTGAGCAGCGTGAATTAAGTCTTGGTGTCGCTCGTAACTGTAAGGACAAAAATAAGCGAAATAAACTGAATCAAACTCAGGAGTTAAAGTAATAGTGAGTTGCTTGCCATCAAAAGTTGTAGGGACTCTAAACCATTCTTGACGGTCGTACGACGCCACTGCTTGATAGTTATTCCAACCTTCTACATAAGATGCTTTAGCTGCATTAGTTATGTGCAATATATGTTCGCATCGTTGGGTATTATGTAATTTAAAATGGAACCATTGAAAAAACTCTGACTGGTAATCGGATTTAATCGCTAGTTGAATGTTTGATGGGTTTGAGGCTTGAATAACGTGAATGTTACCACTATCGAAATTTGATGTAATTTGCATAACTTATAAGCTTTTGAAATATTGAAAGTATTAGTGTACACAATCAGTCATCAAATCAGAAGTAGTAAAGTAGTGTTATCCCACTAAATATAAGAGGTTAATTAAACATCTATCTTAAATAATATTATGATAATGTATTAAAAATAAAGGCTTTTTTTGTAGTACTAACTAATATCTTTTACTGAATCGCGTTCAACAATATCAGCAATAAATAAATGTGTTTTATTCGTGGGTTTGTTATTTATATCACTTAAATGAATAGCCAAATTTGTTGCATAGCTTGCCATTTCTTCTACAGGGTAATGCATTGTAGTTAATTGTGGTCGACAAGCTCGACTGACAATTAAATCGTCAAAGCCAATAACTGAAACTTCTTCTGGTACATTTATACCCGCCTCGAATAATGCATGTATCGCGCCTATCGCCATTAAATCGTTGTACGCCAGCAAGGCTGTAAATTTACACCCTTTATTGAGTAAAGCTTTTACGGCTTGCTCGCCACCTTCTATGTTGGCTGTTGATTCTTCAATATTTTTGGGGAGTAATGTAATGCCATTATCACTTAATGATTTTTTAGTGCCCATTAATCGATTACTCGGATCTCTATTTTGGTAGATACTGGTTATTACCGCGAAGTTTTTATGACCTTTATCTACTAAATATTGCGTGGCAATTTGAGCACAAGACAAATTATCAAGCCAAACACATCTATTGGCTAATTGGGGGATGTAACGATTAATAAGTACTAAGCCAGGTACTTTTTCAGCGAGCTCTATGAGGGTTTTTTCATCAGAATATTCGCTGTGCAGAATAATTGCTTTGCAGTTATGATCACGTAAAGACTCAATAGCATCGAGCTCAGATTGTGTTTCATAAAGGGAGTTACTCATTAAAAGTTTAACTTTATTCTCTCGTGCTGATTTTTCAACACCACTAGCTAAAGAACCGAAAAATGACATTGATAGTTTAGGTGTAACGAGTCCAATAGTATTAGTGGTTTTACCTGCCAATGCACTAGCATTGCTATTAGGGCGATAATCTAATTCTTTAATAACTTTTTTAACACGAGCTCGACAAGCTTCACCCACTTTTCCGCCGTTATGAATAACTCTTGAAACTGTTGCAATAGAAACCCCAGCAACTTTTGCTACATCTTTTATTGTTGCCATTTATATTTGCTCTTCAAGGAGTTGCTCATTAAAAATAAAAATTTTGGACATTATTAACACTCTTTATAACTTATATTGGTATTGAAAAAAATTTTAATTGGGTATTTTACTTGTGATACAGATTTTGATTTTGCAATAGGATTTTTCTAGTATTTATACTGTGTTTTTCATCTATATTATAAAACTTAATAAACCACAATGGAATAAGACTAAAAGCAACAGTACCAAAAGATAAAATATAACGCATAGCTTGTAGGCTTTCTTTACTTTGAGATGCACCATTATTTGCATCAAACCCAATAGTATTAAGTAAAAAACCGGATATTAATAAAGCTGCACCCATACTAAAATTAACCACCCATGTATGAGCTGAAACAAATAACCCTTCTCTTCTACTATGGTGACTTAACTCATATTCATCACAAAGATCAGCTAACATTGATGGGATCAACATAGTCATTGCAACCCAAATTGATGCACAAAATAATGCATCAATAATAATAAACCACCGCATATCAGGAACAAAAATAAACCACTTTAATGCTCCCCCAATAGCTGTAAAACAATAAATAGCTTGTAGCGCTCTTTTTTTCCCTATGTTTAATGAAAGCTTTTTTATAACCGGTATAGATAATAAACCAAACACTGCGTAAGCCGTTGAAAGTAAACCTTTCCATATTGATCCTTCAGTTACATCACCGCTAAACAGATAGTAAACAATAAGATAGTAATCCATACTTGCGGTAAATGCACCTCCACAAAATTGTAAGGCTGTGAGTATAAGTAAAATATAAAGTAATTTATTATTTTTGAGGGTTTTTAGGCTTTTTAATAATCCGATAGGAGCTAAATTATTGTCTACATTGATAATTGATTCAGGTTTGTAATGTGATGTTGCTTGAGAAGTTGTTTGAAATCTTTTTTTATCACAAAAAAAACTAGGAATAGCCCCTAAAAGTCCAATAATGAAGAGTGCAACCCCCCAACCTACGTATTTGATACCAATAAAAACACTACTAAATATTGTTAGTTGCGCAAGTGGAAATAACCATTGATATAATAAAGAGCCTACTTTAGTAAAATAACTTGTAAAGCCCATGATAGATGTACGAGTGTGATAATCATCAGACATTTCGTAAGATAAACAGGTTAATGGCACGGTAAGAAAACACACTGAGATATTAAAAAGTAATGAGAAAAATGTAAAATACAATAACTGTATAGTTTCAGACCACTGGGATGGAACCATCCAAATACATCCAAAAAAGATGCAACTAACCCACGACGCTATAAAAATAAATGGAGCACGTCGCCCAAACTTACTTTTACTATTATCAGATAAGTGACCCACCCAAGGGCTGAGGAAAGTACTAACAAATATAGGAATGGTAAGAGCTAAACCTAATAATAAAGGATCAACGCCTAAAATCATTTGATAAAAAGGAATAGCTAAAATAGGTACGCCTTGATTGGCAAAAAACATTGCAAAAAAGCCAATACCCAATGCTAATTTAGATTTGCTGAAAGCTGACTTTTTGTTTTGAGTGGGGTCCAATTTACTGCCTAGCAATTAATAAAGCGTTTTATTTATAGACTTTTCTCTTAAAACGCAATGAACAAACCTTACCGAATACCTTAAGGTTTTTTTAAACTAACATTTATCTATACCCGTTACCATTCAAAATGCAGGTTTCAGTGGGAACTAAAAACAATTTAGGCAAGGCATTAAGTTTATGTCATGGTTATTCCATGACTAAACTTAATAACGACGAATAAATTGTTTTTAGACCCATCGAAGAAGTGCTTGAGCGTTTATTCCTTTTAGAGATGACTTCATCGTTAATACTTTCTATAAGGGAACAACCATTACAATATAGTATTGCCTTGAATTACTTACTATAAACATTAACGCTCACGCGCTCTGAAACAAGCATATTGATTGGTAACGGGTATATACCCGTTACCAATTAAACGACAATGCTGGTTATATTAATGGTAAAGCAAGTACCTTGAGTCATTTCACTGTGAACCTTGATATCGCATTTAAGCAGTTCAAGTAATTTTTGTGTAATAGCTAACCCTAAACCAACGTGTTTATTTTCGCCTTCAATCGCGTTACTCGCACGATATCGCGGGTCAAATATATAGGCTATTTCTTCTCCTTTAATGCCGGTTCCGTTATCTTTTACAATTAAAAAATGCTCGGTATCGTTTGGCTCATAAATAATTAAATCAATTCTTCCGCCCTCGCCAGTATGTCTTATAGCGTTATCAATTAGATTTGTTAACACGCGCTCTAATTTACCAATATCGCTGTGCAGCTGTAGCTCTGAAAACTCAGGACTGATTTGTATGTTAACCATATTTTTTTCTGCTTTTAGGGTGAATTTTGCAGCTACATCGTATAGTAATTCAGTTAAATTGAAGTTTTCACTATTCATTGATACTTGTCCTCCCTCTAAATGAGCAAGTTCAAACACCTGATCTATTAGCATTTTTAGCTGGCTTGAATTTTTCAAAGCAGTATTTATGAATTTATTTCTGTGTTCAATACTTAATGCTTCACCTTTAATAGCAAGTGTTTCAATGTAGCCTTGTAGGGATGCTAAGGGTGTTCTTAAATCATGAGAAATATCAGCCAGTAGCTCTCTTTTGTAAATGTCGGTTTTTTTTAATTGTTCGAGTTGTTTATTTATTTGCTGAACCATTTCATGAAACACCGAACCTAGTTGATGAACTTCGTTTTGGCTATTATCTTTCCAAGGGTGTAACTTAACTTTAGACTTGTTAAAGTCGACAGCTTTTAACGCTTTTATATCTGAAATTAAATAACGTAAGGGGTTAGTAAAATAACGAAATAGACTTAGCATCACCACAAACAGAAAAAATATTGCGCTGGTTGCAAATACAATTGATAACTCGGTATGCAGGTTACGTTGTTGCTTACTATAAGTATTATCATAACGCTCTCCTGCCACAATAACGTATAAATAACCTTGCAAGTTTGTTCCGTTGAAAACAGGCGCCGCTGAGAAAACTTTTTTGCGTGAAATATGCCTAGGGTCTTCACCATAAATAGGTAATGGCGCTTTATTTTGAGTAAGTTGAATAAGAGGCACTAGATCAATTTTTTTTCGTTTAATTGATGAATTATCTAGCGAATGCGTGAGCAGGTTTCCTTGAGGATCAACAAAATAAAATTCAAATGCTGGTCCCAAAATCATCAAAGTATGAAAGAGGTTTTTTAAGGCTTTATGGTCATAAACACCTTGTTGTAAAATAGGGTTATCTCTTGCTAAATTTGCCGCTAAAGAAAGATGTAATTGTTGTTCCGATTCATAGCGTGTATTTTGTTCGAGCTGTTGCGACCAAAAATAAAACACACAAATAATGGCAATAAAAACTCCCAATAATGACAATGAAAGTCGTTGATATAATGAAAGTTTCATACACGTACACCTAGTTTACAAAATTTATAACCAACCCCCCATACGGTTTGTACAATTTTAGGGCTAGTGGCATCTTTTTCTACTTTATTTCTTAAGCGATTGATATGTGAGTTAACAGTATGTTCATAACCACTGTGATGATAACCCCACACTGAACTTAATAACTGCGAACGAGAAAAAACTTGTTCCGGGTGTGAAGCTAAATAGAGTAATAAATCATATTCTGTGGAAGTTAATTCAAGCTCTTTACCTGCTAATGTTGTTCGATGAGAAAGGTGGTCTATAACTAATTGTCCGATTTTCAAACATTGCTCAGGTTCTTTTTTTTGTTGCGCATGACTTAATAAATGTGCGCGTCTTAGTAAACTTCTTACCCTTGCTTGCAATTCTCTTACGCTAAACGGTTTAGTCATGTAATCATCAGCACCTAGCTCTAAACCTAATACTCGGTCTATTTCAGAATCCCGTGATGTCACCATTAGAATAGCTTGCTCAGGTTTTTGCTCGCGTAACTGCCGACAAACATCTAAACCTGAAATACCTGGTAGCATTACATCTAAAATAATCACGTTATAATGATTAATCTCAGCACGTTTTAATGCATCTTCTCCGGTTAAGCTATGTTCTACATTTAGTGATAGCTCTTCTAAATTTAACTTTATTAAATCAGCAATATCTTGTTCGTCTTCCACAACCAAAATGGTATCCATTTGGCGATCCTTGATCATTAAAAAAAGAGGTTGTCGTTACGCAACCTCTTTTATACCCGTTACCATTCAAAATGCAGGCTTGTGTGGGAACTAAAAACAATTTAGGCAAAGATTTCAAATTCCAGACGAAATCTAAGGACGACATCCATATATACCCGTTACCATTCAAAATGCAGGTTTCAGTGGGAACTAAAAACAATTTAGGCAAGGCATTAAGTTTATGTCATGGTTATTCCCTGACTCAACTAAATAACGACGAATAAATTGTTTTTAGACCCATCGCAGAAGCGCTTGAGCAAAATCACTTCATCGTTAATACTTTTTATAAGGGAACAACCATTACAATAAAGTATTGCCTTGAATTGATATCGCTCACGCGCTCTGAAACGAGCATTTTGATTGGTAACGGGTATATGCAAGGCATTAAGTTTATGTCATGGTTGTTCTCGGTAACTGCTCCTGCGTTACCCTAATGTTCTACATCCATGGTGAACCTGACTAAACTTAATCACGACGCATAAATTGTTTTTAGACCCATCGAAGAAGCGCTTGAGCGTTTATTCATCTAAAAGATGACTTCATCGTTAATACTTTTTATAAGGGAACAACCATTACAATAAAGTATTATCTTGAATTACTTACTATAAACATTGACGCTCACGCGCTCTGAAACCTGCATTTTGATTGATAACGGGTATAGCACTATTTTACCCGTGTAATAGTGATACTTAATGTCGGATTATCAAATCGATGATCTTGTGTTAAAACTGACTGCGTTAAGCCGTCATCTTTACTTACCACACCTGGATGCATCGCTACGTAATCAACGTCATCTCGCGTAACGTTATATCCCTCTTGACCAGCAACAGGTCCTGGGATAGTCGCCATAAGTTCACTATTTTTCTCGGTACCTGAGTCATATGAACTTGTTTGTAGATAAATACTTTCGTCGACAGTTAAATTAGATATATCCATTGCTGTAATACCAGTAAAAGCATCATTTGTATTAACTAGCATACTGGCAATAGAAATATAGTTAGGCATAGTATCTTTTATACTAACCATGATAGTTTCGTTCATGCCTGGAGGTAATGGTGACACACCACTTTGACCAGATAACACTATTTCTTGGTTAAGCACATCTGAATTATCACCACTTTCAGCGAGTTTTTCTAACGCTATCGAGGCTGACTGACCAATTTCCCAAAGTTTTCCCTCATTGTGTAAAACAACTGCAATAGGAGACATGGGTTGCGCTGTGGTTAAATTAACTACTTTTACCTCATATTCATAATTTACAGCTATAACTGGTGGCTCAACAGGTTCAGGGGTTACTACCTCATTATCGTTATCGCTACCACAACCACTTAATAAAATACCAGCGGCAATAAATACACCCAATGATGCTTTTTTATATGTTTTAGATAAAATCATTAAAACCTCCTATTTCACTACAACAGTAACTGACGCTACAGGGTTTAACCAACGATGCACGGTATTGTCTAAGTCACTTTTGCCACCCATTAAATCATCATCACCTAAGTTTCCACGATGTACATGAATGGTTGTATTAGCTTCTACTGAAGTAACTCCTGAGCCACCCGCACCAGCATTACCACCTGGGGCTGCTGGGATCCCGGGAATACCTGGCATACCACCGCCATTAATCATTTCATCATTAGCTTCTGTACCCGCATCATAGGCATTTAATAGCACTTTATATGTACCTGCTTCACCCGGGATTTTCCAACCATTTAAACCAACAAAAGCATCATTAGTTGGTAACAACATACTCGCAATAGACAAGTACATATTACCGTCTGCAGTATTAAGCATCGTAGTTACCGATTGAGCGGGTGCCAATAAACCTGCTGCAGGATTAGCGACCATATCAGCATTTACACTCGTTAGAATTGTTGATAAACCAGAAATATCGCCTCCTTCTGCCATTGCTTGTAATTCAACAGAAGCTTTTTCACCTAATGTATATAAAGATGCATCTGCAGTATGGGCTGCAATAATTAAGGGGGTATAGTGCATTCCATGAGTTAAGTTTGTAACGGTAATTTCTAATTGTTGAGCGCTAACGGTAAGGCTCGAAGTAGCTAGTATTAATGCCGAAATAGTTTTATTAAATTTCATGTTAAGTCCTTGTGACTAATATAATGGTTGGCTTAAATATTAAGTAAGTAATTAATTCAACTTAATTATGCAAGGCGGATGTCGCAAAGGCGTCACGAAGTTATCACAAAGTGATCACAATTTATTGACGATAATTGTTAACAACTTTGTGAAATTTTTTCATTGGTTATATGTTCGTAAAATAGGTTTTATGTTCGTAAAATAAGTTTATTGCACGGTAAAATAACTGTTACCAATCAAGTTGCTCATTTTAGAGATCTGGGGCAGCAATGTTTATGCTAAGTAATTCAAGGCAATACATTGCTATAATTGTCATTCCCTTATAAAAGTATTGTTGATGAAGTCAATTCTTAAAGGAATAAACGCTCAAACTTTTCTTCAATGAGGCTAAAACAATTTATACAGCGTTATTGTTTTTAGTTCCCGCTGAAACCTGCATTTTGAATGGTAACAGGTATATAATACTATTTATTAAATTTAAGAAAATTTTGCTTAGAAAAATATGAAATATTTATTAACCCCAGAAGTGTTCAATCAAGTAGCGGTTTTGTTTTGGAATACTCGATGGCGATTCTTACAATGGAGTTTGTTTAGTTTTGTATTATTTCTTATTTTACAAAGCCAAATTAGTTCATCAACTCCCAATGTATTAGTTTGGTTGGCTTTATTAATATTGTTTTTCGCCTTACAAATATTAGTATTAGCGTCATTCATCTTTTTCTTTAAAAATTTACCGTCAACAAAAGCAAAATCAACGCATTGGTATCGTTTTTATCGTGTTATCGAGTGGTGCGAAACACTTATTTTTACCTTACTTATCCCTTTTCCTACTTTAATATACCTATATATGCTATTTATCTAGTAAACACTTAATGAGATTTGAGTTGATAAAATAAGGATACATTATGAATAAAACTGAAAATGATTCACGCTCAAACCACTCTAAGAAAAAGATTAAAAACGATCCGTTTATACAAAACCTTTTATCACGCCTTCCACAAAACATTGCCAACAGCTTTTCTGATGAACAACTCACTCACTTGATGATCGCTATAGGTTCAAGAAGCTGGGGAGATCATTCAGTAGATAGGCGTGGAACTTTGAAACTGCCTTTTTATAAATGGCGGTTTTATTATGTATTGCTATTAGGGCGTAATTCCAGAGAACTAACACGGCGAGAAAAAGAGTGGTCTGTTACTAGTGCTGCTATAATATTGACTTTTTTTTTCATATTCAGTGCGATGATAGGACTATTTATATTGTATTTAATTAAGTCAGCGCTCGGTATTGATTTGTTTTCGGGTTTTTCTTTGGGCATATGGAGTTGGTTTAAGGGGTTGTAAGCAATTATTGGTTAGCTGATATGCTTAACACATTTTATTCCCTGAATGCCTACTTAATATTTCTTATTTGGTAATTTTTATTTAGTAATTAGAGTGCAAAATTATTTATTATCTTGTGCTTACTATTAAATAAATGAAAAATTCAGATGGATTAATGCTTTAAATTAAAAAAAATGCCCCCATTATAAAGTCGATTAGACAATAAGTTTATTTGTTATGTAACTTATTGAACCTTTTATTTACTCGTTCAGATCTGTTTGTAATTCACTCAAATGTAAAATATTTGTTAACAGCTCTTAATGTAGGTATAATCACCTCAATAATATACTAAGGGAGTATTTTTATGAAAAAACTAATTTTACGTAGCGCAATTGCTTTAGCAGTTTCATCTTTATTTGCAACCACTTCTGCTATTTCAGCAGAACAGCCTAATGCCGAAGATTTAGTCGGTAAAGCTTACGGTGGTATTCACCTTTTACATCTTGATACTGATAGCGAGCGTTGGTTAACTAGCAGTCCTTTATCATCATTAAATAATGGTAATGGTTTTGGTGCTGAGTTAGGTTACCGTCTAAGCACAACTACTGAATTAAGATTAGGTTACAGTCACATAAACTTAGATGCTAAGCGTGGTGGTTTTAATAAGCCTAATTCATCTAGCATTGCTTTTGACATGTTGTATTTTCCTACCGAACAAAACTTTTATTTTGTAGCCGGTGTAAGCGAATTAGATGTTGTTGATTCTAGATTATCATCTAATTTAGGTTTGGGTTACCGTCATTATTTATCAGAGAAAACTGCGGTTTATTTTGAAACAAAAGCGCATTATCAATTCGACAACTATTATGATGATTACTCAGCACAGTTAGGTTTTACTTATTTCTTTGGTGAAACTAAAAAATCTAGACCTGCTGAAGAAGTTGCTCCTGTAACGGTTGCACCTGTTGAAACTTCAATGGTAGATTCTGATAACGACGGTATTGCTGATCAAAACGACCGTTGTAGTAATACGCCAGCTACTTACAAAGTAGATGAATTTGGCTGTACTGTTTATATGGAAGATGTTTCATCACTGAAACTAGTGATTAACTTTGGCAATAACGCTGCGGTAATTCAACCACAGTATTTTGATGAAATTAAAGACGTTGCTGATTTCATGAAAACATATGAATCTGTAACTGTAGTTATTGAAGGTCATGCATCTGCGCCTGGTGATGACGCTCATAACAAAGCCTTATCTCAACGTCGTGCTAATGCAGTAATTGATATGTTAACTGATAAATATGGCATTGATGGAAATAGACTTTCTGCTGTAGGTTACGGTGAAGAAAGATTGCTTAATAAAGCTAACACTAAAGCAGCTAACGCTGAAAACCGTAGAATTGTTGCAACTATGAGTGTTGATAAAAAAACACCCGTAAATCGTTAATATAGCATTTTATGGTAAATTTTAAGTATGTGATTTTTATACATACTTAAAATATTCAAAAGTTATTTAAAGGCTAAGAATAGTAATATTCTTAGCCTTTTTGTTTGAAAAATATTTTATTATGTACCCGTTATCATAAAAAGCTTTAAACATTATTATCTTTTAATAATTTAACTAAATCATCCTCTGACAAAATATCTATGCCTAAATCTTGCGCTTTTGTAAGTTTAGAACCTGCCTTTTCACCTGCAACTAAATAATGTGTTTTAGCAGAAATACTACTTGAAACTTTAGCCCCTAATAGCTGTAAAGCTGCTTTAGCTTCGTTACGGCCCATTTGGTTGAGTGTTCCGGTAAGTACAAAGATTTTGTTTAATAACGGAAGTTCATCTTTAGAAGGTGGCACTATTTCAGGCCAAGTCATAAAGTGACTTAACTCAGATATAATTTCAACGTTATGTGCTTCTTTAAAAAATTGAATGATATTTTTTGCGACTATAATCCCTACATCGGGTACTTGTTGTAGGATTTCTTCATCGGCATTTTGCAGTGCATCAAAGGTTAAAAAATAATGCGCTAAATTATTAGCCGTGGTTTCGCCAACCTCACGGATACCTAATGAATATATAAATTTTGGTAACGTTGTATTTGTCGCCTTTTTTAAACCATTAATCAAGTTAGTGGCCGATTTTTTCCCCATACGTTCAAGGGTACTAACACTAAGCTCGGTGAGTTTAAATAAATCAGCAGGAGTGGCAATTAATTGTTCATCTACCAATTGTTCTACTAATTTATCGCCTAACCCATCAATATCAATCGCTTTTCTAGAGGCAAAATGTTTAATAGCCTGCTTGCGCTGAGCCCCGCAAAATAATCCGCCAGTACATCGCAGTACAGCCTCACCTTCTATTTTTAATACAGCTGAATTGCAAACAGGGCAAGTGCTAGGAAAGTTAATATCACGCGCATTTTCAGGTCTTTTTGCAAGCACGACACTCACTATTTGAGGGATTACATCTCCAGCCCTTCTAATAATAACGGTATCGTTAATTTTTATAGCTAAGCGATCTATTTCATCTTGATTATGTAACGTGGCATTACTCACGGTAACGCCGCCAACAAATACAGGTTTTAAGCGTGCAACGGGAGTTATAGCGCCGGTTCTGCCTACTTGAAATTCAACATCTTCAAGCACGGTTAATTCTTCTTGAGCAGGAAATTTATATGCCATCGCCCAGCGAGGTGCTTTAGCAACAAAACCGAGTTTTTGTTGTAATGTAATATCATCAACTTTTAATACAGTACCATCAATTTCGTAAGATAAAGTAGAACGGCTTTCTAAAATAAATTCATAAAAAGCTTGGCAGTCATCAGTGCTTTCAAGCAATTTAACTTCTGGGCACATAGGTAAACCTAACGATTTTACTTGGCATAACCTTTGATAGTGGGAGTTTGATAACCATTGAGTATTTTCAATAGTATGATCATTAACTAGATCTCCAACAAATCCTACTCCGTAAGCATAAAAAGCTAAGTTTCGTTTAGCGGTTATTTTAGAGTCTAGTTGACGTAAGCTTCCTGCTGCAGCATTTCTGGGATTAGCAAAAACTTTCTCGCCTTTTTTTACTGCATTTTCGTTTAGTTTATCAAAGCTTGCTTTAGGCATAAACACTTCACCGCGCACTTCAATAATATCAGGGTGATCATCACCTTTTAAACGAAGAGGTATAGATTTAATGGTTCTAACATTTTCAGTTATGTTTTCACCGACTGCACCATCACCTCTAGTTGCAGCTTGAACAAGTACCCCTTTTTCATAACGTAAACTAACGGCTAAGCCATCAAGTTTAGGTTCAGCGCATATTTTTAGTTTATCCGTATTGCCAATACGATCATGGAGCCTTTTAACAAAGCTATTCCAAGCCTCTTCTGAAAAAACATTATCTAGCGATAACATCGGTATTTGATGAGTAACTTGGGTAAAAACTTTAAGTGCTTCACCACCTATTTTTTGACTTGGCGAGTCAACAGTTTTTAATTCTGGGTGTTCAGTTTCAATAGCGATTAATTCTTGCATCAGCCTGTCGTATTCAACATCAGGAACACTGGGTTCGTCCAATACATAGTATTGATGGTTATATTGATTGATCAGGCTGTAGAGTTGTTTGACTCGTTGAGAAGATTGAATGTTTGGCATAGTAATAACGACTATTTACTCTTGGTTAAATTTATTGGATTGAATTGGATTATTTTAAGTTTTGTTATGTTGGTGTGTCTTGGTGTAAGTTAATTTATGTTGAATATAAAAAAGGTTCTATAAAATAGAACCTTATTAAAAACTTACCTATACCCTTTACCCGTTACCAATTTATCAATTTATCAATATTACATAGTAACGGGTATAAATAGGTAGTCGACTACCTGACTAATCTATACTAATGATAAAGCGATCCTGTTTTTTCTTTCAAATTCTCTAATTTTACTCATGTAATGCTGTTCAGTTTGTTTTGTCATTACACTACGTTTATCGTCAAGTAGTTGTGCACCAAACTCAAGAGATATTTGCTTGGCTGCGCCTAACATATGATCAAACACTTCAAATGCATCTCCAGCATTAGGTAAAGTCATAAACAAAGTTAAGCCACAAGTAGAAAAATTTTCAAGGGCATCTAAATCAAATGTCCCCGGGTTCATAATATTAGCTAAACTAAAAGTTACTTTACCATTACCAGCATTATCTTGATGGCGATGAAATATATCCATGTCCCCATAACGTAAACCCAAAGTGAGTAAAATAGGTAACAATTCAGCACCTGAAATCACTTCACCTTGTGGCATTACCACTGAAACTACCAATACTTCAGGCTCTAAAGGCTCTAAAGATTGTTTTTTTTCTGTTTTTAAAGGTTCCTCTATTGCTGTCATTGATGGCATTTTATCGCTATCAATTGGATCACCAAAATTTAGTTCTATTTGATTACGCCTAACCGAAGCTTTTTTATTTGTAACCGTTTTCTTTTTACTGCTAATAGCTCCAAAATTGCTTGGTGTAGAATTTTGTACAGTATTTTTTGAATGGTCTGGTAAAGGATTTTGTGAAGATTTTGATAAATTGCCTGAAGTAATTTTTTCTTTAATGTCGGGCTTAGGTCGAGTTATCGGCGTTTGGTATAAAGGTTTAACATTAACTTTAGGCTCAACGTCTAAATCATCTAAGCTTTTGCTATTTGAGCTATCAGGGTTTTTAACTGCGCCGTAATCAAACCCTTCAATGTCATCACCAATATCTATGGTTACCTCACCGGACGAACTGCCTAAGGTTTCAATACCCGCATCAGTTAAACTAATATCCTGTTTACCCGTTGGATTAGTTGATTTATTAATATTTACAGGAGCAACATTTACGTCAACTTTTTCATTTATGTTTTCATCAGCTTCATAATCAAAGAAATTATCGTCGTCAATTTTATTGCTTACTGTTTCGTCGACAAAATCTACATTATATGTAGGTTCTTTCTTTAATGAACTAAAGGAAGGGTCTTTGATGGTTGCTTCATTTGATGAATGTGGAAGTACTGTTGATTTTCCGTTTTTTACACGCGGTTTGCTTACACCATCTTGATCAAAGCCCGAACCATCAAACCCACGTTCAACAGGCTCTATTTTTTCGTTTGTCGCTTTTAATTTATAGGGATTTTTATTTCGTCTGATCGTTATAAAACCATGAATAAAAATCACGGCGATAATAACTGCACTCAAAATTATAAGGGTGTTTCTAAAATTACCTTCCATCTCTCAACCTACGTTATTTCTGCCAAAGCGACAGCTTCTTCGATATCAACCGCAACCATTTTTGAAACACCTGGCTCAAACATGGTTACGCCCGTTAAATGAGAAGCCATTTCCATAGCTATTTTATTATGACTTATATAAATAAATTGAACAGTTCGAGACATTTCACGAACCAAGTTACAAAATCGACTAACGTTAGCATCATCTAACGGTGCGTCAACTTCATCCAACATACAAAAAGGCGCTGGATTTAATTTAAAAATTGCAAACACCAATGATAAAGCGGTCAGCGCCTTTTCACCACCAGATAATAGATGAATAGTACTGTTTTTTTTACCAGGTGGTTGAGCCATTATGGTAACACCTGAATCTAGCATATCGGTTCCGGTGAGTTCTAAATAGGCTTTCCCTCCCCCAAATACCTTAGGAAACAGGTTCTTAAGGTCTATGTTAACTTGTTCAAAAGTGTTTTTGAACTTTTGCCGGCTCTCTTTATCTATTTTTTCAATCGCGGCTTCTAATGTACTTATTGCTAAAGTTAAATCGTTATGCTGAGAATCTAAATAGTCTTTACGTGTTAATTGCGTTTGATATTCATCAATCGCGGCTAAATTTATGGCTCCCAAACGCTCTATATCTTTTGAAAGCCTAATGATGTGAGCTTGCCAAATGCCCTCTTTAGCATTTTTAGGCATGTTTTCGCTTATATAATCAAACGACTGTTGAGTTTCACGTAATAAATCGAGACAAGATTCTGCTCGCAGTTTTAAGTTTTCGTGAGCTATTTGGAATTTAGCTGCGTTTTCTTTCAACGCTAAAACATGGTGTTGATTTTGGCTTTGTACAAGCTCAAGAGTTTTTAACTTATCTTGTGTATCAGCAATACTACTTTGGTTTGTTATTATTTTTGTGTCTAGTTCAGACATTTGAGTTAACCATTGAAATAATTTATTTTCATCATTTTTTAGTGGTTCAACGCCCTGGGCAATAATTTGTTGGTTAGCAGATTGCTGTGTAATTAACTGTTCAATATTTTTTTCAATAGATTTTATACTTTGCTTGTATTGTTCTTTTTCGCCTTTAATTTTCTGTACTTTAAGTGCAATATTATGACGTTCTTCTGCTAAATTATTTACTTGTTGCTGAGCAGTTTTAACCTGTGATACTAAATTTTCTTGTTGTTTTTTTAGCTCATTAAAATTAATATTATTGGGCATTTTAAGTTGTATACACGCCTCGTTAAATTGCTTTATATGAATGTCAAAAGTATTAAGTTGTTGCTCTTGAAAAACAATATCACTCATAAGTTTTTTATGTTGGCTGCAATAAAATTGTTTATGTTGTTCTATTAACGCCTCTGCTTGCTTTGTAAGTTGACAAAGCTGTTGAGCATTTGTTACTTTTTTTGATAACTGGTTTTGTTTAACTAACAACGCTTTAATGTTAGCTTCAAAATCATTCAGCTTTTGCTTACTCACACTAATTGACTGCACTAATTTTGTTTTATCATCCAATAAGGTTTGTTTTTTATTATGTAAGTACAAATAATTAGGAGTATTATCAATAGTCCCCTTACGGATAAAACCATGACCTAACCATGTTGTATCAGCACAAATAACTGATTCGTCGCTATTAAGTTCAGCCAGTAATACTTGAGCTTCTTCTAGGCTATCAGCGATATAAATATTAGAAAGAAAAGAGAATGCCGCAGGCAAGTTCTCTATTTTTTCATTAATGCTGTTAATCACTTTTTTATTTTCTAGTCGCTTATTGTTCATTGCCACAGCATTAAGTTTTGATTGAGTAGAGTCAATAATCAAAATGGTGTCTAAATTTCGAGTCGCTTGTGCTACGCCAAGCATTGAATCTACAATTTCTGCTTGCATCCAGTAATGCAATAATGACTCAACTGCCCTTTCCCAACCCTTTGTTACTTTTATGTTATTGTTCACAGTTTGAACAGTATTATTTGTAGCTTTATCACTATCCAACACATCAGATTCAAATAAAGAAGCGTGTTGATTAAGTTGCCATGTTTTTTGATTCGATAACGATAAATCAATATTGCTAATATTATTATTTATTGCCGTTAACGAGGCATTATTACTGGCTAAATATTGTTTAGTTTCATTTGACTTTGCTTGTGCAGTACCAATATCGGTATTTAATTGTTTTTGTTTAGACAATAATAATTTTAACGCTCGTTCAAGCTCATTACTTGTTTGACTGTAAGTTTGTTTAAAGGTTTTTTGTTGTTGCTGATATTGATTTTCAATGCTTTGTAATTGACTATTTAATAAATCAATTTGATGTAATGACTGTAATTTTTTTTGTTCTTCTAGTTGAATTTTATTATTTATAGAAGATTTTTTATCTTTAATTTCAGCAACCTGTTGATATGAGGAACTCCACAAAATTTGCATCTCATTTTGCTGATTTGATAAAAGATCAAGCTGGTTTTGCTGAATTTTTAGTTGCTTTTCAATTTCATTTAAATGAGGTAATGTTTTTGTTAGGTTGTTTTCCAATGTATTGCTTTTTTCTTGTTCTGTTTTTAATAAATTTTGCGCACTAAGAAGTTGCTGTTGTGTTTCATTGTTATTTTTTTGTATATTGGCGCTTTGTTGTTTTACATCTTTAATTTTTTGTTCTGTACGAGCAATATCGTTAGTAAGTGCGATTTTTTGCTGATTCAATTCAGCAATTACATTATTAACTAGCTCAATTTTTTGTTTTTCTTGAAATAATTCAATAGCTTGTTCTTTTTGAAGACCACCTAATGCTTCAATCTCAATTTTTGCTTGGCTGTATAGTGCTTGTTGCTGTTTGCTTTGCTGATCAAAAACCTGCCAACGTAATATTGAAAGTTCGGCTTTATATTTTCGCTCTTGAGCTTTTAAAGTGCGAAAACGCTTTGCCGCTTCTGATTGCTTATAAAGCTTATCTATTTGTAAACTAAGCTCTAAGCGAATATCGCTTAAACGAGAGAGATTTTCACGTGTATGCCCAATTCTATTCTCAGTTTCTTTTCGGCGCTCTTTATACTTTGACACACCCGCAGCTTCTTCAATAAACACTCTTAACTCATGAGGTTTAGATTCAATTAGTCGAGATATTGTACCTTGCTCTATAATAGCGTAGCTACGCGGTCCTAAACCGGTTCCTAAAAATATATCTGTTATATCTTTTCGGCGACATTTAGTGCCATTTAAAAAATACGTATTAGTGCTGTCTCTATTTACTAACCGACGAATAGATATTTCATTACGGTCAGCCATATTCCCTTCAAGCCTTCCCTTTACATTATCAAACACTAATTCGACACTGGCTTGACCAATGGGTTTTCTAGTGGCAGCACCGTTAAATATAACATCAGTCATGGCATCGCCACGCAAATTTTTGGCGGAGCTTTCTCCCAACACCCAACGAACGGCATCAATGATATTAGATTTCCCGCAGCCGTTAGGCCCCACAATAGCAGTCATTTGTTGTTTAAAAGGTACAGTGGTGGGATCTACAAAAGATTTAAAGCCAGCCAATTTTATATGCTTTAAGCGCATACTATAAAAAACTCTTTTGGATCATATTTATTTATCGCTGACATAGGTTAGATGCATTGCTAGGGCTTAACAATAATAAAGGCTCAATTTTAGCAGATGTAAATGTGCTTTGTAACAATTCAAGACTTTATTAGCATAATGGTTCAGCTTATAATCAGCTAAGTAAAATCAAATAGTTAGGTAAATAAAACCCATGCAACATAATACTTCTCAAACACCAAATATCAGTGGCGCGGCGTACTTTTTTAAAGGCTTTGATTTAATACAAAAAAAAGGGCTTAAGCGTTTTGTTTTTATTCCTTTATTTATCAACCTTGTGCTGTTTAGCGTTGCGTTTTATTTCTTATACTTACAGTTAGATTATTATATGGCAATGTTCACCCAATGGTTACCTAATTGGTTAGATTGGCTTAGTATTATTTTATGGCCATTTGTTTTAATTGCCGTTGTTGTGTTGTTTTCTTTTATATTTAGCACTGCTGCCAACTGGATAGCTGCGCCTTTTAATGGTTTGTTATCTGAAAAAGTTGAGGCGATGTTAACGGGAGAACCTAGCCCAGAAGGTGGTTTTAGCGATATTATTAAAGACGTACCTCGTACGGTTGGCCGTGAGTGGACCAAGCTTTGCTATTATGTGCCTAGAGCGCTTGGCTTTTTAGTTATTATGTTATTATTACCTGTTATTGGACAAATTATTTGGTTTATATTTGCCGCGTGGATGATGGCAATTCAATATAAAGACTATCCTTTTGATAATCACAAAATATCATTTAACGAAATGAAAAGTGTCATAAAAGAAAAACAAGCCTTAAGTTATGGCTTTGGTTTTACTGTCGCTATATTCTCGTTATTACCGGTAATAAATTTAATTGTAATGCCGGTCGCTATTTGCGGAGCAACAAACCTGTGGGTTGACCATTATAGAAAATCATTTATACGTTAATATAAACATGCTATAACTTTATTAATTTTAACATTGTAGGCAATTTACGTGACTAAAAACACGACTAAACCATTACTACTTTTATTGTTTTGTGTAACTCCATTATTAGGATTATTAAGTTCAACAACTAACGCGTCTGAACTCAAAAAAATTCCAATTGAAGTGATAGAAAATGCGAAGGTTTTTGCTAGATTTGATGATAAAATACCAGCTGTAGTTAATTATTTCACCAAAGATAATGAACAAACTATAGTTGCTTTTTATGATGATAAATACGGCAAAGCCGCATCTTCAGAGCGAATAAAAGATCGATTAGAAATGTCTTACGTTAACAATAATTATCGTGTAAAAATAATTATTTCTGAACAGAATAACTTTAGACAAGTTGATATGTTGGTCACCCAATAATTTATATTTTACAAATTATTAGAGTAAAAAAGGAGTTGTCGCTCCTTTTTTATTTTATATATACCCGTTACAATTCAAAATGCATGTTTCAGTGGGAACTAAAAACAATTTAGGCAAGGCATTAAGTTTATGTCATGGTTATTCCATAACTAAACTTAATAACGACGAATAAATTGTTTTTAGACCCATCGAAGAAGCGCTTGAGCGTTTATTCCTTTAAGAAATTACTTCATCGTTAATACTTTTTATAAGGGAACAACCATTACAATAAAGTATTGCCTTGAATTACTCCTTATAAACATTGACGCTCACGCGCTCTGATACGAGCATTTTGATTGGTAACGGGTATATACCCGTTACCAATCATGATACTGATTTTAATGCCTTGCATAAGTGAATATACTTTTTACAAATCAAATAGCGGATCAATCGTTCCCTTAGCTAAACCATGGTAACCTGGTCTTGCTTGCTTATATACCTGTAGAGCCCAGTCTTTGCCTGCTTTAGTTGTAACTAGCTCTTTGTATAAAGGAACAATAAGTTTACGTCGACCAATCGCTTTTAAGTACGTAGCCATTTGAGGATAAACTTCTTTATAACCGACTTTAATTGATAATAAATACCATGCATGTGTTATTTCAGCATTAGTGCTATCCGTTAAGTTAAATCGTTTATCTAATGCTTTCATAAATGGTTGTTGAACGTTTAAAGGTAAATTATTAATAAAGTGAAGCCATTCATGCAACGTCCATTCTTTAGTTTTAATATCATCAACACTCAATTCGTTTGCTAGTAGCTGACGAGTTAAGTTATCTATAAGTGTAAAAGCATTTGATTTAGGTTGCGGAGCATCACTTGGTAAGCCTGATTTATATATCCATTCATTCAGCATATTATCGGAAACAATATTGGGGTATTTGTGAGTAAGATTTTGCTTTAGATAACGAATGAAATTTTCGGTTCCTACACTTTTAAAAGCATAATGATTAAAGTAATCAAGCATGAATTCATCAAATTTTTCGCGACCAAATTTTTCTTCTAAGTACATTAAAAATAATTGACCCTTAACATATGGCACACCTGAAAATGCATCATCAGGATCTCGGCCTTTTAAATCAATATAAAGTTGAGTATCGCCCGGTGGTAATACGGCTATTTCTTCATTTAAACCTTGCGCACCTAGAGCTTGTTCCATCACCGCGCGGTCTGTTCCAAAAACAGCTTCCATGATGCGGTTTTCAACATAACTGGTGAAACCTTCATTTAACCATAAGTCTCTCCAGCTTTCGTTAGTCACTAAATTACCTGACCATGAATGCGCTAGCTCATGTGCAATTAAATTAACTAAACTTTTATCACCGGCTATAACAGTAGGTGTTATGAAAGACAAACGTGGGTTTTCCATACCGCCAAAGGGGAAACTAGGTGGTAAAATAAGTAAATCATATCGTCCCCAACGGTAAGGTCCAAACAGCTTTTCTGTTTCGTCGATCATTGCTTGGGTATCATCAAACTCGGCAACTGCAGCATCTAAAATAGAGGCCTCTGCGTATATACCTGTTTGCTTACTCATCGCTTTAAATTGTAAGTCACCTACTCCAATTGCAATAAGATATGAAGGTATAGCCTGAGGCATTGAAAAGAAGTAATCGCCATCGCGTTCAGTATTCGGTGCATTATTAGCACTCATTACTGCGATTAAATCTTTATCAGTGGTTATGCGAGCCGTATAGGTTGCACGAACTGTTGGGGTATCTTGAATAGGTATCCATGAACGGGCATGAATGGCTTGGTTTTGGCTAAATAGAAAAGGTTTCTTTTTACCGGCAGTTTGCTCGGGAGTTAGCCACTGAAGACCTGACGCTTTTTCAGTAGAATGATAATATACACGTATTTTATTGGCTTTAAAATTTGGTTTAATTGTAAGTTTAGCGCCAAGCACATCGTCTTTTTTTGCTAGTGAATAGTTAACTTTTAACCACACACCGGTATTATTTTGTGCGACAACACGGTGAATAATTAAATCTCGTGTATCTAAATAAATGGGCTGTAAATCGTTCGATAACCACTTTAATGACAATTCAGCAAAACCTTTAAGTGATTTCTCTTCAAAATCAACGTCAAGATCTAAGTAAATATGTGTAGTGGTAACCTCATCATAATTAGCATAGGTATAAACATCTTTTAGCTGTGCGTTTGCCACACCAGACAACCCCACAAAGATTAAAGCAATAGTAATTAATATGTGTTTCATTCAATAAGCACTCATAAGAAATAGGGCTTTAGATTAAAATAACCTAAAGCCCTATTCAACTGAAATGCAAAAATAAGAGATATATAACTGGATAGCTGAGATGCTTAAGTAATAACAAGACATTCAAATTTAATTAATAAGTTATCAGTTAATTAAGGTTTATCCATTCTAATGACAACACGTCTGTTTTTTTCACGCCCGATAATGGTGTTATTTGATGCTATGTGTCGTTTTTCACCGTAACCTTTTGCTTCAATGCGGCTAGGATCAATACCCGTTTTAACAAATTGTTCTCGTATCGTTTTGGCGCGTCGTTTAGACATTTCATAGTTGGCGTTTCTAGAACCATAACTATCTGAGTAACCATCAATCAATACTAGCTCAAGTTCTTGGTCTAAACTGAGATATTCAGCAATCATCGCTAATTTTCGTTTAGAAGATTTTGTTAAATCATCGGTACCAAACTGATAATTTAATACGGTGTAAGAGATATCTTCAAAATTATAATCAAGCAAATTTCCTACACAATTAACAAACTTTTGATAAGCACGTTGAAATTTAGCCGTGGAGAGCCCAACCGAAATCTTTTCACTGTCTCGATACCAATCATTGTAATAAAAAGTAGGGCTCATACCTTGGTCTAGTTCATTTAGCATGGTCCATGCTACTTTTTTAGGTAGGCTTGGCGCAAACTGCTTATGCAGCTTCATGTTTGCTAAAGTGTAACCTGCAACGCCAGGACGCCATTTTGGCGCAACTGACCTTACCTCAGCTAAAGAATAGCTATCAGGCAAGCGCATCATATCCAATTCAAATTCTAAATTAGATTTACGATTAGCCTTGCTGTAAAATTTGGCTTCCCCATAGTTTGGAATGTTATGAGAGAGGGTACATTCTAATCGTGAATCATTCGACAATTGCCATTTAGAGTTATCTAAATTAGCAGCATACTGCCTCATACCTGCATTTGCATCGCAAATAGATAGAGATAAAACCAGAGGAAAAATATATTTTTTTAGTGAGTTCATAATTAATTATATTTTAGTTTTAATGACAGTTACTTTATCGGCGTATAATTTAAAAACTTTAATACCAAATGTGTTTAATGTGCCTATCGACAAAAATAAACAAATCCACATACTTATTTTAGCTATTTTCTGAGATAATTGTTAATAATTATCAAAATTAATAAGACATTTTTGTATGACTGATCTTAACTCATCTTCTGCTGCCGCTGTAAAAGATAGAAAAACGCCTTTTGCTCAACGTTTTAGAGGCTATTTTCCGGTGGTTGTTGATGTAGAAACTGCTGGTTTTAATGCTCAAACAGACGCTTTACTTGAAATCGCCGCAACGACACTTTCGCTCGATGATGATGGTAATTATACTCTAGATGAAACAATACATTTTAATGTTGATCCTTTTGAAGGCGCTAACTTAGAAAAAGCCGCCCTAGAATTTACCGGTATTGATCCAACCAACCCACTACGAGGTGCTGTAAGCGAAGAAATAGCGTTAAAAGCCACATTTAAGTTAATTAGAAAAAAGATGAAAGCGGTTGGTTGCCAACGTGCAATTATGGTTGCGCATAATGCATCATTCGACTTAGGTTTTGTGAATGCGGCCACTGAAAGGTGTTTGATTAAACGCTCGCCATTTCATCCTTTTGTTAGTTTTGATACCACGACACTTTCAGGTTTAGCATTGGGTCAAACTGTTTTAGCTAAAGCGTGTATTGCAGCAAAAATTGATTTTAATAATAACGAAGCACATTCTGCTTTATATGATACTGAAAAAACAGCTGAGTTATTTTGTCATATTGTTAATAAATGGAAGCAACTGGGTGGTTGGCCCTTACCAGAAAATCATCAGGAAGATTAGAGTAAAGTTATAACGCAAATATTTGATCATAGGTTATACCCGTTATCAATCAAGATGCTCGTTTCAGAGCGCGGGAGCGTCAATGTTTATAGTAAGTAATTCAAGGCAATACTTTATTGTAATAGTCGTTCCTTTATAAAAAGCATTATCGACGAAGTTATTTTTTAATGAATAATTTATTTCTAGTTCCCACTGAAACCTGCTTTTTGAATGGTAACGGGTATAAGAAGTGTTGTAACGTTATAAATAATATCAATAGCTAATTAATGAAAACAAAAAAGGAGCTAAAAGCTCCTTTTCTTATAAACCATATTCAGGTTTTACTCTTAACGACGTAAACCTAATTTACCAATTAAAGCAGTATAACGTTCTGTGTTTTTGCCTTTTAAGTAATCAAGTAATTTACGACGTTGGCTAACCATACGTAATAAACCACGACGTGAATGATGATCATGTATATGAGTTTTAAAGTGACCTTGAAGATGGTTGATTTGAGTTGTTAATAAAGCAACTTGAACTTCTGGTGAGCCTGTATCACCTTCTTTTTGAGCATATTCAGCAACAATTGCTGCTTTATCTGTAGCATTTAAAGACATGTTATTTCCTTAGTGTATTTACTTAAACTAACATAGGATAAGTAATTAAAATTCTCATCTTGCCAAACACTAATTCAGCTAAGACGACAAAAGAGCGCGTATTCTATCAGTAAAAGATATGAATGCAACTTTTTACGGTTGATCATTTAATTAAATTTGGTTGGGCTATTTTTAAACAATTGTTAATTAGCTATTAAAGCTGGTATTACAACAATGCGTTTAGGTGCTACTCTACCTTCATCATCAATAAAACCTACTCCAATAAACTCCCCTTCGGCTACGTTATCACCAACAAATACTTGAACCAACCCTTCGGTTGGTGCATTAACCGTTTGTACTGGATTACCGTGCCTTAAATAATGTGCTGACATATCATCTACAAAAACAGCGGGTATTCCATCACAAGCACTGGTCATAGGTAGTAATAGTGGGTCCAGTAATGTTGAGGGAGATACTTCTTCAGCTTCAGCTTGCGCTAATAAGGCTTCAAGTTGCTGCATAGTAACCATTCTTTTTTCAGGATAATTACCAACCGCGCTTCGTCTTAAGTTAGCAACATGAGCACCACAACCTAATAGTTCACCTAAATCGTCAACAATAGTTCGTATGTAAGTACCTTTTGAAACATGAATTGATAAATCAACCTCATCACCTTCAAACTTTAGTAACTCTAAATTAAATACGGTAATGTCTCTTGATTCACGAGGGACTTCAATACCTTCTCTGGCATATTTATATAGAGGTTGGCCTTGATATTTTAGTGCTGAATACATGGAAGGAATTTGTTGAGTGGTACCTCTAAACGAATCTAATGCTTGATTTAACTCGTCTGCACTTACTTTCACTTCTTTTTCAGAAACAACTTCACCATCGGCATCACTGGTGGTGGTTCTAATACCCAGTTTAGCGGTTACTTGATAGGTTTTATCTGTATCTAATAAAAATTGAGAAAACTTTGTCCCTTCGCCTAAACAAATAGGTAACATACCGGTGGCTAATGGATCTAGCGCGCCTGTATGCCCTGCTTTTTGAGCAAAATAAATATGTTTAACTCGTTGTAATGCATTGTTAGAAGACATTTCATAAGGCTTATCAAGCAACAATACTCCATTTATTGCTCTGCCTTTTCTTTTCTTGGCCATAAAATCTTTACCCTAAAAAGTGGTAGTTTTACTTTTTATCATCTTCGATATCAGTTGATTTAACTGGTTCATCTTCTAAGTGTTTATCACTAGCCACCGCTTGATCAACCAATGAGCTCATACGAACGCCCTCAGCCATTGATTGGTCATACACAAAACGTAGGTGCGGCATAATTCTCGCTCTTAATTTTTTTGCTAATAATGAGCGAATAAAACCTGCGGCGTCATTTAGCACTTCAATTGAGCTTTTAATTTCAGATTCTTCATTGGTAAAAAAAGTAACAAAAATTTTTGCGTATGCTAAATCTCTGGTTATTTCTACTGCTGAAACCGTGGTCATACTTAATCGAGGATCTTTAACCTCTCTCATTAAAATTGTTGCAATTTCTTTTTGGATTTCTTGTCCGACTCTATCAGTACGAGCAAATTCTCTTGCCATGTTAATTACCTATTATTTCAAACAATAAATGATTTTTTATCGTTCTGTAAAAACATAAAAGGGCTAATATAGAATTAGCCCTAAGTTCATGTAGTTTGTTGTTTAATTAAAGTGTGCGTTGAATTTCAACAGTTTCAAACACTTCAATTTGGTCACCTACACGTACGTCATTGTAGTTTTTAACACCGATGCCACATTCTGTTCCGTTACGAACTTCTTGTACATCATCTTTAAAGCGACGTAACGATTCTAATTCGCCTTCATAAATTACAACGTTATCACGTAGTACACGAATAGGAGCAGATCGCTTGATGTTACCTTCAGTTACCATACAACCGGCAATTGAACCTATTTTAGGTGATTTAAATACATCACGTACTTGTGCAAGACCAATAATCTCTTGTTTGAATTCAGGTGAAAGCATACCGCTCATGGCTTGTTTCACTTCTTCGATTAAAGCATAAATTACACTGTAATAACGTAAATCTATTTTTTCAGAGTCAATAACTTTACGAGCAGCAGCGTCAGCACGTACGTTGAAACCAACAACAATTGCATTTGATGCAGCAGCAAGAGTTGCATCAGTTTCAGTAATACCACCAACACCAGAACCAATAATTTTTACTTTAACTTCATCAGTTGAAAGCTTAGTTAATGAATCAGAGATGGCTTCAAGTGAACCTTGAACATCTGATTTTAATACAACGTTAACTTCAGAAATATCACCTTCAGCCATGCTTGCAAACATGTTTTCAAGTTTAGATTTTTGTTGACGAGCTAATTTAACATCACGGAATTTACCTTGACGGTATAAAGCCACTTCACGCGCTTTTTTCTCATTTTTAACAACGGTCGCTTCATCACCTGACTGTGGCACACCACTTAAGCCTAGTATTTCTACTGGTATTGAAGGGCCTGCTGATTGAATTGATTTACCGTTTTCATCACGCATGGCACGTACACGACCATATTCTAAACCACAAAGTACAATATCACCTTGGTTTAAGGTACCTTCTTGTACTAGTACGGTTGCAACGGGTCCACGACCTTTATCAAGTTTAGATTCAACAACCACACCATTTGCCATTTTATCAATAACAGCAGTGAGTTCTAATACCTCAGACTGTAATAGAATTGCATCTAATAGCTCATCTATACCTAAGCCTGTTTTAGCTGAAACATGACAAAATTGAACATCACCGCCCCACTCTTCAGAAAGAACATCGTGTTGCGATAATTCGTTCTTAACACGATCTGGATCAGCGCCTTCTTTATCCATTTTGTTTACTGCAATAATTATTGGAGCGTCAGATGCTTTAGCATGTTGAATAGCTTCAATAGTTTGCGGCATAACACCATCATCAGCAGCCACAACAATAATAACGATATCGGTTGCTTTAGCACCACGAGAACGCATTGCTGTAAACGCAGCATGACCCGGAGTATCAAGGAATGTGATCATTCCGTGCCCAGTTTCTACGTGATAAGCACCAATATGTTGGGTAATACCACCTGCTTCACCGTCAGCAACTTTAGCTTTACGGATGTGGTCAAGTAATGACGTTTTACCGTGATCAACATGACCCATAATAGTCACCACTGGGGCACGAGTTATTTGTGCACCTGAATCACCACGATCAGATAATACCGCTTCTTCAAGGGCGTTTTCTTTAACGAGTACTACTTCACGACCCATTTCTTCAGCAACTAGTGCCGCAGTTTCTTGGTCAATTACTTGGTTAATGGTTGCCATAGCACCCATTTTAAACATTGCTTTTACAACTTCTGCGCCTTTAACTGACATTTTATTGGCAAGCTCTGCCACAGAAATAGTTTCACCGATGCGCACTTCGTTAAGTTTAGTTTCAGCAGGTTTAGTAAAACCATGCTTTAAGCTTTGTGGAGCTGAAAGTGTTTGTTTTCTGCCACCACGTGCGTTGCGAGCATTACGGTCTTGTGGGCCTGCTTTTTTCTTGCGACGACGACGTCCGCCTTCATCAGCAGTGTCGCTTTTATCTTCCGCTTCTTGAGCGTATTTAGAAGAAGTTAAATGTACAACTTCTTTTTCTTTAGCTTTACGCTCTGCTTCTTCTATTTTCCAACGTGCTTCGTTTTCCTCAGCAAGTTGTTTAGCCGCCTCAGCAGCCGCTTTAGCTTCTTCTTCTGCTTTAGCTTTAGCTTCTGCTTCTTGAGCTAAACGAAGTTTTTTGGCATCGTCACTTTCAGCGGGTTTTACTGGAGCTTTAGTTTCTTCAATATTTTTTGCTTTAGCTACTGCAGCAGATTTTGCTTTAGCATCAGCTTCAACTTTTGCTTTGGCTTTTGCTTCACGCTCTACTTCCAGTTTAGCAACAGCTGCAGCTCTAGCATTTTCAGCTTCTTTCGCGTCAGCAATAGCTTTTGCTTTAGCGGTTTCTTCAGCCTTAATACGAGCTTCTTCTTGAACTTTTGCTTCTTCTTCGGCAATTTGTTGTTCTTCTAAATCACTACGCTTAACGTAAGTACGTTTTTTACGTACTTCTACATTAACTGATTTAGCTTTACTACCATGCCCAAGAACTAAAGTTGATTTAGTTTTACGGTTAAGCGTCATTTTACTTGGCTCAGATGAAGATTGATCACCGTGTTGCTTTTTCAAATGTTCTAATAACGTTTCTTTTTCTTCTTGCGAAACAGAGTCGGTTACCGATTTTTGAACTCCTGAATCAGCCAATTGGCTAACTAGACGCTCCACCGGTGTACCGATTTCTTTGGCAAGTTCTTGTACTGTTACATCTGCCATCTATAGTTTTCTCCCGATGTGTTTATTCTTCATTAAACCAACAAATATTACGGGCGGCCATAATTAGCTCGCCTGCTTTGGTTTCATTTAATTCTTCAATATCTGATATTTCATCAACACCTTGTTCTGCAAGATCTTCTAAGGTAATAATACCTCTACTTGCAAATACAAATGCTAAATGACGCTCTAAACCTTCTAGGTTTAATAAGTCTTCAGCGGGTTCTGCACCCTCAAGTGTTTCTTCACTTGCTAGTGCTTGGGTAGTTAATGCTTCTTTAGCTCTTGCACGAAGTTCTTCAACAATTTCTTCGTTCATGCCGTCAATTTCTAGCATTTCAGCCGTTGGAACGTAAGCAATCTCTTCAAGTGAAGTAAAACCTTCTTCACATAATAAGGTGGCAAAATCTTCATCAAGGTCTAGTTTATCTGTGAACAGTGATAATACTTTGTCGTTTTCAGCCTGATGCTTTTCATTCATATCAGCAACAGTCATTACGTTAAGTTCCCAGCCTGTTAATTGGCTTGCTAAACGAATGTTTTGACCACTTCTACCAATAGCCATTGCTAAGTTATCGCTTTCAACCGCAATATCCATTGTGTTTTTATCTTCATCAACAATGATTGAGGCAACTTCTGCTGGAGCCATTGCATTAATAACGTATTGTGCTGGGTTATCGTCATATAAAACGATATCAACACGTTCGCCGCCTAATTCACTCGATACAGCTTGTACTCGTGAACCACGCATACCGACGCAAGCGCCAACAGGATCTATACGTTTGTCGTTACTTTTAACTGAAATTTTTGCACGAGATCCAGGATCGCGAGCAGCGCCCTTAATTTCAAGCATTTCTTCGCCAATTTCAGGCACTTCAACTCTAAATAGCTCAATAAGCATTTCAGGTTTAGTTCTACTAACAAATAACTGTGCGCCACGTGCTTCTGGTTTAATTTCATATAACAAACCACGAATACGGTCACCTGGACGAAAGGTTTCGCGTGGTAACATATCGTCACGATATACTATCGCTTCTGCATTATTACCTAAATCTAAAATTACACTGTCGCGGCTAGATTTTTTAACTACGCCGGTAATTATTTCACCCAAGTGTTCTTGATAAGCATCAACAATTAAACCGCGCTCAGCTTCTCTGATTTTTTGAACAATAACTTGTTTAGCCGTTTGAGTAGTTACACGGTCAAACTTTACTGATTCAATTTGCTCTTCAACGTAGTCGCCTACTTGAATTTCTGGTTCGTCGTATTGTGCTGCTGCTAATGTGATTTCTGCGTATGGGTTTTCCATTAGCTCTTCACTTGGAGCAATAACTAACCAACGACGAAATGTATCAAATTCACCTGATACACGATCGATACTTACTCGAACAGCAATATCGCCTTCATATTTCTTTTTTGTGGCTGTTTCTAAAGCGGTTTCCATCGCTTCAAAAATACTTTCACGCGGTAATGCTTTTTCATTTGAAACAGCATCGACAACTAGTAATATTTCCTTACTCATGCTACTTAGCCTTAATTATTTTAAATAAATCTAAAAATTATCGTTAAAATTTAGCAACAAGGTTTGCTTTATCAATGTTACTAAAAAGAAGCTCGTAATCTTGACCGTCCACTACCACTATTAATATGTCGTTTTCGATAGTTTCAAGTATACCTTTAAACTTACGTCGACCATTTAAAGGCATTGATAGTTTAACGGTAATGGTTTCACCTATAACGGCTTGAAATTGTGCTAAATCAAACAGTGGTCTGTCTACGCCAGGTGAAGAAACCTCTAAATTATATTCAGAGCCTATCGGATCTTCTACGTCCAATATTGCACCGACTTGGCGACTAACTTCTGCACAATCATCAACATTTATCCCATTCTCGTGATCTATGAATAAACGCAATACTGAATTATTACCAGCGCTTATATATTCAACACCCAGTAACTCTTTTCCAACCCCTTCAACTGCAGGCCTTAACATTTCAGTTAACTTATGCTCAAACTTAGCCAATCATTTTCTCCAGAAACAAAAAAAGGGCATTAAGCCCATCATCAAAACATTTATGTGTATAAATAATACTATTAACTATTGTTCACACACAAAAAAGCCCCTAACGAGGGGCTTATATTCACTAACCCTCTGTATTGATAAACAATAAAACTATTTATCATAAGTGTATCAATTAATATTTATTGCTATGTGCTCAATAAATACCTAGTGAAAACTGCTACACTAAAACTGTATTGAATTATATATTTCCTAACTCTTAAGCGCAAGGGCTTTACATAAAAGGATAAAAAAACTTCACATATTATTTCACACAACTAAATTCAGATGTAAAATGTATAAAAACGCTAAAAATTAGAACGTTGGCATAAAACCCAATAGTGTGTTTTATTGTTATGGCATATATACTATATAATAATTAATTTAAATTTGTTCTTTCTGGGGCTGGCAGGCACATTATGTATACACTTTCTCAATTATTGCTACGGAATTGCATATTAGGAATTGTTTTTTCTTTAATTATTGTACTTTTTTCAATATTAATGACTTCAAATGTTTTACAAGAGAAGCAAAATAACCACGCGAGTATCATTAAACTAAATAGTGCTTTATTTTTTGATAATCAACCACCGAACGAATCAATCGATTCGCTTAACAAAGCATTTGTCAATAACTTACAAGCTAATCACGCTTATACTCTATTCAAAGTGAGTAATAAAAACAGCGTTACAAATAAAAATGTTATTAATTACTCAAAGCAAACCGAGGGCTTGAAAGTACCTTTTATTTTGCCAAAAGCAAATATGGTAACCACTAATAATGATTTAGTAATTTCATATCAAATTGATTTTAATAGTGAAATTAAGCTTATTACCACATCACTTGTTATTATACTGGTACTAACTTTCGCATTTATTATTATTGCTAGTTTGCTAAGTGCTCATAGTTATAAAAATCTATTACTAAAATTAAACAATGATTTTAAAAATGCCATTGACACAAATTTTAATAATATTGATAAATTAACTAAAAATACTCCTCAAGAATTTAATAAAATATTTACTCAGTTAAAAGAATTAGTAAATTCTTACGACATCAGTACATCTGCACTTGAAGAAAAGGCCTTTTTAGAGCCTATCACCCAACTAAGTAATAGAAGCGGTTTTGTTCAATATTTTGAAAATCAAATTCATCATGACAAACTTATTAAATTTGGCGTATTGTCTATTACTCGTTGTTCTGAACTTCAAACAATAAACCAAATTCATGGATATAATGCCGGTGACACCTACATTTGTGGTGTGGCTGACATAATGAAAGATTTGATCTCTCAATACCCTGGAACACAACTTTTTAGATTAAACAGTTCTGATTTTGCCACCATCATTCCTAACAGCAGTATTAAAAATGGTGAGAGGTTTGCTAAGCAATTAACTGAAAAATTTAATTCATTTCAACAAACCTCTGATCTTGATTCAGTAGCATTTACTGGCTTAGTTTATTTCGAAAAAGATAAACCTTTAGGTGAGCTACTGGCACTTGCTGACACTGGAATAAGCATTGCTCAAACTCAACATAGAAACTCTTGGCATGCCCAAACAGATACTGATATTTTAGAGAGTGCAAGTGCTAGTAATGGCAACCAAAATTGGCGTCAAGAAATAGATAATGTTATAGAAAATCAAAGGATTACTTTACTTGTACAAAATATAAAACCCTCGAATAGAAATGTAAAAGTTTACGGCGAAATTTTAGCAAGGTTTTTAAATTCAAGTGATGAAATGTTACCAACGGCATCTTTCGTTGCAATGGCAGAGAAACTAGACAAAATTGTTGCTATTGATAAGTTGATTATTGAAAAAGTGATTACCGATATTGGTAATAAAAATCTTACCAGCTCTGCTTATGGCATAAATATTAGTACACGAAGCATACAAGATGAACACTTTTTAATTTGGTTAGAAAGAAGATTACTTAGAGAACCAAACATTGCCACAAGATTAATATTTGAAATTACAGAATATGGTTTACAACAAAATATAAAAGCCAGTAAACGCTTTATAGATATGGTACATAGAGCAGGTGCAAAAATTACTGTTGAACGCTTTGGTGTAGGATTAACCTCATTCAAATTTTTCAAAGAATTAAAACCAGACTTCATTAAAATGGACAGTACTTATACTCGTGATATAGATGAAGATAAAAATAACCAGTATTTTTTGCGTTTAATGATAGATTTAGCCCACAGGTTAAGTATTTCTGTTTTAGCAGAAAGTGTTGAAGGGCAAGAAGAAAAATTTGCTTTAGAAAAGCTTTTTATTGACGGTTGTCAAGGATTCTATATTGGGAAACCACTGCCATTATAATATTACATTTGTAATAAGCTAATCATTGGCTCAGCAGAACTTTTACAATAGTTAAATTAATTTAAGCACCTAATATTTATCCTAGTGTTCGTAAAACCATACTGTTTTTCAATGTGCCATAAATAGAAAACTAATAATTGATCCCATTATTTTAATTCTTTATGAACTGTTACTCATTATCTAATAAACCTACGCTGAGATAAACTATTAAACTAAATACCACGTAAACTTTCAAAATACCTCATTAAGCTTGCCCTCAACAGGTTGTTTATTTACCCATAAAAACGGATAATATCAATCATTATAAGCTAATGTAATTTTTCAATGTCTGAATATCTCTTGCTATTGATTGGTACAGTTTTAGTAAACAACTTTGTACTAGTAAAATTTTTAGGTTTGTGTCCTTTTATGGGTGTTTCATCACGTACTGAAACAGCTGTAGGAATGGCGTATGCAACGACATTTGTAATGACGTTAGCATCTTTACTCAGTTATTTGGTGAATACCTATATATTAGCGCCTCTAGGTTTAGAGTATTTAACTACCATGGCTTTTATATTGGTTATTGCCGTAGTCGTGCAATTTACTGAAATGGTTGTACACAAAACTAGTGCTAACTTATATCGTTTGTTAGGAATATTTTTACCATTAATCACCACTAATTGTGCTGTTTTAGGCGTAGCTTTATTGAATATGTATCAGCAACATAATTTCTTTGAATCAATCGTTTACGGATTTGGTGCTGCGGCTGGTTTTTCGTTAGTGCTTATTATGTTTTCAGCCATGCGAGAGAAGCTTGCTAATGCTGATATTCCATCACCTTTTAAAGGTTCTGCCATCGCCATGATAACGGCGGGTTTGATGTCGTTAGCCTTTATGGGATTTACCGGATTGGTTAAGTTTTAATGTCTATTATTATTGCAATTCTTGTTATTGGTTCTATTGCGTTATTATTTGGCGCTTTATTAGGTTACGCCTCTGTTAGGTTTAAAGTGGAAGGTGATCCATTAGCAGAACAAGTTGATGATTTATTGCCCCAAACCCAATGTGGTCAATGTGGTTACCCCGGATGTAAGCCTTATGCAAAAGCTGTAGCAAATGGTGAGGCTATCAACAAATGTGCTCCGGGTGGCGAAGAAACCATTAAAAAAATTGCCGAACTTCTAGGTGTAGAAGTACAACCACTCGATGAAAATCATATATCAGACAATACCCCTAAGGTCGCCTTTATTATTGAAGAAGACTGTATCGGTTGTACAAAATGCATTCAAGCCTGCCCAGTAGATGCCATTATTGGCACTACTAAACAAATGCACACTATTATAGTAGATGAATGTACGGGTTGTGACTTATGCGTTGCCCCCTGCCCTGTTGATTGTATTGAAATGCGCCCCATTGAAACGACTAAACAAAGTTGGCAATGGGATTTAAACAGCATACCTGTAACACAAGTCGATTAGGATATTTTGTGAACTCTATTATTAACCGAATTGATAAAAACCAATTTTGGAAATTCCATGGTGGCATTCATCCGCCTGAACAAAAATTTATTACAAATAATAAACCTATTCGCGCGCTTCCATTACCAAAAGAGCTTATTATCCCCTTGCAACAACATATTGGGCAAGCCGCAAAACTTATAGTAGCTATAGGTGATAAGGTATTAAAAGGTCAAGCGCTTACTGCCAGTAATCACCCTATGGCAGTCACTGTTCATGCGCCAACTAGTGGCAAGGTTACCGCGATAAAAAATGCCACTATTGCTCATCCTTCGGCATTACAAGAACCATGTCTATTTTTAACGCCTGATGGTAATGATACTTGGCAACAACGAAATATTTGTACAGATTATAGTCAACTCAGTAATTTAACCATACTTGAAAAAATAGCCAATGCAGGTATCGCCGGCATGGGTGGTGCCGGATTTCCCACACATATTAAAGCAAATAGCTCAGTAAATAATGCGGTTACTAACTCTGCAAATATTGAATTTTTAATTATTAATGCTGCTGAGTGTGAGCCTTATATTACCGCCGACGACTTATTGATTAAAGAACACAGCCCTACCATTCTTGATGGTATTAATATCCTTCATCAACTGATCAAACCTGAGCATATTTTAATTGGTATTGAAGAAAATAAACCAGAAGCCATTAAAACATTACAAAATGTCACTAAAGATCTTGCATATATCAAAATTTGTGTAATACCAACGGTTTATCCATCCGGTGGTGAAAAGCAATTAATTCAAATTTTAACCGGAAAAGAAATACCCAGCGGGTTTTTACCTAATTCCCAAGGTATTATTATGCAAAATGTAGCCACTTGTTATGCTATTGCAGATGCGGTTATTAATGATGCACCGCTAATAAAACGTGTTACAACTGTTACTGGTTTAGGGCTAAATAAACCTCAAAACGTGTGGGCGTTATTGGGTACACCGGTTAGCTTTTTACTCGAACAATGCGAGTACCAACCACAAAGTAACAAGCAACGAGTTATTATGGGTGGACCCATGATGGGCTTTGCGTTATCGACAGGAGATGTTCCGGTTGTAAAAATAACCAATTGCATACTAGCACCTAGCGAAAAAGAAATTGCCGCAGAAAATACTGAAGTAGAATGTATACGATGTGGACAATGTGCCGATGTATGTCCTGCGCAACTCCTCCCTCAAGAATTACAATGGAGCGCAAAAGCCAAAGACCATGAGCAGCTTGAAGTACTTAATTTATTTGATTGTATAGAATGTGGGGCTTGTGCTTATGTATGCCCAAGCTATATTCCACTCGTACATTACTACCGTATAGGTAAAGCTGAAATTCGTGAACAAAAGCAGCTTGAAATAAAAGCTGAAAAAGCAAAAATAAGGTTTGAAGCACGTAAACTAAGACTTGAGCGCGATAAAAAAGCCCGAGAAGAAAAACAACGACAAGCGGCAGAAGCACGTAAAGCTAAAATGAATTCGGGCACTACAGAAGCAAATAGTGAAATGTCTGCGGTTGCAGCAGCATTAGCACGTGTAAAAGCAAAAAAAGCACAGTCAACAAGTGCTGACGCTTCAACGGTACAAGAAGCGAATTTGGGTTCTTCAACTAAACCTAAAAACCCTCAAATTGCTGCAGCAATTGCCAGAGCTAAAGCAAAAAAACTAGCTAATCAAAATAAAGATATAGGCGACAATAAAACTGATGTCAACGAAACAATAAGAGAACCTCAAGCACAAACTAATAGCCAAATTAATACCCAAAAAACAGTACCTACAGAAGCTAAAAATAATAATATTAGCGAAACAATAAGTGAACCTAATGTAAATATGTCTGCTGAGGATAAAAAATCTAAAGTTGCAGCGGCAATTGCAAAGGCTAAAGCAAAAAAACTAGCCAAAAATAGTTTGCTTGAAGAAAATTCGGTAGAAAATAAACCAATAAAAGAAAGCTCTGTTAAACAGAGTCTTGCTAAACAAAACCTTGCTAAAGAGAATCATGCTAAAAATAGTACTGTTAAAGAAAGGCCAGTTAGTCAATCATCTATACCCATAGCCCCAGCTGAAAAAAAGTTTGCTAACAACCAGTCAAAATCAATCTTAAATACAGACAAAGCTCCATCTGAGAATATTAATAAAGAACTAAGTAGTAAAAAAAACAGTATAAATGAGCACGGTAATGTAGATAAAATTCACTCAAATGAGTTGGTCTTAAATACTAAAATTACCGAAGATGAAGCAAGAAAAGCAAAAATAGCGCAAGTTATTGCGAAAGCTAAAGCAAAAAGAGATATTAGTGATAACAGCGAAAATGATTTAGCCGCTACAGAGAAGAAAAAAAGAATTGCTGAAGCAGTCGCCAAAGCAAAAGCCAAAAAACAACAACGTTCAGAGTTAACTTAAATTATGGCATTTTGGATCGCAAGCTCGCCGCATAATCATTTAAAAAATAAAACCTCAGCTTTAATGAGATTAGTGATTTATGCCACAATCCCGGGAATTTTTGCACAATGGTACTTTTTTGGTTGGGGTAATTTAGTTCATATTTTACTAGCTGTAATTAGTGCGTTAATTGCTGAATTTTTTATTTTATCTTTAAGAGAAAAAAAGATCCCCGAACAAATTTTTGATGGGAGTGCTATTTTAACTGCCATTCTATTAGGTATAAGCTTACCAGCCTTAGCTCCTTGGTGGATATCAATTTTAGGTGCTGCGTTTGCTATTATAATTGTTAAGCAACTCTACGGCGGTTTGGGGCATAACCCGTTTAATCCGGCCATGGCAGGATATGTGATGTTGCTGATTTCATTCCCTGTTCAAATGACGTCATGGCAACCGCCGTTACAATTAATGACTATAGATTTAAGCTTATATGATACGTTGTCTGTAATTTTTACCCAGTACAGCAGTTATGGTTATTCAGTGGAGCAATTAAAAACACATATCGATGGTTACACCATGGCGACACCGTTAGATACAGTAAAAACTAATTTAACTCTTGGTTTAACGATTGCTGAAAGTATGGACAACCCCGTTATTGGCGAACATTATGGTGTTGGTTGGGAGTGGGTAAATGCTGGATTTTTACTTGGTGGCCTTTACTTAGTTTATAAAAAAGCACTGGATTGGATCACCCCTTTTAGCTTTTTATTTAGTCTTTTTCTATTTTCGTTTATCGCTTTTATGTACAGCCCTGATACTAATGCTTCAACGATGTTCCATTGGTTTAATGGTGCTTGTATGTTGGGTGCCTTTTTTATTCTCACTGACCCTGTTTCAGGTGCAACCAGTAATAAAGGGAGAATGATATTCGGCGCCTTAGCTGCTTTACTTGTTTTTGTTATTAGAAAATATGGTGGTTACCCCGAAGCAATGGCCTTTGCCGTTTTATTATGTAATATGTGCGCACCATTAATTGATCAATATACCCGTCCTCGTACTTATGGGCACAATAAAGCACAACACGATCAGGATAAAAACAATGCGTAACGCCATTCAAAAAAATGCCAAAGTGTTAGCTCTGTTTGCCATAGTGTGTACCACTATTGTTGGTTTAGTACATTTACTGACTAAAGATAAAATAGAACAACAAAAACAGCTACAATTACTTAATAGGCTATCTCAAGTAATTGCCCCTTCACTTTATAACAATGAAATAATAAACGATTGTATTATTGTACCTAAAATAAAGTCCGAAGAATTAATCACGACAGCATTATTAACCAAAGAAAAAATAGGTACTCCTATTGAAGACTCTAGCCTTGAAATCGCTACTAATGAACAACCGATTAAAATAAATAAACAAAACGCCCTTAAAGCATACATTGCTACCTATAATGATAAACCGGTTGCAATGGCAATTACTACTGTAGCACCTGACGGATATAACGGTAATATTGAACTCTTAGTTGGCATTAATACCAATGGTGTAGTCAGCGGCGTTAGAGTATTAGAACATAAAGAAACTCCAGGCTTAGGTGATAAGATAGAAATATCCAGACATCCATGGATCACCAGTTTCAAAAACACAGAATTAAACGGCATCCCTGATCCTCGTTGGAATGTAGCTAAAGACGGTGGCATGTTTGACCAATTCACCGGTGCGACTATAACACCAAGAGCTGTAGTAAAAGCGGTTTACAATACGGTAGTTTATTTTAATAAAAACAAGCAACAATTATTTAAATTACCAAGAAATTGTGGGGAGTTGAAATGACAAACAACACTGAATACAAAGAACTTGCATGGCAAGGGTTATGGAAAAATAACCCTGGCTTAGTACAGTTGTTAGGTTTATGTCCTTTACTCGCTGTTACTTCAACAGTAACTAACGCACTTGGCTTGGGCATAGCTACTTTATTTGTATTAATTTGTTCAAATGCCACAGTTTCTTTGGTGCGTAAATGGGTACCTAAAGAAGTACGTATTCCTATTTTTGTACTCATTATTGCCTCATTTGTTACATGTGTGCAGCTATTAATGAATGCTTATACTTTTGTACTATATCAATCTTTAGGCATTTTTCTTCCATTAATTGTAACTAACTGCGCCATTATTGGTAGAGCCGAAGCATACGCGTCTAAAAATCCAGTTAAACAAGCAAGTTTTGATGGTTTAATGATGGGGTTAGGCTTTCTATTAGTTTTATTTGTTTTAGGTGCAGCGAGAGAAATTTTAGGACAAGGCACTTTATTTGATGGTGCGCCATTATTATTGGGCGAATGGGCTACCGTACTTCGCGTTGAAGTATATAGCTTAGACAGTAAATTTTTATTAGCTGTGCTTCCACCCGGAGCGTTTATAGCAATGGGGTTATTTATCGCTTTAAAAAATGTGATTGACGCTAAAATAGCCGAAAGCGCTCCTAAAAAAGCCGCTAAATCAATTGAACGTGTTCGTGTTAATTTTGATGCTTCGTAAAGTGTTGATTCATGGTAAAACGGTTTTGATTCATGGTAAAACAGTTTTGATGTTTTACTGAGAATTCTAAAAGTATCCCCCGATAAGAGTGTTTGCAATAATATAAGTTATTTTTATTATGAATAAATCAACCCGAATAGAAATGCTTACGCGTTTACGAGATAACAACCCCGAACCTACTACCGAGTTAAATTTTAGCTCACCGTTTGAGTTGCTTATTGCAGTGTTACTTTCTGCTCAAGCCACAGATGTAGGTGTAAATAAAGCTACAGCTAAACTTTACCCCGTTGCTAATACACCACAAGCCATTCTCGACTTGGGTTTAGATGGCTTAAAAACATACATTAAAACTATTGGCTTATTTAATACTAAAGCCGCCAATACAATAAAAACGTGTCAAATGTTAGTTGATTTACATAATGGCGAAGTACCTGATAGCAGAGTGGCTTTAGAAGCCCTACCTGGTGTTGGCAGAAAAACAGCTAACGTAGTATTAAATACCGCATTTGGTCAACTAAAAGACAATGAAGGGAATTACTTTATTGCAGTAGATACTCATATTCAACGCTTAGCGAATCGCACGGGTTACGCTAAGGGTAAAACAGTTGAAGAAACAGAAAAAAGTATAGTAAAAAACACCCCTCGAAAAACTGAATTTTTCTTTAACTTGCATCACTGGTTTATTCTGCATGGGCGATACACCTGCGTAGCAAGAAAACCCAAATGTGGTTCATGCATTATTGAAGACTTATGCGACTTTAAAGAAAAAGAGTCTTAATGTTTATATCCGTTACCAATCAAGATGCTCGTTTCAGAGCATTTTGAATGGTAACGGGTATATTAACTCAAATATAAGTCCTAATGTTTACATTACTTTATTTGTCTTTCCTTTAAGTTAAGTTTTATTGTTCACAATTAATTAAAGTCTTTTTATCACTTTTTTCTTAACTTTATCTAAATCAATCGAATAAGTATTACCCCCAATACCAGAAAATTCTTCATCAGTAAAAACAATGGTATTGTTATCATAAAAAGTAATCGCTTCTTTTTGTGTAACAATACCAAGATCGATAAGCGAAATATCACCAGAAAAAAATTGGTCACCTTCAAAATTTTCAAACAACCAAATACTGGTTGAATCTAATAAAACTAATTTGTCACGATCAGGGCTTAATGCTGCAGAGGTGATCCAACAAAATTTTTCTAGGGTTGTACACGTTTTAAATGAGCCAACTAATTCTGCTTTAAAGTTTGCCGCGTGATCACCTACTTTATAAACATTTGTAATACCATTAAAAGGCTTAGTGCGATTTTTAGTAAATAAATAGAGGTGCCGACCAAATGCGACAAAGGCTTCTAAATCAAAGTTTCGTTTATCAGGCGCTACAGGTTTGCCATCTAGCTCAGGGTAGGTAAATTTTATTATTTCAGCTTCGGTTGTGTTGGTTTTTATATCTATAGGGTTTTCAATTTTGTAAATAGTCAGCCATTTACGCTTTTGCTTATTATTACCAAAGTCTCCTAAAAAGAAATGACCAAAATCATTTTGCGTCATATCTTCCCAGTCAATATTTTTAGCATTAGTAATAAGTACATCTCTTGCGATTGAACCATCGTCATTTAGTTGATAAATTTTGGCTTCATCACCACTATCATTAATAGCCCAAAGCCGTTGCTTTTTATCAAATTCAATACCCGAAATCTCTTTCAATTTAGGGTCTACACTTACAATTTTTTTACTGTATAGCGTATAAGTTGAAATGCTTAAGTGAATGATCAATATCAATATGGCAATTGATATAAGTAAGTAAAGGTTTTGTTTAATTATATAGGGAGATAAGAAATGAAATCGTTCTTTAAACATTGCTACGGCTTTGTTAAGTAAAATAATCAACAGTAAATATTATGACGTATTTAACCATAAATAGCTTTTATTATGTAACGATAACAACAACTCATTATAATTTTTTTGCTAACAGTTAAAATTAATTTTCAATCTGATTTATATCATATTTATACCTGTTACCATTCAAAATGCAGGTTTTAGTGGGAACTAAAAACAATTTAAGCACAGATTTCAAGTTCCAGACGAAATCTAAGGACGACATCCCTGTATGCAAGGCATTAAATTTATGTCATGGTTATTCTCGGTAACTGCTCCTGCGTTACCCTAATGTTCTACATCCATGGTGAGCATGACTACACTTAATAACGCCGCATAAATTGTTTTTATACCCATCGAAGAAGCGTTTGAGCGTTTACTCCTTTAAAAGGTGACTTCATCGTTAATACTTTTTATAAGGGAACAACCATTACAATAAAGTATCGCCTTGAATTACTTCCTATAAACATTAACGCTCAAGTGCTCTGAAACGAGCATTTTGATTGATAACGGGTATAACAATAGTATTTACTGCACTACAATGACAAAATAAGCTTTATAAATAGCTTATCAAACGAAGAGTTAACAATAATGAAATTTTTACACAGTATGGTTCGAGTGAAAAATTTAGAAGAGTCTTTAACGTTTTATATTGATTTACTCGGCTTAATTGAAACTAACCGCATTGAAGTACCAGAAGGAAAGTTTACCTTAATTTATTTAGCTTCCGCCATTGGCGAGCCAGAAGTAGAGCTTACCTACAATTGGGACTCAACTGAAGAATACAGTGTTGGTAGAAACTTTGGTCATTTAGCCTTTGAAGTAGACAATATTTATATTTTATGTCAAAAATTACAAGATGCTGGAGTCAAAATAAATAGACCTCCACGTTGTGGTTATATGGCATTTGTTAAATCACCTGATAATATTTCAATTGAGCTATTGCAAAAAGGGGATTCGCTTTTGCCTCAAGAGCCTTGGTCAAGTATGGAAAATTCAGGTAACTGGTAAGGTAAAAATTAAGTTTATTGGAGTGAAAATAGGCGGCAACTTATCTTCACCGACACTATTTAAGTACAGAGAGTAAGTTACTATAATTATCGGTCCATACTAATTCATTTGTGCTAGGCCATTGTGACTGTAATCGTTTCACTTTGTTATTTTTAATAAATAACTGATTATTAGTGGCAATTATCCACTCTGTTTGAGTAACTTCTTTATCTGTAGCTTTGGTTTTAAAATACAGTGCAGAATAGCCAGCGTTTTTAGCAAGGCCTTTAACTAGGGCTGTTAAGTCTAAATGACTATTAGATACGTGAATAGCTATTATACCTTCAGCTTTTAAATGCTTAAAATACAAAGTAAAAGCTTCAACTGTTAATAAATGAGCAGGAACTGAATCCCCCGAAAAAGCATCAATCACCAATACATCAAAATTATTAACGTTTCCATTATCTAACTCTTTTTGTAAGGCAACACGACCATCACCTAATACAACGTTTACATTCGCCCTACTTTGCTTAATATAAGTAAAGTGTTCATGCGCGATACGTTCTACATTGGGGTTTAGTTCGTAAAAGGTGTAGTCATCACCTCTTCGCCCATAAGTTGCTAACGTTCCAGCGCCTAAACCAATAAGCCCAACATTTATGGTCGGCGTTAAAAATAAATGTTGAAGTGCTAATGCCACGCCTGTATTTTCGCGGTAGTAACTCATTGGAATATGAGCTAAATTTTTGTTTTGAGATTGCGTGCCGTGCGAAGTAGTACCATCAATTAATCTTCTTTCAACTAGACCATTAACCTCAACGTCTTTCACACTTAATAAACCATAAAAATTTCGACTAAGTTCCACTGTATTTTGTTTAAACTGTTGATTCAACGATACAAACCCTAATACAAGTAAAACAGCAAAAACACCACAAGAGCTAGCAATTAAGGTTGTTGCTTTATCTGAATGATTATTTGAATTATTTTGATAAGAATTATTAGCATCACTTTTAAAATAAGTCGCAGAATGGGTTTTTATTAAATAAATACTTAAGCCTAAGAGTACAAATACCAACACTAACGCAATGGGAAACTCTAAAAATTGCGTAAAAAATCGTTGCGCAGAAAAAGCAACAAATGCACTCCCTAAAAAGCCACCTAACGACATATTTAAATAAAATAGGGTTAATCTGTTAGTAGACGGTTTTAATTTAACCAATTCTCCATGGCAGATCATACAAGAAGATAATAAAATGCCTGAGTAAATAAGAATTTGCGATAAAATATCGAATTGAGATCCAATAAAAAACATCAATAAGCCAGCAAATGAGCTAAGTACAAATAAAATGTACCAATACCAACGCACGTACCATTTAGGGCTATGAAAACTAATAATAAAAGTAAGTAAGTATAAGCTTAACGGCAAAATCCATAAAAATGGAACTGGCGGAATATTTTGTGTCATCGCATTAGTGATAGACACCAATAAAATAACGCCTACAGCAGATAAGGCCAACCATAATAACCAATCAAGTTTAAAGGCTTTTATATGAGTAACGTCAACCTCTCTAATATGCTCTTGCTGAGTAGAAACACTCAACACTAACCTGAATAACTGCACACAAAAAGCGATAAGTAATACCACTAATAATATGTAAGCCGCCGACCAGTATAAAAGCTGATTAGGTAAGCTAAATATTGGCTCAAATATAAACGGGTAGCTCATTAACGCTAACAAAGATCCTATATTAGAAAGAGAATAAAGCTTATAAGGGGTAAAGCCAGTTTTACTAGCATATACATAACTCAACCACTTTTGCACCAACGGACCAGTAGATGAAAGTAAAAAGTAAGGCACACCAATTGATAAAACTAATAGCTGTAAAATATCGTTTAACGGGGCTGATTGATTAAATTCACTAAGTTGTTTTAAACCAATAGGCATAAAAAACAAACTAATAAATAAGGCTACTGCATGAATTGATACTTGAACTGACAAATGTTTACATTTAGAAAGTACGTGTGCGTATAAATAACCCAATAATAAAAAGGCTTGAAAAAACAATAAACAAGCTGTCCAAATAGCTGCACCACCACCAAATAATGGCAATATTAACTTAGCTATAATAGGTTGAACTTGAAAAAGTAAAAAAGCACTTAAAAATATAATAGATAAATACAGCATGGTTTAATTTTTTTAGGTTTTAAAAATAAAAATAAAAAAGCCCAATAAATATTGGGCTATCGATCGTGAGCAATCAATCTCGAGCTACTAATACGTGAGTAATATAGAAAAACTTATTCGCCCCAAATATCTTTTGGTTTAAGCTTTAATACTGTTCGCTCAGTCTCAGGTTTTTTCACTGTTTTAGCATTAGGATTAACGTATAATTTACTGGCATTGGGTTTAGCTTCTTTGTAATGTTCGTCTCTATTTTCCAAAGATTTATCAAATCCTTTACCTGAAGTTTTATCTGATGTTTTAGACCAAGTTTTTGTTTTGTTTTCAGTGTGAGTAACTCCCTTATTAGCTGTATCTTGCTGCTTAATAAACTTTTCAGGTCGGCTAACATGATATTTGTTATCTAAACCGCGAATAAAATTACGTAAAAATTGATCTTTACATACTTTGTAATGCTTATGATCTGATTTTCTAAAGAAGGCACTTAATTCTGATTTACTAAAATTAAATTCCTCACCTTTTACCAATTCTAGTATATCTTCAGCTTTTAAGTTAAGGGCAATTTTCAACTTAGTAAGAATAATATTATTGTTTATTCTTTTTTCTGGTTGAGGCTGAGGACCTTCTTTTTTGCCTCTTTTATCATTAATTAAACCGTTAAGAAAAGTCGCTAAGGTAATATCAGGGCAGTTAATATGAGCCGGATCATCTTCCTTCTTTAACCAATTACTAACCTCTTCACGGCTGACTATACAATCTGCAGAAGCAAAAATTTTTATCATTTTTTGGTCATTAAAATTAAACGTGTATCTAAGGCGACGTAAAATATCGTTATTGGTCAAAAGAGAGTCCTAAAGTAATTGTCCTTAAAAATATAAGGCGTTGGCTAAAATAATAAAGGAACTATTTTATCAGAAAATAAATCAGATAACTTGTTAATAAACGCCAGCCTTACAATAAATTTTATGCATTATTTACTTATACCCGTTGCCATTCAAAATGCAGGTTTCAGTGGGAACTAAAAACAATTTAGGCAAGGCATTACGTTTATGTCATGGTTATTCCATGACTAAACTTATATAACGACGAATAAATTGTTTTTAGACCCATCGTAGAAGCGCTTGAGCGTTTACTTCTCTAAAAGACGACTTCATCGTTAATATTTTTATAAGGGAACAACCATTACAATAAAGTGTTGCCTTGAATTGATGTCGCTCACGCGCTCTGAAACGAGCACTTTGAATGGTAACGGGTATATATCATCGTTATTTTATCTATCAATAAATTTGTTATTAAAATCGTAAATTTCATCAACTTTTTACTTCATCCCATGCTAATATAATGCCGATTTTCAAACCTTTTACAGTTAAGTGTGAATAGGTAAAGCCGTAAATACTTAACTAATATTCAATTTTTTAATAGAGATTTTATGAGTAAAAATACAAGCCTTTTTAATCCAATATTAGCGAAGAGAAAAGGAAAAAATGCAGATAAAAAAACCTGGACAAATTTACAAGGCAGTAGTTCAAGTTTAGCGATATATTATGGGGCTTGTAACGCCGAATCGCCTGTTTTATTGTTAACTCATGACACTCCTTCAGCCATTAGAATTGAACACGAACTTAAAAGTTTAAATACTAATAAAGCTTTATCTATTTGCTTATTTCCTGATTGGGAAACGCTTCCTTACGATACCTTTTCGCCACATCAAGATATTATTTCTCAACGCCTTGCTACTTTATATCAGCTTTCTAGAATAGAAAAAGGCATTGTTATTGTACCTGTATGTACATTATTACAACGTATTTCACCTAAAAAATATCTTGATATAAATAGCCTTATTATTAAAAAAGGTGATAGAAAAGATTTACACAAACTTAGGCAAGAACTTGAAGCTAGTGGTTACCGTGCAGTTGATCAAGTTATGGAGCACGGCGAGTTTTGTGCCCGTGGTGCCATCATAGATTTGTTTCCGATGGGAAGTAAAACCCCTTTTAGATTAGATTTTTTTGATGATGAAATTGATGAAATTCGCTTATTCGACCCAGAAAGCCAACGCTCTAGCGATAAAGTAATCGGTATAAATTTACTCCCAGCACATGAATTTCCTACCGATCAAGACGGGATAAACTTATTTAGAAGCCAATACCGTGAAATGTTCACTGGTAATATTCCTAAAGAATCGGTTTATCACCAAGTCAGCAATGGTATTTTACCAGCGGGTATTGAGTATTATTTACCTTTATTTTTTGATGAAACCAGCACCTTATGTGATTATTTATCAGACAACACATTAGTTATTATTTCTGGCGATATTGATAATGCTCAAACACAGTTTTGGAAGGATGCACAATCTCGATATGAAAATAGAAGATACGACACCTCTCGTCCTTTATTGGCTCCAGAAAAATTATTTTTAAATAGCGAAGAGTTATATAGTGCAATAAAACCTTACGATAGAATTGTTTTAAAAACACCAAATCAAGATGAAAATCCAGCTACGTCAAACAAATTAAATAATGATGAATCCTTTAGTGAAGTATCTTTTAAAGACCCCATTGATGAACATATTGAAGAAACAGAAAGTAAGGCAGGCAACATTCATTTTGATGTTAAACCCTTACCTGATTTAACCGTAGATCATAAATTAAAACAGCCATTTGAGCTACTAACACAATTTATGAAAAACAAAGATACACCCAGTAAAATTTTATTTGTTGCTGAAAGCCAAGGTCGACGGGAAAGTGTTTTAGAACTGCTAAAACGCGATAATATCAAACCGAAAACTTTCACTAATATTGATACCTTTATTGAAAGCGATGATGTTATAGGCATTACCGTTAACGCGCTAACCCATGGGTTTATCTTTCAAAGCAAAGGCACAGCTAAAAAGAATGCTATAGCCCTGATCACCGAGTCAGAATTATTGGGTGATAGGGTTCAACAAACTAGACGTAGAAACAAACAAAAAGATATACAAGCAGATGCATTATTTAAAAACTTAGCTGAATTATCTATCGGTCAACCTGTAATGCACATAGACCATGGTATAGGTCGCTACTCAGGTTTAGAAACTTTAGAAACAGGCGGAATGACCACCGAGTTTTTGATGTTAAGTTATGCCAATGATGCAAAGCTTTATGTACCTGTGGCTTCTTTACATCTTATTAGTCGCTATTCTGGCACCGATGCTGAACATGCACCTTTACATAAATTAGGAACAGATAGCTGGAGCAAAGCTAAGAAAAAAGCTGTAGAAAAAGTTAAAGATGTCGCTGCCGAATTATTAGATATTTACGCAAAACGTGCTAACAACCATGGTTATACCTTTAAACGAAATAAAGAAGACTATCGTGCCTTTGCCGATAGTTTTGGCTTTGAAGAAACACTAGATCAAGAACAAGCAATTAATGCCGTAGTCAGCGATATGTTATCGCCCAAAACCATGGATAGACTAGTATGTGGTGATGTTGGCTTTGGTAAAACAGAAGTAGCGATGCGCGCCGCTTTTATTGCTGTTAATGACGGTAAACAAACCGCTATTCTGGTTCCTACTACCTTACTTGCACAACAGCACTATGAAAACTTCAGAGATCGTTTTGCCAATTGGCCAGTTACCATCGAAGTACTATCTCGCTTTAAAACAACTAAAGAACAAAATGCTGTTATAGCAAAAGTTGAATCAGGCGAAATAGATATATTAATTGGTACACATAAGCTTTTACAAAACAGCATAAAATATAAAGATTTAGGGCTATTAATTGTTGATGAAGAACATCGTTTTGGCGTAAAACAAAAAGAAAAAATTAAACAACTACGCAGCAATGTCGATATTTTAACGTTAACAGCAACCCCGATTCCAAGAACATTAAATATGGCAATGGGAGGTATGCGCGACCTATCTATTATAGCAACACCACCAGCCAAACGTTTAGCTGTTAAAACCTTTGTCAGACAAAGAGATGATGCTCTTATTCGAGAATCCATATTGCGTGAAATAGTACGTGGTGGCCAAGTATACTTTTTACACAATAATGTTGATACCATAGATAAAACCGCGGCAGACATACAAACATTAGTTCCTGAAGCACGTATAGTAGTAGCGCACGGTCAAATGCGTGAAAGTGAATTAGAACGCATAATGAGCGATTTTTATCATCAACGTTTTAATGTGCTTTTATGTACCACTATCATTGAAACCGGTATTGATGTTCCTAGCGCAAATACTATTATTATGGACAGAGCTGACCGGTTAGGTTTAGCGCAACTGCATCAACTAAGAGGTCGTGTGGGACGATCCCATCACCAAGCCTACGCTTATTTACTGACTCCGCATGTAAAAAGTATAACAAAAGACGCTAAAAAACGTTTAGATGCAATCGCATCCTTAGAAGATTTAGGTGCTGGTTTTACCTTGGCAACTCACGATTTAGAAATACGTGGCGCAGGTGAATTGTTAGGCGAAGATCAAAGTGGCTCAATGAGTCAAATTGGTTTTAGTTTATACATGGAAATGCTCGATCAAGCAGTAGCAGCATTGAAAGAAGGTAAAGAATTATCACTTGATCAAGTGATGCGCAACCAAACTGAAATTGAGTTAAGAGTACCTGCACTATTACCTGACGATTATATTTTTGATATTAGTTTACGCCTGAGTATTTATAAACGTATTGCCAGTTGTAAAGACAAGCAAGCATTAGACGAAATACAGATAGAGCTGATTGATCGTTTCGGTTTATTACCGCAACCGGCAAAAAACCTTGTACATATTGCTAAACTACGTTTAAAAGCACAAAAAATAGGGATATCACGTATTGAAGCGCATAATACCGGTGGCACAATTGAATTTAGCGATAATACAAAAGTCGATCCGATGCAAATCATTAAATTGATCCAACAAAAAAATTCTATTTACAAAATGGATGGTGCTAATAAACTTAGATTTAATCAAAAAACTGAAGATAGCAAATCCAGATTTATACTAATAGCAACGATATTAAATGAATTAACTTAATTTATTTACTAAATTAGTCGCACCTTATTTATAATTAACAAGCATCAATAAGGAGTAAATAATTAATCACTCTTTAACAAAAAAATTTTGATATTATTTGTTTGATAATATTTATTACCACATTAATACCGTTTATTAATAAAACAAAGATTTTACGGCAGATGGCATTGAAATTAAAGGAAAAAAACTTGATCAACAACCTATTAAAAACAAGCTATTTTGTAGCCTTGCTACCTGTTATTTCAGTCTTCACTATTAGTTTGTCTAGCGTAACTTGGTCTAGCAATGCAAATGCTGCAGCTAAAAACTATTCAAATACTTGGTTTGAAATTGAAGTAATTTTATTTAATCAACTAGGTGATAAAAGCCAGTTAAGAGAAGCTTTTCCAGACTCGTCTATTATTCCAGAGCCAGTCAATATTATTGATCTTTTAGGTCCATATTTAACACCAGATATTAGCCATTTAAAAAGTAGAATAGCCAACTGCCCTGAGTTCTCCCCTAAACACTCGGCTATACAAACAACTCCGTATTTAGACACTCAATTTACCCTTCAGTATCAACCTTTTGATAAAGAAATGGATCAAAATATCGCGAATAATTACCAGCTGTTTAATGATAATAAATTTGATATTGAAAACCAGTTAAGTCGTTTTTTAATGGTTCATAACGATTTGTTTGAATCTATTGAAATAGTTGATGAACTTGAAGATAGCACAGAGCTAAAATCTAAATTTGAACTTAATAGCATAAACACCGCTTATAAAAACCACTCATTTGAACAAGTACAGCACAAAAATTATATATTTGGATCTTACAATATCCCCTCAAAATTTTGTATTGTGCCCGAAGCTTTTTTTACAGAATATAAACAGCAACACCCTTATTTTGCATACAACGGAGAAGCGCCTAAAAGTGTACCTTCGTTGCTTTCTGGTGAAGAAGATTTAACAACAGATCGCCCATACTTGATCAACAAAACATCGTTACAACTGGTTGACATTGTAAATGATCTTAAACGTAGTCGAAATTTTAAGCCACTATTACATATGGGTTGGAGACAAATAACCAAAACAAAAAATGAAGCAATACCGCTTAAATTATATGCCGGTGAAAACTTAATGCGAGCATATTCTCAAGCACTCACAGACTACCAGCAGACACTCAATAACAATAATACATCAGAAGAAAAACAGATTGATTTAGCTGATAATGTTGCTAACTATATTACTGAGCAAGATTTCATTAATGAACTAGATGCTAACAATGAGCAATCCTTTTTAGGTAACCAAGCTACTATCAATGAAAAAGTAAAAACAGTTGAAAACCAAGCACTTGAAAAGAAAATAGCATTGATTTTAAAACAGGCTAAAACGGTTAAACCTACATTAGAAACTCTCCTGAATGACCTGCGTAGCGATGCTGATAATTTAGTCAACCCGATGAGTAATTTATTAATGAAGGGCAGCGAGTTCAACACTAATGCGCCATTAACTGCGCCCGAAATACCGCCTCAAGCTTGGACAATAGAAGGGTATTTAAAAGTTGAAGTAGATCATTTTTTACATATAACGGCTGACTTTAACGTTATTAATTTATCATTAGCAGAACAAGCGACTCAACAATTAATATCACAAGAATCAATCCCTCTAAAATCTATTCGTTTTGAGCAAAATAAACGGGTCCGCAGTACCGAAATTCATTACTTTGACCACCCCTTTATGGGAATGATTGTACAAATAAGACGACACAAACAAATTCCAGTCGATGATATAAATACGGAAGGTGATACTGAGTAATATAATTACAGCAATAGCTTTTGGAGAAATACTGTTTAAATTAATCTCATTTAAAGTAATACTATTTAAAATACACGATTTAAAATAACTAAGATTTAAAATAACTAAGAGTCAAAATAATGAATAAAGAAGTAGAAATTCAAGCGGCAGTATTTAGACGATTACTCGCCCATTTAGACGACCGCAAAGATGTACAAAATATTGAATTAATGAACTTAGCAGGGTTTTGCCGTAATTGTTTTTCAAAATGGACGGTAGCAGAAGCAGAAAAGCTAGGCGTGGAAGTAGATATTGATACCGCACGCGAAAAAATCTACGGTATGCCTTATAGTGAATGGAAAGAAAAATATCAACTCCCAGCAACACCCGAGCAGTTAGAAAAATTCAACGAGCTTAACCCTAAAAAGTAAGTTTTTAAAAACAGTATATTCTGATAACCATTTAATTTTTGTACTGATCATTTTTGTACTGATCATAGTTAACTTATATCTATTTCAATTAAAACTAAGTAAATTGAAAATAGTTAAATGGTAATTGAAATACTTGCTTTATCAGCCTGCCTTCGATCTTTTGTATCTCTCGATTCTAACCAGCGACCTCGTTTAGCGACCTGCTTTCGGCGGTCGTTAGTAGATCGCCTATCTTTTTCTACCCAATTTGATCTCTTTTTAACGAGTTTAGCTTTATTTTCGTCAGTATTTTGATCGTCATCAGCGTTATCATTTTTATTAGCAAACTCTTGTTCATCATAACGTTTTTGTTTCCGCTTAGATGCTTTTGTAGTACTTTCAGCTTTAGGAACCAGTAAAGTCGTTAACAAGTCAGGAATAACATCCATAATAATTAACCTCCGCTATAATAAATATATAATATAAATATCGACCATTGAGTTTATTACTTTAATAATTTTACATTTTTGCCAATTAAAATATGTAAATCATAATGTTAAATAGTAAACTAGCATTTTATCATTTATACGACTCAAAATTTTCAATTAATACTGACAAAACGCATAAATTTATTTAAAAAAGATCACTTCATGTTCGCTTAAATAACGCCATTCACCTAAGGGTAAATCATCTAGTTCAACACAACCTATACTTTCTCGATGCAGACCAACAACTTTATTACCGATAGCAGCAAACATACGTTTTACTTGATGATATTTACCTTCAGTAATGGTTAGTAATACTTCTTGATTTTCAATAATATCTAAAATTCCCGGCTTGGTTAAACCGGTTTCACCTTGTAACTGGACACCTTCTTTAAAGCGCTTAATCGCTGACTCTTCAATGGGGTTTCTTAACCAAACTCGGTAAGTTTTGGTGCATTCTTTATTAGGTGAAATAATATTATGAGACCATCTACCATCGTCAGTAACTAAGACTAATCCGGTTGTATCAGCATCTAATCGACCTGCTATGTGTAAATCAAATGCTTTATCTACTTCAACATAATTAAGAATTGACGGATACGCTTCATCAATATTTGAGCAAATAGTGTCTAATGGTTTATGTACCATGATGTAGCGAGAGGTTCTTGCCGTTAAAATTTTTCCATCAATATCAATGGTATTATTTTCATGAACCTGCGTAGCGGCGTTTTTTACCACTTCGCCATTGACTCTTACATCACCACTTTTAAGTACTTTCTTAGCCTCTGTTCGGGTTAATTCGGTACTTTTACAAATAAATTTATCTATACGCATATTAACTCTTTAAACTTTTTTTATTAATATATACCCGTTACCATTCAAAATGCAGGTTTCAGTGGGAACTAAAAACAATTTAGGCACAGATTTCATGTTCCAGACGAAATCTAAGGACGACATCCATGTATGCAAGGCATTAAGTTTATGTCAGGTTATTCTCGGTAACTGCTCCTGCGTTACTCTAATACTCTACATCCGTATAGAAACATGACTACACTTAATAACGACGAATAATTTTTTTAGACCCCATCGAAGAAGCGCTTGAGCGCTTATTCATTTAAAAGATAACTTCATCGTTAATACTTTTTATAAGGGAACAACCATTACAATAAAGTATTGCCTTGAATTACTTACTATAAACATTGTCGCTCACGCGCTCTGAAACGAGCACTTTGATTGGTAACGGGTATAATTACTGTGCAAATGTCTACTCAGAAAAATACCAATAACCTAAATCTATTTGCGTTTTAACAAAGCTAATAAACGCTAGATTATGTTTCCATGGTTCTAATACTTTTGGCTCAATACGTACGTTATCGCACAATAGCTTAATTATAGTTGCAATTGATGGATCAAAATCAATTTGGTTACCATTTATATAACAAATACCCTGTTCAATGGTATCGGTAAAATAAAAGGCACGTAAACCACCTAAACGTAATAAGCTGGTTTGTGAAAGTATGTCAGCAATATCTTCATCAGCAAAAGGTTCTTCGTTAGGTACAAGATCCATTTCGTGCTTGGCTTGTGTCATATAACAACCAGTAAAGTTTCTAAAGACGTTATCATTATCAAGTATTTGTTGTAGCTGACGCTTAATTATTAGATAGTCACTCGAATTAATTGCACCACTATGTTGAGTCGCTATGCGATCAGGGTCTTGTATTAACTCGTTACCTTGGTCGTTATCAATTAAATGATCAGCAAATGCACTCAACAAACTTACAGTAGAATTAGTCCTAAACCCCACTGAAAAGCTCATAGAATTGTTTAGAGATTTACCCTCATGAGGGAAACCGGGAGGAATATACAAAATATCGCCGGCTGATAACTTTTCATCAATGATCGCATCGAAATTTTTAACGTGCAATAAGGCATTATGCGCCGAAAACTCTTTATGCTCGCCATTATCCCCTACTCGCCAATGTCGACTACCTGAGCCTTGGCAAATAAAAGTATCATATTTATCTATGTGTGGGCCGACGCTACCATTAGGTGTAGCAAAGCTTGCCATTAAATCATCTAAACGCCAATGAGGTATAAACCGAAAAGCTTCAATAATTTGTGCTGCATCTTCCGACCAATTGTCTAATGCTTGTATCACTAATGACCAATTATTTTTACCTAAGTGGTCGTAGGATTCAAAGGGGCCAAAATCAGCGTGCCATTTACCCTCTTTATGGTGAATAAGACGCGACTGTACTTGTTCTTCACAAGCAATGCCTGCTAGTTCGTCAGGGGAAATAGGATCTTCAAAGTTTAAAAAACCTTGCTTAATTAATACGGGTTTTTTTTGCCAATAATCACGTAAAAATTCTTCTTGAGTGAATTGAGTTAAATTTAATTGAAACATAGCAGCTCTAGTGTTGTGCATTTTATATATACTTGTATGAAGTTTATCATGTTAGATAGATTGCGTATTCAGTCAGTCATTTATTAAAAATACGTGTTAATTTTATTGATTACAAGGAGGTTTAAAAGTAATAGTGGTTGAGTTGGATAGATTTATAAAATCACCGTATTACCAAAGTATGTTATCAATTTCATTGAGTAGATACTGAGTAAAGTTATGAATGTCAGGGTGATTATGCTTAATAGCATATTCTACCCCTATAGCTTTTTCTGATAACAAAGGAAATCCGAACATTTGCCCTGCGCCAGCAATACGATGAGCTAGCTGCGCTAATTTTTCATTATCATTATTTTTAAGATGTAAAATAACGTCTTGTTGCTCTAAAACCAAATTAGATCTAAATTGTTCAACTAAATCAGACGTATCTAGATTAAGGAGTTTTTCTTCTTGCTCTGTTGATATTTCTGTATCACAACAATATTTTACGATGGTATTAATAAATAATTGTCTTTCAATTGGTTTTTTAAGATGCCCATCAAAACCTAGAGACAGGTATTCATCAATTTCATGCGACATTGCATTAGCAGTTAAAGCCACAATAGGTACTTCACACCCTTGTTGCCTTAATATATTAAAGGCTTCAATACCATCCATTTCAGGCATTTGAATATCAAGCAAAATTAAACGTGGCTTGTTTTTATTGTAATGCTCAACGGCCTCTTTACCATTGAGTGCCGTAAGCACGGTTAACCCCATAGATTTTAATATACGAGCAATTATACGAAGGTTGTCTTTGTAATCATCAGCCAGGATCACTAATCCTGAGCAAGTTACATCATTATCTGTTTTGGCTTGTTCATGTACTTGCTTTATTTCAAATGGTTCAGTTTCGTCAAAAGTGTAATCACATGGCAAAATAAAAGTAAATTCACTGCCAGAATTAAGCACACTTTCAACGTTAATTTCACCTTGCATAATGTTGGCTAACTGCTTTGATAATGATAAACCTAAACCAGAACCACCAAAACGGCGACTAATACTACTATCACCTTGAGTAAAACTTTTAAATATTTCTTGAATTTGAGTATCACTCATTCCTATTCCGCTATCTGATACTTTAAAATAGAGCTTTTTATTATTAATATAAATATTGAGTTCTACTTGACCAAATTGAGTAAACTTGATCGCATTTGCACACAAATTAATTAAAATTTGTTTAAGTCGAAAGGCATCAAACTTGATAATAAATGGAGTGGGTAAGGAATGGGTAATAAAAAATGAAAGACCTTTAGCCTTAGCTTGATCGGAAAAAATATTCATTAGTTCTACAAAAACACTGTGTAAATCTTGATGGTGCAAATCAAGTTCTAACTTGTTAGCTTCTATCTTACTTAAATCTAAAATACTGTTGATTAAATCTAACACATGCAAACTATTTGAATGAATAACCTCTACTTCTTCAGATAAACTCTCATTTGTAATTTCGCCATTTAAAATAGCATCAGACTGACCTATAACCGCAGTTAAAGGTGTTCTTATTTCATGGCTCATATTCGCTAAAAACTGGCTTTTAACTTGATTAGCCAGCTGCAGTTCTTGAGTCAACTCCTCTAATTCGAGGGTTCTTATTTTTATTTTTTCAGCTAATTCTTCTTTAGAACGAATATCTTTTGTGCGGCGGTAAAAATAAAACGCTGAGATAAAAATAAAGATAATAATAACCACAATAAAATTACGTTCTTGACTTAACTTTTGCCTCTCAAGCACCTGTAACTTATTAGTTTGTTCAAGATTCCTCACTTTTTCTTTTAGCTGTTCAGAACCTGAACGCACTAACCTTTTATTTATTTGGTCATTTGAAAGTTTATATAGCGCTGAAACATAATCGTATTGCGCAGCGAGAGCTTCTTTAGTATTTTTTTGAAAAGCATAAATTAATGAATACAGAGCTAAGTTTCTATTAATTTGTTGTTTATAACTCATTTTTAATGCATGTTCATGTGATAAGTTGAGTTGTTTTAATGCTTTTTCAACGTGACCTAAACTAAATAATCCTACTGCTAGAGAATATAGACCTCCTACCTCAGCATTTCTATTTTTTGATATTTTAGCAACCCCTATAGCTTTTTCGGCATAATCAATAGCTAGTTCGGGTTTAAATTGTTGGTTATAGAGTTCAGCAAGGTTATGTAATTGAGCTGCAACAAAATATTTTTTGTTATTTTTTTGATAATAATTAAGAGCTTTTTCAGTATAATAAAGTGAGTTTTCATATTGCTTAGCTTGCATGTATGAAACACCTAAATCAACGTAAGTAGTAGCAATCCCCTCCTCGTCGTTTAGTAGTTCTTTTTGCTTTAAAACGTCATGTAATAAGGTAATAGCAATATCATTTAGTTTAAGTCGCAAATATAATTCGGCTATATTGCCTCTAATATCAACTTGATCTTTTGTGGTTCCATGATTTAAATAAAGTTTTTCAGCAACCTTATATTGCTCTAATGCATTGAGGGTATCCCCTTTTGCGGCATACACTAAGCCTATATTATTAAGTATGTTGGCATGCTCAATGGGTGAGTCTTCTTTGGAAAAGTAATTTAATGCTTTTTGATAAACGTCAAGCGCTTGTTGGTTATTACCTTGGTAATAATGAATAATTCCAATATGCTTGTAGGCTAATGCTTCTGGTTTTTTTAGTTTATTGTTGGTTGCAAATGCTTGAGTTAATTTAAAAGCCCTTAACGCTTCGTCTAACCTGTCATTTAAAAAATATACCATAGCTTTTGCATGAAGAATTTGTGATTGTTCTTTAATGGTAAGTTGTTTACTGTTTTCAAGAAAAGATAACTGTTCAAAAGCGGAGGCAATGTCATTATTTTTTTCAATTTCATTAACTTTTTGAGTAAACTCATTTTTAAATGCATAAACAGGTTGCAAACTACTATATAAAATGAATATAACAATAAAAATTGAAATAGGTGTCCAAAAAGTCATTCAGGTGTCCATGCTTAGCGCTTAATGATTAAAATTACCTTAACATATTGACGGTATCTAATAGAATCAATTATATAAAATGTTTAATTTTCAGGAGTACTTTATTTATTGAATAATCATTGTGCTTATCAAGTATTATTTTGCTTATTAAGTAATAGTTGCTTTATTTCAAGTAACTCTTTTTCAAGTTTATCGATTTGAGCTCTACTAGCGGGTTGACCTTCTTCACCGGTTTCACCATTTGCTTCTGCTCTAAAGCTTTCATGTTCTTTACTCATCACTTCTAAAATAGTGCCTACCATCATATTCAAAAATATAAACGCCGTTAAAAATATAAAGCTTAAATAGAAGATCCAACTCATTGAGTGAACTTCCATTGTTTCGTACATAACATCAGTCCAATCTTCAAATGTTGCCACTCTAAATAAAGTCAACATAGAAATTGAAACATCGCCCCATAATACTGGATTAATTGAATTAAACATGATGCTACCTACCGCCGCGTATATATAAAAAATTACAAACATGAGTAAGGCAATGTATCCCATACGCGGAATAGCTTTAAGTAGCGCGTTAATAAGTAATCTTAGTTCAGGCACCATTGACACTAATCGCAATACTCTAAAAACTCTTAAAAGCCTTGCTAGTAATATCCCTGAGCCTCCTGAAGGAATTAAACTACCAATAACTATAATTGTGTCAAAAACATTCCAACCACTTTTGAAGAAGTTTCTTTTATCTTTGTAAGTAATAAAGCGTATTGATAATTCAATGACAAAAAAAACAGTAATAGCATTATCTAAAAAAGTAAGAATGGCCACTACATCATCAGATAATTTATGGGTTTTAGCACCAATTAGAAGCGCTGATATAATAATAACGGCGATTATTGACCATTGAAAAATTTTACTGGAATTAATTTTGTTTAAAAAATTTTGTATTTCAAAAATATATGCTTTCACAAAGGACCTTTATTTTTTTTACTAGCAAAATGCAGAATTGTAGGAGTTTCTTAGCTTATTTTATCACTATGTAAGTTTAATGTTTTACTCTATTTTCAATCATATGGTTTGTTTGTTGATATTGAGGTCGAATAGGCAAACCCAATAGATTAATCAATATAAAATGCTACCTTTTGATTTAAATAAGACCGCAACGTGTATTAATAAGATAAAAAACTTTTTAAAATACATTTTACTAGGTAAGCTTTCCCCAAGCTAACAGCAACCTATTATATTATTAATGACAACATCTAGAGACTTTTTTCATAGCCGCTTAGGATTTGTTCTTGCAGCAGCAGGATCAGCCATTGGTTTAGGTAATATTTGGGGTTTTCCTACACAAGCAGCCAATAATGGTGGTGGTGCTTTTTTACTAGTATATCTAATTGTCACAATGCTTTTTGCTTTACCAGCCCTCTATGCTGAAATATATTTAGGTAACCAAGCACAAACGAACCCCGTTAAAGCGCTAACCATTGCGTGCAAAGAATCGATGCCAAATTTTGGAAAATTTATGGGTATATTTGGTTTATGTGGCGCGGTAATAATGCTAAGTTTTTATACTATCGTTGCTGGATGGATGCTTGCTAATGCATTATCACCAATGGCTGAACTTCTCAATTTTTCAGAATTATCACAATGGTTATCTACCTCTAGTACCTCTAGAAACTTGGTATTTACTCCAATATTCTCTCTATTGGGAGCCGCTATTATTCATCAAGGGATTAATAGCGGTATTGAAAAATGGTCGTCTCGCTTAATGCCTATGCTTTTACTCATGTTACTCGCATTAATTATTTACATCTTGCAGCAACCAGGAGCGATTGAAGGCTTAAAAACTTACTTGATCCCTGATTTTTCACAAGTGTTAGAACCTACTTTAATTATTTCGGCAATGGGGCAAGCTTTTTTCTCATTATCTGTAGGTGTAGGCGGCATGATGGTTTATGGTTCTTATATGAAAAAGGATCAGAACATTGGTAAACTTGTATTTTCAATCGCTTCTTTAGATATGTTTATTGCATTTATGGCTGGTTTGTTAATTATTCCTGCACTTTTTGTTGCTCAACATGCTGGTTTTGAAGTATTTAACAACGGCAAGTTAATTGGTGAAGGACAATTAATATTTACTATTTTGCCGCAACTATTTTCAAGTATGGGCTCAATAGGTTTATTTATATCGTTTGCTTTTTTCTTGTTACTTTCAATTGCGGCGTTAACGTCTACTATTTCATCTATCGAAGTCCCCGTATCTTATCTAGTTGAAGATAAAAGCCAATCAAGAATTAAAGCGACTTGGTTAGTTTCGTTAATTGTACTTTTGTCGAGCTTACTTATTATCGCTTTTTTCGATATCTTGTTTGGTTTAGTTATTCAAGTTCTAACGACTATTATACAACCGCTGAGTAGTTTGTTTTATTTTATAGTGGTAGGTTGGTTATGGAAACGTGGTAATAAGCTTGCTGGTATCAATAAACAGAATCAAAATAAATGGTTAAAAATATGGGGGAATTACTTACGTTATTGCTGCCCTATTTTACTTACTATTATATTCATTAACGTTACTTTCATCTCGTAACTCTATTTATACTTTATAACTTTTCATTGCTGTTTCTAGTATTACTTATATCCGTTACCAATCAATATGCTCGTTTCAGAGCGCGTGAGCGTCAATGTTTATAGTAAGTAATTTAAGGCAATGCTTTATTGAAATAGTTGTTCCCTATAAAGAGCATTAACGACGAAGTCATTTTCAAAGAAATAAGCGCTCAAGCACTTCTTCGATAGGTCTAAAAAATGATTTATGGGAGGTTATTGATTTTAGTCATGCTTCTAAATGAATGTAGAACATTAGGGTACGCAGGAGCAGTTACCAAAAATAACCATGACATAAATTTAATGCTTTGCATACATGGGTGTAAACCTTAGATATCGGTCTGGAATGTAAAGTCTGTGCCTAAATTTTTTTAATTCAAACTGTGTGACCTGCATCTTGAATAATAACTGGTGTAAATATTCTGAAATGAACATGTTTAAAGTCGGTATATGTTTAGCCGATATATGTTTAATAGTCATAAAAAAATGAAAAAAAAACCGAACATCAGTTCGGTTTTTTAATTTAGAAATTTAGAAATTATGCTTTACGACGACGTGCGCCAGCAAAACCTAATAAACCTAAACCTAAAATAGCTATTGAAGCTGGCTCTGGAACGCTTAACTTCATGTTACCGTCATGTAAAACTTCAAATTCTTGAGTACCAAAAGCTGCGTCATAAGCAAAGTTTAAACCGAAGATATCTTGAACTGTTACAATTAATTCAGCAGTTTTCTTGCCGGCAGTAGTTGCTAAATCTTCACCATTTTTGTTGAAGAAGTAACCAGCTGCAAAGTTTATGTCTAAGTTAAGTACACAAAAACCTTTGTTAGCTAGTGGACCGATTGTATCAATTGAACAGCCGCCGTTACCGAAACTAAATGAAGCAAGTTGAGTACCAGGACCGTCAAATTCGTTGTTACCAACGTTAGCTGTGTCAACATATAAACCTGAGTTGCCAGCATTAAATACTACGTTGATTTTACCGTCAGCACCTGTAGTAGCTACACCAGAAAAATCGTAGTTGTAAAAAACTTCATATGCAGCATCAACACCTAAAAGGTCGCTACCTAATTTAAAATTAACAACATCTGTAGAACCCATTTCAGAGAAAGCTTCAACGCCTGTAATGTTACCATTGCCATCTGTATCAGTTTGAGAAACTTGAGCTCTGTCAGTATCGTAATCGATAAAATCGAATACAACTTCAGAACCTGGAGTGCCGTTGAAAGATGAATCATCAAATGTAATTACGCTAGCAGTAGCAGTAAATGAAGCACCAGTAATTAAAGAAGCTAATAATAATTTTTTCATGGTATTTACCTTAAATTAAGAATTTATTAATGATGTTCTATCATCAATGTTAATGTTTAATACGCCCTAGATAAAGCATAAGGCGTGCCAATAACTTATTCCCCAATCTATTCAACAACTTAAATAAAATATTCTTTATTTACAATTGAGCAATGTAAAATAAACTGACACTAATTACGCTCAGTTTATGTAAATTACAGGGTTACAAATACTGAAAATGCATATTTTTGTATAATTTCAGGTGATTGTGCTAATAATATGTCTAAACTTCTTTCATGCCCTGATGATGAGTTAGAGTCACTCACATATAGCTTAGCTGCTTGTTCAATAATCTCTCCCAACACAATTTTATCAAAATTACATTCTGGGGATTGCTTACAGAATTGGGTAAAAGCGTATAACACCTCTACTATTGCTGATTTATAATATATTGGGTGTAGGTGTTGAATAAGCAAATCTAACGTTCTTGCGAAGCTTTCTTCTTGGGGCGTCATTGATGTTCTTACAATATTTGAGTCTAATATTTCACACGCTGTAACATTGTCTCCAAAAACAATACATTGAGTATGAGCTAAACTTTGCCAAATGTCGGTTAAAAACTCATCATCAATTCTTGTAATTAAACCTCGAGTACTTCTCCATTCCCGCCAATCGGTATCTATTGCTTGAACTTGCATCGACACGTTCTGATTATTTAATTGAGCAGCAAAACTATATTCAGCATCATAATTAAAGGCTTCTTGTTGAGCATTTAATATTTTTTGCACTAATATATTGAGCTCAGCTGGTGATTTACTTGATAAATAGATCAGCGAGTCATCGGTGCACTCATCGTGCTCAGCGCATATTGCGAGTAGGTTATTCAATTTTATCGATCGTAAACCATTAAAGAGACGTGTATTTGTGCGAATGGTATGACCTAATATAACAAGCAACTCTTGAACAAGTGTTCTTTCAAGTGGGTTTTCTGAAGCTTTATCTAAGATTTTTAAGAGATTTTTAGGTTGGAGTAAGGCATGTTCACCATTTAAAATGGCTTGATCATTATTACCTACCACTATTGATATATTACGTGCACATACTTGAGATACATCATCAACAAGATCTTTAAACGAAAGTCCCAGCAATGAAAAACACAAACGTGCAGTTAACCAATGCTGCTTGTGCTGAGCTCGAGTATATATACCTTCAACAAGAGATTTAAAAGATACGCCACTTTGACTTATTTCATTGTCTTGGTTTAGTTGGTTAGCTAAAATAGAATCTAATTTGTAAACTTTGCTCCAAAGCATTAATTGGTTATAACTATCTAACTCAGTATCGTTAAAAGATTTTAGCTCATCTTGTAAGCTTGTTGAAAATAATGAGAAATCTATTGGAATAATATGGGAATTTGATACTTCTGGCGTATTATTAAGTGCCTGAATATTAATACTAGGCACAACTAGCTCGTTTACTCTTGATGCTCGATAAGCCAAGCTAGCAGAGGCATATCCTATATTGTTTTGTTTTGTTCGTAATTGTAAGGACCGAATAGTCTCCAATAAAATATCGGCATTTACGCTATCACATATGTCTTGGCTAATTAAATAGCTAAATACTGCAACTTCATCATTTATCCAATGTTTACTTATGTGGCTTACTTCATCTTTTAGATGTTCGCTTGCAAGTTCTGCATCAAAAACTCGATAATTATTTTCCTTGTGTTGAAGGCTTGATAAAGATAAGTAGGCTTTACCATTAAAAGAATAGGTTTGTGCGGTAGCAAGTCCTTGTAAACGACGTTTTGGCCTACCTGTAAGGTTAAGTTGTTCATTAGCTCCTACTTTTCGATAACATTCAACCAGTTCTTCCGCATTGATCACTCCAATAGGGCTAATTTCATCAATAGTTTCAGCAATAACTCCTTTTGCAGCTAGTTGCTGTTTTACGCTTTTATTTTCAGCGAGTATAACTAAGGCAAGTTGTGCTTCCGCTGCATTAGTAGAACGCAATCTTAATTGCAGAGGATCTAAATCGTCTTGCTCAATAATACCTTCATCTAACATTAACCCCGTAAAGTATAAGCTTTGAGCCCAAACCAAAGGCAAGTTTTCGTTAGGCGTTCTGGGTTGGCTTCCTGGCGATTTACGTTCTTCTTCAATATTATTTTCTTCTACAAAGTAAAGTTCAGGCAAAAGATGCTTACCGTCAACTTCAACCATAATAGACTCTAACTTATCTCTATATTTTTTTGCTTCATCACTATCGTTATTAAATAATGCTTGTATGTAAAGATAGGTGTAAAATAAAGGCCATTCAGACTCTATACTTTCGAAACTAGCCAGTTCAGAATGTTCATAATGAATACGAGTATGATCTTCTACAGCAGTTTGGTGACCGTCCCATAAAAAACGTTTACAACCATAATTCCCGCCAAGTTCTGATAAAATTTTATTTTTAGTTTTTTCTATCAGCTTTTTATCGCTTACGGCAAAGGCAGGAAAGCCAATGACACTTAATAACGCGCTATCTACTTCTTTAGATATAGACTCACGCGGTAATAGATGCGACAACGTATTCCTTGCACGAGAAATAGCATCAGGAATGGTATGTATAACCGCTCTAGGGTTACTACTTTTTCCAAATAAGTTAAAACCATCTAAAGCTTCAAGTGCGGCTTTTGCCATTCCAACTGAGCTAGCATTTATCTCGGTTTTACCGTTATTAATTTTATTACCACGCTCCCAAATACCATAGTCAGGTGTTCTGTAGGCAAAAGCCACGTAATACACTAGATTTTGTATAAAATCGACTTCATCAATAGTTTTAATAATACGTAACCCTGATGCAGACATTTGAGCAATCATTAATAGAAATATTGATGTCGCATCAATTTGTAAATGACCCCATTCATTATCACCAACAACAGTGAGTCCTGTGGTCGTACTATATTTGGCGTGTAGGCAGTCCATAGGGTCTAACGTTGTTTTAAAGGTTTCTACTTTATCTGCTTGTCTCATCATTGAGCTAAGTAAGCCACGCATTAGTTTAGTCGTAGATTGTTCAAGTTCATCACACTTAACTTCATCTCTTGCACGCTTAAACGCCATACTTAAACTCCATACACTTAAAATGGAGTAAACGTTGTCTCTTACCCAAGCATCTGTGTAGTTTCCGTGCGTGGTAATTGCAGTACTTGCTGGCAATAACCCCGTAACAGGGTGTTGTCGTTTAATAATAATGTCGTTTATATCTTCATATAGACGATTTAGTAAAGCCGCTTTTTGCATAGTGATGTACTCTTTACAAGGTGATTAAATTGAAAATTATAGGGTGCATTGGTAGAACTTTTTATAAACAATAGTGTTTATACCCGTTACCGCTCAGGTGCTCTAAACGGGTATATAATCATTGTTTAGTAAATGAGTTTATCAATACGTGTGAACATTACTATTAATAAATAATGAAGAAATGAAAAAAACTTATTGTGAGTGAAATAATTACAGCTAAAAAAAAAGCCCGCATATACGAGCTTTTATTATAAAAAAAGGTTTATGAAAGTTTTTCAGATAAAATGGTGTTTACTACCTCAACGGCTTGAGTTCCATCAATAGTAATATAACAACAAGCATCCGCTTTAGCTTCTTTTTGGTAGTAGGCAACTAAAGGTTTAGTTTGTTCATGGTAAACAGCTAAACGTTTACGTACTGTAGCTTCTTCATCATCGGGTCGAATAGATAAGTCTTCGCCGGTTTCATCGTCTTTACCTTCAACCGAAGGCGGATTATAAACAACATGATATACACGACCCGAGCCTGAATGCACTCTTCGACCAGCCATTCTTTCAACAATTACGCTATCAGGTACGTCAAATTCGATAACATAGTCAACAATTACACCGTTTTCTTTCATCGCATCAGCTTGCGGAATAGTGCGAGGAAAGCCATCAAGTAAAAAACCCGCTTTACAATCTTCTTGAGTAATACGCTCTTTGACTAATCCAATGATAAGTTCGTCAGACACTAATTGCCCTGCATCCATTACTTTTTTAGCTTTAACACCAAGATCTGTACCCGCTTTAATCGCAGCTCTTAACATATCACCTGTTGAAATTTGCGGTATGCCAAATTTAGCCATTAAAAATTGTGCTTGAGTACCTTTACCTGCCCCAGGAGCACCTAATAAAATAATGCGCATTTAAAAAGCCCTATATAATTCAATGATGGATTTAAAAAGCAACACTATACATTTTCAGTCGGTTGCAAACAAGTAAGAATATTAGTCAATCAATAAAAAAGGAGCTAATAAGCTCCTTTTTTAAATTCAAATTTTATGACATTTATTTACTTAGTTAAGCTCAACATTAACTTGTTTAAACGAGTCACAAAAGAAGCTGGATCTTTCAAACTACCACGTTCTGCTAACATGGCTTGATCAAATAAAACGTCAGTCCACTGATTAAACTGTTCGTCGTCAGTTTCATTTGAAATATGTTTGACTAGCTCGTGCTCTGCATTTATCTCAAAAATGGGTAAAGTTTCAGGGACGCTTTGACCTACAGACTCCATTAACTTGATCATTTGGCTGCTCATGTCGTTATCGTCTGTAACAATACACGCTGGAGAGTCTGTTAAACGTTGTGATAATTTAACATCTTTTACTTTGCCTTCAAGTGCAGCTTTAATACGAGTAACAACTGAATCAAATTCTTGCTCAAGTTTTTCTTGAGCTTCTTTAGTTTCAGCATCATCCATATCGCCTAAATCTAAACCACCGCGTGTTACCGATTGTAATTGTTTGCCGTCAAACTCGTTTAAGTGACTAACTAACCACTCATCAATACGGTCTGATAATAATAGTACTTCAATGCCTTTTTTACGGAACACTTCTAAATGAGGGCTACTTTTTGCAGCAGAAAAGTTATCAGCTACCACATAGTAAATTTTATCTTGCCCTTCTTTCATGCGCTCAATGTATTCAGCTAAAGAAACATTTTGACTTTCAGTATTTTCATGGGTTGAAGCAAAACGAAGTAATTTAGCAATTTGCTCTTTATGGGCTGTATCTTCAGCAGGGCCTTCTTTAAGTACTTGACCAAATTCATTCCAAAAAGTTTGATACTTTTCTTTATCATTATTACCTAAACGCTCTAGCATAGTTAATACACGTTTAGTACAACCCTTTCTGATTGCCTGAGTCACTTTATTATCTTGTAAAATTTCACGCGATACATTTAACGGTAAATCATTAGAATCAAGTAGGCCTTTTACAAAACGTAAATACGTTGGCATAAATTGTTCTGCATCGTCCATTATAAATACACGTTGAACGTACAATTTTAAGCCATGTTGCTTTTCACGATTATGCAGATCAAACGGGGCTTTTGCCGGTACGTATAATAAACTGGTGTATTCAGTTTTACCTTCTACTTTATTATGTGCCCAAAGCAATGGATCGCCATAATCATGAGAAACATGTTTATAAAATTCGTTGTATTCATCATCAGATACCTCAGACTTTTCACGAGTCCATAAAGCCGTTGCTTTGTTGACTGCTTCCCAACTAGCATCTTTTGCTTCAATTGCAGGTCGAGTAATATTACCTTCGTCATCTTTTTCTTCGGCAACTGCTTCAACAGCTGGGGTTAACATTTCAACAGATACAGAAATATGATCTGAATACTTAGTTACAATCGATTTTAAACGCCACTCGTCAGCAAACTCTTTTTCATCTTCTTTTAAATGAAGGATAATATCGGTACCACGGTTAGCTTTATCAATTTCAGCGGTAGTAAATTCACCTTCTCCTTCACTACTCCATTCCACACCTTTGGAAACATCGTCACCGGCAGCACGAGATCTCACCGTTACTCTATCAGCAACAATAAATGCAGAATAAAAACCAACACCAAACTGACCAATAAGTTGAGAATCAGACGCTTGATCACCAGATAATTGAGAGAAGAAATCTGCTGTGCCAGATTTAGCAATAGTCCCCAGATGATTTATCACATCTTCATGGTTCATTCCTATACCGTTATCTGAAATCGTTAGGGTGTTATTTTCTTTATCGGCACTTACTCGAACACGTAATTCGCTATCGCCTTCATATAAATCGCCGTTTGAAAGCGCTTTAAATCTTAATTTATCTGCTGCATCGGCAGCGTTAGACACTAATTCACGTAAGAAAATTTCTTTATTCGAATATAATGAATGGATCATTAATTTTAATATTTTAGCCGTGTCGGCACTAAAACTATGGTTTTCGCTATTTTTTACATCAGTCATTGAACAAACCTTCTCAAATAATACTTATAGGATAATACTGAGACAACAATTAAAATTATCTATTAATTTTGTTGAATGTCTTAAGTTGTCATTAGATATAAGACTGTCTTTGTTCTTTTCAACCTATAAAAATAAAAATATCTTCTACAAAATAATTAAAAGTGCTTACGCATAATGAAACAGCGGTAAGTCATAGAATAGAATAAAATATACAAAAGAATAGGCTAAATTGAATTAGTTAAATGTTTAGGCTTTACAACATTTATAAGTAACGTTTACGTCCTGAAAGCGCATGCGTTAGAGTATTACCATCAACATATTCTAATTCTCCACCTACTGGTACCCCATGAGCTATACGAGAAACATCAACCTGATGCTTGGAGGCTAACTCTGCAATATAGTGGGCGGTTGCTTCTCCTTCGACGGTAGGGTTAGTAGCAAGAATAATTTCTTTAAAGTTTTCGCTCGCTAATAAAGTGCTTAATATATCAAGCCCTAAATCTTCAGGTCCTATACCGTCAATAGGTGATAAATGCCCCATTAGTATAAAATATTTACCTTTAAACTCGCCCGTTTGCTCTATAGCAAGTACGTCAGCTGGGGATTCAACAATACAAAGTTGCTGAACTATTTCACGTTTAGGGTTCAAGCAAATATCACATAAACTTTGTTCAGTAAAAGTTCTACATTGCTTGCAATGCCCTATATTTTCCATCGCATTTTTTAAACTGACAGATAATTTCAAACCACCTACTCGGTTACGTTCGAGCAAGTGAAAAGCCATTCTTTGTGCTGATTTAGCACCCACACCCGGCAAACATTTTAATGCATCAATAAGTTCTTGTACTAACGGGCTAAAGCTCATATTTTTATACTCTACTCTGTTTATCTGATAGTTTTTTTGAATTATTCTAGCAAGAAAGCTAAATGTAAAATATAATTGTAATGTAAATACTTGTAATAATTAAGATAATTGTAAAATATATGATCTGAATCAAATGTTAATAAAAAGTTAACAAAGAGTTATTTTAATGCTACCCTAGCGTCTGTTATTTTTACAATGATTTTTTAAAAACACTTTAAGATGTAAATAATAAATTTAACTAGTTGAAATTCATAATAATAACATAGTGGGCATGATAAGTGCTTTAGTAGTATAAAAAATACAAACGTTATGATGCATTAAATCATGCGTAAATCAAATAACATAATACGGGAGTTAATATGTTGTTAAATATAGGTAAATTAAGCATTGTAGGCTTAGCACTTATATCAGCTTCGACGCTGGCAAGTGTAACTACAGCAAATTTTGGCACAGCATCACGTGATAGTAATAGTCAATTTCATTTATATGAAGACGGCGTTAAAGTTACTGTTTCTGGCTGGGCTGATACAGGAGATAGCGCAACGTCTACTGATGATATGGTTAGAAAAGCAAGAACAGTTAATAACTATTATTCTAACTGGAATGATAAATATGGTCTAGCTATCACAAACCAAGACAATGATTCTCATACTACAGATAATTACAATAAAGATGATTACGATACATTTTTACTTGAATTTTCTTCTGCTGTTAATTTGTCTGACGCAACCTACTCTTATTTTGGTGATAAAGCGTATAACACTCAAGTAACAGTAGCGGCATTATCAAATGGTGCAATTGAAGGTAAAAGCTGGAGTGATATAGCGAGTAATCAAACAATAGCTTCTGGTTATTCTCAAGCGCAATGGGTTTCTGGTTATTATACTAACTTTGCAAGTGCTACAAGCAACGTTGCTGGAAGTTTTTCAAAGTATTGGTTAGTAGGAGCTCTAAACTCTGTATTTGGTGGTAACAGTAGCGATGAAGGTGATGATGCGTTTAAATTATCAAGTATTTCATTTACTAAAGGTACGCCGCCTCCAACCACATCAGTACCAGAGCCAACATCAATTACTATGTTTGGTTTAGCATTACTAGGTTTATTTGCTGCAAATAGACGTAAAATAAAATAAGATTTGGTTTTTATAAAAAAGATGGCTTAGCCATCTTTTTTTTTATGTAAAAATTGAGCTATATTTATTGCTAAGTAATTTATATTATTGATTTATACCAATCGCAATAACCTATAAATCTTTTATACTCGTTTAAATAACCAATGACATCGTTATTTATTTTAATCACTAAAACACTCTTGATTAAAATAAATAACGCCGAATAAATTGTTTTTAGACTCATCGAAAAAGCGCTTGAGCGTTTCTTTCTTTAAAAGATGACTTCATCAACAATGCTTTTTACAAGGGAACAACCATTGCAATAAAGCATTGCCTTGAATTGCTTACTATAAACATTGACGCTCAAGCGCTCTGAAACGAGCATCTTGATTGGTAACAGGTATATGTTCAGTCTGGAAAATTGAACCTGCGTAATTGATGATTTATTCTTCGTATAAAATAGGTCAATTCATTAATGCACTTGGTATTACTTATAAAAAATTGAAAATCAATATTTCTTCTAAAATTGTTTTAACACCTTAAAGCTGGATAACTATGCGTTCACTACTTTTTGCATCAACTTTATTAATTTCTCTTAATACCTTTGCTTTTAATGATTTCGAAAAAGCATTAACTTCTTATAATACTAATAATGTAGATGAGGCTTATGTTCACTTAAAAAATGTTTTAAAAGAAGATGCTGATAATTTACCTGCCATTATATTAATGGGGAGAGTTTTGTTAAAAAAAGGGTTGTATATTGAAGGCATTGAAGTTCTACAAGAAGCGTTATTTAGAGGCGCCGATGTTAACTTTTTAATAACTGACTTAACCCAAGCTTTAATGCTTACGAATTCTTTTGATGAAATTATAAAATTAAGTGCCGATGAAAATTTAACTACAGCAAGTAAAATTACAACTTTTTTGTTATCTGGTAATGCCTACTCCGCAATGAAAGATAGTGATAATGCTAAAATATTTTATAAAAAAGCCTACGCCCTCGCCCCTAATGATCTCAGAACCGTTAGCGCTTTGGCAAGTTATGAATTAAATCAAAACAATTACTCCGAAGCCGACAACCTCATTGCTAAAGCACAGATACTCTTTCCTCATGATAGCCGGGTATGGAATCTTAAGGGTCAACTTCATGATAAAAAAGCTGAATACGGCTTATCTTTAATAGCCTATAAACAGGGCTATGATATTAACCCTGAAGATCCATTTATTCAGCGCTCTCTAGCTAATGCCTATGCAAATGCGAATAAATCTGAGAAAGCACTTTCCTTAGTTGAAGATATTTTAAGTGAAACCCCCGATGATCCTTTTGCTAAGCTACTTAAAAGTAGATTACTTACCTATAATTCAAAAGAAGAAGAAGCTAATCAAATACTTATAGATATCAGTCAAAAATTATCACTTCTCAGTGATGAACAAAGAAACAGCAATGCATCACTTTCGTTAGTAGCTGGAACTTCTGCTTATCTACAAAATAATTTAGAATTAGCGCAAAAAGAATTACAAATTTATGTACAAGAAAAACCTCAAGATTTAAGTGGGATCAGTTTATTAGTTGATATTTACTTAAGCCAAGGGCAAACAACTAAAGCTTTTGAATTACTTGAGGCTAAAAATAAGGTAATTAAACATAATTTAGGACTCTCCATAAAATTATTTGAACTTTACCTTAACGATAATAAAGCTTACAAAGCTGAACAAACTCTAAACCCCTTAGAAAAAAGTTATGGTAAACATCTACAATTTATTTTAGCTAAAGTAAACTTACTTGCTAGAAGTAATCAAATGGATAAAGCATTAACTTTACTTAAAGAAAATAAGCCTCCTGAATTTTCTGCTGCCTATTACCTTACCCAAGGACTTTTGTTTGCTCGTAACAATCAACTTGAACAGGCACATATCATTGCAGATAAATTACTAAAAATTAATGCCGAAAATGTTGATTATTTAGGGTTTAAAGTCAGTTTACTATTACAACAAAGGCAATGGACTGATGCATTACATTCACTCAACGCCATTTTAAAACAGCAGCCTGATAATTTTAATGCTTTGTTTAATAGTGCAACAGCTAATGCAGCATTATCAAATTATGAACAAGCACAAACCCTTTCAATAAAGTTACTTGAATTTCAACCTGAAAATTTATCAGTAAAAGTACTCAGTGCCAAAATAAATAGAGATATGGGAAATTTTGACCAAGCAATTAAAACGTTAACTAAAATAATTAACGAACGTTCCACCTATATTCCTGCTCTTGAAACATTAATGGAATTAAATTACCAGCAAGGTCATTATGAAAATGCATTAGATCAAGTTGATAGGCTAAGTAAGCTAAGTTTTTTAAATGCTAACTACATAAGAATGAAAGCTAGAATTTATATTGCTTTAAACGATTTATCAAATGCAAAAAAACAACTAGAGCTATTGTCTGGTGTAGTCACTACTCCAAGAGCAATCTATATAATGAGCCAACTACAAATTGAGGCAAACGATATTTCAGGTGCGAAAAAAAGTTTAGAAAAAGCATTAATTCTTGAACCAGAAAATAAATTTATTTTACGTTCCTTAATTAAACTAGATATTGATTTAGGGAATTTCTCTGAAGCAGAGAAACTTTTAGCAGACCTAGATGAAGAAAATAAGTTAGATCCCAATACCCTAATGTTAAGAGGTAACTATCATTTAAAAAAAGGCGATAAAAAAACAGCTCATCATTTCTATTTACAATCATTAAATCATAATAACAACTTTCATGCAGTGTTAATAAAACTATACAAACTTGCTTTAGATAATGTTGAGCAAGAGAGTTTTTCTACAACACTAAACAATTTACTCATTAAAAATCCTAACAATCACTTAATGAGAACAATTTATGCTGATTACTTACTAAATAGCGGAAATGAACTCGAAGCAAAAGTACATTATGAGCAACTTGCAGGTGTCGATAACTTAATTAATAAAGCCACTGTATTAAATAATTTAGCCAATATCTATATCACTATCGACTTAATTAAAGCAGAACTTTACTCCAAGCAATCAATGGAATTAAACAGTAATTCATCTGCAATTATTGATACTTACGGTTGGATTTTAAGCCTAAATAATAAGTACGATGAAAGCCTGGCCATATTAAGAAAAGCTTTTTCGATGGATTCTAATAATCCATCGATCAATTATCACATAGCTTACGCACTAGTTAAATTAAATCGTATTGACGAGGCCAAACGTGAATTACGATTAGCGTTGGTGAATAAAAATAAATTCGCAGAACGTGAAGATGCTCAAAAGTTACTTAACAGCCTCTAAGTTTATTAAATTTTTAAAGAGGCAACAGTAGATAAAAAAACTCCTTCAATATGAACAACCTCAGCCTTGGTTAGGTTGTTTAAATAAGTAAGACTATTTGAATGCTTAACAGCACTTTTTTATTTACAAAACCTGATTAGAAATTTAATAACAAGGGTTGAGGTTAGATTTTATAAAGCTAATATCAAATACTTATTTTAGTTGGCCGATACACGATTTAAAAAAATGCTTAAATTTTAGTATTGCTACGACTATTTAGTTGCTAATACTTATACCCGTTACCAATCAAAATGCTCGTTTCAGAACGTGTGAGCGTCAATATTTATAGTAAGTAATTCAAGACAATGCCTTATTGCAATGGTTATTCCCTTGTAAAAAGTATTGTTGATGAAGTCATCTTTTAAAGGAATAAACGCTCAAGCGCTTCTTCGATGGGTCTAAAAACAATTTATTCATCGTTATTAAGTGTAGTCATGTTCACCATGGATGTAGAATATTAAGGTAACGCAGGAGCAGTTACCGAGAATAACCATGACATAAACTTAATGCCTTGCATATATGGATGTCGTCCTTAGATTTTGTCTGGAACTTGAAATCTGTGCCTAAATTGTTTTTAGTTCCCACACAAACCTGCTCTTTGAATGGTAACAGGTATATATACATTATTCATATATAGTAAAATAAAAGAGTTTTAATATGTATTATCTAAAGTGATATCATTAGGTTATAAGTTCAGCTGTGTTAATAGCACTTTTAACTTTAGTGAATGAATTTTCCGTTTAACAGCAACAGTGTCGAAATAACACGCTTTAATAAACCTAATTTGAACATTATTAAAAAGTTAAACATTAGCATTAAGATTTAATAGATAACTCGCATTCAAAACCTCAGAAAGATCATTAGATCCTACTCAACATTACTATTATATAAGGTTACTAATGATCATTAACGAAAAAGGTTTAAGTACCATGTTCACCAGTAAAGCTATTTTAAACCCCGGTGAAGTGGCATTAGTTGGCGCAGGTCCCGGAGATCCTGAATTACTAACTTTAAGAGCATTACGATTTATACAACAAGCCGACGTTACTATTTATGATCGCTTAGTTAGCCAAGATATTTTAAACCTTCTGCCGGAAACATCAGAAAAACTTTATGTCGGCAAAAAACAATCTAATCATTCCGTACCACAAGATAGAATAAACCAGTTATTAGTTGAACAAGCTAAGTTAGGAAAACGTGTACTTCGTTTAAAAGGCGGTGATCCTTTTGTATTTGGTCGTGGGGGTGAAGAAGCTGCATATGCACTTTCTCAAGGTGTAAGTTGTCATTTATGTCCCGGTATTACCGCTGCTTCAGGCTGTACCACCTACGCAGGTATTCCCTTAACTCATCGCGGCGTTGCACAAGGTTGTACTTTTATTACCGGACATATGGAGAATGATGGTCAACTAAATATCCCGTGGAACAGTTTAACCTCAAATAACCAAACCATCGTGTTTTATATGGGAATTAATACATTACCAACTATTGCGGCAGAATTAATTGCTCATGGTAAAAAAGAAAACACCCCCGCGGCGCTTATTTATAAAGGCACTCAACCCGAGCAAAAAGTTTATCGAGGTACATTGAACACTTTGGAAAATATTGTAGCTGAGCATAATATAAAGCCACCAACACTAATTGTTATTGGCGATGTGGTAAACCAGCTAACCAGTAAACAATTAAGCTCACCTGGTTTTTTAAACGCCGATAACTTAAATAGCAAAAATTAGGCTGTAAATTAAAAGTTGGGGATCATAAAAGTTTGTCTTCATTGCAGCGTGATAAAGAGAAAATAAATAATACCAAGCGCATTAGTGAATTACCTACTTAAACGAGTTAAATGAGCTATTGGTATAAGACAAATTTATAATGTAGCTAAATAATTTTGGTAATCTTTTACCGCATCAGGATTGCCGGTATTCGCTTGACATACGCTTTGTCTATATTGAAAATTAAAAACATCAAACCACAAATCTAGCACTTCAGCGTTAATGTTTTCACCCATCATATCTAGCACTCTTGCTGCTACTTCTGCAGTTGCAAATTGATGTGATGATGAGGCTTGCCTTATTTGATATCGAGAAATTAAAGCTTTATTATCAGTAATTTCAGGGTTAAAAGAAACCACCGGAAAAGCGTTTAAGTAAGGGCTTTTACGAAACATTTTTTTCGCTTCACGCCAGCTGCCATCTAGCATAATAAATAAAGGTCGTTTCCCTTTTTTAAGTACAAGTTTTTGACTAAAAACTTCTCTTTTAGTTTCAACATACTGCTCAGGAAATACCACGTAAGGCTGCCATTGCTCATCATCTAAAACGGCAAGTAAAGCTTTGTTCTCTTCAGTTCTTGACCATAAAAATGCAAAAGTATCTGGCACAACATCGGCAATTAACTTACCTGTATTACTCGGTTTTAAAATTTCTGTGTCGTACATCAATAACAAAAAGCCGGCATTACTATTCGTTTTAGGTGTTAACTGACAAATACAATGTGATACACCAATACGGCATTTTTCACAACGTTGTACCTTCCACCCTCTTGAGCTATAAACCGTAGTACTGATACTTTTTCGATGTTGGTAGAGTTTATGAACTGCGTTCATTAAAGGTTCTCATTTAATTGACTACTATAGAAAAATAAAATTTTATATATACATTCCATAGCACGATCAAGCGTTATTCGGGTTAGAGGGGGGCTTGTTAATGGGTTTAAACTTACTGACCAGTGAAACAATAGGTAATAAAATAGCGCCTGCTATAATACCCACTAAGCCTTCGGCAATAATCGACAAAACACTTGTTAAGTTTATAGTAGTTAAATCGTTTAACCATGCAACAATCTCGTAAACCACATGATGAATAAACCCTATACTGTGTACAATAATTCCACCACCTACTAAAAACATAGCGATTGTGCCAACTAACCCTAACGCTTTCATTAAAAATGGAGCAAATATGAGTAGTCCTTTACCCAATGTTTTTTTAATTGAACTAAACGAGCCTGAAATAGATTGTTTTAACAAATACAAACCTAAATCATCTAACTTAACAATAGCCGCAACAAGCCCATATACACCTACGGTGATCATTATCGCCATCGCTGAAAGCACTAATACCTGCATTTGAAAACTAGCGTTTTGTAAGGTGCCTAAAACAATAACAACAATTTCAGCTGATAATATAAAGTCTGTTCTGATCGCTCCTTTAATTTTATCTTTTTCTAGAGCGACTAAATCCACTTGACTGTTGATGGTTTTACTGATGTTTTCAAGGTGCTGCTTTTTATTGTTATCCTGGTGAAATAGCTTTTCAACAACCTTTTCTACTCCTTCGTAACATAAAAATAAACCACCTAAAACAAGTAACACCGAGATCAATGGAGGTAAAAATGCGCTAATTAATAATGCGGCAGGCACCAATATCAATTTATTTAAAAAAGACCCTTTTGCTACAGCCCACACAACCGGCAATTCACGATTTGCTTTAACACCTGAGACCTGTTCGGCGTTTAAAGCTAAATCATCACCTAGTACTCCTGCTGTTTTTTTAACAGCAACTTTTGATAACACCGCTACATCATCAAGCAGGCTAGCTATATCGTCAATTAAGGTTAATAAATTTGCACTTGCCACTGCTTTGCTCCTTGATATGTTTATTAATGGTGATCAAAAAAGTAACGGGTATTATTCAAGTTCTTCTTCAATATCAGATTTATATTGTCTAACGCTAGGTTTAGCCATTATTTCAATATAAAAACTCGTTAAATTTTCTGCGGCTGCTTTATCGATGTGTTTGTTTAATTCAGTTAAATGCACGTTTTCGGCTTTATCTTCTGTATTACCAAATTTGCAATCAAAGTCCCAAAAATCGGCATCGCTAGGTAAAGTTTTATTTCTTTCTCTTTTAACGTATTTTTTAACTTCATGCTTAACGCCATCAATAAGCCTGTCGTATTTTATTTTTGGGTGAGTAAGTGAAAATGTCTTTTTCATAAGTATCCTAAGTTTTTACTAACTATTTGCTGTGTCTGCATTCCACTTTTTAAATAATTATTTTAAAGTTTTAAACAGCAAAATCTGCTTATTTAGTTAACTTTATTTAAAAGAGATAAAAATTCAATGGTCTTATTTAAGGTTGTTTTTTATAAATAAGGTTAATGAGTGAAACAGTGGTTAATTTGTTGACGTTATTTTACGTGATTTTAATGAGCGTATCGATACAATAATTAGAAATCGCGCTTAAAATAATGAATATACCTGTTACCATTCAAAATGTAGGTTTCAGTGGGAGCTAAAAACAATTTAAGTTAGGCATTAAGTTTATGTCATGGTTATTCCATGACTCAACTTAATAACGCCGCATAAATTATTTTTAGACCCATCGAAGAAGCGCTTGAGCGTTTATTCCTCTAAAAGATGACTTCATCGTTAATACTTTTTATAAGGGAACAACCATTACAATAAAGTATTGCCTTGAATTACTTACTATAAACATTGACGCTCACGCGCTCCAAAACAAGCATTTTGATTGATAACGGGTATAATGGTTTATATATTAATTTTACTTTTAAAAACGCATATATGATTAAGAAAAAATTAGGCTTTGCGATCACCCTTATCGCTTTATTTTTGTTTGTACCTGGCATTTTTCTGCCCATGTTTTCATTATCAATGGAAATGACCGCAAATATTAGTGGCACCGGTTTATCTTCACCATTAATTGATAAAGAATTATCTTTAATTTCAACCATTGAAGAGTTATTTCAAGATAATAGGATATTTGTTGCCCTACTCATTTTTGTATTTTCTATTTGCATTCCGGTTATAAAAACACTTTTAATAACTTTAGCTTTCCTAACAAAAAAACAATTAACAGAACTTAAAATTATTAACTTTGTCGCCGCTATCGGAAAATGGTCGATGGCAGACGTATTTGTTATTGCAATTTTTCTTGCTGTGCTTTCAACTAACTACGCTGAAACAAGCAATACACAGCAATTAGCTATATTTGGCTTTAAAATGGGTCTACAAATAAGTAGCCAAACTCTTTCAACAGTTGGCGAAGGTTTTTACTATTTTACGGGTTATTGTTTAGTTTCACTGCTGGGCACACACTTATATCAGAGTGCCCTAAAAGATAAACATATACCCGTTACCATTCAAAATGCAGGTTTCAGTGGGAGCTAAAAACAATTTAGGCAAGGCATTAAGTTTATGTCATGGTTATTCCCTGACTAAACTTAATAACGACGCATAAATTGTTTTTAGACCCATCGAAGAAGCGCTTGAGCGTTTACTCCTTTAAAGATGACTTCATCGTTAATACATTTTATAAGGGAACGACCATTACAACAAAGTATTGCCTTGAATTGATATCGCTCACGCGCTCTGAAACGAGCATTTTGATTGGTAACGGGTATATACCCGTTACCATTCAAAATGCAGGTTTCAGTGGGAACTAAAAAAAATTTAGGCACAGATTTCAAGTTCCAGACGAATAAATTGTTTTTAGACCCCTCAAAGAAGTGCTTGAGCGTTTATTCCTTTAAAAATGACTTCGTCGTTAATGCTTTTTACCAGGGAATAACCTTGCAATACTTTTTAGTAACGATAATCGGAATATATTAGTAATCAATGTATTTTAAGCTATTGTTGAAAGTATGTTTAAAAAATAAAAGGATAAGTTATGTTAATTATTAGTGGTACAGCTGAATTTGTAGGAACATCAGGTAAGTTTACTAAAGGCGATCAACATGAGTTTACAATGTTTTGTGCTGATGAAAATTTAGATGATCAACTTAAAGAAATTGAAATGTTTTTTAACGATCGCGATTGGGATGAAATTGTTATTCAAGAAAATGGCGTAATTACAGATGAAACCTTACTAGAAAACGATACACTCAAACAAGCTTATCAAAAAGCGAGCACTGAAAAACTCTCATTAATTGTTCAAAATACGCCAGTGTCAAACGCTTGATAAAATAAAGTTAAAATCGAGCTATTACCTGCTGTAGTTTAAAATCTATTACATAATAGGTTTTAAACTACAGTTTCGATTGAACCTCGTTAAAAACTCAATCCCCCCAAATCAAATAAGTATTTAAATCAGCTAAAATATTTTGGTTTCAGGTGTATTTTTAATGAAGTGCTGCTCTAAAAGGAAGTTTAGCGCAAATATTAGCCTCAAATTCTAATATTTCTTGTAATCGAATATCTACATCGTTTTGATCAAAATATTCATAAGCTAATTCTACAAATAAATTTTTATGTTTAGCTTCAGATTTGGCTATGCTGACATAAAAGTCTTTATCTCTACCGGGTTCTAATGCTTGTGCTACCAATGAAAAACGTTCATGACCTCTCGCCTCTATTACAGCACCTACCAGTAACCTATCCATAAAAAATTCTTCTTGACCGTGCCTAAAAACAGTACGTATTTCTTTAACGTAAGTGTCTTTTTTATCATTAGCTAGCGGTACATCTCTCGCGGTTAATAATTTAAGTACTTGTTTGAAATGAATTAACTCTTCAAGCGCTAAGTCTGTCATTTCTTTCACTAAACGCGTACGATCTTGATAGTGTGACAACATCGAAATAGCCATACCAGAGGCTTTCTTTTCAGCGGCAGCATGGTCTTGCAAAAATGTATCAAAGTCAGCTAAAACCGCTTTAGTCCACTCAAATGGAGTGTGGTATTTTAATTCAAACATTATGAGGCATCATTAATAAATAAAATGGAATTTTACTTATTTGTGCATTAAGAACAAGGTTTAATTGTTGTTTTTGATCGACTTAACTAGTAGCTAAACAATAAATGCAATTACCGTGAGAGCTATTGCCATTACAATTGAAGTGGTTCCTATATCCGTTATCATTCAAGATGCTCGTTTCAGAGCGCTTGATTGGTAACGGGTATATTGCACTAAGTTAAGTTGTGACAAGCTGGTATTTAAGGATAAATCTAAAATAAAAAAATTCATTTATAACTCTACTTGGTGTAGAGCTATAAACGTTATTATTGAAAATACAGATTTTAGTGATATTTAAAATCAGTTCTTATAAACCATACTGGCTATATTCTAAAAGTTCGCGACGTAAGCGTTGGTTTTCTTTAAAGCTTTCTATTTCTCGCCATTTTCTCTTTGTAATTTTAATGTTGGGCTTACTTTCTAAAGCTTTATTATCATCAATTAAAAACTCTTCAATTTCATATAAATCGTAATTAGCCATATCTAAAACCTTATTAAAATGTTGTTAGTATTCTGCTTATGAGTGTTAAGTAAACAAATTGATAAACTGATTTAATAACAGCATTTATCAATGTGCTTAATGTAAAAGTAAAATGTGACTAATTCTTTACACGACTATGACAAATTAAAGAAATGACAAACTAACAAAACAGTAAGTTAAACAAGAACAACAAATTGAATAAGATAAATTTACTCTCATGCATAAAATAGCTATTCAATATGGCTTGATGAACCACAACTATTTAGTTAGCTCTTTTAATTTGCTAAAATCCTTATACGGGTAATCACCAATATTTGTGGTAATTATTAATCTAAAGCACCAGATTTACGATCTGGTTAGTTCAATGGGTAGATTAAATGAGTCAAGTTACAGTTTGTGCGTTATATAAGTTTGTTCGCCTAGAAAATTTTGAGCAGTTAAAGCCAACACTTTTAGCAGTAATGGAAAAAAATGAGGTAAAAGGAACACTGTTGCTTGCAGAAGAAGGTATAAACGGCACTATTGCTGGTTATCAAACCGGTGTTGATAATGTGCTTAAATTTTTAGAGCAAGATAGCCGCCTATCTCCTTTGTCATCTAAAGTTTCCTATAATACTGAAAATCCTTTTCAGCGTACTAAGGTAAAATTAAAAAAAGAAATTGTTACTATGGGAGTTGAAGGTATCGATCCAACCCTTACGGTGGGCACCTATGTAAAACCTAAAGATTGGAATACCTTAATATCTGATCCTGAAGTTTTACTCGTTGATACACGTAATGATTACGAAGTAGAAATTGGTACTTTTAAAAATGCTGTAAATCCTAATACTGAAACCTTTCGAGAGTTTCCTGACTATGTTGAAAACCACTTAGATAAAAATAAACACAAAAAAGTAGCTATGTTCTGTACCGGCGGTATTCGCTGTGAAAAATCTACCGCCTATTTAAAAGAGCAAGGGTTTGATGAGGTTTATCATTTAGAGGGTGGAGTACTTAAATATTTAGAAGAAGTCCCCCAAGAAGACACATTATGGGAAGGTGAATGTTTTGTTTTTGATAGCCGTGTTGCTGTTAATCATCAATTAGAGCAAGGTCAATACGATCAATGTTTTGCTTGCAGATTTCCGATCACAGAAAATGAAAAACTTAGCGAATTTTATGTAAAAGGTGTGAGTTGTCCACGATGTATTGATAAATACACTGACGACCAGCGTGCAGGTTTTAGAGAACGAGAACGACAAGTCAATTTAGCTAAAGCCCGTGGTGAAAGCCATATTGGTGGTGATGTTAAGCAGTTGATCAAAGAAAAGCGTAAAGAGAAAACTCTTCGTAAAAATAATGAAAAATAGAATATAAGAAATTGATCTGAGCCAACAACTATATTTAAGACGAGTTGGCTCAGTTTTTATCTTTCCTGTTTGTTTTTAGGCACATAATTTAAAATAGACAACGGTACTACCTTTTTTACTGGGAATAGTTCAAAGGCTTTACGATCAATAATATGCCCTAATTTGCTCTCAATTGCGCATAAGTTTCTAAAGTTATCTTTTGCTACAAAAGATACTGCTTCTCCACTAGCTCCTGCCCTACCGGTTCTACCTATCCTATGAATGTAATCGTCGGCTTTATCTGGTAAATCGTAATTAATAACGCGTGTTAAATTATCTATATCAATGCCTCGAGCTGCTACGGCGGTTGCCACTAAAAATTGAATTTTACCTATTTTAAAATCAGCGAGTATTTGTTCTCTAATTTCTTGAGTTTTACCGCTATGAATGCATTGTGCTTTGATGTTACGTTTTTCTAATTGACTCACTAATTTAGCTGCGCCGTGTTTGGTTTCAATAAAGATAAGGGCTTGTTGCCAATTATTTTCTTTTATTAAGTAGCTGAGCAAGGCCGATTTATTTGTTTTATCAACCGTCACTAACCATTGGGCAATATTAGGTTTTGATGCTTCATCTTGTTTTGTTGATATTTCTACAGCGTTTGAGCCAATAGCACGCTTCGCTAACTGACGAATGTCATCAGATAAAGTAGCAGAAAATAATAAGTTTTGGCGTTGTGCAGGTAATCGTTCAATTATTTTATTAATGTCTTCTCTAAAGCCCATATCAAGCATTCTATCGGCTTCATCAAGCACTAATACTTCAAGCTCATCAAAATATAAAGCTCGTTGATGCGCCATATCCAAAAGCCGCCCTGGTGTAGCGACAACAATATCTACCCCCCAAATTAACTGCTGCTTTTGTGCTTCAGCATCGATACCGCCATACATTGCCATTGACGTTAATTCTAAATACTTACTGTAAGCAGCAATACTAGCTTCAACTTGTTGCGCGAGCTCTCTTGTTGGAGTAAGTATCAACGCTTTGATGCGTTTACCTCTTAGGGTGTAACCAGTATTTAATAAAGTTAAGATAGGCAAAGCAAAACTCGCAGTTTTACCGGTACCCGTTTGAGCGGCAGCAATAAGGTTTTTTTTGGCTAAAATAACAGGAATGGCACGCTTTTGTATTTGAGTCGGTTGCAGATAACCTAATTCCGAAACCACTTTTAAAAGCGGCTCTGGTAAACCTAAAGATGAAAATGACATGCGAGCCTCTAATGAAAAATGGCTAAATAACTAATGCCGCGCAGTATAACGTTTTACATCCATGCATAATACTTGAAGTTAATTTAAAATTTTTATTAAACTTAACTTCTAATATATCTATACCCGTTACCAATAGTATTAACTCCCTTTAGCGTAAGGTAAACTTTTACTCCGCACATTACTTACACTTACATTAACACTAGCAAATTAAAATAAGACGACCATTATGATCATAGATTTTTCAAATTATTCAGCAAGCCAACGTTATCATTTAATGACTCAAACTATTATTCCTCGCCCTATTGCATGGGCACTTACCGCATCTAATCTCAATAGTTTACCCTTAAATAATAACAACGAGATAAACCTTGCTCCTTTTTCGTATTTCACTGCGGTATCAAGTGAGCCTGCAATATTGATGATTTCTGTAGGTAAAAAGCCGAATGGTGATGCAAAAGATACGTTAGTTAATGTGCTAAAAAATAAAAAAATGGTTATTCATATAGCATCTGAGCAACAAGCTGAACTTGTTACTCAAACAGCAGCAACATTACCGTATGGGCAGTCTGAACTCACATTATTAGAAACAGAATATGCTACGCCAGAAATAGTTAATAAAAGTGTAGATTCAATTGTTAATGTTTCAACTAATGCTTCAAGCGATTTGTTGAATAAGCCATTAACCAAAGTGCAGTCAAACCCAAATCAAACAAGACTAAACCTAACTCAGTTCAAGGGATTCGAATTACCACGATTACAACAGTGTCATGTTGCTTATGGCTGTGATCTTTATGAAATTAAAGAGATGGGAGATACTCCTCAAACGCTCATTTTTTTAGAAGTGAAACAAGTATTTATTAATGAAGAAGTTATCCAATTAGATGATAAAAATAGAATTAAGGTAAATGCTGCAGAGGTAAAACCTTTAGCTCGATTGGGCGCTAACGAGTACGCTGGCATTACTAAACCGTATATTAATAAGCGCCCTCAGTAACAGCGACGCTTAAAAAACAATGAGCATTCTCAAAATAGGTTTTATGCTTTCTTAAGGTAACCGGCAACTAAAACAATTCGAGTGCCGTTTACTTTGCCTTCAATATGCTCAGGGTTATCGGTTAAACTGATCCCTCTAACAAGCGTGCCTTGTTTAGCCGTAAAATTTGCTCCCTTAACTTTTAAATCTTTAATTAGGGTAACGTCATCACCATCTAGTAACTCAGCACCATTGCTATCTCGGGTTGGACCTTCACGTTCTGCAGCGGCGATGCCTTGTTCTGCCCATGTTTTAACGGCATCTTCCATATAAATCATATCTAATGCATCTTGAGCCCAACTCTCTGCAGATAACTTATGTAATATACGATATGACATTACTTGCACAGCAGGCTCTTGGTTCCACATACTGTCGGTTAAACAACGCCAATGATTAACATCTAAAGCTTGCTGACCTTCAATCTGTTTAAGGCAGGTATCACATACTAAAATACTTTGTTGAGCACTTAAATCGCTGGTTGGCGGCACGGGATATACAGATAAAGCTTCATTTCCTTTACTTTGATTTGCTAGGCATAGCTCACAACAATTTTTACTGCGTTGCTCTAGCGCTTGTTTAGCTACCATTTATTTTCCTAAATTTAAGATATCCCCATAACCAATAAAGATACTTTTTACAAGGGAACAAGCATTGCATTGATATTGCTCAAGCGCTCTGAAACGAGCATCTTGATTGGTAACGGGTATACATAACAAACATACATTTTAATGGCGATAATTATACGACTTTAGCTAAAAAACAACAATTATAATGTTAAATAATCATTTAAATACGTTACTTAATCGATTTAAAGTAGACAACTCGCCGGCAATGATAAAAACTAGCCAGTTAATGGCGTTAAGCGCTCATTTAAAGCAATTTTTAAATACTGACCCAAATATTTATTCAAAAACTTGTTCAATCGAATAATAAAAATTTACTTAATAAATAAGAACAATAACATAGGCTTAATTTATGACTTTACATAACAATAATTCCTCTTTACTCAACAAAATAAAATCTATTGGGCTGGTAAGCCAAATTATAGTAGCTATTATTTTAGCGTCAGTTTTTGCGACCGTTGCGCCTGATATTGCACAATCGTTTTCAGTGCTAGGTCAACTTTTTGTAAATGCATTAAAAGCAGTAGCACCGGTACTTATTTTTGTTTTAGTGATGTCGTCTATAGCCAATCAAAAACCTAATAATGATGCCAATATAAAGCCTATTATTGTGCTTTATTTAGTAGGTACGTTAAGTGCGGCTTTTGTAGCAGTTGTATTGAGTTTTTTATTTCCAACTACCATGACTTTAGATATTGCTAGTGCCGTAGCAAACCCACCTCAAGGTTTAGGTGAAGTAATAACAACTTTAGCTTTTAAAGTGGTTGAAAATCCAGTTAAAGCAATTATAACTGGCAACTTTATGGCTGTTTTAGTTTGGGGGATTGGTTTAGGATTTGCGCTAAAACATTCAAGTAACTCTACAAAAATAATGATAAATGACTTAAGTAATGCAATAACCAGCATTGTAAAACTCGTTATTCGATTTACTCCATTAGGAATATTTGGCTTAGTGGCAAATACGATAGCGAGTACCGGCTTTGCCGTATTTGCAGAATATGCTCAGCTGTTGTCAGTATTAGTTGGTTCAATGTTGATCATTGCTTTATTAGTTAATCCTTTAATCGTTTACGTTATCACTAAAAGTAATCCTTACCCATTAGTATTTACTTGTTTAAAAGAGTCTGGCATTACGGCGTTTTTCACTCGAAGTTCAGCCGCCAATGTACCGATTAATTTAGCTCTTTGTAAAAAGCTTAATTTACTAGAGGACACTTATTCAATATCCATTCCCTTAGGATCGGCTATTAATATGGCTGGCGCAGCCATTACAGTAACCGTTTTAACATTAGCTACAGCTAATACTTTAGGTATAACAATTGACTTCCCTACTGCATTATTATTATGTGTAGTAGCATCTATTTCGGCTTGTGGATCATCGGGCGTTGCAGGAGGTTCGTTATTACTGATCCCTTTAGCATGTAGTTTATTTGGTGTACCTAACGATGTAGCAATGCAGGTTGTAGCGATTGGGTTTATTATTGGTGTTATTCAAGATTCTGCTGAAACAGCTTTAAACAGTTCAACCGACGTTGTGTTTACTGCAGCTGCCTCTCATTATCTTAATAAGAAACTTAAACAGGATTAAATAAAAATTTCATTAGCACTAATAAAAAAAAGCCACTTAGTTAACGTTAAGTGGCTGCTTTTTTTTGACTATTGAATCCAAGTAATATTTAAGCATTCATCTGTATCACTAGGAATAAACTCCTTACAAACAAAACACCCTATTACGGCAACAAGTTGCTCGTTGTAATAAACAAAAGGTAGTCGTTTACGCTGCCATGGGGGAATAGCTAATTCTTGTAAGATTTTTTTTAATGGGCGCGAGTGTTGTCGAAAATCAGGTGTACAAACAGGGTTGTTATGTTCAAATCGAATAGTAACTTGTTGCGCTACCTTAGGTGCTAATAATGTACAGGTATGAGTTTTTTGAGAAATTGAATCGTCTAAATTTTTCTCATTTAACTGCTTATAAAAAGCTTCTTTCATAACTTCATTATTACCTTCTTTATTCCTTTCTTTAATACCCTCCTCTTTAATAACTTCACCGTAACTAACGCACAATTCTCCCAAATTATCAGGTAATGTAATTATCTCTTCGACCTTTGATTCTGATAAAGGCTTTATTAAACTTGAAAATTGAGTTACCGATTTAAAATTAGAGGTTAAATATAAGTGTTGCTTAAAGCGCCTTAACCAATGATCGCCTACTTTTACTTCTGGTGTTTTATCTTTATTGGCAAACAATTGCTTATTCAATTGTGATAATTGAGCTGAACTTGGCATTAAACACTGATTTAACGTGAGAAAATAACGGATAACATTATTAAATCGTGCTTTGGACAGTCCTTGTAATGTAGTTAATAACAACGCATTATCACTACTTAGCATGCTTTCTAAATCAAGTGCAGCTAATTCAGTTAACAATTGCTCGGCTTCTTGACAGTGCTCTACACTTCGATTAACTGTTTTTAAAAAACTCGGCCAACGCTTAGTGATAGTAGGTATAATTTGATGACGCAGAAAATTACGATCAAACTTAACATCTTCATTTGACTCGTCTTCTATCCACATAAGTTTATTTAAGCGTGCATAAGCTTCAACTTCACTACGGGGAATGTTAAGCAAAGGTCTAGCTAGTATTGCTTGGCCAAAAGCCATTTCAGCCTGCATAGCAGATAAACCTTTTACACCTGAACCTCGCTTTAAAGCAAGTAAAAAAGTTTCAGCTTGGTCGTCAGCATGATGCCCCGTGAGCACTAAAACGTTATTGAGTTGTTTTACTTTAATGAGAGACTTTATTGCGTCGTATCTGGCATCTCTGGCAAGTTCTTCTAAGCTATGTTGCGCTCTAGCTTTTACCTTAACTCTGCGAACATCTAACGGAAAATCAAATAATGTACATTGCTGCTGTGCAAAATTTTCCCATTCAAGCGCGTTGTTACTTAATCCATGATTAACATGACATACACTAACAGTATAATTAAGGTTTTCGCTCTTAAGTGTAGATAAACAGTGCAACAAAACTTGAGAGTCAATGCCACCGCTGTAAGCAATAATTATATGAGTATTTTGATGAGCTTGAATATGATGATAAATATAATTAAAGAGTGTTGATTTTAATAACATCAAGATAACCTTACTCTTTAGTTGTATTTTCGATTTGATGCACGTTAATTAAATGCGTTTGGCTAAATATATTAAATAAATGTGATTAAATAAATGTAATTACATAGAAATGCTCAGGCTAAATATAGATAAGCATAAGCTTCTTTATTTATTTTTTGCTAGTAATATACCCGTTGCCATTCAAAATGCAGGTTTCAGTCGGAACTAAAAACAATTTAGGTACAGATTTCAAGTTCCAGACGAAATCTAAGAACGACATCCATGTATGCAAGGCATTAAGTTTATGTCATGGTTATTCTCGGTAACTGCTCCTGCGTTACCCTAATATCCTACATCCGTGTAGGAACCTGACTACACTTAATAACGTCGCATAAATTGTTTTTAGACCCATCGAAGAAGCGTTTGAGCGTTTATTTCTTTAAAAAATCACTTCGTCGTTAATGCTTTTTACAAGGGAACAACCATTGCAACAAAGCATTGCCTTGAATTACTTACTATAAACATTGATGCTCAAGCGCTCAAAAACGAGCATTTTGATTGGTAACGGGTATATAATTTCACCTCAAGCGAGCAAATAATGCTAAAAGGTAACTCACTGCTTTAACATTTTAGCCTCTCAAATATTTGAGAGGCTAAAATTAGTAATCACAACGAGTTTAAAAATAAACGCTAAACTTAACAATAACCGAACGACATTAAACGATCGTAACGTTTTTCAATCAGTTCATCTTTAGGTAAATCAGTTAATTCAGCTAAGTTACGCTTAAGCTCTTGCTTTAAACATTCTGCCATCAAATCCATATCTCTATGAGCTCCGCCTAGAGGTTCTTCAATAACATTATCAATGAGCTCTAGCTCTTTAATGCGTTTTGCCGTAATCCCCATAGCTTCTGCGGCAACGGGAGCCTTTTCTGCTGTTTTCCATAAAATTGAAGCACAACCTTCTGGTGAAATAACTGAATATGTAGAATATTGCAGCATGTTAACTCTGTCGCCAACACCAATAGCTAAAGCCCCACCTGAGCCACCTTCACCAATCACAGTACAAACAATAGGTACGGTTAGACGTGCCATTACTTTTAAGTTAGTCGCTATAGCTTCTGATTGACCACGCTCTTCAGCTCCTATACCAGGGTATGCGCCGGGAGTGTCAATTAAGGTAATAATAGGCATGTTAAAACGCTCTGCCATTTTCATTAAACGCAAGGCTTTACGGTAGCCTTCAGGGCGAGGCATACCAAAATTACGTTTAACTTTTTCGTTGGTTGAACGACCTTTTTGGTGACCAATAATCATCACTGGCATACCGTCTAATCGAGCTGTACCACCTACAATAGCTTTATCATCAGCATAAGCACGATCACCAGCAAGTTCATCAAATTCAGTAAACATACGTTCGATGTAATCAAGCGTGTAAGGACGCTGAGGATGACGTGCAACACGTGCCGTTTGCCAAGGGTCGAGGTTGGCAAAGATTTTTTTAGTTTGCTCTTTATTTTTCTCGTGTAGTTGGCTAATTTGTTCTTCAAGGTCTAAATCAAGCTCTTGACCAGAGTTAACTGACTTTAATTCTTCTATTTTCGCTTCAAGCTCTGAAATGGGCTGTTCGAAGTCTAAAAAATTTAATGACATGTGAATGTTTACCTAAGTCCTTGAGCTGTAATACACAACTCTTTATTTAAATTGTAACGCTAAGCACTCTTCACCCAATAGGGTTCTTATTTCATGCAGTAATGCATCTTCTGGAGTTACTCGCCATTGTACACCTAATTCCAGCATTCCTTGCGCTTCTTCACGCTGGTAAAATACTCGAACCGGACAAGTGCCGTCTTTATACGGAGTAAGCACTTGAGAAAATTGTTCTATAAAATTTTTGCTGGTATCAGCTCTATTTATATTTATATCAAGAGAGGTTACATAATTCTCTCTAGCGGCAGCAATGGTCATTATATCTCGGGCGGTCATTGTAATGCCACCAGAATATTCATCAAAGCTGACCTGTCCGCTACACACTAAAATTGCATCGGTTACAAGGAGCTCGGCAAAGGTATCATAATCATCAGGAAAAAGTCGAATATCAATACGCGCACTTTTATCATCTAGCGTAACTAATGCCCAACGACGACCTCGTTTATTTACCATAACTCTGACGCCAAGCACTAATCCAACAGCAACGGTGGTTCTATCTTTATTGGTGGGTTGCATACTTACTAAGCGACCCGTAGCATAATGTTTTATTTCAGCTAAATAACGATTTATTGGATGACCCGTTAAATATAGTCCTAATGTTTCTTTTTCACCATTTAACCAAACTTCTTCGGGCCATTTTTTTACCTGTTTAAAGACTTGTCTGGTATCTTCGGGCTCTTCGTTAATTAAACCAAATAAATCATCTTGCCCTAATGCTTGTGCTTTAGCGTGTTGATCGGCTGCTTTTATTGCTTCAGGTAGCGTTTCAAATAGCGCGGCGCGATGTGGGCCTAAGCTATCCATGGCTCCCGCTTTTATTAATTTTTCTAAGACTCGTTTGTTGGTTTTTTTAAGATCTAAGCGTGCACAAAAATCAAATAAATTAACAAATTCACCACCGGTTTGTCTTGCTTGAATAATGGCTTCAATTGGACCTTCGCCCACGCCTTTAATCGCCCCTATCCCATAAACAATTTGGTTATCTTCATTTACTGTAAATTTATAGTGTCCGGCATTAACATCAGGAGGTAAAATATCAATTTTCATGTTTGCGCATTCATCAACTAGCGTAACAATTTTATCGGTGTTGTCCATATCTGCCGACATTACCGCAGCCATAAATGGTGCAGGAAAATGGGTTTTCATCCATAGGGTTTGATACGAAACTAGCGCATAAGCAGCGGAATGGGATTTATTGAAACCATAGCCAGCAAATTTTTCTACTAAATCAAAAATTTTCATGGCGAGCTCGCCATCAACTCCCCTATTTATTGCGCCTTGCTCAAAACCTGCACGCTGCTTTGCCATTTCTTCAGGTTTTTTCTTACCCATGGCACGCCGAAGCATGTCGGCGCCACCCAATGAATAACCGGCAAGCACCTGTGCTATTTGCATCACTTGTTCTTGATACAAAATAATACCGTAAGTCGGTTCTAAAATAGGCTTTAGATCTAAATGTTGCCAAGTTTTATCAGGGTAACTTACGGCTTCACGACCATGTTTACGCTCAATAAAGTTATCTACCATGCCTGATTGAAGTGGGCCGGGTCTAAATAAGGCAACTAATGCAATAATGTCTTCAAAACAATCTGGTTTTAATTTAGCAATAAGCGATTTCATACCGCTTGATTCAAGCTGAAAAACCGCTGTGGTTTCAGCTCTTAGTAACATTTTAAAACTGGCTGGGTCTTCAAGGTGAATACGGGTAATATCAATCGGCGCTTTGCCCGCTTTTAGTAGCTTTTCGTCTGCAATTTCAATTGCCCATTGTAAAATGGTAAGAGTTCTAAGCCCTAAAAAGTCAAATTTTACTAAGCCAGCATCTTCAACATCATTTTTATCAAACTGGGTGACCGGATTTTTTCCCTCTTCATCACAATATAAAGGAGCAAAATCAGTAATAGTAGTTGGTGAAATAACGACACCGCCGGCATGTTTACCGGCATTTCTTGTGGTGCCCTCAAGAATACGACACATATCAATGAGATCTTTTACATCAGAGTCTTGTGCATACGCTTCAGATAATTTTGGCTCTACTTCAAATGCTTTTGCCAAGGTCATGCCGGGATCACCCGGAATTAATTTTGAAATACGATCAACAAAACCATAAGGATGACCTAAAACACGGCCAACATCACGAATAACCGCTTTAGCCGCCATCGTTCCAAAAGTAATAATTTGAGAAACAGCATCTCGACCGTAAAGTTCGGCAACATGATCTATTACCTCGTCACGGCGATCCATACAAAAATCTATATCAAAATCGGGCATTGATACCCGTTCTGGATTTAAAAAACGTTCAAAAAGTAAGTCGTATTCAAGCGGATCAAGATCGGTAATTTTTTGTGCGTAGGCAACTAACGATCCAGCTCCTGAACCACGACCAGGACCAACAGGAATGTTGTTATCTTTACTCCACTGGATAAATTCCATTACTATTAAAAAGTAACCGGGGAATCCCATTTCGTTAACTACTTTTAGCTCTATCGCTAGGCGTTCATCATAGGGTTTACGTTTTTCTGCAAAGTCAGGCGCGTCTTTATCAAATAAAAATTCTAGCCGTTCTTGTAGCCCTTCTTCTGAAACTTTAACTAAAAAATCTTCAATGGATAAACCTTCAGTAGGAAAATCTGGTAAAACATATTCTCCCAAGGTAACGGTTACGTTACAGCGTTTAGCAATTTCTACGCTGTTAATTAATGCTTCGGGGATATCTGAAAACAACTCACACATTTCTTCTTCAGATCTTAGATATTGTTCTTTACTAAAACGCTTGGGTCGTCGTTTATCATCGAGCGTAAAACCGTCGTGTATGGCGACACGTATTTCATGAGCATCGAAGTTTTCTTCTTTTAAAAACACCACTTCGTTTGTAGCTACAACGGGTAGTTGATATTTTTGTGCCATTTCAATAGCTAAATGAAGATAGGTTTCTTCATTTTCTCTACCAGTTCTAATTAACTCTAAAAAGAAGTTATTATTAAAATGTTGTTGATAAAACTTTATCATTTCATCAACTAAATCCATATTACCTTTTGTTAATGCCTTACCTATATCACCTTCTCGCGCACCTGATAATAATATTAACCCTTCGGAATAATCTGCTAACCATTGTTTATCAATAACTGCTCGCCCTTGAACATGACCACGCAGATAAGCTTTAGAAATAAGCTCAGTAACATTTTTATAGCCTTTATTATTAGAGGCGAGAACAACTAGCCTAAATAACTCACCTTCTAATTCATCACTCTGTACCCAAAAATCACAACCAATAATAGGTTTTATACCTGCGTTTTGCGTCGCATGATAATATTTGACTAAGCCGCACAAGTTAGTTTGATCGGTAAGTGCTAAAGCAGGCATACCAAAATCTGATGCTTTGGTTACGATGGGCTTAACTTTATTTAGCCCATCGCACATTGAATAATCACTATGCACCCTTAGGTGAATAAATTTAGGATCTTTAATTTTAGGCGTACCCGTATTTGATACCGGCACCGACAATGAAGTACTTTCAATAAGGGTATTTTCGACAAACGTATTATCTGACATTAAGCTTTATTAACCCCTTGGGCTTGAATAACTCTTGCAACAGGTTTAAAGCTAGCGCGATAGCAATCAATAACACCGTGCTCTATAATTTTTTCTAAATGAGCTTTGGTGGGATAACCTTTGTGTTGGGCAAAACCATACTGCGGATAAATTTTATCTAAAGCGATCATCTCTTCATCACGAGCGACTTTTGCTAAAATAGACGCGGCGCTAATTTCAACTACTCTATCATCCCCTTTTATCACAGCTTGGCTCTCAATATTGCCAGTTTCGCTTAAAAACACCGGACATCTATTACCATCAACTAGTACATAATCTGGTGTAACATTAAGCCCTTGAACAGCGCGCTGCATAGCGAGCATAGTTGCGTGTAAAATATTTAATGTATCGATTTCTTCAGGCGTTGCTCTTCCTACAGACCATGATATGGCTTTTTGTTTAATTTCTTGAGCTAAAATAGAACGTTTTTTTTCTGATAATTTTTTAGAATCTTTTAGCCCTTCAATAGGGTTATCTGGATCAAGAATTACTGCAGCAGTTACAACATCTCCAACTAAGGGGCCACGACCTACTTCATCAACACCAGCAATACAATAAGCTAAAGGGTATTCAAAAGGTGGAAATACAATTTTAGTTTTTTTAACTGCTGTTTTTAGGCTTTTATTTTGTGTGTTGTTAACAATTATTTCAGTCATTATTTAACTCATTACTTAATTTACTGCTTGTTAAAATTTATGTTAGTTAACTTATTGTTCAATTAGAGTAACAATTGCTTGAGCAGCTTTTTCACTAGCATTTTGCTTAAGGCTGTGATGAATTTTAATGAATTTATCATTAAGGTTAGATTGATCTTCGTATAAAAATTGCTGTAATAAGGGCACAATTTTTTCTGGCAAAACTTCATCTTGTAGTAATTCAGGCACAAGTGTTTCGTTTGCTAATAAATTAGGTAAAGAAAACCATTTAAGTTTAACTAACCATCTAGCTAATAAATAAGTAATGAAGTTGAATTTATAAGTAATGACCATTGGCCGTTTAATTAAAGCAGCCTCTAAAGTTACTGTGCCTGATGCAGTTAACAAACAATCGCTTGCTGCCATAACGGTTTGAGTTTTATTAATAATAATTAATACCGGTAATTGCGGTGCAATTTCATTCTTAAGTGCGGTAAATTGTTCTGCTCTTTTTTCACTCACCATAGGTGCAACAAATAATAGATTTTTATCTCGCGCTGCTAATATTATTGCACTGTGTAAAAAAGGCTCTACAAGTTTAGCTAACTCTCCACCACGACTTCCAGGCATTAACGCTAAAACTTTGCAATCAAGGGGTAAATCAAGCGATTGTCTTGCCTCAACTTTACTAGAAGTTAACGGTATATCGTCAGCTAAGGGGTGACCCACAAAGGTACACGGCACATTATGTTTATCATAAAATTGCTTTTCAAAAGGTAGTAGTGATAACACCATATGGGTTGCGCGCGCTATTTTAAAAATCCTTTTTTCACGCCAAGCCCAAACAGAAGGACTAACATACTGAACCGTTTTAATACCTTTTAGTTTTAATTTTTCTTCTAAGGTTAAATTAAAATCTGGTGCATCAATACCGATAAAAATATCAGGTTTATTTTCAGTAAAGTAATTAACAACGGTTTTACGCACATATATTAAACGCCTTAAGCGTCCTAATACCTCAACAATGCCCATAACTGAAAGTTCATCCATCGCGAATAAACTATCAAAGCCTTGCTCAAGCATTTTAGGACCCCCAATACCAACAAATTTAGCACTAGGGTAAGTACGTTTAAGTGCAATGATCAAGCCTTCGCCTAAAGTATCACCTGAGTGTTCACCTACCACTATGCCTATTACAGGACTTAGTGATGTAACAGAAGTTATTCCTTTAACCGAACTTTCGTCAGTAACAATGTGCGCTGTATCACAAGCAATATCCACCATAGGTTTTTTCATGGAATTTAATGTGGGGCTTGTCGATTTGATGAGCGAGTTGATGAGCGAATTGATAGGCAAGTTAGTGGTCTCGTTAGGAGTCGAATTAATCGGTGATTTTATATTCGACTCAGTGAGTGAATAACTTGGCTGTTTAAGAGATTGTTTGGTAGGTTGTTTGCTAGTCATAATTTTATCAGGCTGCTGAGTCACAAACCCTTTTATAAAATATATTATAAAATAGAGTTATACAATAAAGGTAAAAGGCGGTATTTAACGAATAATACCGCGGCTTGAATCTCGAATAAAATCTGAAAACAGATCGAGTTCTGGCATGTTGTCAGACAACTCTTCTATTGATGCTATCGCATCATCTGTTGATAAGCCTTTTCTGTATACTTCCTTGTAAGCGCGCTTAATAGTTAAAATGGTATTTTTATCAAAACCTCGGCGCTTTAAACCTTCTGAATTTAAACCAAAAGGTTTAGCTGGTTGCCCCGAAGCCATAACATAGGGTGGAACATCTTTTAATACTAAGGCATTAGCAGCAATAAAACTGTGCGCACCAATATTACAAAATTGATGAACCCCAGACATGCCACCTAAAATAGCATGATTGCCTACTTTTACATGCCCAGCAATTGAAGCATTATTAGCAAGAATACAATGATCGCCAACAATGCAATCATGAGCAACATGGGTATACGCCATAAATAAATTATGACTACCAATTTTTGTTAAGCTATTGTCTTGAACAGTACCGCGATGAATGGTGCATGACTCTCGGAATGTATTATTATCGCCAATAATTAACTCTGTAGGTTCGCCGGCATATTTTAAATCTTGGCAATCTTCACCGATACTCGCGAATTGAAAAATACGATTTGCTTTGCCAATCTTTGTAGGACCATTTATAACCACATGTGAACTTATTACACAGTCGTCGCCAATAACCACATTTTTACTAATAATTGTCCAAGGACCTATTGTTACGTTTTTACCGATAATAGCACCGGGCTCAATAATAGCTTGCTCGTGGATCATTTTTTCACCATAAAATACATGTTTTTAAAATCGCTTATAATTTACGTCTAGCACACATCAAGTCAGCCGAACAAACCACTTTACCATTAACTTTTGCTTCGCCATAAAATTTCCACATACCACGACGCTCTTTTATAAACTCAACATGTAAATGCATAGTATCGCCAGGAACAACCGGTTGTTTAAAACGCGCTTTATCGATAGAGGCAAACAGGTACATTTCACCTTCTTGTCGGCTTTCACTCGATTTAAAGCCTAATATACCCGTAGCTTGGGCTAAGCTTTCTAAAATAAGTACGCCCGGAAAAATAGCGAGTTCAGGAAAATGCCCCATGAATACAGGTTCATTAAAGGTAACATTTTTTATTGCATGTAAGCTTTTCCCCGGTACATAATCAAGTACACGATCAACAAGTAACATGGGATAACGATGAGGGATTAATTCTTGAATTTCATGAACGTTTAACTCATTTTTTTGAGGTTCCAATTCATTATTCCTTATGAGGGTAATTTAACTAAAATAATTTTATCAAAAAAAAGATAAAAATTACTTATTTTTTTCCAATATTTCAGCTTCTAGCGTGCTAAGTCGTTTTAAAACACTCTCTAACTTACGTATGCGAGCATTCATTTTGTTCCATTCTCTATTAGGTGTGATAGGCATACCAGAAGAATATACACCCGATTTTTCAACCGACTTTGTAACCATTGACATACCGGTAAAAACACAGTTGTCAGCAACGTTGATATGACCATTAATGCCGACTAATCCGGCAATAGTACAATTTTCACCAATAACCGAACTACCTGCTATCACGCTACAAGCAGCCATTGCTGTACCAGCGCCTATAACAACATTATGAGCAATTTGAATTTGATTATCTAATATAACATTATCTTCAATTATGGTGTCATCTAAAGCACCACGATCTATCGTCGTACTGGCACCAATTTCAACATTATTGCCAATAATAACGGAACCAAGCTGAGGTATTTTAAGCCACTTACCTTTAACAGGAGCATAACCAAAACCATCCGACCCAATAACGGTGTTGGCTTGTATTAAACAATCGCTACCTATTTTAACTTCGTGATAAACACTAACATTAGCCCATATTGCGGTATTACAAGCAATTAAGGCATTCATACCAATAAAACAGCCTGCACCAATTGAAACATTATCTTCAAGCATAACGCCAGCTTCAATCACTGCATTTGCACCCACTGATACATTTTTACCTAGCTTAGCACTAGCGTGAATAACAGCAGATGGGTGAATAGAAGAGGAAGGCTTTGGTGTAGTATCAAGTAATTGAGCGGTAAGTGCATAACCTAAATAAGGATTATCCATAACTAATGCATTTGAAGGAACATCATCAACAAAATCTTGATGAACAATAACAGCACTTGCTTGGCATTGATTTAATTGTGGTCGGTATTTTTTATTGGCTAAAAAGGATATTTGACCGGATTTTGCGTTTACCAAAGTGGCTAAACTGTTAACAGTGAGGTCTTTATCACCGATAACAGTCGCGCCAATTTCATTAGCTATTTCAGCTAGCGTGAAGCTTTGTTTTATCATCGCTATTTAAGCTTACTAACTTTCTCTATCACTTGGTCAGTAATGTTTGCTTTAGGCTTTGAAAATACCACAGCTTTTTGCTCTAAAATTAAATCATATTTACCTGAATCAGCAATGCTATTAATTGCTTGACGAACTAAACCAATAATTTTAGTTGTTTCTTCGTTTTGACGAACACCCGTTTTTTGTTGAAAAGCTTTACCACGGTTTTGATAGTCTTGATATTTAGCGTTCATATCTTTATCAATTTTATCTTTTTCTTTCTTACTCATCAGGCTACCATCACGTTGCAGCTTTTCTTGAAAATATTTAATATCTTTTTCAAGTTGAGTAATCTCAGCTTTTTCATCTTTAAATTCAGCTTCAAGCTTTTGCATGACTACTGCAGTTTGTGGAATTTTACCCATAATTTCTTGAAAATTAACAACACCAATTTTTTGCTCTGCTGCCATTACTGAACCGGCTAATAACATACTTGATGCTGCTGTACTAATGACTAAAGATTTTATAAATTTATTCAATTTCTACTCCTAGATATCTTACTATTTTAGTTAACTATTGATCATTATATTTATATAGGGATCAAATTATTTTTTAAAAGGTTTGGCCGATATTAAACGTAAAGAATTTTGTGTCGTCATCAATTTCTGATTTTAGCGTTTTAGCAAAACTAAAAATCATAGGCCCCATCGGAGAAAGCCACTGTACAGACATTCCCGCAGAAGCTCTATAAGTATTTGGCTCTGAAAAATCTCTAATTTGAGCATACTCTATTGGTGATAAATCACGATAATCGTCAAGGTTAAATTCAGTATCCCATACATTACCCACATCAACAAAAAAGCTTGAGCGAACACTGTTCGAGAAACCTTCATCTAAAAATGGCGTAGGTACAATAAGCTCAACACCAGCTAAAACTAGGGCGTTACCACCAATTGAACGGCGTGATAAATAAACCGAGTCATTATCTACACTAAAACAACAACTAGCCTCACCTGATGGGGAGGGAATGCTACTTGAGCCACGAATAATAGCTCTTGGACCCACTATGTTAGTTTCAAAACCACGTAAGGTATCTGCTCCACCCGCTCTAAAGTTTTCTTGGAAAGGGAAGATTTGATCATTACCATTAATCGTACCGTAGCCATTACCGTAACCTGCTTGGAACCGTGTTAAGAAAGTCCAGCGTTGATCGCGTGTTATTGGGAAATACCATTTAGTATCTAAATTTACTTTAAAAAATTGTAAATCAGAATTTGGAGTAGTTATTTTAAACGTTAAACTTTGGTTTGAACCATCAGATGGGAACGTACCTCGGTTTAAGGTATTACGTATGATAGCTGCTGAAAAATCAAAGGTTTCAAATTTTAACTTTGCACCCGGATCATTAGGATCTGCGTATAAATCGTAAAATGTTTCTAATTGCTCGTACGATTGTAAACGAGTGATGGTTTCATTTTTGTAATTTATACCAAAATTTAATCGAATATATTCATTAATTGGAAAACCTAAATTTGCGCCAACACCAAACTTTTTACTGTTGTATTGCTCAAGATTAGCTCGACCTGCGTCAAACTCTGAGTAAAATACTTGACCACCTAACGATACACCATCAGTAGTAAAGTATGGATCAGTGTAAGACAAACTCGCACTACGTTGATAACTTACGGTGTTAAGGCTTAAAGCCAAACGGTTGCCCGTTCCTAAAAAGTTATTTTGCTGTATACCAGCATTTAAACTTAATTTAGTGGTATCGCCATAACCAATACCGGCAGTAAATGAACCTGATGGTTGCTCTTTAACGGTGAAATCAATATCAACTAAATCGTCTTCGCCAGCGAGCTTGGTGGTTTCAAATTCAACTTCTTCCATGTAAGGCAAGCGCTGTAACCAAGCTTTTGAAGATTCAACATTGTTATTTGATAACCACGATCCTTCCATTTGACGCATTTCTCTGCGCAATACACGGTCGGCAGTTACATCATTACCTTTAAAGTTAATACGGTTAACATAAACACGTTTTCCGGCATCAATTGAGACCACTAGTTTAACGGTTTTGTCTTCTTCATTAATTTCTGGAATGGTAGTAACTTTTGGGTAAGCATAACCAAATCGACCAAAAAATTTGCCAATCATTTCTTCGTTGTAAGTAACAAGAGCACCGTTGTATAACTTATTTGGAGTTAGCGGAGAAATAGCTTTGATAGTATTTTCAAAACCCACTAACTCACCTATAAACTCAACTTCACTAACCGTATATTTTTCACCTTCGGTAACGTTTAAAGTAATGTAAACACTTTTTTTATCGGGTGTCATTGAAACTTGCGTAGAATCAACCTTGTATTGCAGGTAACCACGGTCTAAATAAAAACTTTCAATCGTTTCCATATCACCTTGTAAGGTTTGTTTTTGATAGCGATCTTGGGCCATAAAATCCCACCAAGGCGAGTCGTAGGTTAGTTCTATATTTTTCAATAACTCTTCGTCTGTAAAAAGCTCGTTACCAACCACATTAATTTGTTGAATAGCGGCGGCATCACCCTCTTTGAAGGTAAAATCAATTTTTACTCTGTTACGCGGTAAATGAGTAATTACGGCTTTTACGTCGGCGTTATATTTACCCACGCTGTGGTAAAAATCTTCTAAGCCTAGTTCAATACCTGTAAGTACCGTTTTATCTAAGGTTTCACCAACACGAATGTTGCTATCGTCTAGGCTTTGGGTGAGTTGTTCGTCTTTTAAATCTTTGTTGCCGTCAAAGGTCACTTCACTGATGGTTTCCCTTTCTTGCACTCTAAATATAAGTGAATTACCATCACGAAATACAGCAATATCATTAAAGTGACCTGACTTATATAATGATTTTATTGATTGAGAAATACGGTAATCGTTTAACGTATCTCCAATATTAAAAGGGATATGAGTTAGCGCAGCACCTACAGCAACACGTTGTAGACCTTTCACTTGTATATCTTCGACTTTGAACGCTTCTATAGCTGCTACAGAATGAATACAACTAGCAAGCAAGGTAGCCAATGCAATTTTTTTTATCTTCATAAAATATAAACTTTATTTCTTCTTTTATTAAATAGTCAGTGTCGAAATATTACTAAAGTCGAGACAAATCATTAAACAGAGCGATACTCATTAAACATAAGAGTGTAATAGTACCAAATTTAAACCCAACCTCTTGAATTTTTTCAGGTACGGGTTTCCCAGTGAAGAGCTCTATAATGTAATAGAGTAAGTGTCCACCATCAAGTACTGGCAGTGGTAATAAATTTATTATGCCTAAATTAATACTGATCAACGCTAAAAAGCTTAAAAAGTATACTAATCCTATATTGGCACTTGTCCCTGCCCCTTGAGCTATTGATATAGGACCACTTAAATTTTTAACAGAAACATCGCCCGTTAGTAATTTACCAATCATATCAAAACTCAGTACAACTAAATTCCATGTACGATTAATACTTTGTTGCACGGCGTCAATAGGACCATAAGCGATATTTATTTTATATTTCTCAGGATACGAGTCTGATTTAGGTGAAACGCCTAAGTATCCTACATTATTGCCGTTAACCTTTTTGACATCAGGGACAGCGGCTATAATTTTAATTTCATCGTGTCGTTGTATTTTAATATCAACGGTCTGTCCTGCAAAGGTTTTAATTGTATTAGAAAATGTAAACCAATCCCCTGCTACTGATTCTCCATTAATAGCAAGCAAGACATCGCCTTTTTTTATCCCTGCTCGTTGAGCAGGACTATCTTCTTGCACTAGTGCAATTTCATTATAAACTTTTGCTCTAAGGGGTATGATGCCTAAACTTGAAATTGCTGACGTGATACTAGGTGAAAATTTCCAAGCGCTTGTATCTAATAAATGCGTTGTTACATTAACACTGTTTTCTTGTCTCGCTTTTATTTCAATCGACTTACTACCAATTTCCCCCACTAACGCCAAGTTCACATCCTGCCAATCAGTTATTGGCATTCCTGCTACTTCAACAATTTGACTTTGAGCAGGTAAATTTGCTTTAGCGGCAATAGAGGCTTTTTCAACATCACCAATAATTGGTTTTATACTAGGCACACCTATTAAAAACATGATGTAAAAAGCAACAATAGCAAAAGCAAAGTTAGCTAGTGGGCCAGCGGCAATGATAGCAATGCGTTGGTAAACAGATTTACTGTTAAAGGTTTTATTTACATCTTCTGGTGATATTTTATCAACACGGTCGTCTAACATTTTTACATAACCACCAAGAGGTATTAATGCAATAACGTATTCAGTGCCGTCTTTGCCAACTTTACTCCACAATTTTTTACCAAAACCAATTGAGAACTTTTGAACTTTGACACCATTTTTACGAGCTACCCAAAAATGTCCGTACTCATGAACCGTAATGAGAATACCTAATGCGACAATAAAGGAAGCTAAATTCCAAAAAAAATCAAACATATTTATTGTTCAACATTGGTGTATAAGTTGGTGTATACATTACTCTGTAAGTTGGTCTATTAAGCATTACGGTTATCGTATTATTTTCTTTCAAGTGGTTTGGCATCTTTATGTAAAGTTTCAGGAGTTCAATTATTAATCTTAAAATATTGTTCTAAAATTTATACTTTAAAAAATAGGTCTTACATTGTTCACTTTAGTTATCGGCTTTGATTATCGTCATTATTTATCGGAAACTCCGTCTTTAATGACAGATAGTTGACTAACAGATAGTTGAGTAAATTCTCTTACCCGTTTATCTAAATTAATAACATCATCAATTGAAGTTACCTCTTCTGAGACAAAATTATTCACAGAAGTTTCATTTATTTTATATATATCGGTAAATTTAATTTTTTTGCTTAAAAAAGCATCAACAGCTATTTCGTTTGCAGCATTAAGAGCAGTACAAGCTCCTTGTCCATTTTTACAAGCTTGAATAGCTAGTTTTAAATTGGGGTATTTCTCATAATCAACTTTTTGAAATTCGAATGAAGCAGTACTAAAAAAATCTAATGGCTCAACACCAGATTCAATTCGTTCAGGAAAAGCCATTGCATGGGCAATAGGAGTGCGCATGTCAGGATTACCCATTTGCGCGATAACTGAACCATCTTTGTATTGCACCATCGAATGTATCGTGCTTTGAGGGTGCAAAACGACTTGAATATCTTTAGGTTCTATATTAAAAAGCCATTTTGCTTCAATAAACTCTAACCCCTTGTTCATCATGGTGGCTGAATCTACAGATATTTTTTGACCCATGTCCCAATTAGGATGAGCGCAAGCTTCTTCTACAGTTACATTGTCTAATTGCTCAATGCCATATTCTCTAAAAGGTCCACCAGAACCAGTTAACAGTATTTTACTGATACCGTTGGCAGAAAGATCGCAATAACCTGGTTTGTTTTGAGCTTCTATTGGGAGGCATTGAAAAATAGCATTATGTTCGCTATCAATAGGGATAAGTTGAGCACCACTGGCTTTTACTGCAGCTATAAAAATAGCACCAGAAGTCACTAACGCCTCTTTGTTGGCCAGCAAAACTCGTTTACCCGCATTGACCGCCGCTAATGTTGGCATTAGGCCTGAAGCGCCAACAATTGCTGCCATTACCGTATCACTATTTTCATCACTGGCTATTTTCTTTAACGCATTTTTGCCACTAAGCACCGTAATTTTACTTAAGCCTTTATCAAGCAAGGCTGCGGTTAATTGCTTGGCATGTTTTTCTGAAACCATAACGACCGTTTCAGGTAAAAAATCTTCACACTGAGTAAGCATCACCTCAACATTCGTATTTGCAGATAAACTTACCACATTGAATTTATCAGGATGCCTGCGTACAACATCTAAAGTACTTAAGCCAATAGATCCGGTGGCGCCTAATAAACATAAGTGTCGTACTTGGTTTTTAATTTCTGACACTAAAACCAACCTATTAACGCATAACATAAGGCGTAAATGGGTGCTGTAGCTGTTAAGCTGTCTATTCGGTCTAATATACCGCCATGGCCAGGTAAAATTGATCCACTGTCTTTTATACCGGCTTGTCTTTTAAACATACTTTCATTTAAATCACCGAGTACAGATACTGTGGTAATTAACATAGTAATAGGAATAGCAAGGTAAAATTGCTCCGCCTGCCACCCCATAATAATACCGGTAACTGCCACTAAAATGCATGCGACGACAACACCACCAATAAAGCCTTCCATTGTTTTACCAGGACTAACATTGGGCATTAATTTCTTTTTACCAAACGCTTTGCCAACAAAATAAGCACCAATATCTGCACTCCACACCATGAGAAATAAAAACATAATGAGTTGCGCGCCATGATAACCATTGGTTTCATATTCACTACTGCGTATTACCACAAAAGCTAACCATGTCGGCACAAGTGTCAACCAACCAAAAACACCTCTGATAGAGCGATGACTTGACCAAAATTTACTATAACGAGGATAAAGGAAGGTTAATGTAGCTGATAAAACCCACCATGCTACGGCAAGCCACAATATGTAAATTATAGGTTGCTGTAATTTAGCCTGACTCCAGAAAGTTAATAACGGGAAAAAGTACCACAGCGCACAAATTAAAGTAACGGTGACCATGACAAAAGCGATACGCCTTCTTTTATTTGCGAAACCCATTAAAGGTCCCCACTCCCATGCCCCTATTGCCATAACCACTAGCATCAAAGCTGAAAAATAAGGTAAGGGTAGATAAAATATACTCGCTATCGTTGCTGGAGCTAATACGAGTGCAGTTATAATTCTGTGTTTTAACAAATTTCAACCTTTTTCTATAAAGTAATTTTATTATTTTATGTACTATTTTATTGTTCTTACTTAATGATGATTAACGACAACAAGTTATTCAATATCATTTTTAATTTGATCGCCCGTTAAGCCAAATCGTCGTTCTCTTTTATCAAAAGAGTAAAGTGCTGTTTCGAAACATTCAGTAGTAAAGTCTGGCCATAATACCTCAGTAAAATAAAACTCAGCGTAGGCCGCTTGCCACAATAAAAAATTGCTGATCCTGAAATCACCACCCGTACGGATCAATAAATCTAAATCAGGTAAACCATGCAATGAAATATGCTCATTCATTGTTTGTTCATTTATATCGTCAAGATCTAGTTTGTTATTTTTTACTTTTTCAGCAATCGCTTTGCTAGCCTGTGTAATGTCCCATCTACCGCCATAGTTGGCAGCAATTGATAACACCATATCGGTATTGTCTTTAGTTAAAGCTTCTGACGCTGTAATTTTTTTCTGTAGTTTTTCAGAAAAACGGCTTACATCGCCAATAATTTGAAAGCGAATACCATTTTTATGTAATCGCTTAACTTCACGCGTAAGCACAAACATAAACAATTCCATTAATACACTAACTTCTGATTCAGGGCGTAGCCAGTTTTCACTGCTAAAAGCAAAAAGAGTTAAGGCTTTAACGCCTAGTTTTCGAGCTGTTGTAACAGAAGAACGCACTGTTTCAACGCCAGCTTTATGACCAGAGACTCTAGTTTTTGAGCGAGATTGAGCCCACCGACCATTGCCATCCATAATAATTGCAACATGCTGAGGAATTACGCGACTTTCTTCTGACATTTATGCTTGAAACCTTTTGCTAAATCTTTACAAACTTATCTTTAATAACACAATCTAACGTTAATATATGCAATATAAAAAAGCCGTAGAATTCCCCTAAGGTAGTATCTACGGCGTTTTAAAACAAGCTATTGAATGTTAAATTTCCATCAACTCTGCTTCTTTAGCAGAAAGAATTTCATCAACTTGCTTGATATAAATGTCAGTAATTTTTTGAATTTCATCTTCGGCTTGATGATGCTCGTCTTCACTGATTTCTTTGTCTTTTAATAAGCTTTTAAAATCAGAGTTCGCATCACGGCGAATATTGCGTATAGCAACTTTACCGCCTTCAGCTTCACCTCTAACCACTTTAACAAGGTCTTTACGACGTTCTTCAGTTAATGGTGGTAATGGAATACGAATTAGTGTGCCATTTGATTGAGGATTTAATCCTAAATCAGATTTTAAAATTGCTTTTTCAACGGCACCGATCATACCTTTGTCAAATACAGTGATAGCTAAGTTTCTAGCGTCTGGAACAGAAATATTGCCCACTTGGTTTAATGGCGTTTCCATTCCATAGTAATCTACAGAAATATTATCAAGTAATGATGCATGAGCGCGACCGGTTCTTATTTTAGCCAAGCTACCTTTTAGTGCTTCAATACTTTTACCCATACGATCTTGAGCATCTTTTTTTATTTCATTAATCACGTTGATATTCCTTAAAACTAATCTAAATTTTCTGCGTGGTCGATAATTGTACCTTCTTCTTCACCTAAAATAACAGATTTAAGCGAACCAGGTTTATTCATATTAAAGACTCGAATAGGCATACTGTGGTCACGAGCTAAAGTAAATGCTGCTAAGTCCATTACTTGTAATTCTTTATCGAGAACTTCAGCATAAGTTAAATGCTTATAAAGTGTTGCTTCAGGATTTTTAACTGGGTCTTCAGAGTAAATACCATCAACTTTTGTTGCTTTTAAAACAACATCAGCTTCAATTTCTATTCCACGTAAGCAGGCAGCAGAGTCAGTTGTGAAGAAAGGGTTACCCGTACCCGCGCTGAATATCACTACTCGACCTGATTTTAATAAGCTGATTGCTTCAGCCCAGTTATATCGGTCACAAACACCGGCTAAATCAATAGCTGACATTAAACGGGTGTTTACAAAAGCACGATGTAAAGCATCACGCATTGCCAAACCATTCATTACAGTTGCAAGCATACCCATTTGGTCGCCTACAACACGGTTCATGCCAGCATCAGCTAATCCTTTACCGCGGAATAAATTACCTCCGCCAATAACTAAGCCAACTTGGATCCCCATTTCGATGAGTTCTTTAATTTCTTGAGCCATGCGATCTAAAATTTTCGGGTCGATACCGAAACCTTCAGAGCCCATTAAGGCTTCACCACTGAGTTTTAATAATATGCGACGATATGTTGGTTTAGGGTTAACGCTCATATAACTAACATTCCTGTACTTTTCTTAAGGTGAAAAAAAATAGCCGTGACCAAATTTGGTCGCGGCTATTCTAGTACGTTTAGCTAACTATCGGAAGTATATTTACAAAATAAGACGTTCTTAAGTTAATTTAACGTTAAAAATGTTCGAAAATTAAGCTTTTGCAGCAGCTATTTGTGCTTCAACTTCAGCAGCAAAATCTTCTTCTTTTCTTTCGATCCCTTCGCCAACTTCTAAACGTACGAAGTTAGAAATAGTAAGACCTTTTTCTTTCAACACAACACCAACAGTTTTCTTTGGTTCCATGATGAAAGCTTGACCAGTAAGAGAAACCTCACCTGTAAATTTCTTCATACGACCCGTAACCATTTTCTCAGCGATTTCTTGAGGTTTACCTTCATTCATCGCAATTTCGATTTGGATCGATTTTTCTTTTTCAACAACATCTGCAGGTACATCTTCAGGGTTGATGAATTCAGGCTTACTTGCAGCAACATGCATTGCAATGTGCTTAAGTGACTCAGCATCACCTTCACCTGCAACAACAACACCAATAGTAGCACCATGGCTATATGAAGCTAATGAAACGCCGTCAATATATACAACACGACGAACATTGATGTTTTCACCAATTTTAGTAACTAACGTAATGCGTTTTTCTTCGAATTGAGCTTGTAGCTCTTCGATAGTAACTTTTGATGCAAGAGCTGCGTCAGCAACTTCATTAGCAAAAGTTAAAAAGTTTTTATCTTTTGCTACGAAATCTGTTTGACAGTTTACTTCAACTAAAGCAGCTGTACCGTTAGCTTGTTTAATTAAAATAGTACCTTCAGCAGCAATGTTACCTGCTTTTTTAGCGGCTTTAGCTTGACCAGACTTACGCATGTTCTCAATTGCAAGTTCCATATCGCCGTCAGCTTCTTGTAAAGCTTTTTTACAATCCATCATGCCCGCAGCTGTGCGTTCACGTAATTCTTTAACCATTGCAGCAGTAATTGCCATGAGTTAATTCCTAATTTTTTAGTTATCCCCACTACAAGGAAATGTTTTGGGCATAAGTAGTAAATAAGTTGGCGATAATAAAACATTGTTATTACCGCCAGATGAAATAAACGTTAAGAGCTAATTACTCAGCTTCAACAAAACCGTCTTTTTCAGCTTGAACAACGATATTTTGCTCACGACCTTCGATTACAGCATTTGCAGCAGAATCTAAGTATAAAGTTATAGCACGGATCGCATCATCGTTACCTGGAACAATGTAATCAACACCGTCTGGGTTAGAGTTAGTATCTACTACTGCGATTACTGGAATACCTAAGTTGTTAGCTTCTTTAATAGAAATGTGCTCGTGATCAGCATCAATGATAAATAAAGCATCAGGTAAACCACCCATGTTTTTAATACCACCAAGACTTTTTTCAAGTTTTTCCATTTCACGTGTACGCATTAAAGCTTCTTTTTTAGTAAGAGCTTCAAATGTACCGTCAGAGCTTTGAGCTTCTAAATCTTTTAAACGCTTGATTGATTGACGTACTGTTTTCCAGTTAGTCAACATACCACCTAACCAACGGTGATTAACGTAAAATTGATCACATTTAATCGCAGCATCTTTTATTGCGTCGCTTGCAGCACGTTTAGTACCAACAAATAAAACTTTACCTTTTTTAGATGAAACATTGTTAACAAAAGCAAGAGCTTCGTTAAACATAGGTACAGTTTGTTCTAAGTTGATAATATGAACTTTATCTCGTGAACCAAAAATGTAGTTTTTCATTTTTGGATTCCAGTAACGAGTTTTGTGACCAAAATGAACACCGGCTTTAAGCATGTCGCGCATTGAAACGTTTGGCATAATTTTTCCTTTAGGGTTAAGCGTTCATACATCCAATATACAAGACCCTTGGTTGCTTATTCATTTTCATGGTTAAGCTGAGCACCCCAGTATATCTTTTTTAGATGTATGTGAGTTTATAGTTTAAATTAACAGTCGTTGCTAACTCAGTAAGGCTTAATAATACACGCTATGAGCATGTAAATTATTAGCGGCGCATTTTATACCATAAAACAATGTTTTTTGCTAGAAATGAGTAAGAAATATCTTATTTATAAGTAATTCTTAAACCGACTTAAGAATATTCTAGGCTAATGCGTGATTGCGCGTTAAAATTAATGCAAAATAAACCGTAATTAAACGAATTAAAATCATTATGTCTGCCCAGCTATTTTATATATACGATACCCACTGCCCTTGGAGCTATGTAACGCTACCTTTAATTAACGAAATTATTGCTGCGCACCCTGAGTTTACACTTAACTTGCTGCATTGTGCTCGCTATGAAGGTGACGAAAACATTTCAAAGAAAACTCTAGAATTAATAGAAGACGAAAGTGCAACCACTTTCAGTAAAGAATATATTGCCCACTTAAAACATGCCAAAGACTCAACCTTAACGGCAAACGTAATGTCTTGGGTTGTAAATAAAGTACCGTATGTAGGATTACCACTACTTAATATTTTATTCAAAGCTCATTTTGAACAAGCCAATGAACTGCAAAGCTATGACGATATTAGTGAGTTTATTGACGAGTTAAAGCTATCCCCCCCCAATAAAGTATTTTCGATTGAGAAACTCACTAAAGACGCAGAAATTTCATTACATAATTTAGAAGAGCTACAAGAAATTATGGGCACAAAAGCGATACCAGCATTACTATTAGCTATTGATGAAAAACTAATATTATTAAACCATAATTTATACCTAAAACACCCTAAAGCAATTGTAGAAGCGGTTGAACTTGAGTTAAGCAATACCAATTAGAGCTAAACCCGTTAATTTGTACATACAAAAGTGTAACGAACAATTCTAGATAGACATCACAAAAGCAGTTAGGCAAAATAGTTACCTAGTCTTTAAGTTAGCTATTTTAAGGTACGTGTTTTTAATAATAGCTTTTAGAAAATTATGGCAAAGCACTTGAACAATCCATCAACATTTAATGAGGCATGAATGGGCATCAATATAAAAAGTCAGGAAGAAATAGAAAAAATGCGTATAGCAGGCAAGTTAGCTGCAGACGTATTAGAAATGATTGAACCGCACGTAAAAGCGGGTATTACCACTGACGAATTGAATACTATTTGTGCAAAATACACAAAAGAAGTGCAAGGAGCTATTTCAGCTCCTTTAAACTATCACGGTTTTCCAAAATCTATTTGTACCTCAATAAACCATGTGGTTTGCCACGGCATACCAGACGATACCACATTACAAAATGGCGACATTATCAATATTGATATTACGGTTATTAAAGATGGTTTTCATGGTGATACCAGCAAAATGTTTTTTATTGGTGAAGTAACACCTGAAGACAGTCGCTTGTGTCGTATCACTCAAGAAGCCCTTTATGTTGGCCTAAAAAAGGTAAAACCAGGTGCAACTTTTGGTGAAATTGGAACAGCAATACAAAAATTTATTAAAAAATCAGGTCGTTATTCAATTGTTAAAGAATATTGTGGCCATGGTATTGGTCAGGTTTTTCATGAAGAGCCACAAGTGGTGCATTACAAGAACAACGACAATACAAAAATGCAAGCTGGTATGTGTTTCACTATTGAACCCATGATTAACTTAGGACGTGCGAATACGATTTTAGATAAAGAAGACAATTGGACGGTTTACACCGCTGATGGTAAAAAATCAGCCCAGTGGGAACATACCATTGTGGTAACTAAAACGGGTTGTGAAATATTAACTCTAAGAAAAGAAGAAACTCTCGCTAAAATCTTACATAATTAACGCTGACACATTAAATGTTTTCTACGTTAATTAACTACTATAAGAAGAAGAAAGTGAATATTGAATCTACCCTTCCTAGAGAGTTTATAGAACCTTTAGCCGTAAGTGCCCCTTTTATTACTAGTGCAGATATATGCGCGCTAGGTAAAGTTTTTCATCAATGGCAAAGAACTATTTTTCCAGATGAAGACATTACCGCGATTGTGAATGCCAGAGCCGAATTTGTTGATAATATTTTAACCAAGCTTTGGTGTCAGCATGCATTAGACGAAGAACAAATTAGCTTACTTGCTGTAGGTGGTTATGGTAGAGCTGAATTACATCCATATTCTGACGTAGATATTCTATTACTAACTCAGCCAAAAACCGATAAAGCCTTAGAAGAAAAAATATCAACTTTTATCACGCAATTGTGGGATGTAAAGCTTGATATTGGTCACAGTGTTCGCAGTATAAAAGAATGCTTAAAACAAGCCGTCAATGATGTAACCATCGCAACAAATTTAATGGAAATGCGCCACGTGTGTGGTAATGAAATACTCACCGAGCAATTACAACCTCTGCTAAACCAAGACGTTTTTTGGACCGCTAAAAAATTCTTTATCGCCAAGCGTGATGAACAATATCATCGTCACCAGCAATATCATGGCGCGTCTTACACCCTCGAACCTAATTTAAAAGCCAATCCCGGTGGTTTAAGAGATATTCAAACTATTGGTTGGGTTGCTAAACGTCATTTTGTTGCAGACTCACTTGAAGAACTTGTAGAACATAAATATCTCACTAGTAACGAGTATTTTGAACTAGTGGAGTGTCAAGATTATTTATGGCGTATGCGTTGTGCATTACACTTTGTAGCCGGGAGAAGTGAAAACAGATTGTTATTTGATCATCAAGCTAGTGTAGCTGAATTACTTGGCTTTGGTGATGGCGGTAAACTTGCCGTTGAGCGTATGATGAAACGCTTTTTTAGAATTATTGGTCGCGTTGCCGAGCTTAATAAAATGCTTTTACAGCATTTTGAGTACGCCATTATTAATGATAAAAAATACAAAAAAATTACCACCATAAATGATGATTTTATTATTGTTGATGGTCAAATTAAAGTAACTAACAATCGTATTTTTACTCGTTCAATCAAAATAATGGAAATGTTTCTGCTAATTGCAGAGCACCCAGAAATTACCGATTTACATCCAAACACTTTACGTTTAATGAGAAATGCACGCCGACGTTTAGTTTCCGGCATGATAGATTATGCGGGTTGTAGAAAAACATTTATTAACTTAATGAAACACCCTAGAGGTTTAGGTTTAGCTTTTACGCTTATGCATAGACATTCAATTTTAGGGGCTTACTTACCTGAGTGGCAAAATATTGTGGGTCAAATGCAATTTGATCTTTTCCATGCCTATTCCGTTGATGAGCATAGCTACCGTTTAATTAAGAACCTTTATCGATTTAGTCAAAAAGAACACAATCAAGAATTTCCGCTGTGTAGTAAAATAGTACAAAGTGTAAGAAAGCCTGAACTACTCTATATTGCTGGTATTTTTCACGACATAGCAAAAGGCCGCGGTGGAGATCATGCAAAACTAGGCGCTGTTGATGCGCTAAAATTTGCTAAGCTACACCAATTGAGCGATCACGATGGTCGTTTAATATCATGGTTAGTTAAACATCATTTATTAATGTCTGTTACGGCTCAACGTAGAGATATTTCAGATCCAAACATTATTAAAGAATTTGCCCATATTATTAGAGATGAAACACATCTCGATTATTTGTATTGTTTAACCGTTGCTGACATGAGAGCAACTAATGAAAGTTTATGGAATAACTGGAAATCGAATCTACTTGAAGAGCTTTATTACAACACCAAACGAGCATTTTTAAGAGGCTTAGAAAAGCCTGTCGATTTACGCGCTAAAATTCGTGAAAACCAACAATTAGCTGTAGAACAATTACTTTCAGAAAACATAACCCAGCCTCAAGTAACTAAAGCATGGAAAGAATTTAAAGCTGATTACTTTTTACGTTATGCCCCAGAGCAAATTGCTTGGCATACTAAAAACATCATTAACCATGATAGAAAAAAACCATTAGTTATTATTAACTCTACACCCTATAGAGGTGGCACACAGGTTTTTGTTTATACAAAAGAGCAGCCTAATATATTTTACAATATAGTGTCTTTACTAGGGTCTAAACAATTATCAATTCATGATGCAAAAATCATTACCAGCAATAGAGGTTATACCGCCAATACTTTTGTTATATTAGATCATCAAGGAAAACCTATTGACGATATTAATAGGATCCATGTTATTGAAGAAGCACTGACTAATATTTTATCTGAAAAACAATGCGTTATAAAACCTAAACCGCAAGTAAAACGCTTAAAGCAATTTAATATTCCGACGCAAGTTAATTTTATTGAGTCTAAAGCGAAAATAAAAAACACCACCATGCTAGAAATTATAGTATTAGATACACCGGGTTTATTAGCTAATATTGCTGAGGTTTTTCAAAAATGTGAAGTTCAAATACATACGGCGAAAATCACCACTTTTGGTGAAAAAGCTGAAGATGTATTCACCTTATCTAATAAAAATAATCAAGCACTAACTTTAGAAGAGCAAGAAGCTTTAACACTTATGTTATGCGATAAAACTTTTACACCAAATTCACCTTAAAAAACATTAGGAAATATAATGTCTGAATTACAAAATATTATTGAACAAGCATTTGAAGATCGTGCTGAAATTACCCCATCAACCGTATCACCGCAAATAAAAAAAGCTGTATTAGATGCATTAGACGCATTAAATAATGGTTCAGCGCGCGTTGCTGAAAAAATTAATGGCGAATGGGTTGTTCATCAATGGCTTAAAAAAGCTGTGTTGTTATCATTCCGTATTTGGGATAACGAAACTTTAGACGGAGCAGAAAGTAAGTTTTACGATAAAGTTCCAATGAAATACTCTGAATATGGCAATGCTGAATTTAAAGCTGACGGTGTTCGAATTGTTCCGGGTGCTTCAGTACGTACGGGTAGTTACATTGGCAAAAATGTTGTTGTTATGCCTTCATTTGTTAATATTGGGGCATTTGTTGACGAAGGAACGATGGTTGATACATGGGCTACCGTTGGTTCATGCGCTCAAATAGGTAAAAACGTACATTTATCAGGTGGTGTGGGTATTGGTGGCGTTTTAGAACCTCTACAAGCCGGCCCAACCATTATTGAAGATGATTGCTTTATTGGTGCGCGTTCTGAAATTGTTGAAGGTGTTGTAGTTGAAAAAGGCTCTGTGATATCGATGGGCGTATATATTGGACAATCAACTAAGATTTTAGACCGTGAAACTGGCGAAGTAACTTATGGTCGTGTGCCAGCAGGTTCGGTAGTTGTTTCTGGTAACATGCCATCTAAGTGTGGTACTCATAGTTTATATTGTGCCGTAATTGTTAAAAAAGTTGATGCTAAAACCTTAGGCAAAACTGGTTTAAACGATTTATTGCGTTCAATTGATTAAGTGATCAGTTAACTGATTTTAATCATCTTAAGTAAATTATAAAAGCAGCGAAGATTAATCTTTGCTGCTTTTTTATTTTTTACAATTTTATTAGCTTAATAAGCTATACCCTTTATCACTCAAGATTATTTATTCAATGTTCAAAAGGTGCAATTGATAACCGCTTAAACATTTGTTGCCAATGTTCGTCAAAGTTCGCTTTTATCTCAACGGGCACTTGCGTTATAGGGTGCATAAAATTTAATTGGTAAGCATGTAACATTAAACGTTTAAAACCAAAATATTGATTAAAAAAAGGATTTTGTTTGTTATCCCCGTAGTTTATATCGCCAATAATGGGATGCCGTAAATGTGCTAAATGGCGCCTAATTTGATGCCTTCTTCCTGTTACCGGTTTTAGCTTTATAAGTGAGTATCTTACCGAATTGTAATTACCTACCATTTCATTTAGTGTCGCAGTAGTTATGGATTGATAATAAGTTTGTGCCTCTTGTGCCGGTTTATTTTGGTTGACAAACTTATCACCTATTTTGTCGAGCTTTTCTTTTAATGGGTGATCTATAACGCCCTCGCCTAATAAATGCCCCCGTGTAAGCGCATAATAGGTTTTTTGAATTGTTTTATTGGTAAATGCCTGCCCCATTAAGCGTGCTACTTCTTCTGTTAAACCAAAAAGTAATACACCCGAAGTGGGTCTATCTAAGCGATGAAGTGGATAAACATATTGTCCTATTTGATCTCTAACTAATTGCAAAGCGAAATAAATTTCATCTTTATCCATAAAGCTGCGATGTACAAAAAGCCCCGATGGCTTCTCAACAGCCACTAAAAACTCATCTTTATAAAGTATTGTTAATATGGGCTTTTCATCATTTTTATTTTCTACATCAAGATTGGTACCAGCGCTATTAAGTTCAGCCGTTTCAAGATCAGAGTGTTTAATCATTAAAGAGTCCATTTAACTACAAAAGAGGTTAATTATACCGATACTGTTTAATTCGTTTTACTTAATTGAACTGATTTACTATTACCTAAAAAATATACCCGTTTTATGTGTAAATAATTTAAACGATATAATAAATATAAATACTATAATAAAACCACTCAAAATTTTATCGTGGAGTTAGCACACTATTATCTCTATAATAACGCCATTATTCGATATATATTTTTAGTTATGACTACTATTTCTTCTATTTCAGAATTACTTACATTATCCGGCTCTCAATACAGAATTTTCGACGTTGGTAGGAAAATAGATAAAATATCGAAAGAAACATTTTACAAAATTGAGCATAACCATGTGCCCTACCCTTATCCTATTCAATCACATGCTTGTTTTGCCGTAGTTTTTTGGCAGAAAGAATCTAGCCAGCCTTTTATATGGTTCATAAAATGCCCACTTGATGAAAAAGGCCTATTAAACCTAGTCGCTAGAGATCATTACATTGCTATTATTATTGAAGCTCTTGGCAGCAACATTACCGATACGCCATCGGATAAACAGGAAGAATTACTTAAAAATAACCCGTATCACTTTACGCCCGCTCAATATAAATTGGCAGCATTAAATAGTATGGTTAATGCTGAATTAAAACGTGAAATGAGCCAATATTATGCTTTATTTGAGCAATACGTATCGGGTGATATGGGTTGGGATAATTGGCACAATATTGGTGTTCAAGGTATAAATGATTTTGCCACTCAGATCAGTCAACCTAATAATGCAAAAATACTTGCTGATTCTCTACCTAAGCTACCTGAGCAGGTATTAAAACCTTTATGTATCGCGTTAGAGAGTCATACTCTACCCTTGGTAATAATTAATGCAGTATTAAAGTTACTTCAAAACGATGACACCTCTATTGATTCTAAACATCACTTATTAAGAAGTTTATCCAGTACGAGTACACACCCTCTTGTTGAACAATATATTGTGTCTTTGTTAACACTGCTTAATGAAATTTCAATTAATGATCTTATTTTATATTCGGGTCGTTTATGGACAGTATTAGAAAACAAACAAACATTACTCAGTTATTTTGAAGCTGTTGCCCAAAAAAAAGATATCGCTCTGTTTGTCGAACTTTTTAAAGATTTAGTTGCTATGCCTAATATACGCCCAATTGTTTTTCAGGTAATGCGAGCCCCAGAGAGAAGTCATGCGTTAGCATTAGCTATTGGTCATGTTATGCAAACTACCACTACAAATTCTGGGATAAACTCTCAAACAAATTCTCAAAAAAAACCTCAAAAAAAACCTCAAACAAACAATAATGACTCAGCATAAATGAGAAGGTAACAATAATGGAAAACATATATTACTTATTAATTGTCAGCCTTATATTCTGGTATTTTATTAATTTAAGGAAAATTTCAGAATATGCACGTGGTCACATTAATAGTTATTGCGAAACTGAAAGCTTACAATTTATTTCATTGGCAAGAAAATCCAGTAGAATTAATTTTAATAAGCAGCATGGACCACATTGGGTTAGTATTTTTGAGTTTGAATTTAGTGGTGATGGTGAATCATCTTACACCGGAGAAATGCAATTACGTGGATATAAAGTTGATAAGGTTAATGTTCCACCTTATAAAATAAACTAGCGCCAAACTAAATGAATTTACTTTATCTAGCTTATTTTAATAATTTCATGCAAAAATTTATAATATGAACAAATTTTAGGCAAAAAAATGCGGTTTAATTAAACCGCATTCTTACTAGCTTTTTCATTGCATCCTGCATTTAGTGGTCCTAAATCATCCTTAATAACTATCCTTAGTATTTCCTGTAGCGAATCATTTGCTGTCCTTTATGCCATACTTGGCTGTAACTATTCATTAGTTACAAAGGTAAATCATTAGCATATTCCTAATGCTTACATCCTTGTTAATATCAAATGCTTGTTATACCCAAATCCATATGAGTGAAGCAAGTGTCCAAGGGAACGTCCTTTTATAATAAATCCATTTGCTCATATATTCCTTTAACATTATTCCTTTATTAACTGTCCATAGTTAATCAATCTTCCTGATTGAATCTGTTCCAACACCGACAATGATACGCATAATTTTTTATATTCGTAGGGACTTAAAAATTAAATTTTAAATAAAATTAACTTTATTAAATAAATTATTTGTAAAAAATAAAAATTAAATTTAAATTCAATTACTTAGAGCATTAAAAAAGTTTTAACTTTAGATTTAAAACTTTTTATCTTACGATAATGTAAGACATATCCTACAAGCATTGAATACAACAGCTATTAATTGACTAAAACAATTTAAGATACACATGATTAACAAAAATAAAAGGTCAATCAAACGCAACATTAACATGGTTAAATGAGTAAATTTCACGAAAATAATCGATAGCTTTACTAAAAGTAAAAATTATTCATCCTACCCTTGCATTAAAAACATTAACTGTATAAATTAACAGTTAATGTTTTTTAATTATTGACTCGCATTATGTTACTACATTTAAATATACAAAATTTTGCAATTGTTAAAGCACTCGATATTGATTGGCAAAATGGAATGACAACCATCACAGGTGAAACTGGCGCAGGTAAATCTATTGCAATAGATGCACTAGGTTTATGTTTAGGAGATAGAGCAACAACCAATGTTGTTCGACCCAATACACCTAAAGCCGAGTTGGCAGCTACGTTTGATATATCTAAAAATAAACATGCGGTAAAATGGTTAACACAACACGATTTAATGAATGAAGAAAGTGAATGCATATTAAGAAGAGTTGTTTCCGCAGAAGGTCGTTCAAAAGCTTATATTAATGGTAGTCAAGTGCCATTAACTCAATTAAAAGAAATTGGCAGTTTACTCATTAATATACATGGTCAACAAGACCACCAATTAATAATGAAAAACACCGAACAACGTAAAATGTTAGATGGCTATGCAAATCATAAGCATCTGCTTAGCGATGTTCAATATTATTTCCATAGTTATAAAAAACTAAGTAATGAACTCAATGCTTTAAATGAAACTAAATTGCAACGAGACGCCAAGCAACTATTGTTACAATACCAAGTAACAGAGTTGGATGAGTTTGCACTTCAAGACGGAGAATTTGAGGCTCTAGAGCTAGATTACAAGCGTTACAGTAATGCGCAAGACATATTGAATGATACCTTGTATTCAATACAAACATTATCAGAAGATGATAACTTCAATATTGTTGATTCATTAAGAAAAATCAGTGATACCCTGACTAACCTGTCAAAATTTGACAATAAACTGACCAATATTGCTAATACAATTTGTGAGGCACTTATTCAAATTGAAGATGCAACAGATGAACTAAAGCATTATCACGATACCCTAGAGCTTGATCCGCAAACTTACGCATTAATTGAAGAGAGATATTCTCAGGCTGTTTTACTCGCTAAAAAGCATCACATAGCCCCAGAAAACCTTGCTACCTTTCACGCCGAACTTTGTATTGCGCTAAAAAATATAAGTTCTGACGAAAGCAGGCTAATTGAAATAGCAAATGAAATAGAAAAAACCAAAATTAATTACTTCGAAGCGGCTAACGCATTAACAAAATCACGAGTTAAATCAGCACAAAGATTAAGTAAATTAATTAGTGCTAATATTCAGGAACTCAATATGCCGCACGGGCAATTTAAGGCAAATGTTCAACCCATTGAACATGAAAAACTCTCCCTAACTGGAAATGATGAGGTTTCATTTTTAGTCAGCATTAACCCAGGACAACCTTTAGAGGCAATGGATAAAGTAGCGTCGGGTGGAGAACTTTCACGAATAAGTTTAGCAATGCAGGTTATTTTGGCTGATAAAATAGTAACCCCTACATTGATTTTTGATGAAGTTGACGTCGGTATAAGTGGGCCAACCGCTTCAATGGTTGGTGCAAAACTACAAGCACTTGCAAAAAACACTCAAGTTATCTGTGTAACCCACTTACCACAAGTTGCCAGTAAGGGTCATCAACAATTATTTGTTGCCAAATTAACAGATGGTTCTCGAACAGAAACAACGGTTACTGAACTTTCTGATAATGGTCGTGTCCAAGAAATTGCACGTTTACTCGCCGGCAACCAAATAACTGATACTAGCTTAGCTAACGCTAAAGAGCTTCTCGCAAGCTAAATTAATAGCTAGATGAGTCATTAAACAATAGGTGAACCGCTAAGAATTTAGCTTAAACAATTTAAAAGTTAGATAAAACCAAAATAGCTTTGTATATAAAGGCTAGCTTCGTTATTATCTGCACTTACTTTATATAGGAAGAATTTAAATACATGTTGTTTCGCGTTTTAACCTTAATTTTATGTTTATCAGTGGGTGCTTGTTCAAGCTGGGTTTATAGATTAGATATGCCTCAAGGTAATTATCTAGTTCAAAAAGATATTGATAAACTTCAACTAAATATGTCGAAAGAACAAGTTAAATTTGTTTTAGGCAGCCCCGTTATTGTTGATCCATTTCAAAACGACACTTGGCATTACGTTTACCGTTTAAAATCAGGTAAAGGTGAAAAACATAATGCAAAAAAACAATTTACGGTTGTATTTGAGAATAATCATTTAGTTTCTGCTGCTGGAGATTTTGAATTACCAGAGTCTTACAATACACCTATAGAAAACTAATAAATTAAATTATAAAAACTATTATAGTTATTATAAAAAAAGGCTGAAAATATCAGCCTTTTTTATGGAATAATTATTATCAAACATTAATAAAAATATAATATTACAAAGGTTTAACCCTACCACCAGTAATTTTATTTGCTCTACCTTCTTCCTTCGCCTTTTCTGCTCTTCGCTTTCTAACTTCTTTAGGATCAGCAAGTAATGGGCGGTAAATTTCAATTCTATCTAAGTCATTAACTTTATCAGTTAATTTAGCTGACCTATTCCATATACCTACATTATTAATAGTTAAATCAATTTCAGGATAAGCCGTCAAAATACCTGAAGCTTTTATTGCCTCTTCAATAGTTGTATCAGTATCGACTATTATTTCAATAATTTGTTGGCTTAAAGGTGTACCGTACACAACTTCAATATTAATTTTATCATCCAAGGTATTTAACTCCACTTACCCATAAACCTCTTTAGCTCGATGAGTAAAAGAAGTAACCATATTATTAGCCAATTGATTGAATATTTTCCCAAATGCTAAATCAAAAATTTTACTTGAGAATTCATATTCAAGCGCTAATTCAATTTTACACGCCTCATCAGACAAAGGAGTTAAAATCCAACCTCCAGTTAATTTTTTAAACGGTCCATCAACTAAATCTATAATAACTTGTGAGTTAGTTAATAGAGTATTTTTAGTAGTAAACCACTTTTTAATTCCGCCTTTAGATACTAATAAAGATGCTGTCATAGAAGTATCGTCTTGTGAGATAATCTTACTATCACTACAGCCCGGTAAAAATTCAGAATACAAATCAACATCATTTATCAGTTTAAACATTTCTTCAGCACTATGCATAACCAAGGCACTACGACTTATAGTTGGCATTTACCCTCCAATTCTCAAGGTCGACATCATATCAAAACTCAACAAAAAACGCATTAATATGAAAAATGATAAATAAGCCATTTAATTAGTATAGATTCCCCGTATAATAACTGCGCTTGCTATCTACTTTAGCAAAAAGAATGGAACCAACATGGCAAAGAAAAAGAAACCAAACAGCAATACCATTGCACAAAATAAAAAAGCTCGTCATAACTATACTTTAAGCGATAAGTTTGAAGGTGGAATGAGTTTGCAGGGTTGGGAAATAAAATCAATCCGCAGTGGTAAAGTTAACATATCAGATTGTTACGTACATATTAAAGATGGTGAAGCCTATTTGCTTGGTGCTGAAATAATGCCCCTCAATGCAGCATCTAGCCACGTAGTATGTGATCCAAATCGCGATCGAAAATTACTATTAAACCGCAGAGAGTTAGACCAAGTTACTGCTTATGTAGAACGTGACGGCTACTCACTCATTGCTACAGCAATGTACTGGAAAGCCTGCTGGGTAAAGTTAGAGTTTTTCTTAGGTAAAGGTAAAAAAGATCACGACAAACGTTCTGACATTAAAGACAGAGAATGGGCTGTTGATAAAGGTCGGTTAATGAAAAACAAAAATTTAGAGCGCTAACTGGTTAAAAAATACCACGTTGTCTATTTAAACTAAGCATTGTACAATGCACTTCATAAGCTACTATAGCTTATAGAAAAAGAGTAAAACTTTGGGGCGGATCTAGGATTCGACAAGATTCACGAAACCCAAGGTGCATGCCGAGGGGCGGTTGGCCTCGTAAAAAGCCGCAAAACTATAATTGCAAACGACGAAACGTTCGCACTAGCCGCTTAGGCTAGCCATCGCCTCAAAAATTGTCCTGTTGTTTAGAGGATCGATGGTCACCCCAAATAGGATAGCGAGGGAAGCACGCTTAAGGCTGAACCGCGAAATAGTATTAAGCTCACCATGACGAAGCCTGTCGATTGGCGTCCAATTGGTTAAATAAATAATCGACTAAGCATGTAGTACCGAGGATGTAGGTTTTTTGGACGGGGGTTCGATTCCCCCCCGCTCCACCACATAATACCCTTTACAATCAACAGGTTGTGAAGGGTTTTTTGTTTAATGTCCATATACTGTCCACCTATAAGTATAAAACCAGTAATTACAGTAAAAGATCTTAAAATATAAAAAAATCATTTTTAAAAAAGGTATGATTTCTAAGCCTTTATATTCGCGGTCTTGAGAGCAACAAGGGAGAACTTTACCCCCGTATTACTAAACGGGGGTAAAAAAAATGCCAACCCTTTTAGATTAGCATTTAACAACTAGCGCACTTCGTTTACTCAACAACGTTCTTTTTTCAAAATTAGGGTCCTTCCCGCTTGCGCGGTGCCCTTCCTAATTTCAAAAAAAGCTGCGTCGTTCGATTAATTAGATGCGATTAATTCTTTTGAACCAGGGACAGACTGGCTCGGTGCATTACACGTTAAAAAATCAACATAATCAAAATATTTAATTTTTACTGAACAATCAGTAAGTATACGTACATCGTACCCAGCTAAAGCCAAATCTCTATTAGTAATAGTAAAAATATGCTGACCATTCTGTCTAGCACTGAAATACATGATTTTAAAACCGTAATCTTGTGCAAAACCGGAGACAGCAAGTTCAACTTTGTAAAAAGGGTGATAACTTTTACTTTTTTCAACCATGTCTTTGTATTCGTTAAATTGCTTAGGCTCTGAAATAGGAGTAGGTAATTTTCTATTTTGAGATAGAGATTGAGAGATTTGTTGTTCTTCAGTAGGAAGTGATAAAGAAGTGTCACCAGCTGAGGGTAACTGTTTATTTTCATCAAGAACCTGAGGTACTGGAGACTCTTTAGTTAATGAAACGTCAGATTGCTCTTCATCTGAAAAAATATGATTTAAAAGAAAAACAAGAACAAGCAAAAAAATAAAAAGCATGAAACCAGCGCCAAACATTAGACTATGTTTCCACCAGGGAACGACATCGACTGTTGTAGCCTCTTCAATTGATTTCTCTGACATAGTGTGACTTTTGTAAAACTTAAAAACGTATGGTTCATAAGCTCTTTCATCTGTATTAACTACAAGAGAAGTACAACCCTCGTGAACTTTAATAATGTATTCATCATCAACACCGAACATTGATTTTTTTATGCAGCGATAAACTAACTGAATCATATCTCTAATATCAGCATGAACTTTTTTAAAATTCTGCGTTATCAACAAAACATCAAAGCCATAGTGTCTGTGCATAGAAAGAAACTCTAAAACTTTAGTTATGTCTTGGCCAGTTCCTCGTTGCATGCGAGATGGTAAGGACAAATGCGCTTCATCAATAGCAAATAAAACGCCCTGTCCTTTTTCGTTTTTCCAATCTTGATGCTCTAACCAATCATCAATTCTACTGAAAGGTTTTAGGTTACCATAGTCGTGAAAATCATATTGAACGATAACGATTAAATCTCTTACATGCTCACCGTAAACACTAGCAAAATGGTCAATATTCAAAGGTAAATTAGTGACAACCCTGCGACCTGATTTAATTGCGGGAATAACATGATTTTTAGTTGCTTCGTAACTTTTTCCGCCCCCGGGCTTACCTGCAATTCCATTAATCATATTAAGAACCCCAACGAACAAACGGTATTAATTGAAGTAAGAAACGTATACCTAAGCACGTTGCAATCATTCCAAGCGCTTGAGAAACGCCCAATATATTTAAGTAATAAGCAGTTTCCGGAGGTATTAAGCTAAAGTATGAAGCAATATCAAGCCCTGACATTAATGAACCCACAGAATTAAGTAATAGTTCACCAACTGATAAAAGTTGTTCTAAAGACCAGATAAAAAAGTCTTCAAGAATTGTAACTAAAGAAAGTAATAATCTATAAAGAAAATCAATAAATTCATTGTATGTATTAGCTAACCAATCAAGCATAACTTAACCTCCAAATAAAATTTTACGACAAGTAAAACCAGCCGTAACAAGTATAAATATTTTTAAAGCTGGAAAAATTCTAGGGTCAAGAACAAAGCTATGACAACCCAGATTCATACCATGGCCAAAGTTAAGACAAAAACTCATGTCAGGTGCTGAACCGGAAAAGTTAGGCTTAAATTGATCAAGAAAAATATAGAATTCTGTTTGTTTGAAATCTTCTATTTTTGTTGTAAACATTCCGTCAACTCCGTCGTCATATTTTGATTTGTAGAAAGATTTTAAATTTTTGGTGGGTTCTTTATTTAAAGTAACTGATGTTTCACTTACAGATTTTTTTAAGTCGTCAATAGATTTAGTTGTCTTATCAACAGCACTCTCAACATCACCCAATTTAGCAATAACACCGGATAAATCTATATCAACGGGAGCACTTGGATTTGATGGAGAATTGTCAATTGGATCATCTTTTCCATCGCCATCGCTATCTAAATCATCATCGTTCTTAATGCCGTCCCCATCTTTATCTGGATCGAGATAATCAGGAACACCGTCAGAATCAATATCAGAGTCAATACAAACAAAAACGCCATTGACTTCACCACAACCTTGCTGGCAATCTTTAATTGATGAGCCGTCTATAGATGAACCTACAGAGCAAACATCTTCTGGATTTTCTGGACAAATCAAAGAGCTAGAACCAAATTGTGAACACAAATCATCTGAGTTTTCAGGTGTGTCGTATTCTTGACCATCTGGAGCTGGAGCTGGGTCAGAGTAACAATTGCCTTCTAAATCAAGAGCATAATAATCTTCACCACTTGATGATGAAACTGCATTATATTTACAAGTACTACCATTAGGTTTTTCATGACAAACCTGTTGACTTGTAACTGTTGTCGATAAAAATTCACTAGTTTTATTTATTTTACAATCGTCGAAGAGAGGAATTTCAGATGGATTAGCGCAAGCACCTACTTTAGTTGAACCAATATCAATAGCACCAAAAGTGTTTTGGGGGGCGGTATCAGGTGGACAACCTTCAGACTCTAAGTATTCGATAAGAGTAGGATAATTATAAACTCCTGAAATTCGACGTATTGTGTCTTCATTGTCACAGTTATTATATGTACTAAAATCATAGTTCATTTTAACAGCGGTTTCCCATGATGCGTTTCCACAGAAATCAGAAGATTTTTTTGCTTCACGTAACCAAACAGTATGACATTTTCTTGCCATATGTTCGGTATCAGTAACACGACCTGTAATTGTTATTGTCCCACCAACTTTGCAATCGACAAGTGTTGTAGTGGTTTTACTAGGCGGAACAACAGGAACAGTACCATCAAAAAAGATACTTGTTACAGCTTGAGAGGAGCAAAAAAAAGGCGTTAACAATAAAGTAAACGCCAAGATTAATTTTTTCAAAATAAGACCCTTTTTATATTCCGTCTGTTGCTGCTTTTGCACACATTGCGCCAAGCATCATAAAGCAAACGTAAAAAAGGGCTGATAAAATACCAGCCACTTTAAACTCCTAAATTTAAACTGATTTAACAGCTCGTTTACCAAGAACACCAGCTTTGAAAGCCATGTTAATTCCAATTGATGCAACCATCAGTAAAGTTACAGAGGCAGCAGCGGTTGTGAAATCTATAGCAGCGAATACGTCAGCCATGTTTTATCTCCAGTTTTTAAATTGTGGCAAAATTGCCTATTCACATATGTGAATTTTTTTAAACTAAACGAATAGCTTGTTTTGCTAAACGCCCTTTATAACCAATGAACCAGAACAACAAGTAAGCAGAAAGACCAAATGTGAAAGCTATTCCTGCATCTGTTGATTTAATAAGTTCAGAAGTTTCGTTTTGTTCTTCTATTTGTTTCAGTAATGCATATTCAGTTGGATTAATTACGACCCAGCCAGATATTTGATTAAAACAATTTTCAGCAGTATAAGGTGTGTCAGTTCTAAAAACTTTTAAGGGTCGTCCACCAGAAGAAGTCTCCCAGCCGAATTCGTAACAGTCAGCTGCTTGTGATGTATATGAATAAAAAGCAATTGTTAATGAAGTTAACAATAAAAAAACTGTTTTTTGTTTGATAAGTTTCATTAAGTATTAGTCTCTATATTTTGAACACGGACATCAAAATTGAAGCAATCAGGACAACAAGAAAAATCATTAAAAAAAGCTAATTCAGAAACAGTACCTGACCAGGAGCAATCACAATAAAAAATGACTGTATTTATATAGCGTAAAGTTACGTTTAGGGTTTGGTGATGTACTGGAACTGAATTAGCCAAGTGTTAAACCTTAATACGCTCAAAACCCGACACTATATTGCGTGCTGGATTTTCAGGGTCTGCATCAAGCATTAAATTAACAGGCTGTAAAAATGGGCAGTTAGATTTAAAATCGTTAAACAAACCAATATCAAAAGCCATATTGACTTCTTGAACATCAAAACCAGCTTGTTGGATGTTATGGTCGTCGTTAATAAAGTCTGTAGCAGGCTTTAAGTAAGTTACGTTTGCGAATTTGTAAGGTTTTGGTCTGCCTGATTTACTACTTGTACCCGAGCCAAATTTAACGGTTAAAATTGTTATGCCTTTTAAAATACTCATTTTTTAATTTCCTTTATTTTCGTTTAGGTTGTTTGAATTTGGTCGAGAAACATTTTTTCGGTTATTGAAATTTTTAACCGTTTAGGAAAAGCCTCTCTTGCAAAGGGATTAGGTAAGTCCTTAAGAAACTTTTCTACAATTTCTGTATCAGTCATAGAACATAAGTTACGCATCATGTTTATCGCTTTACGCGTTGATATAACTTGATTCTCGATAATGCGGTCTATTGTCATAGTTGCTGTTTTAACAATGGTTTTAATGATTTCTTGTTCCGAATTTAAGAATGATAAACAAGGGTATGCACCAGCTAGATATTCAGACGGTTTAATTAAAGTATCTAGGGGAATTTCACGCTGTGAAGAATGTAATTCTAATTCCCAACGTACCCATTTATCTTTTGAATAGCCTAGCTGTTTGCCTTTTTCATAAACTCTTAATAATTTGCCCGACTCGCGAGAACCGATATACAGGGTACGGCCTTTGGTTGGCATAAATCCGTATGTTTTCTTAGCTGTAGATTTTGTTTGTTGACCAGAGAATTCTTTAATTTCTTTGAAGCTTTCTTTTAGCTGTTTATTTGATAATGAGCCAGACTCAACGTACATATATGAAGTAGGACGACCGCCAGTATTAAAGCCACCTTTTTTAGCGAACTTACGAGCAACGGCAACAGAGTGTTTTCCTTCAAAATCATCATGAGCTAAGTCAATACGTGTAATTTTAATTTCAGGTATGTTTTTAATTTCTTGGTATAAACGCGACATATCAATAGCATTACAACCACTACCCATAAATGAGATATAACAACCAAGATTTTTACCACCCCATGCGATTATTCCAGCATGCTCACCATCGGCATAAAGATTGGCTGAGTACTGATAATTGAAACGGCCTGAAGGATTGTTAACAACCGTCCACATGTAAGATTCAGCAGTAAAAACATTATTTAATCGACAGACAAAACGTTCGGCTTCACCACAACAAAGAACATCAAGCATATTAAGTCCAATGTTATCGAGTAGGTTGTCTAATCGGTCGGTATATTTTGATGAGGTATCTACTTCAAGTTCACCAGCTAGCATGTCTCGTAGTTCGAAACGTGCAGCGACTTCACTTTCAGCTAATGTGAGGCTTGATATATCTAAATCTTTGTAGCGTCTATTATCGTATTCACGTGTTATTTCTTTTGATGCATTTTCATAACGAGTAAGAATTTCACCATAAGCGCTGCTATCAAAAACTTGAGTGGTTAATAATGCTTTATTCTTTTTTTGAGTTAATGAAGCTAAATGACGATCTAAAGATGTTTGTTTAGCACTAATAATTTTTCCTGTTTTTACACAAGCACCTATTTTGGCTAAGTTCTTTATACGTAATAGCTCTTGAGGCGACCAAGTAAGAGAAAGTGCATCAACTTTACAAGGGATAGATTGTGTTTTTTTATTGTTCATCAAAGACCCCTTCCTTATACAATTCTTGATAATTTTCGTCTGTTACTTCTACTAAGTTAAATTCCGAACCGTAATGACCTTGAACAAAAGTTATGAGTGATATCAAATTTGAAAAATGATGTACTTGGCCTTTGTGCTGTATAGCTACATCACCCCAATGTTCATTTTGAAAATAGATATCTTTGATTGTCATAATTAAATAGCCAATTGAGCTTCTGCACGAATAGCAGACATGTTGATGAATGTTTTTTCACGAGACTTTAATTTTTTGCGGATAGGTAAACGACCTTGGTGAACTTGTTGGCGAACATTGCCAACGGTATCGTTTGTAATACGGGCATAAGCTTCAACGCTCAAAAAAGGAAGATTTGAGGCTAACATGTCACTTTTAAGTGATTCAAATTGTAGGTCAGTAAGTGTAATATGGCTGGTTAACATTTTTTAAACTCATATCTCATTGCGTTACGCGATGTTAAATCCTGATGTGAATATTAGACTCGCGATTTATAGATTTCAATATAAATTTATCGCGTTTTGAGGTTTATTTTATATGACATTGAATTCTAAAGATATTTTTGATCGATTATTAGAGTTATATAAAACGAAGAAATTGAATGAACTTTCAATAATGCTTGGTTTTAAAAAAAATTGGGGATCATCTGTCAAAAATAGAGGATCAATTCCATTTGAAGCATGTATAAAAGCATGTGAAGAATTTAATGTTTCTATGGATTATCTGATTTTTGGAATAGAAGATGAGTCAAAGAAAATAGATATAAATGAACTAAAAATATCAGTTACTGAAGGTATTTTTGCAGCAATACAAACAGATATGATCAAATTAAATAAAGACGTTAAAATTTCACAAATAACAGAAGTAATAACGTCTGAAATTAAAGAAGTATGTAAAATTAACGACGAGAACCAGACACTAAACAAAGCCCGGTAACTGTATTTTGTTGATGTAATAAACTAATTTCAGCCTCTTTTTCCCATTGCTTTAATGCGAAATAGCGTAAATCAGGTGGTAATTTTTTTAATTCGAAATAACGGATAAGTAAGCTTTTTTTCATTTCATTCCCTAAATTTAAAATTTTACAAAAATAGCAATAAGGAAATATTAAATGCTAAAAATATTATGGATAGTATTATTCCTGATCACTTCAAATCAATCTTATGCAAAATCTAAATGTGAAAAAGAATGGAAAGCACTTAAAGGCGTACAAGCTCACTTAAGGTACAAAACATCTGAATATTTAAGAAAAGAAGAGCATAGAAGACATGAGATTTATCAAAAATGTCGTTCAAAAAGAAATAACGAATCAAGCAGTAGCAAATCTAAAAGTAAAAAATCTAAAATAATTTATTCAAAAAAACCTACTACACAGAAAAAGTACTCACCTAAAAAATACGTAAAAAAATCTTTTGGAAAAAGTACCGTAAAAATAAAAGGTAAGTTTAAAGGAGATAAACAAAACGAATGGATAAAACACTATAAAACACCTAAAGAATGCATAAGGCCTAAAAGCACATCACAGTTTGCAAGTTGTTTAAATAAAAGAAATGTTGAGGCAGAAAAATTTAGTATTAATTGGAACAAAAATAGTAAATGAATAAAACAAAAAAAATACTAGATGGTATTTGGAAAACTGATAATAAAAATAAACCATAGTATGTAGACTTTAGACCAAGCGGAGCTAATGGCTCTCGTAAGCGTGGTGAGTTCGTTACAAGAAATGAGGCTATTAGGTTTAAAGATTACTGGAATGTCGAATTAAAAAATACTAAAGAATGGGAACCTGATCCAGAAGATAACAGGCGACTATTAGATTTAATTGAAATTTGGAACAATCTACATGGCAAAAGCTTAAATGATATAACAAAGCGATTAGCTAAAATGAAAGCCATGTGTGAAAAAATGGGTAACCCTATTGCTAGAAAATTAACAGCAAATAATTGGTCTGAATATAGAGCAAAACGTTTAGAAAAAGTATCGATAAAAACTGTTAATAATGAACAAACTTATTTAAATGCTTTATTTAATGAACTCATTAGATTAAATGAAATAAAAGCTAACCCGATTAGATTAGTAAGATCATTAAAATACAAACAACCTGAAATGGGATTTTTAACACATGATGAAATACCTATTTTACTTGATGAGTTAAAAAACTCTCGAAATGAAAGTGCATATATAGTCACAAAAATTGCTCTATCAACTGGTGGGCGTTGGGGAGAAGTAGAAAGCCTAACGGGTAGGCAAATAAAAAATAATCAAATTACTTTTATAAACACTAAGGGTGGTAAAAATAGAACTATTCCTATAACTGAAGAATTATCAAAAGAGATACCAATTAAAAATGGTAAATTGTTTACTAGCTGTATAGGAGCCTTTAGAAAAGCTTTAATTCGGACGGGGGTTCAACTCCCTAAAGGACAATCAACACACATATTAAGGCATACGTTTGCGAGTCACTTTATGATGAACGGAGGAAACATTCTTGTACTTAAAGAGATACTCGGACATGCAAATATAAACGATACTATGAGATATTCACACTTTAGTAAAACTCATTTAGAAGATGCTATAAAACTTAACCCTATAAGTTGTCATAGTGAATAATGTCCATATTTAGTCCACCATACATTAACAGGCTATAACGAGAAATAACGCACTATAACGACAAGCCATTGATATCATTGTAACTTGTTGTTTTTTAACAGTACTAAAGCGGTTCGATTCCCCCCCGCTCCACCAAATAAAGTCCATTTTGATCAACCTGTTATACCTAGTAACTTTTTGATTGGCGATAGATTAGCAATAGTCTATAGTAAAAAAGCCGCTTAATTGCGGTTTTTTTATATCTCAATTTTGATACTACAAATCAATAGCTAATAAAGTGTCACCAACCTCCTTTGTTTAGTTGTGAAAGATCAATTATCACTTACATAAATGCCCATGAACGAATTTTCTTAAATCCCAAAATCAATCAGCCTTGACGAGACGACCGAGCTATTTATCATAACTGCTGGGTACCATCGTTAAAATTATCAGGTGTTAAGTTTCGCAAGCAGTACAACACTCGTCACACATACGCCTCAACGATGTTTACTAAAAACAAACTTATTACATGGGTAGCTAAACAAATAGGGCATAGTGATATAGCAATGACATTAAGCACTTATGCTCGATGGATACCTGAATAGATATATTGAAAAAAAGATGAAAAAATTGTTATGGTATTCATAGAAAACAACCTTATTTCCGATAATCACACCTTATAACTTGCTTTTTAATAAAATACCCTCAAAATACCTCATAACAAGTCACATAAGGTTAAAAAAATGTTATTAAGATTTGGTTGTGAAAATTTTCGCTCTTTTTCTAATTATCAAGAGATATTGTTTACAGCAACTCCTAGAAAAGATGATTCAGAAGGTTTTATATTTCCTTCAGATGCTATAAGAGAGAATGTTCTTCCTATAATTGCTTTGTATGGTGCAAATGGTTCAGGTAAAACAAACTTTTTAAGAGCAATAGATTTTTTTAAAAAACTCATCTGTAATAGTGCAAAAAAAGACCTTGAAGGAATTAATATTCCTACATTCAAACTCAATAATGAAAATAAGGAAGGCGAACAAACATTCGATATAGACTTTGTTACTGATGGTCTGCATTATCATTATGGTTTCGTATTACTTAATGATGAAGTTGTTGAAGAATGGTTGTTTAGTTATAGCTATGTGAACAGATCTTCTAAGACTACTCTTTTTCATAGAGATGAAAGAGAAGCTGATGTTTATCAATTTGGTAAGAGCCTGAAAGGACAAAACAAAAATATTGCTAAAATGACTAGTAAACATAGTTTATTCCTTTCTGTTGCGGCTAAGCTTGAGCACGAATTATTAAGTAACATACAAAGATATTTTCTAATTGAATATAACTTTAGATTTAATATAGATATTAACGAAGATAAGATTGCTGATAAAATTGTGCGTTTTAAACTTCAAAATGAACTTTCTGAATACCTATCTCAAATAGAGATTGGTTCTCATCACCTTGAAGTAATTGAAGTTGAGCTTGATGACGCTCATATTGAAGTTAGAGATAAATTAAAAGAAGCTTTTAAAGGGATAATCCAGTCAGATGAAATAGAGTTTGAGGGTATGTCCAAAAAAGTAGAAAATAAAATCCATTTGTACAGAAAAAATTCTACAGGGGAGTTAATTCCTTTTAGTTTTTCAGATGAAAGTTTAGGTACAAAAGCATTAATATCTCTATTAGTAGCGATCCTTAGAACCCTTAGAACTGGTGGAATACTTATTGTTGATGAGATCGAATCAAGTTTACATACTTTACTTACCCTGAAATTAGTTGAATTATTTAGTGATCCCATTACAAATCGTAATCAAGCTCAATTAATATTCTCAACTCATGAAACTCATCTTTTAAATTTTCATGGTGTTCGTAGAGATCAAATTTGGTTTACTGAGAGGTGTGTAATTGGAGCGTCACATATAGCACCGTTAACAGATTATAAGGTAGCTAAAGAATCAAATTTAAGAAATGGATACATAAATGGTAAATTTGGTGGTATTCCATATTTAAAGAATTTCAATTTATCTTCTTTGTTTAAGGATAATTCTAATGGCTAGAGCTAGTAGAGGGAATAAACGATTATCGAGAAGAAAATCTAGCTTAGCTCCTAAACTAACCATCTATGCTTTATGCGAAGGGAAAAATTCTGAACCTAATTATTTAATAGATTTTTGTAAATTACATGGTAATGGAATGGTTTCTGTCATACCTTCTAGAGCAATGGGCGTCCCCTCTACAATAGTAGATTTGTCTATAAACGAAATAAATAGATTAAATAGGTACGCAAATAAATCTAAAGATCCTTTAGATTTACAATTTGAAGTATGGGCTGTATTTGATCAAGATGATCACCCTAAAGTAAAAGAATCAATAACAAGAGCTAAGCAACATAATATAAATGTAGCATACTCAAACCCTTGTTTTGAACTTTGGGCTTTACTTCATCTTCTTGATCACCGTAAACATCTTCACAGACATCAATTACAATTAGAAGTAGTTTTACCTGGATACGACTCGAAAACCTCGAAAAATATATGTGCAATAACTATCGACCCACATTATGATACTGCAAGAGCTAGAGCTATGAGTTTAGAAAAAGAGCACAAAAAGGTAGGGAATTCGAAAGCGAATCCTTACACAAATATTTATCTTTTATTAGATAAAATAAAAAACAATGGTAATAGTAACAAATTAAAATGTGACTCTCTTTAACACCTAAGTAAAAAATAAATCATAAGGCATTGAAATAAAAGTGAATTATAAAGGTTCGATTCCCCCCACCACCTATTTTAAAGCTGAGGGATCCCCACTAATTTAGCCTAAATTATCAATTTGTATAGCCAGAAGTGACAACTGGCTGTACACATAAACAATGACCAACTCATCGGGCTCATATCTAGGGTCATCAACCACCTCTCTACCAAGGTAAATATAGGACAGTACTCGCCGTTTTTTCTCAGTATTGGCTTGTAATGCTCTATCAT
>Ga0209185_1000053_pt1 | contig 186318 bp, 159 predicted proteins | sample SidtaG_2_FD_187425 | JGI IMG/M metagenome (GOLD analysis project Ga0209185, IMG submission 187425) | Marine algal microbial communities from Sidmouth, United Kingdom - Sidmouth_Asex2 metaG (SPAdes) (version 2) | ecosystem: Host-associated > Algae > Red algae > Unclassified | place: Sidmouth... | reverse complement strand
ATCGGTTCAACGCTTTTGCGCTCGAGTGAGAGCATCAGCGCAGAACAATAGTTAATCATCGGTTGATGCCGAGTGACATGGCCCAAGCCTTCGCACAAGTAGTCCAGGTAGGTGTTTAACTTTTTCATAGACGTCATGATCGCCGAAATTCATTTTTGACACATGAACTTATATAGTCTATTTTTCATAACACAGTGGGACTAAGGCGCTGCACGGAGTTTTTGCTGGATTGAGTCGGGCCGCGCAGGGCCGAAATTTTATGCAACACTGGGGGATGCGCAGGAGAGGAATGTCGGTGAGTGTGATTGAGCAGGCTGTTGAATCGTTCGACCGCGACGGCTACTACGTTGCCCGGTCGCTGATATCAGTTGCTGAAGTCAGCGCGCTGGTGGAGCTGATTGATGGCTCTTTATCGCCGGCGTTGGCTCCTGTGGAGTTCGAGGCAGATGTCCATTACCCCGGAGCGCCAAGCTCTCGTACGGCCCCTGGCGGTCAGACACCACGTCGGTTATTGCATGCCTATGGACGTGATGCCTGCTTTCGTGAAGTAGGCTGTCACCAGACGGTGGTAGCCACACTGCGTGCACTGATGGGCACTGAGGCAATCAGGTTGTCGCAGAATCATCACAATTGCGTCATGACCAAGCACCCCGGCTTTAGCAGCGTGACCAGTTGGCATCAGGACGTGCGCTACTGGCGTTTTGATCGGCGTGAGCTGGTGAGTACCTGGCTGGCGCTGGGCCCTGAAAACAGGGATAACGGCGGATTACTGGTTATCCCCGGATCGCATACTCTGGACTTTGATCCCGGGCAGTTCGATGCCTCTCTGTTTCTGCGTACCGATCTTGATGAGAACCAGGCGTTACTGGCCAAGGCAATACCGGTTGAGCTGAATGCTGGTGACATGCTGTTTTTCCACTCACGCACCCTGCATGCCGCTGGGCAGAACGAATCCGGCATTGTCAAACGCTCGCTCGTGTATACCTATCGGGCAGAGGACAATCAGCCGATTCCTGAAACGCGTTCAGCTGCGTATGAGGACATACCGGTTTCATGAATCCTGCAGGTCAGATTTGACAGACTCGTTCAATAGCCCGATCAACGGGCTGACCTTCGCTCCTGAGTGGGCTGGCACTAATATATTCATGGCCTGTCAGGTTGTGCGCGATAACACAGCGAGCCTGTTTACCGCTGAAACCGGGTGTATGGGTGGTATGGCGGACAGACGTCGCAACACCTACTCTACGGGGCGACTAACGGCGCGTGCTGCCTTGGCAGAAGCCGGGCTTGGCGCTGAATGTTTGCTGCGCGCCGATGATGGTTCCGTAAACTGGCCTGATGGCATTATCGGCAGTGTTACGCACACGGCTGACTGGGCGGTAGCGGCGGTGGCAGTGCGTGCCATGAGCGAAGCCATGTCCATTGGGGTGGATCTAGAAAAAATACAGCCGCTGGAGGCTGGCGTGCTAAAGCTGGTTGCCAGTACTAGCGAGATTGCCGAGCTAATGGATACGGGCAAAAAGCGCTGGCATGCCACAGCGCTGTTCAGTTTCAAGGAGAGCATCTACAAGTGTCTACGCCCATCTTTCGGCCAGTTCTTCAATTTTCACGATGTTGAGATCAGTGGTCTGGCTAGCGGCCGGCCGCAACTGCGTTTTATCAGTGAGCCATTGCGCAAGCACTGTGATCCCGGTGATCTTGAGCTGCGCATGGCCGTGACATCGGATCACGTTTTTACGCTGGTCTGGCGGCGAGATCGCTGATCCGGCGGGTACCCAGCACACCGGACAGCCCTGTATAGTAGTGGCCTCTGCCAGTGAACGACCCGTTTCATGCTCGGGCTCCCCGGTAATGACCAACCTGTGCTGCCAGCCTTTCTACCTGAATACAACTGAAGACTTCACATGCAGGACCAATACGATTTTCGCCGCACGGAATCCGACGTTCAGAGCGTCTGGGATAACAACGATGCATTCAAGGTTACTGAAGATCCGGACAAGCCCAAGTACTATTGCCTGTGTATGTTCCCGTATCCCAGTGGCAGCCTGCATATGGGCCACGTGCGCAACTACACCATTGGTGATGTTGTCTCCCGCTACAAACGCATGCAGGGCTTTAACGTGCTGCAGCCCATGGGCTGGGATGCGTTCGGGCTGCCCGCCGAAAATGCGGCTATTAAAAACAACACGGCGCCTGCCAAATGGACCTACGCTAACATCGATGAGATGCGTGAGCAGCTGCAGATGCTCGGTATTGCCTACGACTGGTCTCGCGAGTTAGCCACGTGTACGCCTGAATACTACCGCTGGGAGCAGTGGTTTTTCACGCAACTGGTGCAAAAGGGCCTGGCCTATAAAAAGATGGCTGTGGTCAACTGGGATCCAGTAGAAGGCACTGTACTGGCCAATGAGCAGGTCGATGCCAACGGGTGTGGCTGGCGCTCAGGTGCCAAGGTTGAACGTCGTGAAATCCCGCAGTGGTTTTTGAAGATCACGCAGTACGCTGAGGAGTTACTGGAAGAGACCGACAAGCTGGAAGGGTGGCCTGAGGCTGTGCGTACTCAACAGAAGAACTGGATTGGCCGATCTGAAGGCGTCGAGTTTGAATTTGCGCTGGCGGGTCGGGGAGATGCTGGCAAGGATGTCACGGGAGACGGGAATCCGGATTCTCTGCGGGTGTATACCACACGTCCGGATACGGTCGCCGGTGTTACGTACATGGCCGTGGCTGCCGAACATGCCATTGCTCGTGCTGCAGGTATCAACAATTCGGAAGTGGCCGACTTCATTACCGAGTGCACCAGCACAGGAACCTCGGAAGCTGCCATGGAAGCGATGGAAAAGCGTGGAGTGCCGCTGGGTATTGAGGCGATTAATCCGGTATCCGGCGAACGCATACCTGTCTTTGTTGCAAACTTTGTGTTAATTACCTACGGCACAGGCGCCGTCATGGCGGTGCCCGGGCACGATCAGCGCGATTGGGAATTTGCAACGAAATACGGCTTGCCGATAAAGCAGGTCGTGCAATCCACTCAGGATCCGGTGGATGTGAGTAAAGCGCCGTTCACCGCCAAGGAGGACACAGTAACGATTAATTCCGGCGAGTTTGATGGGCTTGACTACACGGCAGCCTTCGACGCTACTGCAGCGCACCTGGTGGCGGTAGCCAAGGGTGAGCGAAAGGTGAACTATCGCCTGCGTGACTGGGGTGTCTCGCGCCAACGCTATTGGGGTTGTCCGATACCTGTTATCTATGATGAAGAAGGCAACGTGCATGTGGTGCCTGAAGAAGACTTACCGGTATTACTACCGGAAGAGGTGGCGTTCTCGGGTGTCAAGTCACCGATCAAGGAAGATTCGAACTTCATCAACACCACGGTGCCGGGCACAGACAAGCCAGGTACTCGAGAGACCGATACATTCGATACGTTCTTTGAATCAAGCTGGTATTACGCGCGCTTCACGTGCCCGGATGCTATGAAAATGCTGGATGAACGCGCGAATTACTGGTTACCCGTGGATCAGTATATCGGTGGTGTTGAACACGCGGTACTGCATCTGCTCTACGCTCGTTTCTTCCATAAGCTGATGCGTGATGTCGGTCTTGTTGTCAGTGATGAGCCGTTTACCCGACTGCTCACGCAAGGCATGGTCGTTGCTGAATCGTTCTTCCGCGAAACCGATGGAGGCAAGCCTGCCTATTTCAATCGCAAGGAACTGGATATCAGTTACGACGACAAGGGTCGTATCGCCAGTGCCGTGCTGAACACCGATGGCCAACCCGTTACCGTGGGTCGAGTCGAGAAGATGTCCAAATCAAAAAGCAACGGTGTCGACCCATTGGAAATGGTGGAGCGCTATGGCGCTGACACCATGAGACTTTTCTCTATGAGCGACACACCACCGCATCAGTCACTGGAGTGGAAAGAGGGTGGTGTGGAAGGCATGCACCGTTTTTTGAAGCGTGTGTGGCGAGCGGTGAGCGCCCTTGATGCATCGTTCATGCAATCCTGTCTGGACGCTGACAAGCTGACCAGCCCGCAGAAGGACTTGCGCCGCAAGACGCACGAAACCATTGCGAAGGTCACTGACGATATCGAGCGCCGCATGACATTCAATACAGCCATTGCGTCCATGATGGAACTATTCAACGACATCACACGGTTTGATGATCGGACCGAAGCCGGCAAAGCGGTGGTGTTTGAAGCTTGTAGTGCACTGGTGCGCTTGTTGAGCCCGTTTGTGCCGCATATTACTCACCAGCTGTGGCAGCACCTTGGTTATTCGACAGCGCTGATCAATGAAGCCTGGCCGGAGACCGACGAAGGTGCACTGGCACGTGACGAACTCGAACTGGTGGTGCAGGTTAATGGCAAGCGACGCGCCTCGATCACCGTGGCCGCCAGTGCCTCTAAAGATGACTGCGAAGCTGCTGCCAGAGCAGACACTGACGTAGTGCGTCATACACAAGGACTTAACGTTGTCAAAGTCATTGTTGTGCCGGGTCGATTGGTAAACATAGTAGCTAAGTAGGTGAGCCTGTATCGGCGACTTTTTGAATACTCCACCAGTACGCCTTACTTGCTGCTGATTATTGCCCCGCTTCTGTGGGGCGGCAACGCGGTGGCTGGCCGTCTGGCGACAGCAGACTGGCAACCGTTTACCGTTACCAGTGTTCGTTGGCTTTGTGCAACTATCTTGCTGTTTCCCTTTGCCATCGGCCCGATTAAACGCGACTGGCCGGTACTAAAGAAAAACTGGCTCGTGTTGTTCTCGCTAGGTGCTTTCGGCATGGCAGCGTTTAATCTGTTGATGTACCTGGCGTTGAACTACACCACGGCAATTAACGTCAGCATCGAGCAGGCGTCCATGCCCGGATTGATCATGTTGGCCAATTTTTTCATATTGTCGCAACGCGTTCGATGGTTGCAGATCGTCGGATTGTTACTAACATTGCTGGGCGTACTGGTCACGGCGACAGCAGGTGAACCCCAACGGTTTTTTTCCGAAGGGTTGAATCGCGGCGATGCCATCATGTTGCTGGCCTGTGTATTTTACGCCGCCTACACCTTCGGATTACGCTGGCGTCCGGACATTCACTGGATGAGCTTCATGTGGACAATCGCCGCCAGTGCGTTTGTCATGACGATACCCTTTGCTTCTTGGGAACTGGCGCAGGGCTCCTTTGTGATCCCCAGCTTTTCAGGCTGGATGGTTCTGTTATATGTCGTCATTTTCCCTACCGTTATCAGCCAGCTAGCCTACGCTCGCGGTGTCGAAATCCTAGGCAGCAACCGAGCGGGTCTCTTCCTGAATCTGGTGCCAATTTTTGGCTCTCTGTTGGCGGTTCTGGTCATCGGAGAAGTATTCCAGTGGTATCACCTGTCAGGATTGGTACTGGTGCTGGCAGGTATTGGGTTGGCTGAGAGGGCGGCAGGCAAACGTTAAGATTCTGCAACCACCAGTGTCACTGGTTTGGCACGAAATTGAAATTGTCAGCCTCCTTGTTCACAACTCTGGTGACAATGAGTACTATCGGGTGCCGGTCTATCGGAACAAAGATCTCATGAAGGCTAAACACTCCCTTATTGCAACGGCTACCACAATTGCGTTTGGACTGTTTGTCGGGCCCGTCGCTGTTGCCCAGAACGCGCTACCGCAAGCTGACAATACCTGGTTTACAGACGCTGGTGCACAACTACAGATGCGTCTTTCAATGCAGCCTAATACGAACCGTGCAAAGAACGTTGTGATAATGATCGCGGATGGTAACGGCGTAGGTACCAATTACGCTACCCGGTTATTCCACGGTCAGACCCTGGGCAATTTTGGTGACGAAAACGTCCTGCCCAAAGAAACGCTGCCACATCTTGCGCTGGTCAAGACCTACAACGTCAATGCGCAGACACCCGATTCCGCTGGTACTGCCACAGCGATGCTGGCGGGCGTGAAAACCAAAGCCGGCATGATAGGTGTTGACGAAACGGTAAGCCGCGGTGATTGTTCTACGGTGGAAGCTGGCAAGGTGACGTCCATCAATCAGTTGATGTCAGAAGCCGGTAAATCTACTGCCATCATCACTACGGCACGCCTGACACATGCCACGCCTGCTGCAGGCTATGCGCACGCAGCCGATCGTAACTTTGAAGATGATTCAGCGTTGCCTGAAGGTTGCCAGGTACCGGATATCGCATCGCAGCTAATCAGTGCAATGGAATCCGGCATGGTTGATCTGGCATTGGGTGGTGGACGCCGGCATTTCATTCCTGTTGATTTTGAAGATGAGGAAGGAAAAGCAGGTAGGCGTACGGATGGCCGTAACCTGATAGACGAGGCGAAAGCGCTAGGTGCTCAGTACGCATTTGATGCCGAGTCGTTTGCAGCGATAGACTTGAACAAAGAGGGGCCAGTACTTGGACTGTTTGAGTCATCGCACATGAAATACGAGAATGATCGCTCAGATGAACCTTCATTGGCCGAGATGGTGGAAGCGTCCATCACTGCCATGCAAGGCAACGAAAACGGTTTTTTTCTTGCAGTGGAAGCAGGGCGCGTAGATCACGCAAACCACGGTAGCAATCTGTATCGCGCGTTGACGGATGGCGTTGCCTTTGCTGAAGCTGTTCAGAAAGTGATAGAAATGACCAGTGACGAAGATACCTTGCTGATCGTCACGGCTGATCACGAGCATGCGATCGCTTTTAACGGTTATTGCGGGCGCGGTACACCGATAACCGGTCTGTGCTACGGCATTGATGGGGACGGTATTGTGCACAACGGTGTAGAGCAGCTGGCAGACGATGGCCAACCCTATACGGTGGTGGGCTATCTCAACGGAGGTGGCAGCATACTCAAGAAAGAGAAGGTTGCTACGGAGATGATGATAGAAGCAGAAATCGTTTCCGAGGCGGTAGACGATGCGACAGGTGAACAAATTGCTGAAGTCGATACAGACACTGCGGTGTCCACCAGCGATGCCATTCAGGCACACGGTGATCGACTTGCTGAAGACCTGCTATCGCAGCTTGATATCACAACGGAAGTTGACGAGGACTCGGGTGAGTCGTCCAGTTATCGCTGGATTGGATCACGTGGCCCGCTGACTCAGGAACAGGCCACCGATCCTGACTACATTCAGCAGGCGATGATTCCACGCGGCTCGGAGACTCATTCAGGTGAAGATGTTGCCGCCTATGCCAGTGGTCCGTTTGCTCACCTGATCAGCGGCACCATAGAGCAGAACTACCTGTTCAACGTAATGCGCTATGCGGCTACCGGTGAGTAAGCAGGCCGCGTGTCACAGCGACTGGTCATGTCACTCGTGATGACCAAGGCTACTCGGCGGCAGTTCCTGATGTGCTCAGGCGCTGCCGCTGCGGGTTTGCTCGCTGGCGGCGTCAAAGCTGGAGGCTCTGCAGACGTCAAGCTACGCGATCTGTATAACAAGGATTTGTCGTTCTCTGATTTTGCCGTGGCAACAGATGGTCAGCGCGTGGCAGTGACAGGATATATGGCTCCGCCGTTAAAGGCCCAGTCGCAGTTCTTTGTACTGACCAAACGTCCTATGGCGACGTGTCCTTTCTGCAATGATGGTGATGAGTGGCCGGATGATCTGCTAGCTGTCTATGCCAGACGCACCGTGGACGTACAACCGTTCAATGTTGGTATCGTGGCCAGTGGAACGCTGCAGCTTGGAGACTACAAGGATCCCGATACAGGTTTTTTCAGTCGAGTTCGCCTAGTGAACGCTACGTTCAAACGTGACTGATACGCAAGCGCCTCAGGCGGCATTCCGACTCCAGCAGCTCTCGCTGCTACGTGATAGCGGATCCGTTTTACTGCATGTTGATGAAGCTGAATTCCCTGCAAATCAGTTTGTCTGTATCACAGGCCCATCCGGTGCAGGTAAATCGAGCCTGCTGTTTGCGCTGGCGGGGTTGAATCAGAAGCTGACGGGTAGCATTCAGTTTCAAGGTCATCACCTTGATGCTTTATCCACGGCTCAGCTAGCTGATCTGAGGCGTTCATCCCTTGGTATCGTGTTACAGCATTTCCAATTGTTCGATGAGCTCAGTGCATTTGACAACGCGGCCATGCAGGCGATGTGGGGGGCACGCATCAGTCGTCATGCTATCCGGCAGCATGTTGACGAATTGTTGTTGCGATTACGCATTGACGATACTCAGAAGCTGTGTGCAAAACTCTCTGGTGGTGAACGCCAGAGAGTGGCTGTTGCAAGAGCATTGGCATCGCGTGCAGACACACTGCTGGCTGATGAGCCCACGGCGAGCCTGGATACACAAACGGCTAAACAGCTCACCGCCTTACTGGTGGACAATACCGTTGGGGTCGGCGGTACTCTCATTGCCTGTACGCACGATCAAGACATGATCGAACAGGCAGATGCTGTCTGGACGTTGTCCGATGGTTCGTTGCACAAGTTGCGCTAGCATGGCTGCTACATGATAGTGCCCGCAGCTTACACCACTGCTAGCGCGCAGGTGCCTGATCGATGATCGTAGACTGGTGGCTTCAGCTATCTGTTCTGGCTCAGGATTCATTGCTGCTTGCGTGCCTGCTCCTGTTGCCAGTTCTGGTTTTGTTATCTATCCAGTGGCGCTATCCACTACACCCAGTAGTGATCGGTTTGCTGCGCCGCCACCAGCAAGCAGTGATTGCCATGCTTGCCTTGATCAGTGTTGCTACCGCCATCACGCTAGTGTTTGCGCTGCAGGAGAGAGCACTGAAAACGGGATCGGCACGTGTATCTGACAAGTTTGACCTGATCATCGCCGCTCCCGGCAGTCAGGTCGATGTGTTGCTGGCTGCGGTTTATCTACAACCAAGTGCCTTACCGATGTTGAAAGCTGACACGCTTTCCCGATTATCGTCGCATCCTGATGTCAGATTTGCCGCGCCCGTGGCATCTGGAGATCAGATTAACGGCACACCTCTGATAGGCACTACCAGCCGGCTCGTTTCGCACCTGCTCAATGTGCCGGAACAACAGTGGTTCGAGTCCATGGATCAGGTGCTTGCCGGGAGCAATACACCATTCGACACCGGTGACACATTCAAGCCTCAACACGGGTTCTCGACGGGAGATTCGGTTGAACATCACAGCAAGCTAGACGTTATCAGGCGATTGCCATCAACCGGTACGCGATGGGATCATGCGTTGATCGTGCCCGTCGAGGCCTTATGGAAGATGCACGGAATCAGCACGCATGATGCCCGCGTGCCAATCGTAGTAGTAGCCGCTAAAACCACGGGTGCCTTGTATGGGTTGCGTCAGGAATTCAATAACAATGACACCATGGCGTTCTTTCCTGCAGAGGTGCTGTCACGCCTCTACAGTGTGTTGGGCTCAATAGCAGATGTTGTCACGGCTTTAACACTCGCTACACAGCTACTGGTTGTTCTTTCGGTGTTACTCAGTGTGTTTATCCTGATGCGATCCATGGCAACTCGGTTCGCCACACTTCATGCGTTGGGGGCACCGCCGCTGTTTCGTTTTTGCCTGATCTGGGCATTCACTGCCGTGCTGATTGTTACCGGTATTGTACTGGGCGTATTGCTCGGAGGGGCTGGTGCCGTAGCGCTTGCACAGTGGTTTAGCACACAAACACCTATACCCGTAAAGTTACAGGTTGGCCTGTCAGATTTTGTCGCTATTGTCCTGTTTCTCGATATCACGCTGATAATGGCTTGTCTACCAGCGTGGTCTGTATCAAGGCAACGTCATGATCATGGCCTGCACAGCTAACAGCGTGGATCAGCACACCCTGGGAAAAAGCGGGTGCGATGCCATCCTCGACTCTTCCTGGCGTACAGGCTAAAGCGCACCCGATGGTCTTTCATTCGGCTAGCTGCGCCAGCTGCGCTCAAACGGCAGGCGCCAGGCGCGGGGCGCAATCAGCTGATGAATTGCGTTGGGTCCCCAGGAGCCTTTTGAATATCGAGACACAGGGGGTGGGGTTTCAAGTAGTGGCGTTGATACCTCCCATAGCCGTTCGATACCGATGGACGTCGTGAACAAGGTATGGTCACCACGCATGGCATCGAGTATCAGACGCTCATAGGCTTCCAGCACTTCGCCGATGTGCTTGTTTTCATCCATCGCAAATTGCAGGCTGTGTTTGTCCAGCTTCATGCCAGGTCCAGGCCGCTTGCCATAAAACGACAGTGAGGTCCGCGATGAGTCGGACAGATCAAAGGTTAGATGGTCGGGGCCGTGCAAGCCTACGCCTGAGTCTTTGGGGAACATGCTCTTGGGTGGTTCGTGAAAGGCAATTGAAATGATACGCTGGCCTTCCGCCAGATTCTTACCGGTTCGCAGGTAGAACGGTACACCTGCCCAGCGCCAGTTATCGATAGAACACTTCAGCGCTATGAACGTCTCGGTTTCAGAATCTGGATCCACGCCTTCCTGCTCACGATAGCCGTTATATTGCCCACGCACCGCATGGTGAGGTTCGATGGGCATCATGCTACGAAACACCTTGTTCTTTTCCTCACTGATAGACGCAGGCTCGAGTGCCACTGGTGGTTCCATCGCTACGAAGGCCAGAATCTGAAACAAGTGAGTAACCACCATGTCGCGGAAGGCACCGGTGGTTTCATAGAATGCTGCGCGGTTATCCAGGCCCAACGTTTCGGGAACATCAATTTGCACGTGTTCGATAAAGTTGCGGTTCCAGATGGGTTCGAACAAGCCATTGGCGAAACGGAATGCCAGAATGTTCTGGGCTGGTTCCTTTCCCAGAAAATGATCAATACGAAATACCTGCTCCTCCTTGAACACTTTATGTACCTCACTGTTCAGTTTTACAGCCGATTCCAGATCCACCCCGAAAGGTTTTTCCATGATCACGCGTGCGTTCTCAATCAAGTTGGCTTCGCCCAGTAGCTGTATGACAGACATGGCGGCATTGGGAGGCACGCTTAAATAATGTAGCCTGCGACTTCCGCTCTCAAAGGTTTTTTCCGCACTCTTGACAGCGTTCTCCAGCGCTTTGGCACCTTCAGACAACGGCACGTAGTCAAGACGATCTTTGAAAGCTCTCCATGATTCATCATCAACTTCTCGGGAGGAGAACTCATCAAGAGACTCTTTGCACAAAGTATGAAATTGCGCTATCGGCATGGCATCAAGCGAGACACCAATTATTGTGCAATCGGGGATAAATCCTGAGGCAGACAGGTGAAACAGACCGGGAATCAGTTTGCGCTTTGCCAGATCTCCGGTGGCTCCAAACAGAACAACCACTTGCGGAAACTCTGGTCCTACGCCGGATGCTACTGTTGCCATCGTATTGCCGTCTCAGTGAGCGTGCTTGGATAGAAGACTATCGTGGACTGGTAGATACGGGAACATCGACTTTCGGAGGCCCGCTGTATTCACTGTCCGGATTATTGCCTGATGTCGAGATTGATACGGGGTATCAGGTATTTCAAGGAGATCAGTGTCCTTCGACAATACACTGCAATGGGACTGTTGTGTCTCATGCAGTTCTACCCGTTCTACGTACTGATGACAGGGATAATAACGGATGTCTGCTGGGGGAGAATAATGGCTGGCGTCGGAAATATGGCAAGCGACGCTGTATTATATGCCTGACAATACGCTGAAGTAGCTAAACACAGAATACGGAATGCGCTCATGATTGATTTGACAGGCAAGACGGCGATTATCACGGGCGCCGGACGAGGCATTGGCAAGGCGGTGTCGATCAGGCTAGCGCAGTGTGGAGCCAATGTGGTTCTGCTGGCCAGATCGGTCGATGAAATCAATCAGCTTGCGGAAAAGATAGGCAGTCAGGCACTCGCAGTGGCTTGTGATGTATCCATCTACACCGATGTGGAACGTGCGGTTGCAACCTGTGCTGAGAAGTTTGGCCGGTTAGATATCTGTGTCAACAATGCCGGCATCATTGATCCCATTGCGCGCCTGGAGAACTCAGATCCGGCGCAGTGGGACACCGTGGTCGATATCAATGTCAAAGGGGTGTATCACTGCATGCGTGCTGCCCACACTCTAATCAAGGCAGATGGCGGAGGTGTCATTGTTAACCTTTCATCCGGTGCCGCATCCCATGCGATTGAAGGCTGGAGCCATTACTGCGCAACTAAGGCTGCAGTTCTGTCACTAACACGTTGCGGGCACAAGGAGTGGGCAGAACATGGCATTCGCGTAGTGGGCTTGTCTCCCGGCACAGTTGCAACAGGCATGCAGGAACAGATTAGAGATTCGCAGATCAATCCCGTCAGCCAGCTAGACTGGTCAGCTCATATTGCATCAGAGGATGTCGCTCAGGCGGTGGCCTGGCTGACACAAGATGAATCCAGTCAGTTTGATGGGCAAGACTTTTCACTGAAAACACCGGAAGGCCGCGAAGCTGCAGGGCTCGCACCTCGCGCTTGACATAGCCGCCAATCAGGATGAGAGCTAGGGTCAACCTCTCCATGTAGTCCAGCTATTTCAGTAGTCAGCCATTCCCGCGTTGAAAATCTACAGGCCACGCTCGGCAATGAGGCGTCCGCAGAGGTCACGAAGTACCGCTAGCTGCCTGTGATTCGGAACAAAAATCGTTTTCGTTCCGGGTCGTACTCACGTAGCTTGACCATGACTTCCTGTCCTAGTCGCCAGACCGGTAGGGTAGAGTCTGCCGGGTGGGCCGCTACAGTGCTCATGGTGTAAGTGGTAGAAAACTGTTCATCCAGATTATGGCTATAGACCTTGATGTCCGTGGCCGTATCATCGAGACTGATATAAAGCCGGTCACGACGCATGCCCATGATTATGCCGGTGTAAGCGTTGCTATCGCCACTGTCCAGTTCACGAGCAAACAGGCTGGACAATGCTGCAAATTCAATACGCTTGGTTAGCTTGCGCTGTTTTTTTCGAGCCTCGTTGGCCGCTGTTATGACAGCCTCCCTGAGCACCTCATCAGCGAGCCTGTCGTGACCGTCTCCACCCAGTGCTTCAAGCAGTTCCTTGTGGGTGAAGATACCCACAACTTCTCGCATGGGTGATGAAAAGCGCGCATAACTATCGGCCTTTAGCGCATGGTGTTCACTGGCGTCTGGTCGAAATGTGGATGCTCGCTGAGCCTGCATGACTTGACGCTGCACCGCTCGCACTCGACTTGAAGAGGCAACATCATCGGGCAGTGTGGCGAGATAATTCGCCAGAGTATCACCGGCATTCCAACGCCAGCTATCGGGATGATCTTGCTGCTCGGCAAATTGGGTCAGTGTTTCGCGAAGAGCATTCATGCTTTTTGTCAGGGGGGCGTCATGTACCCTGAACACGGTTTGAAGCTCTTCTGTGACACCTCCAAGGTGCATCAGCAGTTCGGCCCCCTGCATGTTACACAGCAGGCTTATCTGTTCGTTGTACCGCTCCGTGTCGTAGCGTTCCCGGACTGCAGCTTCGAAATGTGGTGGTTCCCCGGTTATCTGTATACGGGTCTCTGTGCGATCGAATCGGATGACACCACGACGGGTAGAGGCATCGATCAACAGCTCGCCCAGTTCGCGCAATAATGTAAGCGATTCATCGTAGGCATGTTGTGGGTTTGTCGATGAGTCCAGCCAGCGCTGAACACCCGCGTAGTTGAGTTTGGCCTGACTGCGTATGCGTGCACGTCTGACGGTTGTTGTACCGACGATGCCGGCAAGATTTACCCGCATGTCAAATACCAGTGCACGACGGTCCACGTCAGGATTCAATGAGATGAGTCCTTCGGACAGTTCGACCGGCAGCATGGCAGCTGCCATGGTGGGGGTATAGAACGTGGTACCTCTGACGAGCGCCTCTGCGAACAACGCGCTTCCCGGCCGAATGTAATAGGCGGCATCAGCCAGTGCGTACTGCACGCGGTAGCCGTCACTCTCACGCTCGATTAACAGAGCTTGATCCAGATCTCTGGAATCCGGATTGTCAATGGTTACGAACGGCAACTTGGTGAGATCCTCTAGGCTGGGATCATCAAGGCCGGTATTGGCTAACCAGTGCTGCGTCTCCTCCAAACAGGCCACGTTGTGATCGATACGGATATCAAGTTCGGCCAGAGCGCGGGCAACAATACGTTCTGGTGACATTGAGGAGAGTTCATTCATGGGTTTGTCCGGCTTTTAAACTAGCGATCCAGTTCGATGATAGGGTCTGGGCAATACTGGCGGCGCTGACAGGTACGGCAGTGTTCGCCCAGATAGAGTTCGTCAATCCATTGCATCAACTCATTGATGTCAGCTTGTTCATCAAACATGAATCCTGCTTCAAAGTTACGACGATCTGGATGTTTGGCACCCATTCCAGCGCCGGTCAGGTTTGCTGAGCCCACAAATGCGAGGCGCCCGTCAATAACCACCGCTTTGGTGTGTACTCGCGGGCACAGGATGCGTTCGAACAGATCGCTGTTGATCAATGCGTCAAAACGATCAAAATCCTCCCGAAAACGTGGACCAGGCTCTTTGGCGTGTATCAGCCTGACGGCGACGCCATTTTCCACCAGATCGCTTAATACCTCCAGCAGCGGCTGAAAGCGGTTATTAACATCGACATGCAGATCCTTGATATCGGCGGTAACAATCCACAAAAACCGCCGTGCTGTGGGCAAGTGTTCCTGGACGAATCCCGAGTAGATCTGCCTGTTGAGCAAGAGCTTGTGCATACGGCAGTGTAACGCCTGAAATTCACAGTGGGTGAGTACGGCAGATGAACCGTACACAAGTGTCTGTCAGAGGATGGACTGACGCGGTATAATGAGGCTGCGACCCTTTATTATTCAAAAAGAATCAGGCTTATGAGAAAGATCATTGTTCAATTTATGGTGGTATTGACTGTCTCACTGGGAGCGTCATCGGTTGCAGCTCAGGACGGTATGATCAAGCTGCAGAGTCCGCATGATGTAACGACCACACTGGATAAGCTCACCAGCGTGCTGGAAAGCAAGGGTATGAGCGTATTTGGTCGAGTCAATCACGCCTCCAACGCAGAGAGCGCCGGTATGAGCCTGCGCCCTACAGAGGTGCTTATTTTTGGTAATCCTAAAATAGGGACACCTTTGATGTTGTGTTCGCAAAGCGTAGCCATCGATCTGCCACAGAAAATGCTGGCGTGGGAAGATGAGGCAGGTGAAATCTGGTTGGGCTGGAATGACCCCACGCACTTGAAAACACGTCATGCTATTGAAGGTTGTGATGAGGTGCTGGAGAAGGTTACCGCTGCGTTGAGCAACTTTGCCAAGGCTGCTGTTAGCGAGTGAGTCCGATCCCGAGGCTGTTCAGAGTGGTTGTGGTCGCCAGCGTGGTGACGCAACTCGGTGGCTGTGGTTTTCACCCTCGCGGGAGTGTCACACAACTTACCGATCTGGGCAGCATCTTCATAGATGCATCGCGAACCTTGAGCATTACGGATGATGTCAGGGCCGCTTTGCTGGATGCTGCGTTTTCGCTGGCACCCAATCGGGATGAGGCAGACATCATCCTGCGACTAACTGATGAAGAGCAGCGTGAGCGCGTTGTCTCGCTCCGAAGTACGGGGCGAGTCAGTGAGCTGGAGCTGAGTCATGCCGTTAGCATGTTGATCGCTCAGCGCTCAGACGACGCTATCGATAAATCGTTGTCGATGCAGGCTTTAGACCGTGTGGAGGTTACTCGTGAGTACACCTATGATGAGACTGGTGTACTGGGCAAGGACAACGAGGCGCGTATTCTTCGTTCCGAAATGGAAGATGAGCTGGTCAGGCAGATTGTGCTGCGTATCAATGCTAGCCTGGCGCCTTCAATATCCCCGGTGTCTCTCAACTAGTCCAGCAGGCGTACCCCCTTGTTCGACACAGGCGATACTCTCAGCGATTTGTGTCGCTGACTCATCAATCAGGCTCTTGGCTGCCACGTGTGGCGTTACCACTACGCGCGGATGTAGCCAGAAGGGGTGGGTGCTCGGCAGTGGTTCTTCGCTGAAAACATCAAGCATGGCCCCGGATAGCTGTCCACTTTGCAGTGCATCAAGCAAGTCTGGTTCTACCAGATGGGCGCCACGGCCTGGATTGATTAAAAACGACCCCGTGGGTAGATAGCTAAACAAATCAGCGTTAAGAATCCCTGTGGTGGCTTCTGTCAGCGGTAGCAGGCAAACGAGTACATCGCTTGCCGATACGAATCGTTGCAATTCTGCCGAACCACTTATCGATGTGATGCCTTCCGGAAGTGTTTTAGGGCTTCTACTCCAGCAGCTGACTGTGAAATGATTGTCAGCCAGTCTCTTGGCCACCGAACTACCCAGTTGTCCCGCGCCTAGAATACCCACTCTTGTATCTTGCGCTGATTTGACCTTCATAGGATGATCCCATCGTGCAACAAGCTGTGCAAGCCGTAATTCATGCATCCGGCGCTGCGCATGCAGCGCGCCATAGAGCACATACTCACCCATTTGCCGCCCCATGCCAGCATCAGTCAGCCTGATTACGTCAACGTTGTCTGGCAGGCCGGGTGTTTTCAGGAAATGATCAACCCCTGCAGCAACGGCGTAGATGTGCGTCAGATTGGCGAGGTGATCGAAAAAGCCAACCGGCGGCATCCACGCAATCGCAGCCGTTATCCTGTCAAAAGGAATGGGTTTGTCGTCTGACCAGTCGTGGATGACGTGAGCGTCCAGACGCTGGCGTAACGCACTCAGTAGGCTGCCATCGTCTCCCTGGCAGTAGAACACTATATTCACAGGGCTACGGGTTGAACCGTGGCGAAGCGCCTGTCGGTATAGAGCAGAGGTTCGCCACTGGTTGTACGGATGTCCACCACATCACCGAAGAATACCCGATGTGTACCCTTTACCAGGCTGGAATCAAGCCGGCAGTCGAGCGCGACCAATGCGTTGGTAAGAATGGGCGCACCGGTAGTGAGACGCGTCCACTCACCGCTGTGGAATCTTGAAGCTTCAGGGTTTTCCGCAAGGCCTGCAAATACGGTTGCCAGCTCCACGCAGGAGCCAGGCAATATATTTACGGCAAAACTGCCGCATTTATCCACCATCTGGCAAAACTCGTTGTCAAGATTCACGCAGATCAGCAACAGGGCAGGGTCTGCACAAACCGAGCACATGGAGCTGACAGTCAGACCTGCATCAAGCCCCTGATGAGAGGTGGTAACCACACATACACCGTTGGCCGCCTGTGACAACGCAGAGGTAAATGCAGAAGCTGTAATGCCATAAGTGTCAGGCATGGTAATTTGTCATTAAACCCTTGTGATGCATGAAATTTCGAGTCCAGAAGCTTATAGAGCAGTATACAAGTACCGGAGGCGGCCCCCGCTGCACGGAGTTTTTACTGGATTGAGTCGGGCCGCGCGGGCTTAGTCACTCTAAGCCTGGGCGGCCCCGAGAGATCCAGGGAAAATAAGTACAGCGGGGGCCGCCTAGGCTGAAATTTTATGCATCACTAGGGTAAAGAAACGTCAGGCCGCCAAATCAGGCGCCCGGGTAATCTCTAGTGGCGGCACCTGTATAGATCTGACGTGGGCGACCGATACGAAACTCGGGATCTTCGTTCATCTCCATCCAGTGTGATATCCAGCCCACCGTTCTTGACATGGCGAACATGACGGTAAACATGTTCATGGGAATACCCAATGCGCGCAGGATGATGCCGGAGTAGAAATCCACATTAGGATAGAGTTTGCGCTCGATAAAGTATTGATCGGCCAGTGTGGCTTTTTCAAGCTCCATGGCAAGTTCGAACAGCGGCTGATCGCCACCTAGCTCGTTCAACAGGTCGTGACACATTTTCTGGATGAGCTTCGCACGCGGATCGAAGTTCTTGTAAACGCGATGACCAAAGCCCATCAAGCGAAAGGGGTCGTTCTTGTCTTTCGCGCGCGCGATGGTCTGTTCGATAGTCTCACCGGAGTACAGAATCTTGTCCAGCATGTTGATAACTGCCTCGTTGGCGCCACCGTGGGCAGGGCCCCAGAGGCACGCTACACCGGCTGCTATGGAAGCAAACGGATTGGCTCCAGAACTGCCCGCAAGCCTGACCGTGGAAGTGCTGGCGTTCTGTTCGTGATCAGCATGCAGAATCATGATGAGCTCTAGCGCTTTGACCGCAACGGGATTCGGTGTGAAGTCTTCTGCGGGTACAGCGAACATCAGCCGGGTAAAGTTCTCGACATAACCCAGGTTGTTATCCGGGTACATAAACGGCATGCCACGATAGTGGTTGTAACAATACGAGGCGATCGTGGGCATCTTGGCAATCAGGCGCTGCGCGGAAATCTCTCGGTGCTGCGGGTTATTGATATCCAGCGAATCGTGGTAGAACGATGACATAGCGCCCACGGTGCCAACCAGCATGGCCATGGGGTGGGCGTCGTAGCGAAATCCATCAATAAAATCGCGAATATTTTCGTGCACCATTGTGTGCTGAGAGATGATGTGGTTAAACGACAGACCCTGTTCCTTGGTGGGTAGTTCGCCGTACATGAGCAGGTAACAGACTTCCAGATAATTACTGTGTTCGGCGAGTTGCTCGATGGGGTAACCCCGATACAGCAGGATTCCCTCATCGCCGTCAATAAAAGTGATCGCGCTCTTGCAGCTGGCAGTTGAGGCGAAACCAGGGTCAAAAGTGAAAATTCCTGTGTCTTTGTAAAGACCACGCACGTCGGCGACATCGGGCCCATGCGTTGGGCTGAGACGTGGCAGAACCGACTCTCGGCCATCGTCCGTCTTAATGGTTACTGTGCGTTCGGTCATTACAACTCTCCTTCTAGATTGAGATCATTATAGTGCTAAAGCCACTGACACTCGATAATAGAAACTATTGTTGGCTAACCCTTGCGTACTGGGCCGAGCCTCAGAACTGTGTCTATACTCGCCCGCTAGGTCCCGGCCAACCCTCTGAGCGAGGCCAGACGCTGCCAGACGATTTCAGCATGCGAACCCAGACTATGAGTATTCCTGACATCCACCAAGTAGGCGTGTCTAACCGGTTCCCGACACTCCGTCGGCGTTTGAATCATGCAGCGTTACTTAAGACAGTTCGTATATTCGTGCTGGCGGTGACCGCCATTGTTATCGTTTCCTGTGGCACGTCGTCGCGCAGCATAGGTAGCAATACAGGTATTGCAGTAATCGGTGTCGTAGCAAAAACCGGGCTAGCAGGTACATTTGACCAGAATAAGTTCGCTGATGACTTTGCCGTAACGTTATCCGAGCAGGGGGCTATACCCGTGCTCAAATCCACCAGCTTACGGCAGATCATCGGCGATCAACGGCACGATGACATTCTACAACGGTACGCTGATCGGGGACGTTTGGCTCAGCAGGACATTCAGTTGCTGATGGCCGCTGGCCTGCCAACTCGTCACGCCATGATAGTCCGCGTGGTGGAGGACTACCAGACCAGGCTCCCCGCCCATCGCGAGCCTGTGCTGAGTAGTTCAGGTGCAGTACTCGTGGACAGGGAGAGGCGTGTGCTGGCAACTCAGCGTATTACCCGTGTGTCTGCCTTACTGATCAATCTTCAAAACGGAGACATACGCTGGGACAAGAGTTTCAGTGTCGATCCTGTTAAAACAGCCTACTCAACCCGATATCTGGGAAGCAGTTTTACCGGCAGTCTGGTCGCCGCATTTGCTAACGTCATGGTGAATGGTGTTCGCAGGGAGGGTTATCCTGCTGCACCGGCCATGGGTCCCAGCCTCGAGTCTCTGCTTGATGAAGTCGCCAAGTCTCAGCCCGTGCGTTGAGTGTCCGGGCTACTCTGTGCGGGCTGCTCAGTTGGTAGCTGTCTTTCTCTTGTGACAATTGGTTACGTTCTGTGTAATCGTTGCTGTTAGCAGGATTTACTGACTTTATGGGTTGTGACAGCTATCATTTTTGATGATTTGTGCTCTCTGCTATCAGATGTATGTGACGCAGGCGGGGTAATGAGGCTGTTAGTCTCCATTCATCGCTACCATAGTGATACGTATTCATAAGGCTAGGGTAATATAGGGAAGTTCGGTCGAGGGCGAGGAGCATAACTATCCGTATCAATGCTCCTTGACGTTGTTCAAACCTTTAAATAAAACTCTTGGAGTAGTAAATGCATTTAATAAAGACGCTTGCAGTATCTGCGGCTCTGGCAACTTCTGCCGGGCTGGTTCACGCAGACGAGACGCTCGATGCCGTCAAAGGCAAAGGCTTCGTTCAGTGCGGTGTATCTCAAGGTCTGCCAGGTTTTTCTAATCCTGACGACCAAGGTAACTGGACTGGACTCGACGTTGATTACTGCCGCGCCATGGCAGCAGCAATTTTCAACGACGCAGAGGCTGTTAAATTCACACCACTGTCAGCCAAGGTTCGCTTCACCGCACTCACGTCAGGCGAAATAGACGTACTGGCACGTAATACCACGTGGACAATGAGCCGTGACTCCGATTTCGGTGAGTTCATCGGTGTCAACTACTATGATGGTCAGGGTTTCATGGTGCCTAAAGCTCTTGAAGTATCGAGCGCTACAGAACTGGACGGCGCAGCGGTATGCACCAACACGGGTACAACGACTGAGCTGAATGTCGCTGATTACTTTCGCGCAAACAATCTGAACTACACGGTTGTTGCTTTCGAAAAAGCTGACGAGGTAGTGGCAGCATACGACGCCGGTCGCTGCGACGTTTACACCACTGACCGTTCTGGACTTGCAGCACAGCGCACTAAGCTGTCTGAGCCTGACGACCATATTGTTTTGCCTGAAATCATCTCCAAGGAGCCTCTGGGTCCTTTGGTTCGTCACGGTGACAGCCAGTGGGGCGACGTAGCTCGCTGGACTCTCAACTGTATGATTAACGCTGAAGAAGCCGGTATTTCGCAGGAAAACATCGGTGATATGGCGACATCCGACGATCCAAACATCAGGCGTATTCTGGGAGCAGAAGGCGATTTGGGTGGCAAGATCGGACTGGCTAACGAGTTCTGTGCGAACATCATCACAGCGGTAGGCAACTACGGCGAAAGCTATAACCGTAATGTTGGTCCTGATACTCCACTCAAGCTTGAGCGAGGTGTGAACGCGCTTTGGTCACAAGGTGGATTGCTGTACGCAGCTCCTCAGCGCTAGGCGACTTGTGTTGTTGATGTAAATTTAAGGGCCGCGCTTGCGGCCCTTTTTGCCTCCACTGGAAAACCACGTATGGCCGACAATATTCCCCCAGCGGCAGGCGGTGCGCCAACCGCCTCTTTCTGGCGTGACCCCGACAAGCGCGCAATTATCTATCAGGTGCTGGTCGTGGCAGTCATCGCTTGGTTCCTGTACGCGATAATCAACAACACTGCCACGAACATGGAGCAACGAGGGTTGGCTTCGGGTTTTGGCTTCCTGGGCACATCAGCCGGCTTTGGTATTATTTCCACACCATTCGTGTCGTATTCAGAAGAATCCAATTACCTTGCCGTGTTTATGGTTGGCCTCGTCAACACCATCATCATTGCGGCTGTCGGCTGTTTCTTTGCGTTGATTCTGGGGTTTATCGTTGGTATCGCGCGATTGTCAAGCAATTGGTTGGTGCAGAAAGTCGCCACATTCTACATTGAGTTGTTTCGTAATATCCCTCTCCTGCTGCAGATTCTGTTCTGGTACAGCGCTGTACTGAAACCCTTGCCCGGGCCCCGTGAGCTGCACGAAGCCGGTGATTCGGTTTTCTTCTCCATCAACAATCGTGGCTTGATCTTTGCCGAGCCTGTTGGGCAGCCCGGATTCGAGTTTGTCTGGTATGCATTATTCGCTAGCATTGTGCTCGCGTGGATTGTCAAGAAGTGGGCCGCTGCAAGACAAATGCAGACCGGTGAACAATTTCCTACTTTTACTACAGGCCTTGCACTGATTGTTGGTTTGCCGCTCATAACGTATCTGGTTATGGGTAGGCCGCTGGACTTCCAGCCAGCCGAGATGTCGCGATTTGCGTTGCGCGGTGGAGTCACTATCATCCCGGAATTCGTGGCGCTATTACTGGCGCTGGTTATCTACACAGCCGCCTTCATTGCAGAGATAGTCAGGGCGGGTATCCAGGCTGTCAGTCACGGCCAGACTGAAGCCGCCTCGGCTCTAGGCGTGAAGCCGAACCATCGCATGCGACTGGTTGTCGTGCCTCAGGCCATGCGGGTTATTGTTCCCCCGCTGACGAGTCAGTTTCTCAATCTGACCAAGAACTCCAGTCTGGCGACCGCTATTGCCTACCCAGACCTATTCTCGGTCTTTGCCGGAACCACTCTTAATCAAACGGGCCAGGCCGTTGAAATCATGGCGATGACGCTCGCGGTTTACCTGACCTTGAGTCTGCTGACCTCAGGTTTCATGAACTGGTATAACTCACGCATAAAGCTGGTGGAGCGATAATAATGGCTATCGATAATCAGTCAGCATCGCAGGGTATCGTGCACGCAGGTGATCTGCCCGACAAGCCTGCGCCCATCAGAACAGACGGAATTGGGCCATGGATCCGGGACAACCTTCTCAACGGTACCTCCAACACCATACTGACTCTGTTCGCCATCGGACTCGTTCTCTACATGGTGCCCCCCGCATTGAACTGGCTGATATTCAATGCCAACTTCGTGGGTGGAGCTGATGCCTGCCGAGCGAACCCTGACGGGGCTTGCTGGACATTTGTAACGGCGCGCTGGGAGCAATTCCTGTACGGGTTTTACGAAAAATCCGAACGCTGGCGAATCGATATCCTGCTCGCAGTGTTGGCTGTAGGAATAGCCTGGATGGTCTGGGAAAAATCGCCAGGGCGGAAGTACATGGCGATATTCATGCTGTTCGTATTCCCGGTTATTGCGTTCTTCATGATGTATGGCAATGAAGCTCTGGGCCTGCCTATTGTAGAAACACCACAGTGGGGTGGATTTACGTTAACGCTGGTTATAGCGCTCAGTGGCATCGTGGCCTCGTTGCCGCTCGGGATCGTGTTAGCGCTGGGCCGACGCTCTGAAATGCGCATCATCAGTCTGCTTTCAACTATTTTTATCGAATTCTGGCGTGGTATTCCTTTGGTTGCTGTGTTGTTCATGGCGAGCATCATGTTCCCGCTGTTTCTACCTCCGGGTGCACAATTCGATCAACTGCTTCGCGCAGTAATTGGTGTGGCACTGTTTGCTTCTGCCTACATGGCGGAGGTAGTCCGCGGAGGATTGCAGGCCATTCCAAAAGGACAGTACGAAGGGGCGATGGCGCTCGGGTTGCCATTTTGGAAAATGATGCGACTCATTATCTTGCCGCAGGCGCTCAAGATAGTCATCCCGGGCATCGTCAATACTTTCATCGGGCTGTTCAAGGACACGACACTGGTCTTGATCATCGGCTTGTTTGACCTGCTCGGAATTGTGCAAGCATCCATTGCGGACCCCAACTGGTCTATTAAATCTGTGCCGTATACAGGCTACGCTTTCGTGGCGATCGCGTTCTGGGTCTGCTGTTACAGCATGGCTCGTTATAGCCGGTATATTGAAAACAAACTGCATACAGGACACAAGCGATAATGCAAAGCGATACATCCAACGAGCCTACAGCTATGCAGGTCAGTGACGAGGCGGTGATCAGTATCACCGACATGAACAAGTGGTACGGGCAGTTTCACGTGCTCAAAGAGATCAACCTGACCGTCCATCGTGGAGAGCGAATAGTGATTTGTGGACCTTCGGGATCTGGTAAATCGACGCTTATCCGGTGTATCAACAGGCTGGAAGAGCATCAGCAGGGTTCCATTAACGTTGATGGCATAGAGCTGACAAATGACCTTAAAAATATAGACGCCATACGCCGTGAGGTTGGCATGGTGTTCCAGCATTTCAATTTGTTTCCGCATCTGACAGTGCTCGAAAACTGCACACTGGCGCCGATCTGGGTCAAGAAAATGCCTAAAAAGGAGGCTGAGGAAGTGGCCATGAAGTACCTGGAGCGCGTAAGAATTCCGGAGCAGGCCAACAAGTATCCCGGGCAGCTATCGGGTGGTCAGCAGCAACGTGTGGCTATTGCCCGATCGTTGTGCATGAACCCTAAAATAATGCTGTTCGATGAGCCTACGTCTGCGCTTGATCCTGAAATGATTAAAGAAGTGCTGGATGTCATGATTGAGTTGGCAAGAGAGGGCATGACTATGATTTGTGTAACGCACGAGATGGGCTTCGCCAAAACGGTGGCGAATCGCGTGATTTTCATGGATGCGGGACAAATTATCGAAGAGAACGAGCCGGAAGAATTTTTCAACAATCCTCAATCAGAACGTACCCAGTTATTCCTGAGTCAGATTCTGGCGCATTAGGGTTTGTCAGGCGGTTCGCAGTGGGTCAAGTTCGCTCCAGCGAGTCCTGACCATTCTCCGCCTACAGCTGGCACTGAGTTGAAATAGTTTGTTTTTTCTCGGTGTCATTGTTGACAGGCGCATCTAAAACTTCCATAATTATCGGCTTGCCTGATGGAGGGATTCCCGAGCGGTCAAAGGGGGCAGACTGTAAATCTGCTGGTTCATCCTTCGGAGGTTCGAATCCTCCTCCCTCCACCATTCAGCGCAAGGTCAGTTCCGTCAGAGTATGTAGAGTTCAGGCGGTAGCAGGTTGGTGCAGATCAGCACTGAGCAGGTAGTGAACGTTTTACATATATCACGTTTTTCTGGCTCTTTCGGGCGACGCGGGTGTCGTATAATGGCTATTACCTCAGCCTTCCAAGCTGATGACGAGGGTTCGAATCCCTTCACCCGCTCCAGAGAAACGGTTTTGAAAATTGCAAGGCTAGCGCTCATATAGCTCAGTCGGTAGAGCACTTCCTTGGTAAGGAAGAGGTCACCGGTTCGATTCCGGTTATGAGCTCCATTGCAGTGAGTCTGGTAATGGACAGTACTACAGCGTTGTTATTGTAAGAGGATGTGGGCCATTGGCGAGGGATGCGAAAGCAGACTGATCGATTGGCCGGTCTGGCAGTTCAGCAGTGTGCCGCGGCGTCGCGGGGCGGTTTATCAAAGTCGACGACAGAACAACTTAATCCGGTAGAGGCAGCTCCTGATGTCCAAGGAAAAATTCGAACGTAACAAACCGCATGTAAACGTAGGCACTATTGGCCACGTTGACCACGGTAAAACAACATTGACCGCTGCATTGACAATATGTCAGGCGGAGAAGATGGGTGGTGAGGCGAAAGCCTACGACCAGATCGATAACGCGCCAGAAGAGAAGGCACGTGGAATCACGATCGCGACAGCGCACGTGGAATACGAATCCGATAACCGTCATTACGCACACGTTGATTGCCCGGGCCACGCGGATTATGTGAAGAACATGATCACGGGTGCTGCTCAGATGGATGGTGCAATTCTGGTGTGTTCCGCCGCTGATGGTCCTATGCCCCAGACACGTGAGCACATTTTGCTTGCACGTCAGGTAGGTGTGCCCTACATCGTTGTGTACCTGAACAAGGCAGACATGGTCGATGACGCCGAGCTGCTCGAACTGGTAGAGATGGAAGTACGAGAGCTGCTCGACAGCTACGAATTTCCGGGCGACGACACGCCAATCATCATCGGTTCAGCTCTGAAAGCGATCGAAGGTGACACGAGCGAGATCGGCCGTCCCAGCATCGACCGTTTGGTCGACGCGCTGGATACATATATCCCGATGCCGGATCGTCCAGTAGACTTGCCATTCCTGATGCCAGTGGAAGATGTATTCTCCATCTCGGGTCGTGGAACCGTGGCTACCGGCCGTGTTGAGCGTGGCATCGTCAAAGTCGGTGAAGAGATCGAGATAGTCGGCATTCGTGACACTAACAAGACAACGGTTACGGGTGTCGAGATGTTCCGCAAGCTGCTGGATCAGGGCGAAGCGGGCGACAATGTAGGTATCTTGCTGCGTGGCACCAAGCGTGAAGACATCGAGCGTGGTCAGGTACTGTGCAAGCCGAAGTCAATCACACCGCATACGAAATTTGAGGCAGAGATCTACGTGCTGGGTAAGGATGAGGGTGGCCGTCATACGCCATTTTTCAATAACTACCGTCCACAGTTCTATTTCCGCACGACGGATGTAACGGGTGCGGTAGAGCTGCCATCAGGCACAGAGATGGTCATGCCTGGTGACAACGTGAAAATCACGGTGGCGCTGATCAACCCGATAGCAATGGAAGACGGTCTGCGATTTGCGATCCGCGAAGGCGGGCGTACAGTCGGTGCCGGCGTCGTTGCGAAAATACTCGAGTAAATTACAACAAAATAAGGTAAGAGCAGCGTAATATGGCGCGCTGCACGCACAGTGTTCGATTGATGGGCCCAGTTCTTGTAGAGCTGGGCTTTTCATGTTGTACGAGGAAGGGTTGCCGCTTTCCTTGGAAGTAACCGGATTAGGCCAGTAGCTCAATTGGCAGAGCGGCGGTCTCCAAAACCGCAGGTTGGGGGTTCGATTCCCTCCTGGCCTGCCAATCCGGTTTTGTTAACGATGGTTGTTTCATCTCAATATCGCCGTGAGTATATAAATGGTCGCCAAGGCCGAAGTAACGACAAACAGCGCAGATACCGTAAAGCTCGTCGCAGCCGCAGCACTTGTGCTGGCCGGGTTGGTCGCTTTCTACTACTTCGAGGGACAGTCTTTACTGCTTCGAGTGGTGGGGTTGCTGGTGATCGCGGGTCTGGCGGCGTTTGTCGTTTACCAGACAGATCTGGGAAAGCGTACGGTTGAGTTCTTCCGCGATGCTCGCACGGAGGTGCGTAAAGTGGTTTGGCCGAGTAGGGCAGAAACCACTCAGACCACGCTCACTGTATTCGTCATCGTGGTCATCGTGGGTATTTTTCTGTGGTTGCTCGACATGTTGCTGGCTTTTCTTTTTCGCTTCGTGACCGGAATTTAAGATAGATGAGACGAACAGAGGCACGGTTATGCGCTGGTTTGTAGTTCAGGCCTTTTCAGGCTTTGAAGGAACCGTCAAGCGCTCCCTGGAGGAGCGTATAGAGCGCGCCGGGTTAGGCGAGAAGTTTGGCGATATTCTGGTGCCTACCGAAGAAGTGGTAGAGATCAGGAATGGGCAGAAGAGAAGGTCCGAGCGGAAGTTTTTTCCGGGCTATGTACTGGTTCGTATGGAAATGGAAGACGATACCTGGCATTTGGTAAAAGACGTACCCAAGGTTCTTGGTTTCATCGGTGGTACAGCAGATCGACCGGCGCCCATATCCGATAAGGAGGCAGATGCAATCCTTCAGCGGGTTCAGGATGGTGTAGAGAAGCCAAGGCCCAAGGTGCTATTCGATGTTGGCGAAGTGGTACGGGTCACGGATGGTCCTTTCAACGACTTCAATGGTGTGGTTGAAGAGGTGAATTTCGACAAGAACAGGCTGCTCGTCGCGGTTCAGATCTTCGGCAGAAGTACGCCGGTCGAATTAGAATTCAGTCAGGTCGAAAAAGCCTGATATAAAGCGCAGATAGTGATCTGCAAATAGTCCGTAGACGCGTGGCCAATACACAATTGAGCTGGCGGATACGGTTTTAATCATCGGGGAGCTGGCCAGGGCTGAAAAGTGGCTGTATAGCGTTATAACCCGATCTGGAGAGTAAAGAATGGCTAAGAAAGTCACGGCTTATATCAAGCTGCAGGTGCCTGCGGGTCAGGCAAACCCTAGTCCACCGGTAGGTCCAGCGCTGGGTCAGCACGGTGTCAACATCATGGAGTTCTGTAAGGCGTTCAATGCCTCTACACAGAGCATGGAAGCCGGCCTTCCTATCCCGGTTGTTATCACAGTTTACAGTGATCGTAGTTTCACCTATATCCAGAAAACCCCACCTGCTTCGGTACTGCTGCGGAAGTCGGCAGGTCTGTCCAAGGGAAGTGGACGGCCAAACACTGAGAAGGTTGGCAAGGTGTCCCGCGCTCAGCTGGAAGAGATCGCAACAACCAAAAATCCTGATTTGACTGCCAGAGATATGGACGCAGCCGTTCGCACCATTGCTGGAACCGCCCGTAGTATGGGTCTTGAAGTGGAGGGCGTGTAACGTGGCTAAATTGAGTAAACGCGCGAAGGCTATTCGCGAGAAAGTTGACGCCGAAAAGCAGTACGACATACAGGAAGCCTTTTCCCTGCTGAAAGAGTTGTCGACCGTCAAGTTCGCAGAATCTGTCGATGTTGCGGTGAATCTTGGCGTTGATCCTCGTAAATCTGATCAAGTTGTTCGCGGATCCAGCGTTTTACCTAATGGCACCGGCAAGACTGTTCGAGTTGCCGTATTTGCCCAAGGTGAGCAAGCCGAAGCAGCGAAGGCTGCTGGTGCAGATCAAGTGGGATTTGAAGATCTGGCCGAGTCCATAAAAGCCGGAAACATGGATTTCGACGTCGTTATTGCTGCACCGGATGCTATGCGGGTCGTGGGCGCATTGGGCACGATATTGGGTCCACGTGGTCTCATGCCTAACCCGAAGGTTGGCACAGTGACCCCAAATGTGGCGGAAGCCGTAACAAACGCCAAGGCGGGTCAGGTTCGTTATCGTGCAGACAAGGGCGGTATCGTTCATTGTACGCTGGGCAAGGCTACGTTTGAACCTCAAGCTTTGCAGGAAAACTTGCAAATGCTGTTGAACGACCTGGTAAAGGCGAAGCCATCAGCTGCTAAAGGTATCTATATGCAGAAGGTGACAGTGTCCACCACAATGGGGCCTGGCTTGACAATCGATCATTCATCACTGATCTGATAATCAGTGGTGTACGGCGCCGCTCTGCGCAAGCAGGGCGGCTAGAAGAACTTTGAGTGAGCAGACGATTGGGTACCACGGACATCATGTCCAGTGCCTTTTCCATTTCATGGCTAGTTTGCGTGAACTGGATACTCGGTCTGTCTCATCGAAGACCGCAGGTGCCACCACTGTTTGGCGGCTTAATTTCCTGCGCAGATGGGGAGGCGTATTGCCTGATGGCAGTTCACGCTGAACCGAGTGGGTAAGTGGTGAGATCTGAACCAGACTTCTGTCTGTGGAGAATCTTATAGCTTGCAAGGCATGGCTTTTCAAATATTCTTGAAGAGTCGTTTAATGAAAGGTGCTCTATGGCTCTGAGTTATGCAGAGAAGCAAGCCGTCGTAGCGGAAGTCGCAGATGTTGCGGGTTCGGCTTTGTCGGCAGTTGCTGCCGAGTATCGGGGATTGAGCGTTTCGCAGCTCACCGCTTTACGTGCGAAAGCTCGTGAAACCGGTGTGTATGTGCGAGTCGTGAAAAACTCCCTGGCACGGCTGGCAGTCATGGGGACTGAATTCGAGTGTATGAACGATCGCCTGAGCGGCCCGTTGATGCTGGCATTCTCAAAAGAGGATCCTGGTGCGGCGGCTCGTTTGTTTCGTGACTTCGCCAAAGAGAATGACAAGCTGGTCATTACCCTGGGTGCGGTTGGCGGAGAGACGATTGACCCAAGTGATATTGGAAAGCTGGCCAACCTCCCGACTCGGGACGAGGCAATTTCCTTGTTAATGGCTGTCATGCAAGCGCCGGTTACCAAACTTGCGCGTACCTTGAATGAGGTTCCTGGAAAGCTCGTTAGAACAGTTGAAGCTGTTCGACTGAGTAAAGAAGCTTAATTCGAACCGGTAACACGGTTTACTCAATTTTATATCAAGGGTTACTTGGTACTTGCCGGGTAACCTACTGGAGAAACATGATGTCAGTATCTAAAGAAGACATGCTGGAAACCATTTCCAACATGTCAGTAATGGAGGTCGTCGACCTCATCAGTGCAATGGAAGAGAAATTCGGCGTATCAGCAGCGGCAGCGGTAGCAGCAGCTCCAGCTGGTGGCGGCGATGCAGGTGGCGCGGCTGCTGAAGAGCAGACTGAGTTCGATGTCATACTGTCAAGCTTTGGTGAAAACAAGGTTGGCGTTATCAAGGCAGTTCGCGGTGCAACCGGACTGGGTCTGAAAGAAGCGAAAGATCTTGTTGAAAGTGCTCCAGCCCCCATCAAGGAAGCTGTTGCCAAAGGCGAAGCAGACGAACTGAAGAAGACGCTCGAAGAAGCCGGCGCGACCGTCGAGCTTAAGTAGTTTTTGTATCACCCGTTGCTGTCCGGAAGCCTTAGTGCTTGCGGATGCGACACCTATGGGCTGACAGTCGCTGTGACTGTCGGCCTGTCGTCGTTTCCGGCGGCAAAAAACCGAATTAGCGTGCTCGCCCGGCATGCGCCCTTCGTAACTGTGAGGAACGTTGATGGCTTTTTCGTTCACTGAAAAGAAACGCATCCGTAAGGATTTTGGAAAGCGCGCACCTATCCTGGAGGTGCCGTATCTGCTGCAGACGCAGCTGGATTCCTATCGAAATTTCCTGCAGGAGGATAAGGATACAGACAGCCGCGCTGAAGTCGGCTTGCATGGCGCATTTAACAGCGTCATGCCTATTGTCAGTTACTCGGGCAATGTAGAGCTCCATTACGTCAGCTATCGTCTCGGTAAGCCTGCATTCGACGAACGCGAATGCAAGGTGCGTGGGCTGACATACGCTGCGCCTTTGCGAGTATTGGCCCGTCTGATCATCTATGACAAGACGGCACCCGCTAGCAGTAAGGTGGTCAAAGACATAAAGGAGCAGGAAGTCTTCATGGGCGAATTGCCGCTCATGACAGGTAACGGTACCTTCATTATCAATGGAACAGAGCGCGTTATCGTGTCTCAACTGCACCGGTCTCCAGGTGTGTTCTTCGATCACGATCGCGGCAAGACTCACTCGTCTGGCAAGCTGCTTTTCAGTGCGCGAATCATTCCTTACCGCGGTTCATGGCTTGACTTTGAGTTCGATCCCAAAGACTGCGTTTTTGCTCGAATCGACCGTCGTCGTAAACTGCCAGCCACTATTGTATTGCGTGCGCTGGGCTACGAGACTAGCGAGATACTGGAAAATTTCTTTGAGACACACAAGATTTCTTTCACAAAGACCAAGATCGAAATGGATCTGGTGCCTGAGCGTCTGCGAGGAGAAACTGCAGCGTTTGACATAAAGGCAGGTAAGGAAGTTGTCGTGGAAACCGGTCGACGTATCTCTGCGCGCCATGTAAGACAGCTGGAACAGGCCAACATCAAGAAGCTGGAAATACCGGCTGAGTATCTGGTAGGGAAGATTCTGTTCCACGATATTGCAGATCCTGAAACCGGCGAACTGATGGCTGAGGCCAATGCCGAGCTAACACCAGAGTTGGTAGAGCAGATTCATGACGCGGGTATCAAGAAAATTGAAGTCCTGTACGTCAATGATCTGGATCGTGGCCCGTACATCTCCAGCACGTTGCGCATAGACCCTACTCGTACGCAGCTGGAAGCGCAGGTTGAGATTTACCGAATGATGCGACCCGGTGAGCCACCTACCAAGGAAGCAGCTCAAAACCTGTTCAACAACCTGTTTTTCGAGCCCGACCGTTACGACCTGTCACCCGTAGGCCGAATGAAGTTTAATCGCCGTTTGATGCGTGAAGACACCGAAGGCCCGGGCACCCTGGATAAGGTTGATATTCAGGCTGTCATGCAAGTGCTGATAGACATCCGAAACGGCAATGGCACTGTTGATGACATTGATCATCTGGGTAATCGTCGTATTCGAAGTGTTGGCGAGATGGCAGAGAACGTGTTCCGTGTAGGTCTTGTTCGTGTCGAGAGGGCAGTGCGTGAGCGTCTTGGTATGGTGGAGTCTGAAGGCCTCATGCCTCAGGACATCATCAACGCGAAGCCGGTTGCTGCAGCGGTCAAGGAGTTTTTCGGCTCCAGCCAGCTGTCTCAGTTCATGGATCAGAATAATCCACTGTCCGAGGTTACTCACAAGCGTCGAATTTCGGCACTAGGACCCGGTGGTTTGACGCGAGAACGTGCAGGCTTCGAAGTACGTGACGTGCATCCCACACACTATGGCCGTGTCTGTCCTATCGAGACACCTGAAGGTCCGAATATCGGATTGATCAACTCTTTGGCGGTCTATGCGCGTACCAACAACTTCGGTTTTCTGGAAACGCCTTACCGCAAGGTGACGAACGGCAAGGCAACTGACAAGATTGAATATCTGTCTGCTATCGAAGAGGGCAACTACGTTATCGCACAGGCAAATACCGATCTCGATGATAATTCAAACATCACCAACGATCTGGTATCTGTCCGTACCAACAACGAATTCACCATGGCGATACCCGATCAGGTTGAGTACATGGATGTATCGCCAAAGCAGATCGTATCGGTTGCGGCAGCCTTGATTCCTTTCCTTGAGCACGATGATGCTAACCGCGCACTCATGGGGTCGAACATGCAACGTCAGGCAGTGCCTACGCTGCGTGCAGAGAAGCCACTGGTAGGAACGGGTATCGAGCGAATTGTAGCCGTCGATTCTGGCTCTGCGGTTGTCGCCAAGCGGGGCGGAAAAGTGGATTCGGTAGACGCTGCCCGCATTGTTGTGCGAGTGCACGATTCCGAAGCTAGTGATGGCGCGGGTGGTGTTGATATCTACACGCTGACCAAATACACACGCTCAAACCAGAATACCTGCATAAACCAGCGTCCTCTGGTTCGTGTTGGTGATCAGATTGAGCGTGGTGATGTACTGGCTGATGGTCCGTCCACCGATATGGGTGAGCTAGCTCTGGGGCAGAACATGCTGGTGGCGTTCATGCCATGGAACGGGTACAACTACGAAGATTCCATCCTCATCTCCGAGCGTGTTGTTCAGGAAGATCGTTTTACGACCATTCATATTGAAGAGCTTACGTCAGTGGCTCGTGATACGAAACTGGGGCCTGAGGATATTACTGCTGACATTCCCAATGTCAGTGAGGGGCTTTTGTCCAAACTGGATGAGTCGGGTATTGTCTACGTTGGTGCTGAAGTGCAGCCTAATGACATTCTGGTTGGCAAGGTGACGCCGAAGGGCGAGACGCAGCTCACGCCGGAAGAGAAACTCCTGAGAGCCATATTCGGTGAGAAAGCGTCTGATGTTAAGGACACTTCACTGCGCGTTCCGCCAGGAATGGACGGCACCGTCATTGACGTTCGAGTCTTCACGAGAGATGGTGTTGACAAGGATATGCGTGCTCAGCAAATAGAGCGTGAAGAACTGAAGCAGGTCCGCAAGGACATCGACGATGAAACTCGCATCATCGAAAGCGATATCTACGAGCGTATCGAGAAGCTTATTGTCAACAAGGAAGCTGACAACGGACCGGAAGGTCTCAACAAGGGGGACAAGGTCACGCGTGATTACCTGTCTAACCTCGATAGCGAAAAGTGGTTTCAGATCTCTATGCAGGACGAGGCTCTGAATGTTCAGCTGGAGAAGATCGGGCAGAGCATCAGTGATCATCGCGAAGCGTTCGAGCAACGGTTTCTCGAGCAGAAAGAGAAGATAACTTCTGGTGATGATCTGGCACCAGGCGTGCTGAAAATGGTCAAGGTCTATCTTGCAGTCAAGCGTCGGTTGCAGCCGGGAGACAAGATGGCGGGAAGACACGGCAACAAAGGTGTCATCTCCATGATCGTTCCTACCGAAGACATGCCGTATTCGGATGATGGGTCGCCGGTAGATATCTGCCTGAATCCATTGGGTGTGCCGTCACGAATGAATGTGGGTCAGGTACTTGAAATGCACCTTGGCTGGGCGGCGAAAGGTCTTGGACACAAGATCAACCGTATGATCAAGGCGCAACAGGCCGTGGCCGACATCAGAGGGTTTCTCGAGAAGATCTACAACCATGAAGGTGGTACCCAGCATGTGGATATTGCGAGCCTGACTGATGAAGAGATAAAAGAGCTGGCCACCAACCTGGTACGCGGCGTACCGATGGCCACACCAGTGTTTGACGGAGCCTCTGAGAAAGAGATACGTCACATGCTTGCGTTGGCTGACCTGCCGGAGTCCGGACAAGCCTTTTTGTTTGATGGTCGAACGGGTGACAGCTTCGAACGACCGGTATCGGTTGGATATATGCATATGTTGAAACTCAATCACCTGGTTGATGACAAGATGCATGCACGTTCAACAGGTCCATACAGTCTGGTTACGCAACAACCGTTGGGTGGTAAGGCTCAGTTCGGAGGACAGCGTTTCGGTGAGATGGAAGTCTGGGCACTGGAAGCATACGGCGCGGCTTACACGCTACGCGAGATGCTGACAGTCAAGTCCGATGACGTGAAAGGCCGTAATACGATGTATAAAAACATCGTCGACGGTGATCACCGAATGGACGCAGGCATGCCTGAATCCTTCAATGTACTGCTCAAGGAAATACGTTCTCTCGGTATCAATATCGAGCTTGAGCAAGACCAATAGCCGCTGAATACCATGCTGTTAGTCCAATCAATAAGTTTTCCGCTGCAAACGATAGGGGAATGAAAATATGAAAGATCTGCTGAATCTGTACAAGATGCAGGGCCAGACCGAAGAGTTTGATGCTATTCGTATCAAGCTCGCTTCACCTGAGACCATTCGTTCCTGGTCTTATGGAGAAGTCAAGAAGCCGGAAACGATTAATTATCGAACGTTCAAACCTGAGCGTGATGGTTTGTTCTGTTCCAAGATATTTGGTCCGGTTAAGGACTACGAGTGCCTGTGCGGCAAATACAAGCGTCTGAAGCACCGTGGTGTTGTTTGCGAGAAGTGTGGCGTTGAAGTGACACAGACAAAGGTACGCCGTGAGCGCATGGGTCACATTGACCTGGCGAGCCCGGTTGCCCACATCTGGTTTCTGAAATCACTGCCGAGCCGAATAGGCCTGCTGCTTGACATGACACTTCGGGAGATCGAGCGTGTTCTGTACTTTGAAGCCTATGTGGTTATAGATCCGGGTATGACTACGCTGGAAACTGGCCAGCTGTTGTCTGATGAGCAGTACCTTGAAGCTATCGAAGAACACGGCGATGAATTCGACGCTCGTATGGGTGCCGAAGCGGTACACGATTTGTTGAAAGACATCGAGATGCCCACAGACGCAGAAAACTTGCGTGAAGAGATCGATGCGACCAAGTCAGAGACGAAACTCAAGCGTTTGACTAAGCGTCTGAAGCTGGTTGAGTCCTTCATAGCATCAGGTAATCGTCCAGAGTGGATGGTCATGACAATCCTGCCGGTATTGCCACCTGATTTGCGTCCGTTGGTACCGTTGGATGGCGGTCGATTCGCCACATCCGATCTGAATGATCTGTATCGCCGGGTTATCAACCGTAATAACCGACTGCGTCGTCTGCTTGAACTCAACGCGCCGGATATCATCGTGCGCAACGAGAAGCGCATGCTGCAGGAATCTGTCGATGCACTGCTGGACAACGGTCGTCGTGGCCGAGCTATCACCGGTTCCAACAAGCGTCCATTGAAGTCGCTTGCAGACATGATCAAAGGCAAGCAGGGTCGATTCCGTCAGAACCTTCTCGGCAAGCGTGTGGATTACTCCGGTCGTTCCGTGATCGTGGTAGGACCAACGCTCCGACTACACCAGTGTGGTCTGCCGAAAAAAATGGCGCTGGAATTGTTCAAGCCGTTCATCTTTTCAAAACTGCAGATGCGTGGTATGGCCACGACTATCAAGGCAGCCAAGAAGATGGTCGAGCGTGAAGGCGCAGAAGTCTGGGACATCCTTGAAGAGGTAATACGTGAGCATCCAGTCATGCTCAACCGTGCTCCAACACTTCACCGTCTCGGTATTCAGGCGTTCGAACCGGTACTGATCGAAGGTAAGGCTATCCAGCTTCATCCTCTGGTTTGTGCTGCATTCAACGCTGACTTTGACGGTGACCAGATGGCGGTTCACGTGCCATTGTCCATCGAAGCTCAGCTGGAAGCACGAGCGTTGATGATGTCTACCAATAACGTCTTGTCACCAGCGAACGGTGAGCCAATTATTGTGCCTTCTCAGGATATCGTTCTGGGTCTGTACTACATGACGCGCACTCGTGTAAACGCGAAAGGTGAGGGCATGGCGTTCCGCGATATCGCCGAATGTCATCGCGCATACGAAAGCAAAGTGGCTGATCTGCATGCCACGGTTACTGTGCGCATCATGGATTCGGTGCAGAACGAGGCGGGCCGTTGGGTTCAACAGGCACGTCGCGTTGAGACCACTGTCGGCCGAGCCATCGTGTCTGAAATTCTGCCTCCTGGGCTTGAGTTTGCCAATGTCGACTTGAATCTGACCAAGAAGAATATCTCCAAGCTGATCAACCTTTGCTACCGCCGTCTGGGTCTGAAGGAGTCGGTTATCTTCGCAGATCAGCTCATGTACCTGGGTTTCCGATACGCAACGCTCGCGGGTGTCTCTATCGGAATTGAAGACATGATGGTGCCGGAGAACAAAAAGACGCTGGTTGCTGCAGCTGAGAGTGAAGTACGTGAGATTCAAACTCAATACTCTGAAGGTCTTGTGACCAACGGCGAGCGCTACAACAAGGTGGTTGATATCTGGTCAGCGGCAAACGATCAGGTTGCCAAGTCTATGATGTCCAGTCTGGGTACAGAGAGTGTCGTTAACTCGAAAGGCGAAACCGTTCAACAGGAATCATTCAACTCCATCTTCATGATGGCAGATTCCGGTGCTCGTGGTTCCGCTGCGCAGATTCGTCAGCTGGCGGGTATGCGTGGTCTGATGGCGAAGCCTGACGGCTCAATCATTGAAACTCCGATCATTGCCAACTTCCGTGAAGGTCTGAACGTTAATCAGTACTTCATCTCAACACACGGTGCACGAAAGGGTCTGGCAGACACAGCCTTGAAGACGGCTAACTCGGGTTATCTGACACGACGACTAGTGGATGTAGCGCAGGACATGGTGGTGGTGGATCCAGACTGTGGAACCGAAAACGGCCTGACCATGAGGCCGATCATTGAAGGCGGTGATGTGGTAGAGGCACTGCGCGAGCGAGTGCTGGGTCGTGTGGTTGCAGCGCCTATCTTCAAGCCGGGTGACGACAAAGCTGTGCTTCTCGATGCGGGTACATTGCTCGACGAGCACATGGTAGACATGCTGGAAGAGGCGGGCGTAGACGAAATACTGGTACGTTCAGCGATCACCTGTGAAGCAGACTACGGTGTGTGTGCAGCCTGTTACGGCCGTGATCTTGCACGTGGCCACATTATCAATATCGGTGAGGCAGTGGGTGTTATGGCTGCTCAGTCGATAGGTGAACCAGGCACTCAGCTGACCATGCGTACGTTCCACATCGGTGGCGCTGCGAGTCGATCAGCTGCAGCCAGTAGCGTTGAATCCAAGTCAAAGGGTTCAGTGCGCCTGCACAACATGAAGGAGATCTCGAACCGAGAAGGCAAGCTGATGGCGGTATCTCGTTCTGCGGAACTGGCTGTTGTCGATGAAGCAGGTCGCGAGCGAGAGCGCTACAAGATTCCTTATGGTGCTGTTATCCAGGCCAAGGAGAATGAGGCAATCGAAGCGGGTGCTATTCTGGCAACATGGGATCCACACACTCATCCGGTCATCACGGAAGTGGCGGGTATCGCCAAGTTCTCCGATTTCGTGGAAGGCGTAACCATACGCGCTGAGACAGATGAAATCACGGGTCTGACCGACATCGTTATTACTGATCACAAGCAACGCGGTGGTACTAACAAGGATCTGCGTCCAGTGGTCAAGCTGGTAGACAACGACGGTAAAGACCTCAACTACGCAGGCACTGAGATTCCGGCTAATTACTTCCTGCCGCCGGGAGCGATCATTAATCTGCAGGACGGTGACGAGATACAGGTTGGTGATATCGTTGCCCGTATCCCGCAAGCATCATCCAAGACACGTGATATCACGGGTGGTCTGCCGCGTGTTGCCGATCTTTTTGAGGCACGTAAGCCAAAGGAGCCTGCCATATTGGCGGAAACCAGCGGTACGGTTAGCTTCGGTAAGGAAACCAAGGGTAAGCAACGACTGGTCATCACAGGACCGAATCAGGAGCATTACGAGGAGCTGATTCCAAAGTGGCGTCATATCAACGTGTTCGAAGGTGAAACGGTTGAACGCGGTGAAATGATTGCAGATGGTGAACCTAACCCTCAGGATATCCTGCGTCTGCGTGGCGTGGAAACTCTGGCGGCCTATCTGGTTCAGGAAATTCAAGACGTCTACCGGTTGCAAGGTGTAAAGATCAATGACAAGCACATCGAAGTCATCATTCGTCAGATGCTACGCAAGGTCGATATCAGTGTAGCGGGTGATACACGATTACTGCGTGGTGAGCAGGTGGATTACTTGAAGGTTAAGGGAATCAATGAAGCTCTGCTGGCTGAGAACCCGAATGCCACTCCGGCGGAATTCGAGAACTTGTTACTGGGTATCACCAAAGCATCGCTGGTTACCGAATCATTTATCTCGGCAGCCTCCTTCCAGGAAACCACTCGCGTACTAACCGATGCCGCTGTTCGCGGAGCACGTGATGACCTTCGTGGTCTGAAGGAGAACGTTATCGTGGGACGTCTGGTACCGGCGGGAACAGGTTTGGCATTTCATAACGAACGTCGCAAGAGTAAGGCGAAACTTAATATCGATCAGGCCTTCGAGCAGGTTATCGAGCAGGAATCTGCTTTGGCAACGGCCTCAATGCTGGATGATGTGGCAGCGCCTGCAAGTTTACTGGACAGTGTCAGCCCGGGTGAGGGCAGTGGCCCTGCCTGACGTTAGTTGACTCTCGTCAGTCTGGATGATGGCGCCTGAGTAACCCGCTAACCCGCCGAAACGGGTTGGCGAAAAGCCCTCTTTATGAGGGCTTTTTTTTTGCTTCGGATAAAGTTTATTACCCAGGACTTGTGCGCCCGGCATGCGGTGTTGAGTAACACTAACCAGAGTGTTCGATGCTCAAGTTGTAGCGTCTGAGGCACACGCTTTGCTCCTTCCTAATCGATCACGACAGGAATCGAGATGAACAATTCCATTGATACAACCTCATTACTTCAGCAGCTACAAGCGATGGCGAAAGACGCGGGAATACCCTCGTCGAAACCTGTGTCTGCGGAAATCGAGCCGCCTTTACGCGGCATTGAATTCTCCAAGCTTTTAGAAAGCTCGCTGGAAACGGTCAATACTCGTAGCAGTGAAGTACGTGAACTACGCCAGTCGTATGAGGCTGGTAATCCGAATATAGAGTTAGCTGACGTCATGATTGCGGCGCAGAAAGCGCGAATATCGTTTGAAGCAATGACCCAAGTCCGCAACAAAATGGTTTCAGCTTATAAGGAAATCATGAGTATGCCTTTGTGACGCTGTTGCGTGTTTGCCCGATCTTTTCTGTTGCCACTGTGCACTTAACTGTAACCGAGTTTGTATCTGATTAATGAGTGACGCTGAATCCAGCACTCAAAATTCCCAGGGTAGTCCAGTGGTAGCCGCGGTCGCGCGAGGGCTTGCAGGTCCACAGCTGGGTGCGCTACTGGTGGTTGCAACGGCACTGACGTTGGGTATTGGCCTGATTTCCTGGACCCTGAAGCCTGAGTTCGTACCAGTCTCCGATCAAGGTAGTCGTCAGGATGCATTGCAGATCATGGAAATGCTGACAGCCTCTAAAGTCGAGTACAAACTGGATCCGTCAAGCGGATTGGTACTGGTCCCACAGGATCAGGCGGCGCAAGTGCAATTAAACCTTGCAGCCAGCGGACTGACATCCAACAACAATTCCGTAGGACTAGAACTACTGCAGAAAGAGACGGCTCTGGGCACCAGCCATTTCACGGAATCTGCGCGCTATCAACATGCATTGGAAACAGAACTGAGCCGCACCATCAGTAGCATGCGTAACGTGGAATCGGCGCGTGTGCATCTAGCGATGCCGAAGCAATCAGTTTTCATTCGAGATCGTGAGCAGGCCTCCGCGTCGGTCATGATCAAGGCAATGTCAGGACGCACAATAGAGGACGAGCAAGTGAATGCAGTCCTGAATCTGGTGGCATCCAGTATCCCTTATCTGCAGAGTGGGCAAATAACTATCGTCGATCAGTGGGGTCGGTTGTTATCAACAGGTGACGATTCCACGAGTGGGGCAACGCGAGACCAGTATCAATATGCTCGCAAGCTGGAGAAGCTGTATTCAGATCGTATCGAGGATTTACTGACGCCCATAGTGGGCGCAGGACGCGTTCGCGCAATTGTTACGGCAGATCTGGATTTTTCTACCAGTGAGCAGACACAAGAGAGCTTCGAACCTGACGCGGCGCAGTTACGAAGTGAGCAAGTGGATACTCAGGTAAATCGTAACGGTGGGGCCGTAGGTATTCCCGGCGCTCTAACCAATCAACCACCTGAGGCAGGCACGGTCGATCCTGGTGAAGCCCAGGATGTTGCGGCTGGTGATGTGCAGAACGAAAGCACCTCTGCCGTTAAGAACTACGAGCTGGACAAGACTATTACGCATTCACGTCAAGTTCCCGGAATGATCAGACGAGTATCGGCTGCAGTCATCATCGACGACAAGTTCGAGCTGGGCGAGGGAGGAGAGCCAATCAGAACGCCTTTGAGTGAAGAGGAACTGGCTCAATACACACAGCTGGCTCAGGAGGCGGTTGGATTTCAGGAGCAACGCGGGGACAGTGTTGTTGTGTTTAATCGATCCTTTCAGCCTATGGAAGAAATGCCAGCCATAGAGCCGCTTCCAATATGGGAACAAAGCTGGCTATGGACCATGGTCAGACAAGTGTTGATAGGGCTTTCTGTTCTGTTACTGGTCATGCTGATTCTCCGGCCTGCGGTGAGAAAACTGGTGCCTGTTGGTGGGCCAGCAACCGCTGCGGTGCTTGCGAATAACGCCGGCGGCACTAGTGCTACGGGTGCTAACAGCGGCACCGGTTCCCAAAGCGGTGCATGGTCCGGGAAGGGTAATGGCTCAAGTCTTGAGCCGCCACCCGTTGTGTATGGGGATATTCTCAATATGGCACGTGCGATGGCCGCCGAAGATCCTAAACGAGTAGCTAAAGTAGTTAAAGACTGGGTGGCTGAACAATAGTGGCAGATGAAATCGCAGCAGTTTCTGAGGCTGAAACCAAGCCGGCTCTGAGTGGCTCCTGTCAGGCAGCCATACTCCTCATGGCCCTTGGCGAGGAGGAGGCCGCTAGTGTCCTGCAACACATGAAGCCTGAGGAAGTGCAGGCTCTGGGCGAGGCTATGAGTGCAATCAATGGTGTCTCTCAAGAGCAGATCGGCGATACGCTGGACCAGTTCGTCAGCCGCGTACGCAATGAGTCCTCACTGGGACTCGAATCTGCCAGCTATTTCAAATCCACCTTGACCCGAGCGTTGGGTAAAGACCGTGCGAGCAATGTACTGTCGCGTATGGGGCCTCAGGAAGATGATCAGGGGCTAACGGCGCTAAAGTGGATGGATGCGCGAGTGGTGGCCAAGATAATCAAGAACGAACATCCGCAAATAATGGCAACTGTACTTAGCCAGCTTTCCCGTGAGCGTGCCGGGGAGGTTCTTGATCTGCTACCCGAAACGATGCGCGCGGATATTGTCATGCGCATCGTAAAGCTGGACAAATTGCACCCTGCTGCATTGGCAGATCTTAACGAAGTTATTCAGGAACTGTTTGAAAGTGACGCATCCATAGAGCTTACCGGTCTCGGTGGCGTTCAGGTTGTTGCAGAGATTCTCAACGGAGTTTCTAAAAAATCTGAAGAGCTCATCCTTGAAGCGATCGATGAAGCTGATAGTGAGGTCATGGAAAAAATCAAGGAAGGCATGTTTATCTTCGAGAACCTGCTTAACGTGTCTGACCGGGATATGCAAACGCTGCTGAGAGATCTTGCTAATGAGGAGTTGATCACTGCGCTCAAGGGAGCGTCTGCAGAGCTACAGGCCAAGATCTTTAAGAACATGTCATCCAGAGCAGCGGAGTTACTCAAGGACGATCTGGATGCGAAAGGCCCCGTCAAGCTGTCTGATGTGCAGACTGCTCAGCGTAGCATCCTGACTACTGCTCAACAATTGGCAGAAGACGACAAGATATCGTTGGGTGGAAAAGGAGACGATTTTGTTTAGAGTGCTGTCAGAAGAGGAGGCGGAAAAGGTGACTCGCTGGAAAGCGCCAGAGCTCAATGGAACGCCATTGAATCTGGCGAAAACCAAGGCGTGGACTTCACCCATCATGACATCCGTCGATAAGCCCGTAAGACCGGCGGTTGGCGAGTCCTTGCAAAGCGTATCAACAGCGCAATCCTCTGTAACTGCGCCCGCAGTACTGGCCGCCAGTCGGGATCTCAGTTCAACCGTCAGCGGTCTTGCTGTGGCCAACCCGTCTGTCGATATTGTCCAGACCAGTTACGATGATGGATATGCCAAGGGCTATTCCGAAGGCAATGCTGCGATACATCAGCAAGCGGTGAAAGAGCTGAGTGTTGTCATCGATGCGATAAGGCAGTCTTCAGTCAATGCTTCAGAAATATCACTGCACAAAGAAGTGGTGGGGCTATCGATCGATATTGCCCGGCTACTGCTGTCTCGTGAAATTCAGATTGATTCTGATGCCATGTTGCAACTGGCGAAAGCCGGTCTCGAACAACTGCCTGCAATGGGTACTGGCTCACGACGGATTCACCTACACCCTCTTGATGCCAACGTAGTGAGAGAGGTCATTGTTGATCTGAGTGATGTCCAGGTAGTTGACGACCTGGAGATGAAACGGGGAGATTGTCGGATTACGACTAACATCAGTACGCTTGAGTGTGGGCTAGACCAGTGGCTTGATGGCGTAGCAAGGCAACTTGGGATCATAAGCGATACTGCAACAGCTGACACTATCGATCAAGAAGCAGACAAAAAACAGTGACACAGCTTCAACAGCAGGCACTGCAGAAAAGCCTGCAAAAGTCCCGTCAACAGTTACAGGTGCCAGCGTTACCGGTTGAAGGAACGCTGAGTACACTGAGAGGGCTAACACTGGAGGCGGAGGGGTGCAAAGCTGCCATCGGTTCTCGCTGCAGAATTGAAACAACTTCATCATCCAGCATTGAAGCGCAGGTTGTCGGATTCAATCGTGATCGCACGCTATTGATGCCAGCCGGGTCTGTGGATGGATTACGACCCAAGGCAAGAGTCATTCCCATACCCGGCCAGCTACGTGCCCCTTGTGGTAACGCCTTGCTCGGCCGGGTGATCGACGCTCAGGGAAAACCTATTGATGGACTCGGGCGATTGCGCGCTAACAGCACCACAGCGTTGCAGGCGAAACCCATTAACCCGCTCGATAGAGCAGGTATCAGTGAAGTGTTCGATGTCGGCGTAAGAGCGGTTAACGGGTTGATCACTCTGGGTAGAGGACAACGTGTAGGTCTGTTTGCGGGTAGTGGTGTAGGCAAAAGTGCCTTGCTGGGCATGATGACTCGTCATTCCGAAGCTGATGTAACCGTTATTGGTCTGATCGGGGAGCGCGGGCGTGAGGTCAACGATTTTGTACGTGAAACTCTGGGGCCTGTGGGATTGAAGAATGCAATTGTGGTGGCGGTACCTGCTGATCAGCCTCCATTGTCAAGGCTACAGGGAGCGATGATGGCCAGCGCTATTGCAGAGGGGTTTCGTGATCAGGGAAAACAGGTTCTGTTATTAATGGATTCGTTGACTCGCTTTGCTCAGGCACAGCGAGAGATTGGTCTGGCTACAGGAGAGCCTCCTACCAGTAAGGGTTACCCACCGTCAGCCTTTGCCCTGTTGCCTCAGCTGGTAGAGCGAGCTGGCAATCTGGCTACCGGTGGATCAATTACTGCAATTTACACAGTCCTGGCAGAAGGTGATGACCAAAACGACCCCATAGTGGATGCCGCACGCGCAGTATTGGATGGACATATCGTGCTGACCAGAAAGTTATCGGACGCCTCTCATTATCCGGCTATCGATATTGGGGCGTCTGTCAGCCGCACACGCTCTGCGGTAAATTCGCCGGAACAAGAGCAGCTTATCCGTCGCTGTCTGCAGCTAGCAGCGGCTTACCGCGCACAGGAAGACATGTTAAGGGTAGGGCTCTACAAGGCTGGATCAGATCCCATACTTGATGATGCTGTGGCGTTGTGGCCTCATCTGCAGGTATTTCTGCAACAACCTGCAGACGCAGGCGTTGACATGGCGACATCACGATCCCAGTTGCGACAGGTGCTGGGCCTGTAACGCAGCCCCATAGGGGGTTATTTCTGCCTGGCTCTTGGTGGCTGTACTTAACACTATCGCTACGTAAGAATGCTCTATTGATTGCCTGGAATGCCGACAAGTATCAAGACCTAAGGACAAAGGCTTGTACATGCGCTCAGCAAATCTAGCGAATCTCGAATCACTCTCAGAAGAACAGAAAAATCAGTCGCGCAAAGAAGCCGAAGTGCTGCGCGATGAGGTTGATCAGTTGAACCAACAGCACCACAGCCTGAAGAGTATCAACGATGACTATCAGAACAGTATGGTTGGCGCTGAGGCAGTGCCACCACAGATACTGGCGCACCGTCGTGCATTTGTCGAACAGCTATCCAGGAAGTTGGATGTACTGAAAACAGAAAGTCAGCGTCAATCTCGGTTGCTGGTGGATAAAGAACAGATTTACAGGCAGCACGCTGCACAAACTGCAGCCATAGGCTCGATGGTGGAACGAGAGGTTGAAGAGGAGCAACGTATGGTCGAGCTTCACGAGCAACGTCAACGGGATGAATCGGTTGCCTCATCCCGTCAATTCAAGAGCGTAGACAGGGAGAGTGGCGATGACTGATATCTCTACACAGCTAAGTAGAGCTACGGCCGCGTCCACAACAACTGATCGGGGTGCGAACAGTGATACATCGCTACCGGCGAGAGGCGGGTCAGGTCAGGATGTATCACCGTTCGCCCGTGAGTTATCCAGAGTAAACGAACATAACCGCTCCTATAAGGAGCGTGACACTACACCAGGGCAACCGGAAGTAAAGCCTGCAAAACCACGCGCCCGCGAGACGTCTGATACACGCAATGAGGCTGCCCAAGGTCTATCGCCCACGAAAACTGTCAGAACTGGACAACACAATGCAGATGAGTTGTTGTCGAAAGCCACGCCCACTCATATCCAGCTGAGTGTTCCAGAGGCAGTTTCAGGCGGTGTACTGGTCAATGCAACGGCTAAACCGATGGAGCCTTCTCAGGTTCCCGGCGCAATCATACAGTCGCCCACGCAGTCGCATCCGACTCATGGAAAAAATGCTAAAAGTGTGGGTGTAGTGCCGAACACCGTTTCAGCAACTGAGCACAAAAACGCGCGTGCCGCTGATGTTGAATTAACGGCAAACCAGACATCGCCTGGCCGTGGTGTTTCGATCGACGCGGTGGTAGCTGGAACGGACGCATCAGCAAATTCTGGAAACAGTGCTTTAGTTTCGGCTTCAGTTACAGCCCCACTTGGACTGAAGTCTGTGTCAACAGGCCCGGATGAGGGCACCAGTGTACGTGCCGAAGCGGTATCCGGACCCAATGCCAAACCGTCTGTAACACCGGCAGATCCAGTCCACATTCAACCCGTCAATGGGCGGGCAGTACTAAGCAAGGCTGTCAACACACGGACTGACGCATCCACCAGTGCTCCTGTAGCGGGGATACAAGGAATCGCTGACACTAACGCTGATAAAATAGAATCAACAACTGACGGATCTGGCGACGATATAGTGGCGGCGGTACGGGCTAAGACAGCCGTGTTGCCAGTGAAGCCTACCGACAAGCCTACTGGCAAGCCCATCGCTCCAGACGTTACCCTTGACCCTGTCGCTGGCAATTCGGTGATTCAGCCCGCCACTCGCGGCGTAGACGATCTGCCAGCTACCGCGGGCAATTCCATCGTACCTGAACAACGAATAGCGTTATCCGTACTCAGAGTAGGTGACACGGTCACCACGTCAACAATAGCCAACCATTTCAAACAGCTTTCGGTAAACGGAAATAGTAAAACTGCCACAGTAGTCAACGATACGTCTGGGTCTGATGAATCGGCAAGCCTGGCAGGAAGACCGAGCGCTAGAACAGTCACAACGTTGACGGGTACTGATGCCAAAAACAAGGTGGTACCCGAAAACGCAATCACGCGTTCAAGGGACCTGTCGGCGAGTTACCAGGTAAGTTCCAATGCTACCGGTGGAATATCTGTATCGAAACTTAAAACCGATCAGTTGACAGCCATGGCATCGCGCACTACAAGCCAAATATCTCCAGGCTCTGCCGCTCCTGCACTCTCGGTTGAACAGACAGTTGGACTACATCATAACGAGTTGACATCAGCAGTTGCGGACGCGACGAAGAAGAAGGCAGAGGTTGGCAAAGGCATTGCGTTACCTAATTTGACATCTCTGGCAGCCTCGGCTTCATCGCCAGATAACATGTTACCTGACAGCCCTGGCGGCATCGTTACTGCTCCAGTGCTTGCAAGAACAGACTCGGCAACAACCCAGATGGTCAGTACCCCTTTAAGTGTTCCCCTCATGTTGCCAGTAGCCAGTGATGCGATGGCCAGCAACATCAGCTGGATGGTCAAGGAAGGAGTACAGAATGCCAGCGTCAATGTGATGCCCGCAGGTATGGGTCCTATATCCGTCAAAATTGGCATCGAAAATGAGCAGATGAATGTGTCTATAGTGGCGACTCAAGGTACGACTCGAGAAGCTTTAGAAGCTTTGTTACCACGCTTGCGCGAGCAATTACTTACTCAAGGTGTAGATAGCGTAAAGGTGGAAATATCAGACGGTAAGTCAGAGCAATCTCGCGGAAGCAATACACAGAACCCGAATCAGGCGTTCGAACGACAGAGCTTTGCCAATGAGCAGGGAACTGGGCGCGACACCAGCCAGGCTGGTAACAGAAATACTGAAGACGGGGAATCCCGAAACAGTAAAGCTGACGCCGGATCTGGAGAGCGAGAACTGACTGATGCCGAGCAGGCGCGCGTAGCCGGTTTGCAGGGAATTTTGCCACAGACGATGCCAGGCTCAGACCAGATTAGGCAAGGCTATGATTTGTATGTGTAGTACCTGCATCCAGTTGGCAGACTTGAGCGCTGTTAGTAGCCCGCGTGTAGACGGAGCAAGACTGTGAAGAAGATACTCATGATCGGCGGCGGTGCTCTGCTACTGGTTGGTATCAGTGTTGGAGCATCTCTGTTTCTCGTTAATGCCATGAAGACCGAGCCGGTCGTTGCAGCAGCTGAACCTGTCGAGGAGCTACCTGAAGAGGTCTTCTATTACAACGTCCAGCCTGAATTCGTGGTCAATTTTCAGGGCAAGACGCGGATGAAGTTTCTCATGATAGAGATGGTTGTGGCAACTCATGATGATGCTGTTCTAGCGATACTGAGTGATCACGATCCTGAACTTAGAAATTCCCTACTCATGTTGCTCGCCGAGCAGGATAGCGAAGTATTGAAAACAGCAGAAGGTAAACAAACGCTTCGTGATGAGGCCAAGACGCGCATAACTGCGGTGGTGGACAAGCACTACAAGCCTGAGAGTGTCGCGGACGTTTTTATTACAAGACTGGTCATGCAATAGAGCGTCATGAGCATAGACAAGCAACCTAGAAGTGCGACTATTTATGACTTTTCACTCCCGGGTCATAAGCTTAACAAGCAGTGGCCGGTACTCGATTTGATTAACGAGCGTGTTGCAGCCTCTTTCGGAGCATCGCTGTCAAAGCGTTTGCAGATATCATTGCACGGCAAGGCTAGCGTCAGCACCAGAGTTAAATATACAGACAGTATTACCAGTCTGGGCAACACCTGCATTGTCAACGAACTCATGATGCCTCCGATCCCGGGTGTCATCTGGTTTTGTATGGATACCAGCGTTCTGGCTACTGTGGTAGATAGCTACTTTGGTGGTGAGGCAATTCTGACAGCACTGGATACGCCCCGCAAACTATCGCGAACGGAAAAGCGAGTGATGCAACATGTGCTTGATGCTCTGGTCTTGGGAATCGCAGATGGTTGGTCAATGGTCACCCCACTTAAGGTTTCCCAACTAGGAGAGATTGATATCAACCGGCTGGCCAATGCACCGATGGATGAGGTTATAGTCAGCAGTGAGATCATCATTCATGTCGGCGCGGTCGAACTGCCTTGCCAGCTAGTGTATCCATTTGAGTCGTTGAAGCCGTTTAGCTCCCGTCTGGAGCACGAAGACAAGAAACAATCGACTCAAGACGTTCAGTTTAATCAGGAATTACAAGCAGGTTTGATGGATTGTGAAGTTGACATTCGCGGTGTTCTCTCAGAAACCCCCATCACGCTTGGCAAGCTTCTCGAATTGAAAGCCGGTGACTTCATACCACTACGTGATGTCCAGACAGTTTCGTTTAAAACACAGAATATGCCTCTGTTCGATGCCCGGGTAGGAAGTTCTAACGGTCGCGTTTCTGCCAGCCTCTCGCGCTGGCACTTACCGGTTAATCACTGAGTCATGGCTGAAGAAAATACAGCGCAAGACCGAGATAGTGTCGATGACGCAGAAGAGGCAGCGCCAGCTGTCGATAGTCCAGCCGACGAGGCAAATGGCCCCGCGGCTCCAGAATCTTCAAGCTCAGCAAATGAGTCGAGCAATGATCAGGTTCAGGCTGTCGTCCATCCGGAGATAGATGCTAGTAACGTCTCCGTGGGGCCTGGTGCTGATATATCGATGATCCTGGACATTCCGGTGACCTTATCAATGGAGATCGGTCAGACACGAATATCCATCAGTGAACTGCTCAAGCTGGGTAAGGACTCAGTCATCGAACTACAACGGATGGCTGATGAGCCCATGGATGTACTGGTGAACGGAACACTCGTGGCGCACGGTGAGGCAGTCGTAGTGGGTGATCGATTTGGTATTCGTCTAACTGACGTCATCAGTCCACAGGAGCGTTTGCGCAAGTTCACGTAGGTCCACAAGACCAGTTACACAAGCTCACGTAGTACCCTGGCCGTAGAGACGGCAGGTTGGTTCCTTAAGGAGAAGTTAATGTCTCGTTTTTCCACAATGTGCTGGGGGCTGCTGTTGGTAATGTGCCCCAGTGCGGCTATCCATGCTGCTGATTCGACCCGCGTTGTCATTTCGCCGCTAGCTACGCTCGGTAAACTGGCTGTTGCACTTGTTATAGTGTTGGCAGTGTTCTGGGTCTTCGCACGTGTGATGCGCCAACTTCAGTCAGGACGAGGCGGTGCACACAGAAGTCTGAAGGTAGTGGGCGGCTTGTCTCTGGGGCAGCGTGAGCGAGTGGTCGTAGTGCAGGCCGGCGATGAGCAACTTGTTCTGGGAGTCACCTCTACTCAAATCAGTTTGCTTCACACGCTGAGTACACCTCTTTCAGTGCCCCCCATTGAAGATGTGGGCGATTTCAAGGAAAAGCTCAGTGCGGCCTTGAAGCGGCAGGTAGTGAGCTGATGATCAGCCCTGTCATAGCTATAGGACTACTGACCACAACACTGTTCGTTCCGGATTCAGTGCTGGCTCAGGCGGGCTTGCCAGCAGTGATCGTCGATGCGACGGAGGGCGGTGGCCAGACCTGGAGTCTGAGTCTGCAAGCGCTGGTGTTGATGACCACGCTGACCTTGCTGCCGGCGATGTTGTTACTGATGACGTCGTTCACGCGTATCGCTATAGTTCTAGGTATTTTGCGTACTGCGCTGGGTACCTCGCAAACCCCTTCCAATCAAGTGTTGATCGGTCTTGCGTTGTTCCTGACACTATTTATCATGCGGCCTGTATTTACCGAAATCTATGACACGGCAATAACACCGTTTATAAACGAACAGATAGACGCCCAGACCGCCATACAGACAGCTGCTGGACCATTTCGGACCTTTATGTTGCAGCAGACCCGTGACAATGATTTGCAGCTGTTTCTCAATATTTCGAATTCTCCACCGCCACAGGACATCAATGACGTTTCCTATTGGGTACTGCTTCCCTCATTCGTAACCAGTGAGTTGAAAACAGCATTTCAGATCGGATTCATGCTGTTCATTCCCTTTCTCATTATCGATCTCGTTGTTGCCAGTGTGTTGATGTCCATGGGCATGATGATGCTGTCACCGCTAATCATTTCCCTACCATTCAAGCTGATGCTGTTCGTGCTGGTTGATGGATGGAATCTGGTCATGGGTACGTTGGCCGGTAGCTTTTTTATCTTGTGAAAACACATCACTCATGACACCCGACGTAGTCGTTGATCTTGGGCGAGAGGCCTTGTACGTCACTGTACTGCTCAGTGCGCCGTTGTTGCTGGCGGCATTGTTCACCGGTCTTGCGATAGGGCTGTTTCAAGCCGCCACGCAGATACAAGAGCAGACTCTGAGTTTTATACCCAAGTTGCTGGCGATGGTCATCATGCTGGTTGCGTCGGGTCCATGGCTTTTACAGACGATACTTGATTTCACATCAAATCACATTCTGGACGCAATACCACGAATACTCGGAGCATGAAGCAGTTTGTCTGCACTGACAGTTACAGTTGAACAGATAAATGCATGGGTAGGGCTTATCCTGTGGCCACTTTTCCGTGTGGCTGGTCTGCTGTCCATCCTGCCCACCATCGGTGGTGGTGAAGTGCCGGTCAGGGTCCGTGTCTCTCTAGCGTTCCTCATAACGCTGCTTATTGCTCCTATGCTGCCTGCCATGCCATTGGTTGATCCTTTATCGGCAGACAGCTTGTTGATCTCGTTTCAGCAGATGCTGATCGGCGTAGCTATGGGCTTGCTTGTTCTGTTGGTTTTCAACGCCGTGACGTTAGCCGGTGAGAGTATTGCGATAACCATGGGGTTGGGTTTTGCACTCATGAATGATCCGCAAAATGGAGCTCAGGTTCCTACCGTCAGTCAGTTCTACATGATCATGGCCACACTGCTGTTTCTATCCTTTGATGGACATCACTCAGTGCTGTTATTGCTCAGTGCCAGTTTCACCATACTGCCTGTGGGACAGGCATTGGGTCCAGAAGCAATGTGGCTTCTGGTCAGCTTTGGTGGGGTGATATTTTCTGGAGCACTGGCAATTGCATTACCTGCACTGGCCGCCATGTTGACCGTCAACCTGATCATGGGAATCATCACCCGGGCAGCGCCTGCGTTGAATCTGTTCTCGATTGGATTCCCTATTACGATGACTGTCGGGTTTTTGGCAATACTGTTGACGTTGCCCACCTTTCAGTTTTCGTTCGAACAACTAATTCGAGATGCCCAATCCAATATTGCACAGGTGCTGGGTAGTTAACGATGGCTAATCAGGATAGTGGTCAGGATCGTAGTCAGGATGCCACCGCCAAACGTATCGCTGACGCTCGTAAAAAAGGGGATGTGCCACGTTCCAAGGAACTCAACACGGTTCTCATGCTGCTCGCCTCGCTGGTCGGTTTTGCTGCACTGGGTGGAACGGGTGTGCAGGCTTACAAGCAACTGGCCAAAGCTCAGTGGGCAATAGAACGGGAGTTTCTTTTTAATGACGAGTCACTTCTTAACGGATTGCTGATTCCCTTCGTCGAGGCACTATGGATATCAGCGCCTTTTCTGACCCTGATGTTTCTTGCCGTGTTTGTCGGTCCGCTTTTCATGGGGGGATGGGTGTTCAGTGCATCCTCGGTGAAGATTGATCCAAAGAAATTATCGCCTTTGGCGGGTCTGAAAAGGATGGTGGGTATACACGGCCTTGCTGAGTTACTCAAAGCACTCATGAAAGTCATCATATTGGGAAGCGTTGCAATCATCCTGCTGACAGGACATCTTGAAGACTTCATGAGGCTCGGTACTTTGCCAATTGGTGAGGCCGTCAATGACATGTTTTTTCTGATATTTACAATATTACTGATACTGGTGTCAACCCTTGGGTTAGTTGCTGTTATCGATGTGCCCTACGAAAAATGGTCACATGCCAAAAAATTACGCATGACGCTTCAGGAAGTGCGCGATGAAAACAAAGAACAACAGGGCAACCCTGAGCTGAAATCCAAGCTACGCCAGATGCAATATGCAAATGCTAGCAGGGAGATGCTCAGTGATGTCCCGGATGCAGACGTCATTATCGTCAATCCGACCCATTTCTCTGTTGCCCTGAAATACGATGAGGATTCAGTTGCCCCAATTGTGGTGGCGAAAGGTGCGGATAACATAGCGCTGAAAATAAGAGAGGTTGGTAAAGATTCGGATGTGATGATTTTCAGTGCTCCACCGTTAGCACGGGCACTTTTTCATCACACAGAAATAGGTGAAACCATACCGGCTGAACTCTATCTGGCTGTTGCGCAAGTATTGGCCTATGTGCTGCAGGTAAAACAAGCGAGTTTCCCTGAACGACGAAAGCTGGAGCCACCCAGTGATTTGTCGGTCCCTGAAACCTTACAGGATCCGAGACAACGTTAAGCCGTGACTATCCAGAACGTAAAAAAACTATTGAGTGAATTACATTTGACGGGGTTGGGCGCGCCGTTCCTTGTATTGCTCATGCTGGTAATGATGGTACTGCCTATTCCCACGGTAGGCCTTGATCTGTTGTTCACGTTCAACATAGCCTTGTCTCTGATTGTACTGCTGGTCACTGTCTACACCCGGAGGCCGCTTGAATTTTCATCGTTTCCCACGGTATTGCTGGTGGCTACGATGCTACGTCTTTCACTCAACATAGCATCCACACGGGTCGTTTTGCTGGAAGGACACACAGGCACGGCATCGGCGGGTCAGGTTATAGAATCATTCGGCAATTTTGTAATCGGTGGGAACTACACCGTTGGGTTCGTCGTGTTCGCCATTCTGGTCATCATAAATTTCGTGGTAGTCACCAAAGGTGCTGGTCGCGTTTCTGAAGTTAGCGCACGTTTCGTACTGGATGCAATGCCTGGAAAACAAATGGCGATTGACGCAGATCTGAATGCGGGTCTTGTTGACCAACAGGAGGCACGACAGCGCCGTGAGGACATTGGTCGTGAGGCTGATTTTTACGGTTCAATGGACGGTGCCAGCAAGTTCGTCAAAGGTGATGCTGTTGCTGGACTACTGGTCTTGTTTATCAATATTATCGGTGGCTTTGCTGTAGGTGTTGGTCAGCACGGGCTGTCATTTTCGGAGGCCGCGCACAATTACACATTGCTGACGATAGGTGACGGGCTGGTTGCACAGATACCTTCACTTCTCTTGTCCATGGGCACAGCGGTCATAGTGACACGTGTGTCGGCAGCAGAAGACATGGGAGAGCAGATCTCGCTGCAGTTATTTGAAGATCAGCGAGCATTAATAATAACTGCATTACTGATAGGTGCTCTTGGACTGGTGCCGGGTATGCCTAATCTGGTATTTCTGACGCTGGGTGGCGGATTGGGTGCTTACGCCTGGTATGCACGGAGAACGCGCAGTACGGAAACTGAGGAGGTTGAAGAAAGTGAGAAGATCAGCGACATCCCTTCGGAGCTCAGTTGGGACGATGTAAAGACGACGGATATTCTGGGCCTTGAAGTAGGCTTTGGTTTGATACCGTTAGTAGATGCGCGCCAGGGGGGGAAGCTCCCAGATAGAATCAAGGCAGTTCGGCGTAAACTCACAGAAGAACTAGGTTTCCTTATTCACTCTGTCCATATTCGTGACAATCTGGATCTCCCACCTACTAATTACCGCATCTCTATTCTAGGTGTGACGGAAGGAGAGGCTGAGCTGTACCCAGACAAAGAACTGGCTATAGGCAGTGGCGTAGAAAGTGGGGCACTACAAGGTATTGCTGCTAAAGATCCGGCTTACGGTATGGATGCCATCTGGATCAGGATTGATCAACGTGATAACGCCCAGGCGCTAGGTTACACAGTAGTGGATCCGGGCACGGTTATAGCGACGCACATGAGTAAGTTACTCATGCAACATGCTGGCAGTTTGCTAGGTCATCAGGAAGTGCAGTCGTTGTTGGACGCTCTCAGCATAAATGCGCCACGGCTGGTTGAAGATCTTGTGCCGAAGGTGTTGCCATTGCCAACGGTGGTCAAAGTGCTACAGAATCTTCTGGAGGAAGGAATACCTGTCAAGGATATGCGTTCTATAGCTGAAACTCTGGCCGAGAAGGGCATCCATACTCAGGAGACTGAAGAGCTTACGGCTGCTGTTCGTGTAGCACTGCGTCGACAGATTACAGGTCAGCTAACATCCTTTGAAGATACCTTGCCTGTTATAACACTGGACGCCGAATTGGAGAAACTGTGCCTTAGCTCGGTTGAATCAGAGAATGGCGGCGGACTAGGGATAGAACCCGGACTCGCTGAGCGGCTGTATCAGTCACTGGCCGATAGTGTGCATAGGCAAGAGGTTAGCGGTGAGCCGGCTGTATTGCTGGTTAGCCCGAAATTAAGGCCGTGGCTGGCAAGTATGGTTAGACACACCATACCGTTACTCAAGGTACTCGCCTATAACGAGATTGCAGAAACCAAACGGTTGAAAGTAGTTGCCAATATCGGCGGAGAAGCGGCCGCATGAGTCCTGCTAACGTTAGATCTATTACCACGCTATTGTGAACACTGACATGCAACTACGACGATTTACTGCCGACTCTACCCCTGCTGCGTTAAGTGCTGTGCGACTTGCCCTGGGAGACGAGGCTATTATTCTAGCTAACAGACGGCTGGGTGATCATGTTGAAATTATCGCTACCGGCCAGATGGACGATGAGGAAACCATGGCTGCCATAGCCCAGATGAGTGTGGGAGAACTGGAAGACACTATAGCTGATAATCCAGTGCCGTCCGCCGTGTTGGAATCAACGTCAACTTCCGCATCGTCCGTTCCTGAGGCATACGGTAAAGGGAATGGACAACCCGCTCAGTCAGTTCGAGCACCCACGATAGTGGATAAGAAAAATAACATAAGCAGCCATCCGGTGCTTCAGGAAGACAAGATCTCTATCAGCGAACTTAGCCAGGCTATAGAAACAGAATCTACAGGAACACGGCCGCTAGCGCCGTTAGGCACAATGCCAGGCCCTACGCGCGGCGGTGTCAATCAGGCATCGGCAGAGAGCAGCAAAGGGGAGGCTGCGTCGACACCCCGCGTGACTGTCAAGGATGAGCAATCTTCCGATCAGCGTTCAGCTGCGATGGATGATTTCAAGGTTCAATTAGCGCACCAGACAGATCTGATCAACAACCATTTTAAAAGCCTTGAGATAAATCTTTGGGGGTCCAGCGCGCCTGATCGCGGAGCTCACTTGCAGCAATTATTTGCGCTAGGTATCGGCGCCGAGCTGGCGATACGACTAGTAGAACGGACGCAACCTGGCACTACTCTGGATGTGGCCCTACGTCAATCGTTTGCATTGCTGAAGTCAACTTTGCCTATTGGCCGTGACAAGACCATGAGTGTTCCGGGGGTGACCGTTATGTCCGGGGCTCCTGGCTCCGGAAAGACTACGGCTTTGATAAAGCTTGCCACTGAGCATGTCAAGAAATCAGGAACACAATCCATCGTCATCATCTGTGCAGATATACGGAGAATAGGTGCGTTTGAGGAGTTACAGGCCTATGCCCGGTTGTTGGGCGTGCCCACTGTTCACGCTCACGATACGGAAGAGCTTGAGAGCCTGCTGGAGGCGTTCAATCATAAGCAGATGGTACTCATCGACCATACGCTATCTGCCAGTGATGACGCCATAAAGCTGCCCGAATGTTTGCTTAATCCAGTAGAGCCTGACTCCGTGAGACAGTTATTTACACTACCTGCAAATACTCAGGCCTCTGCGGCCGAAGCACTTATTTCCAAACACTGTTCTGGCCGTTCCATACAGTGTGTACTCACGCATCTGGACACCAATGGGCGTCTGGGTGAGCTTTTTAACGCCATCATCAGACATCATCTGCCCATTGCCTACTGGTCAGATTCCGCCAGTGTGCAGGCCCCTCTGCAAAAAGCCGATGCATCGGTACTAGTTGCCTCGGCGGTAGCAATGAGTAGACGCATTGCTCCATCACCTGATGATCAATGGCTGCAGAGATTGATACAACCGTCTCATTCGGTCTTTTCTGAGCCTCCATTAGTGGTCGGTCAGACAGCACTGGAGGCGTCATGATCGGTGTGGTATTGGTGAGTATTGGGTTGACGGCGGTAGTCGGTGCGTTGTGCACCGTGCTGTATTTAAGGCTGCAAAGTCTTTCAGCTCTGACCCTGCAATTGAGAAAACAGGTGGGGCATCTGGAAATATGCATGCAGGAACTGGTGGGGTTGCAAACGCATATCAGCAGAAGCGTTAATAATCTGGCTAAGGATGTACTGCAACGAGAAATCTATCAGACTGATGATGATAGGCATCAGCTTGCCATCTCTGCAGCCAAAGAAGGCCAGAGCGTGGCTGAGCTGGTTAGAAAGCATGGGTTATCGTCAGACGAGGCGGCTTTGATTATAGCGCTACACGGTGGACCGAGCATTGTAGGTGACTCTGGCCGATGGCCTGTATCACCAGCCACCAAGGCATTTTCGACTGAAATGACCGAGCGCGGCTAAGCTGTGGATATAGCAACGCTACTAGGGTTATTTGGAGGACTGGCGGTTATTGTATCGGCCATTTTTCTAGGTGGTAGTGCGGGTATGTTTGTCAACATACCCAGTCTTGTAGTCGTGGTAGGAGGAACCTTCATGGTGACCCTCTGTCAGATTTCACTGGGTCAGTTTTTTGGTTCTTTTAAAGTGGCTCTACGTGCTTTCATGCACAAATCTGTAGGCCCTGAGGTTCTGATTGAAGAAGCTGTGACGTTGGCTGATGTAGCTCGTAAAGAGGGCATCCTGGCACTTGAAGGAACCGAGATCAACGATGCATTTCTTGAGAACGGGGTGAAACTGTGCATTGATGGGCATTCCATCGATATCGTCCAGAGAATGTTGTCCAAGGATATCAATCTTGAGCTGCAGAGGCAGAACACTGGAATTCAGATGTTCAAGTCTATTGCAGAAGCAGCACCTGCAATGGGCATGATAGGGACGCTTATCGGGCTGGTACAGATGTTGGCCAATATGGACGACCCGAAGTCGATTGGTCCTGCGATGGCGGTGGCGCTCTTGACTACTCTGTACGGCGCTATTATCGCCAACGCCATTGCGCTGCCAATAGCTGCAAAGCTCAAGGCTATAAGTGCCGATGAAAGGCTCAACAAACTGCTCATCCTTGAATCTGTATCCGGTATTCAGGAGGGTATTAATCCTCGCGTTCTGAAACAGCTGCTGATTGCGTATCTGCCAGAAAGCAAACGTGAATCCGGTGACGCAAAGTAGATGTCTGATCACGGGCGATCACTGTTATGAGTGATGAAGACGAGTGTGAAGAGTGCGAACCGGGCGCACCCGCATGGCTTGCAACTTTTGCAGATTTGATGTCACTGTTGATGTGTTTTTTCGTTCTACTCCTGTCTTTTTCTGAAATGGATTTGCAGAAGTACAAGCAAGTAGCCGGTTCAATGAAAATGGCATTTGGTGTTCAGAGGGTGGTCAAGGCAGATACGATCCCCAGAGGAACTTCAGTCATAAAACAGGAATTCTCCCCGGGCAAGCCAAATCCCAGCGTCATGGAGGTCATGAAACAACAAACAGATGACGATTCGCGTGATGAATTGCGCATAGATTCACCCATTCCCGATAAGGTTCAGGAACTGCTAGACATGGTAGAGGATAGGTTATCCAAGGAAATTGCCGATGAAACGCTGGAAATTGTCGTCTATGAAAATAGCGTGATGATACGTGTGCGTGAGGCCGATGCGTTTCCATCGGGCAGTGCAAAACTTCAGCCTGGCTTCGAACCGGTATTGGATAAACTGCAATCACTATTTGATGAAAGTACAGGTCGCATCATTGTTTCCGGTCACACAGACGACGTCCCTATATCAACGAGTAATTATCCCTCCAACTGGGTTCTCTCCGCTGCGCGTGCAGCTTCGGTAGTGCATTATCTATCAGAGATACGCATGACGGATCCTGCTCGAATCGAGATTCGGGCATTTGCAGATACTAAGCCTGTGGCAGGCAATGAGACACCGGAAAACAGAGCGCGGAACAGACGTATTGAAATCAACATTGGCACTTCTGTGGAGTAGACACATGCAGAATCAAGAAAACCGACGTATCTCGTTCCGTCTGGACGATACGATGGGTTTGCAGGTCACTCCTCTTGAACCCAAAGCACTCGATGCGGTGCTACTGGATTTCGACAACTATAGAGTCCAGTCGTGCCTGGCATCGCACTTTCACATACAACGCGAACTAAGGCAGCCTGATCTTCAACTGATCAGGAAGCGCGACCCTGACGTTGCCCGGTACTTTACGCTCCTGGAAGATCAAATGCAGGTTCTGGCGGAGCGTATGAATGGCGATGATGAATCGTCGAAACCCGAGCAATCAGAAATATCTGTCAATATATCCAGCACCGGCATTCGCTATCACACAGAGGATGCAATTTCACTCGGCCAGGCAGTTGAACTTAAGATGTCATTGTCCACCAGTGGCGCGCAAATTTATGCGCTAGGTACGGTGGTACGTATAGAGAACGGCGTGGGAGATTTTGCTGGTCTTACCGAATACTCGGTGAATTTTTCGCACCTACATTCTGATGATAGTGAAGCGTTTATTCGTCATATGGTGAAGCTGCAGAGACTTCAGTTACAAGCTCGGCGACCGGACGACAGTTAGATTCTATTGCCGGAGTGTGGCTCCGTCTACTTCACTTAACCTGCTACTTCACGTGCCTGCGTACCGTCATTTTGGATTTGAGACTTCCGGTGCACTATCCGTCGAGCGGTAACGTACGCAGCTGAGTTATTGCGATGAATCGGGCGTCTCGCCAGTAACCAGCAATGACGTCTGGATGTAGTGCGATGGGGTTCCCCTGTTTGTCTCGCTCAACAACCCATTCCTCTGGAAGGCCTGTGAAACAATAGACGGGTGAGGGGGCACCACACTCTGACTGGGCAAGGTGGGCCTCCCCTGTACGCACATGACGAAAGGCCGGCTGCATCCCTGCTAACATGTCATGCAAGATCACCGGCGCGGAGACTGGGTAAACATAGTCAGGTGTTGGCGAGGTGTTCATCTTGGTCCTCATCGTTTGCTTAGCCAAAAGTGCTATTTTGACTGGAACAAGCCTGTGCATAGCCTTTTTTGGCCGCTACTTGTGCCTGTAGTCCTCTTTTTTCTTCTACCAGCGATTGCCGAACTCTCTGCACAGCGTGATTGATGGCTTTATCTAGCTCAATAATACTTTTGCATATGTCAGCGTATTCAGTATTCTGCTCGGAAGTTGAATGACCATTGACAAGTCCGGAAGATGAAGAAGATGGGCTACCTGAAAATATGTCTGACACAGCCTTCGCTGGAGCCTGAAGTTGCTCGTAGTCAAGCAATACACGACGGTTTACATCAAGCTGCGCTAGTGCATCCCAGTTTTGGTTATCTGCCTGAACCAGCATGTCTTCCATGACACGTTTAACCGCCTTCAATGCACTGATACTCAGCGACGGACTCATGCTGCAACACGCTCTGGCGAAATATTGCTCCAGGCGTCTTTCAGTATTGTCACAAGGTTTGCACATGCACTGAGTCCTTCATTATCCATAGTCATTTCAGACGACACAAGCGTCTTGACCAGATAACTGTACAAGTCAAAGAGATTGGCTGAAATTTCATTGGTCTCGTGATCATGCAGGCACCCTTGTAGCTCCTGAATGATTGCCACAGCTTTATCAATATGTGAATGAAGCCGCTGGCGATCGCCTGCTTCCATATGCTGTTTAGAAATGGCAATATTACTCAGCGCCCCGTCGTACAGCATTTCTATCAAGCGATGTGGTGAGGCGCCCTCTACCATCGTCGCTCTTCTAACCGATTTGTAAGCGTGTAGCGTCATTTTAACTAGTAGTTGTTGTTGTTGCCAAGGCGGCTGGTGAGAAATGCACTGGTAGATTGCAGATTGGTGACAATGAGATCCATAGAGGTAAATTGCTGGCGCAATCTCTCGTTGGTTTTGTCTATGCGATATTCAAGACGGTCTATTTCGTTGTCTATTGATGCTCTTCTCACATCCACACCATCTTCTCGCGTATCGATAACGCCCCCGGCTCTTGTATATTCTTCGGCTAGAGAGCTGAACTGACTGGCGATGCCGGTATCAGCTGTTGCGAAAGCACTAACGAATCGCTCTACCCCTTTGTCAAGAGAGGCATTGTATTTAGTACTGTCAATGCTTAGCGTACCGTACCTGTCGAATGTAAATCCAAGGTCAAGAGCGTTTGTTGTATCTCCCTCTCCCAGATCTATAGCGCCGAAAAAAGTGTCTCGCATTCGAATGTCGATGCCACGCGGGAGCTGGTCGCCCTGTAGGTCGGTATCTGATAACTTGCTTATCGTGCTGGACATAGCGTTGTATTGAACAACAAACTCATCAAGAGACTCGCGCAGACTTTCCGTATTCCGTTCTGTATTGACAGTTGATTTTCCAAGGCCTGTCAAGTTAAGAGTGACTCCGTCTATCACATCGGTAATCTGGTTTGTGGAGCTTGTTACGTCAAAGCCATGAACACGCAATTGTGCATCGAATGGTTCTTCTTGCTGGGTGAACCCACCTGGCTGATCACCCAGCGGGATAGTGCCAGCGCGTGTGACACCGATCCGTCCTTCAGTACCAGAGTTCTTGGCTGTTAGTACCAGAAATGTTCCGTCGTCAACATTAATGATACTTGCAGACACTGATGTGTTGCCAATCGAGTCATTGATTGCATCCCTGAGCGCGGTAAGAGAGTCATTAGTCTCGTCAATCACGATGTTGAAATTGTTATCACCGGATGAGAACTGCAGAGTGCCCTGATCCACGGCCGCCTCTTCTGAACCATAATTGGTGCTGTACATTCTGTGGTTGGTTGCAAGCTGTAAAACTTCTATCTCCTGACGCTCGGCTACATCGCCATCTCCAGTTGCTACGGCTGTGAATACCTTCTCATCGCTACTGGTAGCCACAAACTCACCGAAGTCCTGATCGCTCCCCAACACATCAGCAGCGGTCTTGAAACTACTCAAGGCGCTCTTGACCGAACCGTAGGCGCTAACTTCTACGTCCAGCGCGTCACGCTTTCTGTTCAATACATTGACGGGTTCCCTCTCGAGCTCACCGAGCTGTGAAAGAATGCTTTCGATGTCAATGCCAGAACCTGCTCCTGCTGCAGTAATCATGTTGGGTTACCCTCTCTCAGCGAGTGGCGAAAACCCCGAGAGTAATTCTCCCAAGGTTGTAGAACAAGACAATATATGAATTATCCAAGAAGCTGCAATACGCTCTGTGGTGCAGAGTTCGCCTGTGACACCATGGCATTGCCAGCCTGTTGCAGTATCTGTGCACGAGTCATGTTAGCTGTTTCAACTGCAAAATCAGCATCCATGATACGACCTCTTGCTGCAGCCTGATTCTCCATACCAACCTGAAGATTGTTGATCGAACTTTCGAAACGACTCTGTACCGCACCGAAGTCGGCTCGCGAAGACGTAACATCATCGATAAGTGCGTCTATCGCATTAATGGCAGCTAGTGAGCCGGAGGTATCCGTAATGTCGACGGCAGCACTGAGAGCTTCCAGTGAAACCATCGTGATATCAAGCTGATTTCCGGACTCCGTGTTCGCACCAATCTGGAACGTAACAACTGCACTGGATGTTGTATCGTTTAGAATGGCTGCGCCGTTGAATGAGGTCGTCTCTGCAATTCTGGTGATCTCGTCGTTCAGTGCCTGGAACTCCTTGTCCAGATTCAGTCTGTCTTTATCTGAATTTGAACCGTTGGCAGACTGCACTGCAAGCTCTCGCATTCGCTGCATCATATTTCCGACTTCTCTCAAACCGCCTTCAGCGGTTTGCGCCATTGAAATACCGTCGTTAGCATTACGAATCGCGACATTCATTCCACGAACCTGTGTGTTCATGCGCTCGGCAATCGCAAGGCCGGCAGCATCATCTTTCGCACTGTTCACACGCAGACCGGAACTGAGTCTCTGCATGGACGTCGCTAGACTTCCCTGTGAAGAACTGAGATTTCGCTGTGCGGTCAGCGACATTACGTTGGTGTTGATGGTTTGCGCCATGATATTCAGATTCTCGTTCAATGAATCCTTGTCTTGAAAAATGCAGCGTCTTTTCCTAAAGTTGCCCGATATTCAAAGCAATGCACACATACATGAGGTATCGGGTATCGATGCTCGGTCTGTAGGGATGTATGGCTGATAGGTGATCTGTTTACAGTAATACCGAGACAAAGTGTGTGGTAATTCTGCTTTCAATGGCACATTTGTCTTACATGTGTCTATTGATCCATAAACGAATCGTTACACCTGTACAGATGTGGTGGTGAAGTATTCGCTTGCAATACCAGTGCATTACCTGCCTGCTGCAGAATCTGCACACGGGTCATTTTGACTGTCTCTACAGTAAAGTCTGCATCCATGATTCAGCCTCGGACAGAAGACTGATCTTCCAGGCCTACCTGAAGATTGCTAATTGAGCTCTTGGAACCGGCTTAGTACAGCACCGAGTACAGCACCGAGTACAGCACCGAAGTCAGCGAACGACGTTGTAACCGTGTCAATTAACCCTAGTGATGCATAAAATTTCGAGCCCAGGAGCTTATAGAGCTGTATATAAGGCGCTGCACGGAGGTTTTACTGTATTGAGTCGGGCCGAGCAGGCCTGGGCCACAATTTTATACAACACTGGGGTGTAGTAAAAATGGTAAATGTATCGGCCAGTGCTGATAGTTGAACCATGGCTATACCGAGCTGTTACCCGCTTCGGACAGGCGTTGAATGGCAACTGATCTGCCTATCGGTCAACCGCTAAGGACCTGATAGCGATACAAAAAAAGCCTCGGAGACGAATCACCGAGGCTTTTGTCAATAGGTTCGTCAATCTAGCCGAGTAGCTGTAGAACACTCTGTGGGGCCGAGTTTGCCTGCGATACCATAGCGTTGCCTGCTTGCTGCAGAATCTGGGCACGTGTCATGTTGGCTGTTTCAACAGCAAAGTCTGCATCCATGATACGACCCCGTGCGGCCGCCTGATTCTCCATCCCCACTTGCAGGTTGTTGATAGAACTTTCAAACCTACTTTGTATAGCACCGAAGTCCGCTCGTGCTGAAGTCACTTCGTCAATGAGATCATCGATGGCTGTAATAGCAACCAGGGAATTTGCAGTATCGGTGATGTCATTTCCGGCTGAAAGCGCCTCAAGGGAAACTAATGCGATATCGAGCTGGTTACTGGCATCGGTGTTAGCACCAACTTGAAAAGTGACTGGGTCGGCTGCGGCAGATGCGTTAAGAATGGCCTGACCGTTGAAGGTCGTTGTTTCAGCAATTCGGGTAATCTCTGCGTTGAGTGCCTGGAACTCTTTGTCCAGATTAACACGGTCTTTATCAGAGTTTGATCCGTTGGCAGACTGTACGGCTAGCTCACGCATGCGTTGCATCATGTTACCGACTTCTTTCAAACCACCCTCAGCTGTTTGAGCCATGGAGATGCCGTCATTGGCATTACGGATGGCCACGTTCATGCCACGCACCTGCGTATTCATACGCTCGGCGATAGCCAGTCCAGCAGCATCGTCCTTCGCACTGTTTACGCGAAGGCCGGAACTCAGACGTTGCATGGATGTAGCCAGGCTGCCCTGTGACGAACTCAGGTTTCTCTGAGCCGTTAGAGACATGACGTTGGTGTTGATTGTCTGTGCCATATTTTGATCCTCTTGGAATAAATCCTTGTTTCAGAAGATGCGGCATTCACTTCATATCGTTGCCCAATAATCCGAGCAATGCCAACATACCATAAGCTATCGGTTTCATCGGCGTGCATCTTAAGTTATCCTGAGTCGATCTTCGACCAAGTCAGGTATCATATTGCGTACTCTGTGCGCTAATGCTAACTATCGAAGTCGCATTGATTCTATGCAGATATTCCAGGCCAAGTTCGGTGAAAACGATTGAACATTGCCACTGAAAAAGGGGGACATTCTGTATACCGTCTGTAGACAATACAAGTCCAGATCTAGATGGACAGATGCCTGACTGATCCGAGTAAACTACATAGGCGGTGAAGAGTAATCTGAATGGGTCCGCAGAGCTGCAACCAGCATGAGAAATGCTTCGGGGTCAACCCCGAAGCATTTAGCAGGTTCAAGTCACCAACTAGCCAAGTAGCTGCAACACACTCTGTGGCGCCGAGTTGGCTTGCGACACCATGGCGTTGCCTGCCTGCTGCAGGATCTGAGCACGAGTCATATTGGCTGTTTCAACCGCAAAGTCAGCATCCATGATGCGACCACGTGCCGCTGCCTGATTTTCCATGCCGACTTGCAGATTGTTAATTGAACTTTCGAACCTGCTTTGTACCGCACCAAAATCAGCACGAGCAGAGGTCACATCATCAATCAGAGCATCAATAGCTGTGATGGCAGCCAGCGAACCTGATGTGTCATTGATATCGACTCCAGATGCAAGGGCTTGTAACTGAACTTTTCCGATATCAAGCTGGTTTCCTGATTCCGTGTTGGCGCCTATCTGGAATGTTATAGATTCCCCAGAGGTAGCTGCGTTCAAAACTGCTTCACCGTTGAACGTTGTGGTTTCTGCGATTCGCGTTATTTCAGCATTCAGCGCCTGAAACTCTTTGTCCAGATTGCCACGGTCTTTCACAGAGTTGGATCCGTTGGCTGACTGTACCGCCAGCTCACGCATACGTTGCATCATGTTACCAACTTCCTTCAGACCGCCCTCAGCTGTCTGAGCCATGGAAATACCATCGTTGGCGTTGCGGATGGCAACATTCATACCGCGCACCTGGGTGTTCATGCGCTCGGCGATAGCAAGTCCGGCAGCGTCGTCTTTCGCGCTGTTTACGCGAAGGCCAGAACTTAAGCGTTGCATGGATGTGGCCAGACTGCCTTGTGATGAACTCAGGTTTCGCTGTGCGGTCAGCGACATCACGTTTGTGTTGATTGTTTGCGCCATAATATAAAGATTCTCTGATTTTTTGAATCCTTGTTTTTATGAGATGTGGCGTCTTCTCCTGAAGCTACTCAGACTATCTGAGCATTGCACACATACCCTCTGTATCGGGTTTCAACTTGCAGGCTTCAGTAAGGAAAGTCACGTTTTTGGCAAGATGACGATGCATTTTACAGGCATGTGCGCTGTTTAAAATCTACAGATAATTAAATATTGAGAGATTCTCAATTCGGGCAAAAGACTTTTGTACGATTTCCAGCGTGTTCGCCTGATTCTGCAGGCTGGATACTGCTTCTGCAATATCGATATCCTCAACATCAGCTTGTGAACGCTGTAATTGTAATTTTATACCTGCGTTTTCTTCACGACTACTATCAAGACTGGCCAAGCGTGTCCCTACTTTAGCCCTGGTGATATTGATGTGGTCCAGGCTTTTGTCTAGATTAAGGAGAACTTCGTTTACATCCTGCTGCATACGGGCAGATCCTGCCGGTGTGGTAGGGGAGCGGTCAAGCGCCTGTGTGAAGTTTGACACTGTGCTGAAGATGTCTTGGTTGGTGCTAGGAAGGACGTAAAACTCATCGCCGGAGTTGGGCTGACCTGCAATACCGGTGGTTACTCCGTTGAACTTTATGGATTCACCCGGGTTAAATGTGACCCCACTCTGTATCGCTGCACCGGTGTCATCGTTGAGAACGCTAAATGTATCCGGCGCAGTAAATTCAATACGATAGGGGGCCGCGTTATACAAGGTAGGATCTGTAACCGAACCATGTGCAATTAATCCGGTCCCTGTGTTTGCAGGATTGGCGTTGACTTCAAAATCACCGTTACCTTTTCTGATTCGCATAAAAACGTCTACACCAGAATCACCAGAAGGCATCTTCCTGCCAAGACCAACGGTAATTGGATTGTTGTCGTCTCCTCCTGAATAAGTGACAGGGTTCTGGCCTGAAAACGGAGCAGTCTGGTTGTTGTTACCGCCGAAAACGTAGTTGCCAAGAGTATCCCTGGTATTTGCCAGATCGTACAGTTCGGTCAGCCTGACTTTCACTTCTGCATTGATAGACTCACGTGTATGGTCGTCTGTTATACCGTTGTTTGATGCAAGCGCCAGTTCTCGGATACGATTCAACGTATTGGAAACCCCTACAAGCGCATTTTCCTCAAGGGATAACTGGGATTCTGCAATGGAGGCGTTTCGCTGGTATTGGTCCAGCTGACTGGAAGCTTCACGCATTCCAAGCAGTCGTGCTGCCTGAGCGGGGTCATCTGATGGTCGGTTAACGTCTTTTCCAGTGGATATTTTTTCTTGTATATCTGCTAGCTGATATTGTTTTTGAACGATATCGTTAGCGATACGCGATACCATTAGATTGGATGGCATTCTGGAATTGATCATCGCAATGCTCCTAGTATGGTTTGAAACAGGGTATCTGCTGTAGCTATGATCTGTGCAGAAGCCTGATAGGCCTGCTGGTATCGGGTTAGATCAATCGCTTCTTCGTCAAGACTTACACCCTGTATGGATTGTTGCCGATCGACAGCATTGCTGCGCAGCGACTCCAGCGCTTTTGTTCGGCTTTCCGCCGATTGAGTATGTGCGCCTATACGAGACACCATTGCGCCATAGGCATCGGTGAAACTTTGTGATTCGTCTATTACAGCCTCAAGCTGCATATCTGACAGGCCGAGCCCATTGCTGTTGTTGCCCAGTCCGGTTGTGTTGGGTTCTATCCTGTGTATATCACCGGACCGTGCTTTACCCTCAAGGGTGGCTTCCCACCCATTCAGACTAACCGAATCACCTTCGGTATAAGTGACGCCAGCTGTTAGTGTAGTGCCGGTGTTCACGTCAACTATGTCATAGGTTGTATCGGTGCTGAACACGATATCGATCGGATTGGTCAGTGCTACGGCATCGGGATCATTCACCGTAGCCGGACTAATACGAGAGTCACCCAGATTGGCGATTTCACTACGAGTGGTGAGTTTTCCTGCGAGTGCAAGGTTCTCGGGGTCGTTCAGTACAGCGGTAAAAGAACTAGCCGCTCGAGAGGTTGCAGATATGACAAAGGTATCACCGGCCGCCGGTGTTCCCGTTATGGATAGATTCAGACCGTCTATGGTCAGTGGCAGTGCACCTGAACTCTGCACACCGTCTGAACTGCGGGTCACCGTAAAATTGGCGCCGTCATAGCGCATCAGATAATCTGACGGCTCCAGAAGGTTAGTGTCATTGATGGTGACGCTCATGATACCGGTGCCGGTATTTCTATCGTTGGATAACGCCAGAGGCTCTGCGGTTCCAAACAGGTCTCCACCCGTTGTACCGTCAAGATCGATACCTTGCGAATGCTGGTTATTGAACTTCTCAGCCATGACCAGGGCCAGTCTCCCCAGTTGTTGCTTAGCCGGATCAAGTGTTTCAGAGGCGAAAGCGCTCAATCCTCCGATTTCACCCCCCTGAAGCAGCGCTCCGATATTGCGTTCGCTACCCTCATTTCCCACCTGAATCTGTAATCTGTCAGGGTAAATATCATCAGGAACAGCCTTGATATTCTGATGGCTTCCATCAACTACCAGACCAATGCCTTTACCGATAAAAATGCTTAATGCGCCATTTTCCTGCTCAACTGTGTTGACTTCGATCAACGTTGATAGTTCGTTGACCAATCTATCTCGCTGATCCATTAAGTCATTGGCCGCCTGAGCCTGGCGTAGTCTCCCCGAACTACTTATTTCCTGGTTGATATTGGCTATGGATTGAGCCAGTTCATCGACAGACTCCACTGCAGCTCTTGTGCGTGAGTTGATATCGTTGTGCGCATCTTCGAGCTGTGCCTGCATGGTTTGAAATCGAGTCGCCAACTGCTCAGCGCTTGACAGGACTACTTCGCGAGCGGCGAGGGATGATGCATCGTTATTGGCATCTTGTATGGCGTTAAAAAACTCATTGATAGCAGGCGATACACTCATGCCTTCATTGGCCACGACATTGTCCAGACGGCTGGCCATGGAGTACTGGACTTCCTGTTCCGAGTGGGCACTTGTTGCAGAGTTGACACGTGCTGTGGCGAAAAGATCGTGGACCCGCTCAATATCGGATACACGAACGCCGGCGCCAATATAATTCCTGTTGCTGTGATCCCCGCTGACTGGTTCCATCGAAACACGTTGCCGAGAGTACCCGTCAGTGTGTACGTTGGCAATGTTATTGGAGGTTGTCGATAATGCGCGCTGGAAGGCAAACAGGGCAGACTTGCCTGTGTTGAGTAGATCAGTCATAGCAAGGGTGTCCGGCTGTCAATCTGGTGCAGGATCGATATGGCTTTTTTCGAGTATTCAGGATCGGTTGCATAGCCCGCCTTGTGGATTTCAGCAAGAAAACGTTCGGGGTCGCTCGCGTGATCCAGCGCAGTCGAGTACCGTGGGTTATTCAGGATGAAATCTGCGAATCCATTAATCCCATCGGCAGTGTTGTTGTAGGACTTGAAACGAGCCTGAACGGTTTGCGGCTTACCTTGCAAATACTCTGTGGTCGTGTTCACGGTGTAGCTCTTATCTGAACTGCTGGCTTTTATGCCAAAGTAGTTGTGGGTGTTCTGTCCAGCCTCATTTTTAATCATTGACTGGCCCCAACCGGTTTCCAGTGCCGCAACAGCCAGAACAGCATTGGTAGTCGTACCCAGGCGAATGGCAGTTTGTTGAGCTAACGCTTTCAGAGGTTTGATAAATTGCGTCTGTGCAGATTGTGCATGAGTGTATTTCTCAGCACCCCACAGGCTTGATGCCATGCGTAAACGTGTTACATCAGTCTCAGTTGGGTCTGTGTTGTTTTCCCAATCAGGTTTTCTGACTGATTCCGTTCGAGGAATGTTATCAAGCAGTGCCCGGAGCTTTTCATTAATGCCGGGATTCCCGTTGACAGGTATTTCAACCCGAGGTTCAACTCCATTGTTACTCTGGAGCTGGGATATCATCTGTTTTGCCACTCCAAGGCCTCCAGCCTCGACCATGGTGTCGGCAAGTTTCTGGTCAAGCATGTCGTCGTACATAGCCTTCTGATTAGAAGTATTTTCACTCATGGTTGTTTTTCGCATGCTCTTGAGCATGTTGTGTATGAGTAGTGCCTCAAACTGATTGGCTGCATTAGTTGCCTTTTCCAGATCTGCAGCTCGTCTTTGTTGTTCAACCTCGGTGACCGCGTTTGCGCCTGTACTCGCTGACGCCTGAAACTGGCGTAACAAATCCAGCGAGCGGGTATCCGCTGATCCCTGCTGTACCTGTATCAAGGCTGAAATATTAGCGCTGCCTATCGTGGAAGTTGACATCAGATAATAATCAACTGGGCTCGCAAAGCTCCAGCCTGTTTCAGCGCTTCGAGTATGGCGACAAGATCACCCGGAGCCGCTCCCACGCCGTTGATTGCCTGGACTATTTCAGACAGTGTGGTTCCTCTTTCCAGTTCAAACATGCGCGAGTCATCTTCATTCACAGCTATCTGGGAATTCGGTACTGCAACTGTGACGCCATCAGAGAAAGCCTCAGGTTGGCTAACCTCAGTGATTTCCTTGATGGTGACAGTCAGACTGCCATGTGTAACAGCGGCAGGTCCTACAGTGACGTGATTACCGATCACAATAGTGCCAGTTCTGGAATTGACGATAATTTTTCCGGCACCTTCACCCGGTTCAACAACGATCTCTTCCAGATAACCCACAAAGGCGACCCGTTTGGACGTGTCTTCAGGCGCTTTAACGATGACGGTTACCGCATCGAGCGCCTCGGCCTCAGGTGTACCCAGCGCTGCGTTGATTGCCTCGACAACTCGACGTGCAGTCGTAAAGTCTGGATCGTGGAGATTGAACATGATGTTCTCAGCATCGGCAAATGGATTGGGTACTGCGCGTTCTACCGTGGCACCTCCGGGAATGCGTCCGACACTGGGAACATTAATGGCCAGCGAAGAGCCATCAGCTCCGGATACTCCCAGACCACCGACTGCAAGATTACCTTGCGCCAGTGCGTACACTTCACCGTTTGCACCTTTCAAAGGTGACATTAACAACGTTCCGCCTCGTAGTGATTTCGAATTGCCCAGTGAAGAGATGGTGATATCGATCTTCTGGCCTGGTTTTACGAACGGAGGCAGAACGGCGTGTATGGACACGGCGGCTACGTTTTTCGAGTTCAGCTTGACTGATGGTGGTACGGTGACTCCATATTGAATCAACATACTACGCAGACTCTGCTCGGTAAAGCTCATGGTCTGATCGCCGGTTCCATCGAGCCCTACTACCAGCCCGTAGCCCAGTAGCGGGTTGTCTCGCACGCCCGCAATGCCCGCAAGATCCTTGATGCGTTCTGCATGGGCCATACTCATCAGTGGGGGTAAGCACAGAAACATCAGAGTCACTATTCTGAACAGCTTTATCAGCGAGTGGTACGTGCTCTTATTCATCGTTCAATACTCGTCAGAAAGGCCATAGCGGGCTGGTGAATACCCGGGTCAGCCACCCAGCTCGATTAGTGTCTGCAAGTAGGCCACTACCGCCATAAGTGATACTCGCATCGGCGATCTGGTTAGACTGAATGGTATTTTGTGGCGTGATATCGGTAGGGCGAATCAGTCCGGCAACACGCACAATTTCGCGTCCCTGGTTAAGTGTCAATTGTTTTTGCCCGCGTATCCACAAGTTGCCATTACTCAGCACTTTGTCTACCACAACTGCCACACTGCCATTCAAACGGTTACTTTGGCTGCTGTCTGCCGTACCTCCAAAATCGGCACTAGTAGAGATATCGTTGGTCAGAAGTTCGCCGACCACGCCTGGTAATTTTCCGCCAAACAGGGTGGGGCTGGGTAGCCCGATAGAGGTTCCCTTGTTCGCATTGGTGGAGGCAGTCTTGGTTGCATCGGTACGTTCATCAAGAATTACGTTGATGACATCACCCACGCGTCTTGCCCTGATGTCTTCAAAAAAGAATCGATTACTGGCTACCTGATAAATGGCACCGTTAGCATTGACGTCACGGATAACCACCTGAGGTTGAGCCGGGGTAAAGTCCGGCTCAATCCTGGGTGCTGTGGAACAAGCACTGAGCGTAACAAGCGCAAGGCATGGAAATAAAAAGGCGCGCATTATGTCACCTACAGGTTGTTATTGATGTACTGGAGCATGCCGTCGGTTGTCGATATGGCCTTGGAGCTAATCTCGTACGCACGCTGCGTTTCGATCATGCTGACAAGTTCTTCGACAACATTGACGTTTGAGGTTTCAACTGAACCTTGAATCAGGCTGCCCAGACCACCAATGCCTGCAGTTCCCTGCACCGGTGCTCCACTAGAAGCGGTTTCTGAAAACAGGTTGCCCCCTTTTGCCTGAAGACCCGCAGGGTTAATGAAATCGGCCAAGCCGACGACACCCAGTTGAGAGGGCGTTGCTGTCCCCGGCATGGAGGCCGTTACAGTGCCGTCCTGTCCAATGGTTATACCAGTGGCTGTTTCCGGGATCGTGATCCCGGGCTGCAAGGTGTAGCCAGTTGCGGTTACCATCTGACCTTGAGCGTCAATCTGGAAAGACCCATCTCGGGTGTAGGCCAGACTACCGTCTGGCGTCAACACTTCGAAAAAGCCACGGCCCTGAATGGCCAGATCCAGTGGATCTTCTGTTGCAGATAAATTACCCTGAGAAAACAGTTTCTCAGTAGAAACTACCCTCACACCTGTTCCAGTACTCAGTCCTGAGGGTAGTTGAGTGTCCTGTGATGACTGAGCACCAGGTTGCCTGACAGTCTGATACAAAAGATCCTGAAACACCGCCCTGTCTCTTTTGAAACCTGTGGTATTGGTATTTGCCAGATTGTTTGAAATGACCTGCATGCGCGTTTGCTGCGCATCGAGTCCTGTCTTTGCCGTCCAAAGGGCTCCGTTCATGTGTGTTGCTCCGTGTCGTCGTTAGTATGGTCGGAAAGTGTTGGTCGCTATGATCAACCCTCTCTGACGATGGACTTGCTGGTTATCGTATTTTTAGAAGTGCTGTTGCAGAGACATCATTGTCTTCCGCTGCTTTCATCAGTTTCACTTGTGTTTCAAACTGTCTGGAAAGCTCGATCATGGTGACCAGTGCTTCTACCGAGTTGACGTTGCTGGTTTCCAGACTTTCGGTTGCGAGTGTCACATCCGCGTTGGCAGGCTCATCTTGCTCAGGCGTTGTGAACAAACCGCGTTCATTGCGCTCAACCGTTTTCGGATCTGGATTGACCAGCTTGATTCTGTCCAGCACCGCAAGCTCTCCACCGCTTTGTCCTAATGGCTGAATGGTGATGGTGCCGTCAGAGCCAACCATGATGTCACTATAGGGCGACAGCGTGATCGGTCCACCTTCGCCCAGAACAGGATGACCACCTGACGTTACCAGTAACCCTTGCTGGGTAACCCGCAGACTACCGTCACGCGTGTAACTTTCAGAGCCATCCAGATCCTGTACTGCGATGAAACCATCACCGTTGACAGCGACATCAAGTGGTACGCCTGTGCTGATCAGTTGACTGGGCGTCAGGTCTATGCCAGCCCGGTGATCCATCCCATAGACCCTGCCCGGATTACCCGGACCATAGACGGGCACAGACTTGAAGCTGTCTATGTCTGCCTTGAATCCATTGGTATTCAGGTTGGCTAGATTGTGACTATTGGTCGCCTGTTGCAGCATTACCTGGCGTGCGCCAGACATTGCTACATACATCATCTTATCCATAAGTTTCTACCGAGTTATCCTGTTAATGGCTTTATCGACGAATGTTAATCACGGTCTGCGTGATTTTGTCGCCGGTGCTGATAACCTGAGCATTGGCCTGAAAACTTCGCTGTGCACCTATCATGGCGACCAGCTCCTTGGTTAGATCAACGTTGGAACCCTCCAGTGCACCGGACTGTAGTTTTCCCAGGCTGGCTGAACCCGGTGCACCTGTAGCCGGTTCACCAGATGCAAATGTCTCCGTCCACGTGGTGGTATTAGCCTGTTTCAGGCCTGACGTGTTTGGGAAGTTGGACAGGGTTACTTGCCCCATCATCTTTGCCTGCCCATTAGAGAATCGGCCAAAGACGATACCGTCACTATCGATATCGAAGTCTTCCATACGACCAGCTGCATAGCCGTCCTGTACAATTCGATTGATACCAAAAGAGTTGTCGTATTGAGTCAGTGTGCTGACATCGAACGTCAGATCCATTGGGTTGGCATTGGACATCGGGGTAAACACGTTAGTCGTATAAGACGTGCCAGGCGCTCCATTTATGGTGTCAAGCTCACCGGAATTATTGAATACAATTTCATCGCCACCAACTTGGTTGACTTCAACGCCGTCTACATAGGTATAAGTGGACCAGGTATTAGGTGCGTCTTTCTTGAAGTACAGGTTGGCTAGTTGCGAAGACCCGAGCGAGTCAAATACGGTGACCGACGTGGAGAAATTGAATGTGCCTGAATCATTCGGATCAAAGGGTGGTAGGACGTTGGTCTTGATGTCCAGATTCATCAGTATCTCGACTTCAGTTGTTGTGTTGGGTCTCATATCTCCGAACTCGATTCGCAGATCTTCGGTGATTGGCTGAATCTCCTCGTTCTCTCCTACGCCGAAACCTGTCAGCTTGTTGCCGGCAGCATTGACAAGATACCCTTCCCGATCCATACCAAAATTGCCTGCACGGGTGTACAAGGCGGAGCCATCATTGTCAAGCCGAAACATGCCAAGACCCTCTACAGCCAGATCCAGATTTCGACCGCTGAATTGCATATCTCCCTGTTCAAACTCCTGACGTACGTTGGTGACTCGTACACCTCCACCCGTACTCTCTCCTGACGATCCAAAAGCACTTTGTGCAAACACGTCAGAAAATTCAACTCTGGACTTCTTGAATCCGGTAGTTGCGTTATTCGCGATGTTGTTGGAAATTGAATTGAGTTCAGTTGATGCGGCATTAATGCCGGTTAGTGCGACTTGAAGTGACATGGTTAAGCTCCCCTTATATTGTTGTTGTGTTTATTGTTCAGTGCTGTTGGCTTTCTGGCGAATTTGCCTGATATCAGCGATAGTCAGCGCTTCGCCTTGCCTGGTGTTCAGTCTGGTTTCTTCGCCGTTACCAAATTCAACCGAGTCAATGACTCGAGTGGTTAGAACAGTTGCAGAAATATATTCTTCGCCCTGCTGCGCAGATACTCTCGCGGAGTAGTTCCCGGCTGGTAGACGTTTTCCGTCTTGATTCAAGCCGTCCCAGCTGAATGAGTGACGCCCCGAACTGAATTCACCTAACGAAAACTGCCGGACAACATTCCCAGCACTATCAGCGATGTCCATCAGTACATCGCCTGACGCGACATCAAGTTCGAATGAGCCATCTGCAGATCCGGTTTCGTTCAGAGCCAGATTGGGGTTCTCTATCAGTACCTCCTGGCCGACCAGCTGGGTACTTTGAAGCGTTTGTCCGGCGGAGTATGTTTGCCCAAGATTGTCCAGTGACTTCTTCATGTCATCAATACCGGTAACGGTACTAAACTGTGCCATCTGACCTAGAAACTGGCCGTTATCCATAGGCTCCATAGGGTCCTGATGCTCAAGCTGAGCCATCATCAATTCAAGGAATTCACCCTGACCCAACTCTTTGTTGTAGTTGGAAGCCAGTTTGGGATCAAGGCTGTATTTATCAGTAAGAGCTGGTGCTATTACACTCATGAGGGAATCCGTCGGTTCTGTATTCTATTAGTTGATGTGTGGTAGTTGATATGTGGCATTTCACGGCCGTGCCTACTCGCCCATTTTCAGGGTTTGCAGCATGAGTTGACGTACGGTAGAGAGCATGTCAACGTTGCTTTGATAGCTGCGGGTCGCAGACATCATGTTGGCCATCTCTTCTACATGATCAACATTGGAGCCGTATATATAGCCCTCATCATCCGCGAGCGGATGTCCGGGCTGGTAGCGTTTATCAGGCTCTCTGTTTGATTCAACGACGCCACGCGTTTCCACGCCGCCGATTTCACCATCAAGTACCGCTGCGAACACAGGTTGCCTGGCCCGATAGGCATCTTCTGCAGAGCCTGCTACTGAATTGGCGTTTGCCATGTTGCTGGCGGTGGTATTGAGTCTGAGCGTCTGAGCCCTCATGGCACTGCCTGCTATATCAAATATGCTCTGCGACATGTCTATTCACTCCTTAGCGCTTTTATTAGTCCACTGACTCGACTTTTAATGAATTCAATACTGGCCTGATACCGAATAGTATTCTCGGCAAAACGGGCTTGTTCCTGATCCTTGTCAACGGTGTTTCCATCCAGTGATGCGCCTTGCGGTCGCCGGTACAATACCTGTGCAGCATGTCCGATCTGACGAATTTGCAGATGACGATGATGCGTCAAGTCAAGTCCGTCACTGCTTAATGGTAGTTGTTGTTTCTGTGTATTACCCGGGCCGCTAACGTCGCGAAGCACCTCTGCAAACGCAAGGTCACGTGCCTTGTAGTTCGGGGTATCAGAGTTGGCGATATTACTAGCCAGAATATGGGTTCGCTGTGATCGCAGTTTCAATGCGTTCGCGTGAACCGATAGAAAGTCGTCAATCATGTACAGAATTCCTTTTTTAACGGTGTAGTGCATGCTGTCGGCCTGACCGGAGCATTCGTTAGATATGCGAACGCCGTTACAGTTAGTTCTCTTAAAAATATTGATTTCATTGCACTGGCACATTAATGAATTGTGGGTTCCAGCGAGGTACCGGCTTGTCTGGATAAATTATCAGTGACATCAATTGCAAGCTTGACGGTACGCTTTCGGTGCGATAGAAATTAACTGACCCATACAATTGCACGCCGGCAATGGCAGAAGCTGACACCTTCAGGTAGTTCGTATCAGACACAATAGTGTGTGTTCGTGACTGAAAGACAGTGCCATCAGAGCCGTACGCCATAGAGCCAGCATCGACAGCCACAGACTGGTTGGCGCTTGTTTCGACAGAGAAGTTAGCGGTGAGGCGGCTGCCAATGGATATCCCCCCCACCGACTGTAGTGTGATAGAAACATCACTCGACGGTGTCGTCCAGACGCACGGCAAGATATTCTGGCAGTCAGCCTGTGCGGTAGTAACAGTGCCTACTGGTATGCCTGTGAACATGGCATTACGTAACATGCCTCCGTCGAGGATTGCAATGGACCATTGAGCAACTGAATCTGAGGTAGTACCTGCATCAAAGTTAAGCGTACCTTCCAGGGGGGTACCGGCTACGACACCCTGCGGCGTTCCACCGTTTCCCCCACCGAGAACCTGGCTTGCCGCTTTGAAGCGCACTCCGGTACCATCCAGAGCATCCTCTGCTCTTGAAACGAACACCTGTGTGTCGTGCACAGTGTCAATCGAATAGTTGATCGAGAGATGCGACAGGTTAGCGATGTTATCTGCGTTGGTGACTGTCAGGGAGAACTGAAGGTCATCACTAACCCAGCGACAGGGCAGGGTTTGCTGGCAGTCAACAGAAACCCCCGGGGCGCCCACGGTCATTTCCACCTCAGGCTCAAGTAACTGTATCCCGGTAGATGGGGTCGCTACAGGATTGACGACAGCTGGAGTAGGCGCAGGCTGGTTTGCGGGTATCGTCTCGGCTGTTGACGGCAATACGGTAGCAGGAAGCTCGGTCGCCGGATCAGCTAATGTCGGTAATTGGACCGCAGGGTTCGTCACATCGGGTAGCGCGGTAACCGGTGTGGTGGTCGGAGTAGTCTCAGTTACCGGAACAGTTGCTTCTGATGTTGGAGTTACCGGTGTGACAGTGACAGGTGTTTGCGTGGCTGGTGTCAAATTTGCGGGTGCCTGAATCAATGGTGCGCTGGTAACAGGGTTTTGAGATACCGGATCGGCGATGGTTGGTGACTGAGCAACCGGTGAAACTGTGGTGGCCGGTTGCGTAACAGGCTTTGCTATCGTATCTGTACTGGTTTCTGAGGTAGCCGGTGCATCCGTGGCTTCACCACCCGAGGTCGGCTTGGTCACTGCAACCTCTGCTGTGGGCAACTCGTTTGAACCGCCGTCAACCGTGGGGTTGACTGGAATCATATTTATGCCGCCCTCAACCGATGGGGGCACCACAGCTGTCGCAGGTGACTGAGGGTCAGCAGAAGCTGCAGGCATTTCCCGGATGATCGTTTCTGTACAAGCACCCAACACCAGGCTGACCGCGACGACCGAGATCCGTGCTTTAAGTGTAAGCGACATGAGTTTTCCTTATTGAATCACAAGTACTTTGTCGTCCTCTTCTCACTTTGATGAAGTACACAACATGCACGTTACGGTTACCCAGTGGCTCAAGGTTTTTTCAGGTGCTGTGTGGTGTAAAGATTGCGCCTGCAACGCCATGATAAAAATACTCGACACGGTGTTAGCGGGATGTCTGACGCTCGCTGCAGCGAGCCTGCCACAGGCAGTGTCATCTGTCACAGTACCCGTAGGCGTACAATCACTTGCCGAAATACAGCAAGCAGTAGGTGACTTTGTCAGGACTCAGAATGCCGATAGCACTGAAACAAGCGTCGAGGTCAAGCCCTTGGATAAGCGGCTCAGGCTAGCCGCCTGTGATCAGCCCCTTGATACGTTCTGGTCGCCGGGAAGCCGATCCATGGGACGTGTAACGGTCCAGGTGGAATGTGCGTCGCCTAAGCCATGGCGCGTGCATGTGCAATCAACAGTGACCATGGAAGGTCTTGTCTGGACTCTTGATCGTAGCGTCCGGCGAGGTGATGTGTTAACGCAAGGTCTGCTACAGCAGGTACCCGTGAAGATCGGGGCCAACAATCCTGCATTGAGATCATCAGCAGCACCTATCGTGGATATCGAGTCGTGGATAGGATTTGCATTTTCACAGCGAGTCAGCGCAGGAATGGTGCTTGACGAGCGCATGTTGAAACCACCGGTACTGGTTGAGAAGGGGGAGGCGGTACTTATTGTGCACCAGTCTGCCGGGTTACAACTTCAAACCAATGGTGTCGCCCTGACGAATGCAGCAATGGGCAAGAGAGTGCAGGTTCGTAATACGTCATCCGGCAAAGTTCTGGAAGCTACTGCTGTCGCTAGAGGTTTGGTGGAAGTACTTAGATGATTAAACACTTAACAGGAGTTTACCCGACGTGGATATTGAAGCACCCGAAAGCCAGAACGTAATCACAGAGCTGGATATGTTGGCTAATGAATTCAAGCGCTTGCTGAACGTTGAAACCAGCGTAATGGAGACTCGGAGTACAGACGCACTCCCGAGTCTGGTTGAAGAAAAAAACCAAGTCGTCACTCAGCTGCAGGATAAAGAGACCACGCTGATCGGGTTGTTCTCAGAATATCCTGATGACGATAGTGTTCAGAAGTTAAAGCGGACATTAACAGAGTGTCAGCTGCTGAACCGTCAGAATCAGAACATCGCACTCGTCGAGCTTAAACATACGCAGAACAGTCTCGAACTCTTGAGATCCTTGTTGAAGCTGGATGACCTGCCTCTTTATAGTTCTGAAGGTCAGATAACGGTAAAGCGTGAGAAGAGAAATTTTGGTAGTGCTTGAGTTGAAATCACTGGGGCATTATGCAGGAACACAGTTTTGTTCACATATAACATACATATTTGTGTGAGGTACCTCTCGACGTAAGTAGATCGGCCGATAACTGCTGTAGGAAACTGGAATTTAACTATTCAGCATGGAATCAAGACCCAAGCAGCTCGTCGATTTTAATTCAGATGAACAGCGACAAGTTGCTGTTCAGCCAGGTGGTGAACTGATACTTAGTGGTATCGATTTTGATGACGCGTCAATCGATATCATTGACACCGACGTGCTTGTCACTAATCCCGACACTGGCGAACAGCTCGTGTTGATGGGATTGGCCATATTCCTTTTCGATGAAGAGGAGGTGCCACTGATTTCATTCGATGGTCTGATCATCAGCCCGAACCTGTTGCTATCCAAAGTGGGTGAGATTGGAAACCTGACTGCTCAGGAATTTGTTGCTGTGTCCAGTTTGCTTGAGGAGAGCTTCAAAACAGGAGATAGCGAGGAAGAGTCAGAATCAGAAGCGGAAGCTGTCTCTGAAGTTCTCGCAGCGATTACTGAAGCAATCGCTGCCATGAATCAGGCTCAGGCAGCACAGTCACAGGATGTTGACAAGGCCAAGGATGACGGGAAATATGATCGCAAGGCTGTAGATGAAGAAGGCGATACCTTTCTAGTTGCGCAGAGCACTGCCAGGCCGGAATCACCCGCGCTGGCTGCGGCGTCTGAAGCTCCTGAGGTTCCTGCTGCTGAAGTACTGTTTGATCTTATTTTGTTGCAACCAGGCAGGACGGAGTCTGTACAGAACTCAGATGGCATCGAGTCTCGACAAATTCTCGGTGGTGGAGGTTCAGAGGAAGCTGGCTTCAATCCAGAAAATGACGCACAGTTTTCAACAGAGGTGCTTAACTACGGCACGGCCACTGATGATCTGGTTATCCAGACAGATAATCCCAGTCTGTTTGACGAAAATACCATGAGTCGCGTTATTGAGATGACGCCGACTTTCCCAGCTGGATTCTCCGTGGTAGAAATTCGAGTCTCTGGTTTTCCTGATGGTTTTGATATTGAAGGAGCCACTAAGGTAGGCAATGACTGGATCATTGAATCGCCGGAGATAAACGCTAGAGGTTCGTTGCGGGTGAATCTGATTTATTCAGTCCCCTCCGATGAGACTTTCAGTGTTGACTTCAGTGTGACTTCTGAATTTGAAGAGGGGGCTGTCGATCAGGATGGTATAGAGCTGGCTGTGCCATCAGAAACCAGCATGGTGTCTGAGGACAGCCGTGAGTTCATCGTGCAAGAGGTGTTGAGCGCCGATGATTTAAACTTTATTAATAGCGATGGTGCGGAAGTTTGGGTTCTTGCTATCAATCCTAATCCGAATCGTGTTTTTTCTGGTTCGGGTAATGATCAGATCACCGGTTCGGTTGGTGTGGATTTTGTCCAGGGTGGCGCTGGCGATGACATCATCGATGGAAGAGCAGGCAACGATGTGCTCAACGGTGAAGGCGGAGATGATCGCCTGCTGCACAACGAGGGTATGGATAGATTTACAGGTGGTGCTGGCGTGGACACGCTCGACTACTCTGAGCTGATCGTGCCCGTTAACGCTGATCTGTCGGTTCTGGTCGACGGTTTTGCGAATGTGCTTGTCGACGCTGATGGCCCGACCAGTGAGATCGATGAAGTCAGTACGATCGAAAACATAGTCACAGGTTCCGCTAACGATAATCTGACCGGTGATGCTGAAGATAACCTGTTGTCTTCGGGTAGTGGAAATGATCGACTAGTGGGTGGTGGCGGCAACGATGTTCTGGATGGTGGGGCCGATCGGGATATTGCTGACTACAGCGCAAGCACAGGCCCGATCACAACCAATCTTGTTCTCGATACTGATAATGTCTACGTTGACGAATCAAATATTGATACGCTGATTGACATAGAGCATGTTGTAGGCAGTGCGTTTGATGACGACCTCACTGGTGGTGCAGGGGACGACACCTTTGAGGCAGGAGCTGGTAACGATAAATTGTCCGGGGGTGCCGGTAGCGATACTTTAGACGGTGGCGACGGAGAGAGGGACGTTGCAGTTTTTACTGGCATCGATGCCGGTGTACAGGTGAATCTGGGCGGGTCGACTGATAGCAATGGTTACGTTATTGCCAATCACGGCGCCAATGCCGATCGACTGAAAAATATTGAAGATCTGATCGGATCTGAAAATGATGATGAACTAACGGGCAACGAGCTGGATCAGTTCATAACCGGCGGTGAAGGCAACGACACAATTGATGGTGCCGAAGGTGCTGATACGCTTGATGGAGGGTTAGGTCAGGATCAGGTAGCAGGTGGCAGCGGTGACGATCTGTTTGTTCACAGCGATGGCGATGATCAACTGGACGGTGGGGCGGATCTGGACACGATTGACTTCAGTCTGACTGGAGCCATAACTCAGATCGATGCCACGCTTAACGGTGGAACTGAATCAGCGATTGTCGTGGCGGGTGGCGATGACCTCCTCGTTCGTAATATAGAAAACATCGTGGGTACCCCCGGTGACGATAAACTACAAGGCGATTCCAGTGACAACGTGCTGGATGGCAGAGGCGGCGATGATACTTTGATCGGTGCGGCCGGCAATGACAGCCTCATCGGTGGCGAGGGTCGTGATAGCGCAGACTATTCTGTTGCGACTGTAGGCGTAAACATTGATCTGTCCGCCGGTGAAGTGACTAACGATGGATTTGGTGGAGTTGATTCCATTGATGGCATCGAAGATCTCACCGGCAGTGAACACAACGATATACTCTCGGGAGATGCGCAGGATAATATTCTTCGTGGTGGTGCAGGTAATGATGTACTGACGGGACGCGCTGGAGACGACCTGTTAGCTGGCGGTGAAGGTTTGGATACTGCCAGTTACAAACAGGCTGGCTCAGCAGTGTCTGTTGATCTGGCTGCTACCGTGCCCACCATGGACGGAGAGGGTGGGCAAGACACGTTCGACAGTATCGAGTCAGTGATCGGATCAGCCTTTAACGATACTCTACGGGGTGACGAGGGCAGCAATACTCTATCAGGCCTTGATGGTGACGACTTGCTGAATGGCCGGGAAGGTAACGATACGCTGCTAGGCGGTTCAGGTAACGATACGCACCTGGCCAGTTCTGGAACAGACAGTCATGATGGTGGTCTGGGCACCGACATACTAGATTATTCAGGGTTTGCAGACGCAGAGGCTATCAGCGTTACGCTGTTGGGTAGTGACTATGCACAAGTCACCGTTTCCGAAGCAGACAATGATCAGATTCGTAACGTCGAAAATGTTATCGGTACGTCTGGCGATGATTTCCTGACGGGTGATGCCCTTGCCAATACACTGCGCGGTGAGGGCGGTAACGATACCATTAGAGGCGGCGCCGGATCCGATGCATTATCAGGTGGTGAAGGCGATGATCAATTACGGTTTGATGATCTGACTGATGAGGGCGTCTCCCTGAGTCTGGCGACTAATACAGCAAGCTACGCCACAGATGGTAGTGTGGATACCTTCAGTGGTTTTGAGCGGTACGCTACCACTAATCAGAATGACGCCATACAGACATCTGAAGCTGCTGATTTTGTAGAGGGCCTAGGGGGTGATGATAGATTTTTTACCAGTAGCGGTAACGATGAGTTTTTTGGTGGTTCGGGGCAAGATGTCGTTGATTACTCTCAAGATGCAGACATTGATCATATCGAGGCAACCCTGGATGAAGGGAATACAATAACGATCAACGTATTCGGTGGCGATGATGATCAGATAACAGCCATAGAGAGTGTCATCGGTTCAGTCGGTGCCGATCTGCTAACGGGTGATACGCGAGACAATATTCTGTCGGGTGCCGGTGGCGATGACCTACTTGATGGTGCAGCAGGTGATGACACGCTACTGGGCGAGGCTGGCCAGGATCGCTTCCTTAGCGGCTTGGGTAACGACACCTACGAAGGCGGTGCCGGCATCGATGTCATCGATTTCAGTGGCGCTGCGGGTGGTATTTCGGTAGACCTGGGACTCAACACTGCATCCAATGATGGCTACGGTGACGAAGACACGATACGGACTGTAGAGAACATAATCGGTACGTCAGATAATGACATCATAGTAGGCGACGGCACTGTAAACGTACTGGTTGGATCCGGTGGTGACGACGTCATAAGAGGTGGAATTGGCTCTGATACCCTGGACGGTGGAGAAGGGTTACTGGACGAAGTTCACTTCGATGACCTCGTGAACAGTGGTGTCACACTTGATCTTGACGCGGGAACAGCATTCCACCCAGGTGATGCCAGCACCGATGTACTTGTGGGTTTCGAGTTGTATTTTACTACCAATCAGAACGATCAGATCAGAGGTTCAGAGGCAGCTGACACTGTGTTTGGTTTGGCCGGTGATGATGTGTTCAGTGCCAGTTCGGGAGCAGATTTTCTTGATGGTGGCGCAGACAGTGACAGCCTGGACTTTTCTGCTCTGCAGAGTGCAACGGCAGTAAACTTGACCCTGGATGGCGCTCGTACGGTTGTCGTGTTGGTGGAGGGTGTCGGTAGTCAGAGTGTTGCCAACATAGAGAACGTAACAGGCACTGGTGGTGCTGACGTGTTGGGTGGAGATGCCCTATCCAACACGCTGATTGCCGGTGCCGGAAACGACAGTGTGTTTGGCGGAGCCGGCAGTGATGTGCTAGAAGGAGGCGTTGGCACAGATGAACTGCGATTTGATGAGCTCGGTGCGGTTGGAATTACGTTGACGCTGGGCGAAGGACTGGGTACAGCGACGTATGCGCCAGATAACAGTACCGATACATTCTCAGGGTTCGAACGGTATCTCACGACTCTGCAAGACGATGATGTCCGCACATCCAGTGCTGATGATGAAGTATTCACACTCGCCGGTAGTGACCAGATAGAAGCCAGTCTGGGTGCAGACACGATAGATGGTGGGCTAGGAGATGACTACATCGATTATTCCGGTCTGGTTGGCGTGTCGGGTATTCAGGTGGCGCTAGACAATGCAATACCTGTTCAGGTAGTTGTCGATGGTGCAGAAGATGACACTATCAGCAATATTGAAAACGTAATAGGAACAGACAGCGACGATACAATTTCAGGTGATGGCCAGCAGAACAAGCTCGTTGGCTTTGGCGGTGCAGATGTCCTATCTGGTAACGGTGGTGATGATCAATTGCTGGGTGGCCTGGGTGACGACCGTCTAAGAGGTGGCAGCGGAAACGATATCCTGGACGGTGCGCAGGGTCGTGATACGGCAAGCTATACCGATGCAACAGGTGGCGTGGCGGTTAATTTGTCAACGGGTGTTGCCACTAATGACGGTTTTGGTGGTTCTGATGCTCTACGCAATATTGAAAACGTTGAAGGTAGCGATTTTGCCGATCTGCTGCGCGGTAGCCGCAACGGAAACGATGTTGACGGAGGCGCCGGTGATGATGTTATCTACGGTGGCTTAGGTTCCGATAACCTGACAGGTGGTGCCCATGTATCTGGCGATACCTTGCGGTTTGATGATCTCGATGGAGCTGGTATACAGTTAAATCTAGGGTTGAGTAGAGCCACATTCAGTGGCGATCTATCGGTTGATACGTTTAGCGGATTTGAACGTTATATCGGTACCCAGCAGAGTGATACGCTGCTCGGCAGTACTGCCAATGACGTGGTCAACATGCTGGGTGGAGACGACGCCTTGAGCGCGTCCGCAGGGAGTGATGATCTGGATGGTGGGGCTGGTTCAGACACGCTGGATTACTCAGAACTTACGAGCGTTAGCGGTCTTGAAGTTAGGCTCAATGGCACGAATCCAGTGAGTGTCACCGTGGCTGGAGGCGACAACGACACGATCGCTAACATCGAAAATCTAAAAGGCAGTACGGGTAATGATGTGTTGGGTGGTGATGCTTCTGACAACCAGCTGGAAGGTATGGCAGGCTCCGATCAGTTTAGTGCCAGTGCTGGAGCGGACACTCTGATAGGGGGTGAAGGCTCTGATACGCTGGACTATAGTTCTTTCTTTTCGGCAAGTTCCATCGCTGTCACTTTACAAGGCGATACCTTTACCAGCGTAGCCGTGGTAGGCAGTGCCAATGACACAGTTTCTGGCATAGAAAACATTATTGGCACCGCGGGTAATGATGTTATCACGGGCGACGATGAAGACAATACCCTGGAAGGGCGCTTTGGTAGCGACACATTAAATGGTGGGGGAGGATCTGATACGGTTCTGGGCGGCGATGGCGCGGATACCATTATCGGTGGTGAGGGCGTTGACACAACGGATGGTGGTGCCGGGCTGGATACAATCGATTATTCGCGTCTGCCAGCAGGACAGTCACTAGACGTTGCATTGAGCGGAGGTACCGATGCCAGCGTTATAATCGCCGGTGGCGATAAAGATACTGTTCGCAACGTTGAAAACGTAATAGCAACGAGCGGCAGCGATAGAGTTATCGGAGACGCGCAGCAGAACATTCTGCAAACACTGGCGGGTGACGATGTATTGGGAGCATCAGCGGGTAGCGATACACTGGATGGCGGGTTGGGTGTTGATACTGCAGACTACTCCGTGTTGGCCGGTGTGCAACGTATCACCGTTGCACTGGATGGCAGCAACGCAACAACAGTGCAAGTCAGTGGCGGTTCTGATGATCAGATTCTGAGAGTCGAGAATGTAATCGGTACGGATGGTGATGACTCTCTGACAGGAGATTCTCAAAACAACCGGTTGCAGGGGGGGCTGGGTAACGATACGCTGGCTGGAGCCGCTGGCGATGATGTTCTGGATGGCGGTGCGGGCGTATTTGTCGATTCAGTGAGTTATGCCGATGCGACGACAGGTGTCACTGTTGATCTTGTCTCTGGCATTACCTCAGAAGATGGATACGGTAGCGTTGATACGCTGATCAATATAGAAGCGGTTACCGGGTCAGACCAGTCAGACGACATTACCACTGCAGCTGGTACACAAAGCATTCAAGCAGGAGCAGGTGATGATGAGATCACCTTGGGGCTGGGTGTCATCAGTGTTGACGGTGGAACGGGTTCTGATACGGCAGATTATTCGGCCTTAAGCTCGGTCAACGCCATCAGTGTAGAACTCAATGGGCTAAATGCCGTCACGCTGTCAGTTGTTGGGTCGACAGACCACACTTTGATAGCTATTGAGAACATCACCGGTAGTCAAGGTAATGATGTTATCTCGGGGGATAGCAATGACAATACTCTTGATGGCGGGGCAGGTAACGATATTCTTCAGGGGTTAGGTGGGAACGATAATCTCTTCGGGGGTGTTGGAACAGATGAGGCTGACTATTCTCAGGCCGGTTCGGGTGTTGACGTCGATCTACGAGCCAATAGGGCGCGCAACGATGGTGAGTTGGGTAGTGACACACTATCCGGTATAGAGAATCTGTCAGGTTCCAGTTTTGACGACGTACTCTCCGGTGACATCAGAGACAACGTACTGACCGGTAACTCGGGCGACGATACGCTGGATGGCAGGGCGGGTACAGACACCTTGCTCGGTGGTGGTGGCGCAGATCAGATCATAGCCAGTGAAGGCGCGGACATCACGGACGGTGGCACGGGCGTGGACACGATTGATTTCACAAGGCTTGCTGAGGGGCAATCAATTAACGTGGATCTGAACGTATCCACTGACGCTATAGTAACGATAACAGGTGGCACGGATCAGACCATACGTAACGTCGAGAATGTGATCGGCACCGGTGAAGATGATCAGATAACGGGTGATGCACAAGAGAACGACCTGCAGACACTGGCTGGTGATGATGTATTGGGTGCCTCGGGTGGTGCTGATACATTAGACGGTGGCTCTGGTGTGGATACAGTGGACTATTCGTCGTTGGTGGGTGTTCAGCGTATTTTCGTTTCCCTGAACGGGAGTACTACAAGCACGGTCCAGGTTAGCGGTGGCGCTGATGACCAGATAGTGAACATCGAAAACGTCATTGGTACCGCTGGTAACGATACGCTAACGGGTGATTCGCAAGACAACTACCTGGAAGGTCGACTGGGTGATGACACCCTGATTGGTGCCGGTGGTAACGATGTGCTGGACGGTGGCGCTGGCGCCTCAGATACGGTGGACTACAGTGCAGCCCCGAACGATGTCAATATTGATCTGGCTGCAGGGCTTGCCTCAGCAGACGGCTATCTGGCCGTGGATACGGTCCTCAATGTTGAGAACGTAGTCGGCTCTGCCAACGAGGATACTATCGCGGGTAGTGATGCGGCAAACGTGCTGGACGCAGGTGCGGGTGATGATGTGTTAAGCGCCTCAGCAGGCAGCGATGATATAGATGGCGGCACCGGTTCGGATACGCTGGACTATTCAGACTTGACTGGCGTTACAGGCATATCAGCGCAACTTAATGGCGCTAGTACTGTAACGGTCACCGTCGGAGGAGGTGATAATGACACCGTAATCAGTATTGAGAACCTGGTGGGTAGCACGGGTGATGATGTGCTTGGAGGAGATAACAACGCTAATCGTCTTGAGGGGTTAGGTGGTTCAGACCGATTCCTCGCCAGCGCCGGCGTCGATGATATTCTGGGTGGTGATGGCTCAGACACGATCGATTACAGCACGCTCTCGTCAGCTAGTGCTATTGCGGTAACGCTACAAGATACAGCGCCAACGACTGTTATCGTAACAGGCAGTGATAACGACACAATAGCGAGTGTGGAAAACATTGTTGGTACGTTTGGTGACGACACTCTGACCGGTGATGCACAGGATAATACGCTGGAAGGTCGTGCAGGAAACGATATGCTGAATGGCGGAGCTGGTGATGATACCTTGCTCGGCGGAAGTGGTACAGATCAGGTAACAGCCAGCGAAGGTGCAGATATCACTGATGGTGGTGCCGGTGTGGATACGGTGGATTTTTCAGCGCTGGCTGCGGGGCAATCCATCGATGTGGAACTGAACGACTCCACCGACGCCACCGTAACGATAGCCGGTGGTACGGATCAGACGATTCGTAATGTGGAGAACATCATCGGCACTGATGCAAATGATCAGATAACCGGTGATGCACAAGAGAACAACCTGCAAACGCTGGCTGGTGATGATGTATTGGGTGCCTCGAGTGGTGCTGATATATTAGACGGTGGCTCCGGTGTGGATACAGTGGACTATTCGTCGTTGGAGGGTATTCAGCGTATCAACGTTGCCCTGAGCGGGAGTAGTACAAGCACGGTCCAGGTCAGCGGTGGTACCAATGATCTTATAGTGAACATCGAAAACGTGATCGGTACCGCTGGTAACGATACGCTCACGGGTGATTCACAAGACAACCGCCTGGAAGGTCGTCTGGGTGATGACACTCTGATCGGTGCCGGTGGTAACGATATGCTTGACGGTGGTGCTGGCGCCTCAGATACGGTGGATTACAGTGCAGCCCCGAACGATGTGAATATTGATCTGGCCGCAGGGCTTGCCTCAGAAGACGGTTATCTGGCCGTGGATACGGTTCTCAATGTTGAGAACGTAATCGGTTCAGCCAACGAGGATACTATCGCGGGCAGTGGTGCGGCGAACGTGCTGGATGCGGGTGCGGGTGATGATGCACTAAGTGCTTCTGCCGGTAGCGATGACATGGATGGCGGTGCGGGTTCGGATACGCTCGACTATTCAAGGCTAACCGGTGTCAGCGGTGTTTCTGCAACATTGAACGGTGCCAGTACAGTTACGGTCACGGTAGATGGTGGTGACAACGATACCATCTCGAACATCGAAAACCTGGTGGGTAGTACAGGAGACGATGTACTAGGCGGCGATAACAACGCTAACCGACTTGAGGGTCTGGCTGGTTCAGACAGATTCATCGCCAGTGCTGGTGTTGATGACATGGTAGGTGGTGAGGGTTCTGATACGGTAGATTACAGTTCTTTTTTCGCAGCTGGAGACATAACAGTCTCTTTGCAAGGTGCTTCACAGACAACGGTCTTATTATCAACCAGTGATAACGATACGATAGCCGGTGTAGAAAATGTTATCGGGTCATTCGGCGATGATACATTAATCGGTGATGCCCAGAACAACACCCTGGAAGGTCGTGGTGGCAACGATACGCTGGACGGTGGATCCGGCGCTGATACTCTACTCGGCGGAAGTGGCACAGATCAGATCATTGCCAGTGAAGGCGCGGATATCACCGATGGTGGTGCTGATGTGGATACGGTGGATTTTTCAGCGCTGGCTGCAGGGCAATCCATCAATGTGGAACTGAACGAATCCGCCGATGCCACCGTAACGATAGCCGGAGGTACGGATCAGACGATCCGTAACGTGGAGAACCTCATCGGCACCGGTGAAAATGATCGGATAACCGGTGATGCACAAGAGAACAACCTGCAAACGCTGGCTGGTGATGATGTGCTGGGCGCATCACAAGGCAGCGATACGCTGGACGGTGGTGCAGGTTCGGATACGGTAGATTATTCGACGGTTGCTGGTGTACAGCGAATAACGCTGACGCTCGACGGTAGCAATACAACCACGGTTCAAGTCAGCGGTGGTGCTGATGATCAGATTGCCAATATTGAGAATGTCGTGGGTACGGCTGGCAATGACACCTTAACAGGCGATTCGCAGAACAACCGGCTGGAAGGTGGACTAGGCAACGATGTGCTGATTGGCGCTGCGGGTAACGATATACTCGACGGTGGTACAGGTGTGTTTGTCGATTCAGTAAGCTATATCGGTGCTACTGGGGGAATCGTCGCCGATTTGTCGACGGGTAATGTTTCAGAAGATGGTTTCGGAAGTGTTGATATTCTGATTGATATTGAAGAACTGACCGGGTCCAATCAGGCTGATGCAATAACCGCAGCTACTGATACGCAGCGTATTGATGCCAAAGGCGGTGACGATGACATAATTCTAGGCCTTGGCAGCATTGATGTTGATGGAGGTGCGGGCTCTGATTCAGTTGACTATTCGGTGCTGCCAGCTGTCAATGCTATCAGTGTAGAGCTTGATGGTTCGAATACGGTGGTTCTGTCTGTTGCTGGATCAACAAACCAGTCACTGACAGCTGTCGAGAACGTCACAGGCGGTCAGGGTGATGATGTTATTACCGGTGATAACAACGACAACACACTCGAAGGGGGTGTGGGTGACGATACTTTGCAAGGTTCGGATGGCGATGACACGCTCATTGGAGGCTCCGGCTCAGATACAGCCGATTACTCGAAGGCGGGTGGCAGTGTGGTCGTCGATCTGCAGATTGACGAAGCCACCGATGATGGTGACGGTGGTACGGATAATTTATCCAGCATCGAGAATTTGTCGGGATCCAATTTCGACGACGTGCTCATCGGAAACGCTTCGGATAATACATTAGACGGCAATGCTGGCGCCGATACCCTGCGCGGCGGTGCAGGTGTGGATGTACTGGATGGTGGTACCGGTCGTGATACGGCGGAATACTCTGCTGCAACAGGTGTTGTTTCAGTCGATCTTGCCAGCAATGTAGCGAGGCAAGACGGCTATGGCGACAGTGACACCCTGCAAGGCATAGAAGATGTTATTGGATCAAACCAGAACGATACGATACTCGGTGATGCCAACGACAACGCATTAGACGGTGGTCTTGGCGATGACCTACTGCGCGGTGGTGGTGGTTTTGACACGCTGACGGGTGGGGCCGGTACAGGTGATACTGCAGATTATTCTCTGGCTGCCGGTCAGGTGGTGGTCGACCTGACATCAAACAGTGCGTCCAACGATGGTGACGGCAGCTTCGATACCTTGTCGGGTATCGAAAATGTGACAGGTTCGGACCAAGACGACCGATTGACAGGCGATAGCGCAAGCAACCGTCTGCAAGGGGGAGATGGTGCAGACGTACTGATTGGTGCAGGCAACAACGATGTACTGGATGGTGGTGGGGGTCTGCAGGATACCGTGGACTACAGTGCTGCGCCAAACAGCGTAAACATTGATCTGTCAGCGAACAGCGCATCACAAGATGGTTATCTGGCCACGGACATAGTGCTTGATGTTGAGAACGTTGTCGGGTCTTCCAATGATGACGTGATGACCGGCGATGCGGCAGCCAACACCCTGGATAGTGGAGCGGGTAATGACGATCTTTACGCCTCGACTGGCAGTGATTCCATTGATGGTGGTTCCGGTTCAGATACGCTGGACTATTCCGGATTAACGGGTGTAACGGGTGTATCAGCTACGCTGAACGGCGCCAGTGATGTGCTGGTTACCGTGGGTGGTGGTGATAACGATACGATATCCAACATAGAGAACCTCGTTGGTAGCGAGGGTGATGATGTGCTGGGTGGTGATATCAGTGCTAATCGACTGGAAGGGCTGAATGGTGACGATCGTTTCATCGCCAGTGCCGGTATAGATGACATGATCGGTGGTGATGGTTCCGATACGGTGGACTACAGCACCTTTGCATCAGCAAGTGCCATAGCTGTCACGCTACAAGGGGCTACACAGTCAACGGTGGTAGTAACCGGTAGTGACAACGACACAATTGTAGCGGTAGAAAACGTGGTAGGCACCGCGGGTGACGATGCGTTATCTGGTGATGATGCGGACAATACACTGGATGGCCGTGCCGGCAGCGATACGCTCGATGGTGGACTTGGCGATGACACGCTACTCGGGGGTGCTGGCGCTGATCAAATTACGGCTAGTGAAGGTGCTGACACCACTGACGGTGGCAGTGGTGTGGATACGATTGATTTTTCGCAACTGGTGCCTGGCCAGTCCATTGAAGTCGTTCTGGATGAAGGCCTCGATGCCACAGTGATGATTGACGGTGGTACAGATCAGACAATCAGAAGCGTTGAGAATCTGGTAGGTTCGGGCGGAGACGATATAGTTACCGGAGATGCTCAGCAGAACCTATTGCAGACCCGGGCAGGTGACGACGTAATCGGTGCGTCCGGTGGTAGCGATACGCTGGACGGCGGTGCCGGAACCGATACGGTGGATTACTCGGCGCTGGTGGGTGTGCAACGTATCAGTGTTGCACTGAATGGCAGCAGTACGACGACTGTGCAGGTTAGTGGTGGCACCGATGATCAGGTTCTGAACATCGAGAATGTGATTGGTACACAGGGCAACGATACGCTGATCGGTGACGCACAGAACAATCGGCTGGAAGGCGGATTAGGCGACGATGCTTTGATTGGTAATGCTGGAAATGACATACTGGATGGCGGTACAGGTGCTTTTGTAGATTCCGTGAGTTATATCGATGCGCCCATCGGTGTCACTGCCAACCTGGTAACAGGCATTGTTTCTGAAGACGGATTTGGTGACGTTGATACGCTGGCTGATATAGAAGCACTGACAGGCTCAAATCAGGCAGATACCCTCACGGCTGCAGCCACAACCCAACGTATTGATGCGGAAGGCGGTGATGATGACATCACACTGGGTCTGGGTACTATCAGCATAGATGGTGGAGCAGGCTCAGATACGGCGGACTATTCAGCGTTACTGACGGCCAATGCGATCAGTGTAGAGCTGGATGGGCAAAACAGCGTCACCCTGTCGGTTAATGGATCAACTGACCACACGCTCACCGCCGTTGAAAATGTGACAGGTAGTCAGGGAGACGATGTACTGACTGGTGATGGGAACGACAACACACTAGACGGTGGCATTGGCAATGACACACTTCAAGGTCTGGGTGGCGACGACAATCTTGTCGGCGGCGCAGGTGTTGATGAAGCTGACTATTCTCAGTCTGGTGCCGCTGTCAATGTCGACCTGCAGGCCAACGAGGCGACGGATGACGGGGAAGGTGGTACGGATACACTGTCTGGCATTGAGAACCTGGCAGGCTCCAACTTCAATGATGTGCTGCGTGGCGACAGTAGCGATAATGCCCTGCAGGGAAATGCCGGCGACGACACCCTGCGAGGTGGTGCCGGGCTAGATATTCTCGACGGCGGTGCGGGCACCGATATCGCAGATTATTCGGCGGTAGGTGGAATTGTCTCCGTTGATCTGGCCAATAGCGAAGCGAGTCTGGATGGGGATGGTGACAGTGACACACTGCTGCGTATCGAAAACGTGGTGGGTTCTGATCAAAACGATATCCTTATCGGTGATGCTGCTGACAACGCACTGACTGGTGGTTCAGGCGATGACCTGCTTCGAGGTGCTGGTGGTTTTGACACGCTCACCGGTGGTGGCGGAACTGGTGACACGGCAGATTACACACTGGCCGCTGGGCAGGTGGTAGTCAATCTGGCAATCAACAATACAAGCAACGATGGTGACGGAAGTTTTGATACCTTGTCGGGTATTGAAAATGTACTGGGTTCGATGCATGACGACTTACTGACTGGCGACAGTGGTATTAACAGTCTGCAAGGTGGTGAGGGTGCTGACACTCTGATTGGCGCTGGAAGTAACGATGATCTGGATGGCGGAGCAGGCTTGTCCGATACTGTCGACTATAGCGCAGCGCCCAATTCGGTCAACATCGATCTTGCTGCACAGAGAGCTACGGCTGATGGTTATCTGGCAGTAGACACGGTGACCAATGTCGAAAATGTCACAGGCTCTGCCCAGGGTGACGCAATCGCTGGTGACTCCTTGGCTAACGCGCTGCAAGGCGGTGCAGGGAATGATGTGCTGACGGGGCGGGCGGGTGACGATATTCTGGATGGCGGTGTTGGCATTGATACGGCCAGTTACGCTGATGCTGCTGCCGGAGTGAGCTCAAGCCTTAATAACAATCAGACTACTGACGACGGTGACGGATCGGCTGATCGGCTAATAGCGATAGAAAATCTGACAGGTTCAGATTTTGCTGACAACCTGTCTGGCAATTTTCAGAGCAACCGGCTTGATGGCGGTGATGGTGATGATGTTCTGCGAGGAGCTGGTGGACAGGACGAGTTGATAGGTGGCCTGGGCATTAATACAGCAAACTACAGTGCCGCCAGTGCTGCTGTGAATGTCAACCTGACGGCAGGTCAGGCCAGCCTGGACGGTGATGGTAGTAGCGATACGCTGACACAAATTCAAAACGTCACGGGAACGGTCTTTGACGACACCCTTGTGGGCGATACTGCCAATAATCATCTGATTGGCGGTAGCAAGAATGATGTACTTGAGGGGCGTGGAGGCGTTGATATTCTGGATGGGGGGGCAGGTACAGATACCGTTCACTATGGTCTCGCGCCCAGTGCGGTGGTTGTCAATCTTGCTGACAACGAAACAACGGATGATGGTTATGGTGCTACCGATTCGCTGGTATTAATAGAAAACGTATCAGGTTCTGCAGGTGCTGACACGATCACTGGTAACGGCGTAGCGAACGTCCTGTTCGGGGATGCCGGAGATGACACGCTGGTAGGTGCTGCCGGTAACGATACACTGGATGGTGGCGCTGATACGGATAGGGTTGATTACTCTGCTGCCAGCGCAGGCGTCAGAGCCAGCATCGCCACTGGCACTACCACTAATGATGGTGATGGTGGTACTGACACTTTGAGTAATGTGGAAAACCTTACAGGCTCTGCGTTTGATGATGTATTGGAAGGGGATTCAGGTTCTAATGAGCTCATAGGTGGAGATGGTGACGACGAGTTTGCCGGCTTTGCCGGTAATGACACGATTGAAGGTGGTCCGGGTGTTAATACGGTAGATTACAGCGCAGCCACAGCCGCAGTGGTCGTCGACCTTGAAGCTGAGTTAGCAACCGATGATGGTTTCGGTTTCGTTGATACGCTCGACAATATACAGAACGTAACCGGGTCGACCCACGATGATGCAATTGCCGGCGACGCGTCGAATAACCAATTACTGGGCGGTGATGGTGATGACACGATAGTAGCATCTTCAGGAAATGACTTTATCGATGGTGCGCAGGGTACAGATACCGCCGACTACTCCACACTGGTTGGTATAGGAGGTGTCACAGTAGCGCTGAACGGTGCTGTCGACGTCACCGCTATCGTGCAGGGTGGTGACAACGATACCTTGAGCGGTATCGAGAATCTGGTCGGTAGTATCGGTAGTGATGATCTTGCCGGTGACAGCTCGATCAACGATATCCATGGTGGCGCGGAAGACGATGTCATCCGTGGTGGTAGTGGTAGCGATGTACTCGACGGTGGTACGCACGTTCTGGGTGATGAACTGCGTTTCGACGAGTTGAACGGTGTCGGTATTGCGTTGAATCTGGTGAGCGGTACAGCCAGTTTTGCGGCTGATGGCAGTACCGATGTTTTCACCAATTTCGAATCATATGTACTGACTCAGCAGGCGGATTCTGTCATTAGCTCGGCCGGTGATGATAGTGTCAATTCACTGGGTGGTGATGATGTTTTCTCTGCCAGTCAGGGAGCTGATTCGCTGGATGGTGGACAGGGCTCGGATTCTGTTGACTACTCAGGGCTGTCGGGGGTCAGCGCTGTCAATATAGCGCTGACAGGTGCAGTAGCCAGCATAGCCCAGGTGGTCGGTGGTACTGATGATACATTGACCTCGATTGAGAACATTACAGCGAGCGCTGGCGATGATTCTCTGATAGGTGATGATGAGGACAATACTTTTCAGGCACTCGGTGGTGACGATACCCTTGATGGCGGTGACGGACGTGATCAGTTGTCAGGTGGTGCAGGGGATGATTCTTTCATCGCTAGTGATGGACAGAATACCTATGACGGTGGCGCTGATACAGACACGGTCGACTACTCTTCCCTCTCAGGTATTACATCAATAGATGCCACTCTAGCCGGCACTTCCACTACTACGATTACTGTTAGCGGGGGTTCTAATGATTTCGCCGTTGCTGTCGAAAATCTCATCGGCAGTACAGGCAACGATACTTTGACAGGAGATGGATTCGCTAATCGACTAGAAGGTAGTGAGGGTAACGATACGCTGGAAGGGCGCGGTGGTGCTGATGTGCTGGTCGGCGGTATCGGTATCGATACTATTGACTACTCAAGCTTCGGTCCCGGACAGGGAATCTCGGTGGCTTTGAACGGTGGTGCAATCAGTTCAGTAACCGTATCCGGGGATGGCACAGACACCGTCAGCGAAGTTGAGAATGTGGTGGGCTCCGGCGGTGACGACATCATCATTGGCGATACGTTCGCCAATGTGCTGGAGGGAACCGAGGGTGCGGATACGCTGGTTGGTGGCGCAGGCGCAGACACGCTGAGTGGCGGTGAAGGTTCAGACACTGTGGATTATTCGCAGGAAACCGGCATCAATTTCGTGTCTGTGCAACTCAATGGTGGGAATGCAGTTAGTGTCACCGTCGATGGTGCAGACGACGACACCTTGGTTGCCGTCGAGAACGTAATTGGAACCGAGGGCGACGATACGTTGTATGGCGGAGGCAGTGTCAATAACCTGGACGGGCGCGGTGGTAACGATCTGATACGCGGTGGCGTGGCCAACGATACGCTGGACGGCGGTACCGGTATAGACACGCTCAGCTTCTCTGATTCTGGGAATGGCGTTACGGCCGATATGGCCAATATCACCGGTGGGTTTTTCAGCATCACGCACAGTAGTGGCGAGATTGATACCGCCACGAATTTCACTAATCTGATTGGATCTGGTGGAAACGATGTTATGAGCGGCGATGCAGCAGATAATCAGATTGAAGGTTCTGGTGGTCAGGATCAGATCAGTGGGGCCGGTGGTGATGACATCTTGCTGGGTGGTGATAGTGATGACATCCTTGATGGCGGAACTGGCGACGATCAGCTTGATGGTGGTGCTGGTGACGATGTCCTGACGGGTGGTGATGGTGCAGACACCATCAATGCAGGCACGGGAAAGGATACGATCAATGCCGGTAACGGTGCCGACGTAATCGACGGTGGTGCTGAGGAGGATCTTCTTGATTACAGCGTGCATGCTGGTGCAACAGCGATCAGCGTGATACTAGACGAAGGTACACCGGCCACCGTTACGGTCTCAGGCTCTACTGACGACACGGTAGCCAATGTAGAACAGATCATCGGTACCGAGGGTGCTGATAGCATTACGGGAGATGCCAGCAACAACACGTTCTGGGGGGAGGCAGGTGATGACATACTCGCGGGAGGCCTGGGTACTAACGTAGTTTACGGTGGTACAGGTCAGGATATATTTTTGGGCACGGGAGGTCAGAATACTTATTACGGCGGTGCAGACTCGGACACCGTTGACTATTCGATGACTGCAGAAATCACCTCCGTGGAGGTAGACCTGAGTGGAGACTCGCTGAGCGTTGCGGAACTCACAGGTATCACCAATGATCTGCTGGCAGAAATCGAGAACGTGGTTGCCAGCTCCGGTAACGATCGTGTGCACGGCGACGATCGCGACAATCATCTGCAAACACTCGCCGGCAATGATGAGCTGTACGGTGATGCCGGTGTGGACATCCTTGACGGTGGAGCAGGCAGTGATCGAGTGAATTACTGGGATGCTGCGGCAGGGGTAGTGGTTGATCTGCAAAACGACGAAGCGACGGATGATGGTGATGGAGGGACTGACATCTATATCGATATTGAGAACATCTATGGATCTAATCACGCCGACAGCATCATCGGAGACGATAACAATAATGAATTGCGAGGCAGGAATGGTGACGATGTCTTCATTGGTGGTTCTGGTGTAGATACACTGTATGGAGATGACGGGTCGGATACAGTGGACTATTCCACACAGGCTGGCGTGACCGGTGTTGCCGTGAGGTTGTCGGGAAGTTCTTTCTCGACCGTTTCGATTACCGGTGATGATGACGACAGTATTCGCGATATAGAGAATGTAATCGGCAGTAGTGGCGACGATGTTCTAGCCGGGGACACCTTGGATAACCACCTGCAAGGTTTGGGGGGCAATGATCTGCTCTCCGGTGCCCAGGGTGATGACATCCTTGACGGGGGTACGGGTATCAATACGGTGACCTACGACGATGTCAGTACGCGCGTTGTGACGGACATGAATTCCGCGGTAGCAGGCTCTTTCACAGCTTCTGTGGGTACTTCAGGTGAGGTTGATACCCTGATTAATATCGCCAATCTATCAGGTAGTACAGTGGGAGATAATCTGACGGGCGACGATGCTGACAATATCCTGAACGGCAACGGTGGCAACGATATCCTTATCGGTGGTGATGGCGTTGATACTATTACGGGTGGTAGCGGTAACGATAGGATTGACGGAGGTCTTGGGGATGATATTCTCATGGGTGGTGGCGGTAATTATGACTTATTCATCGATAGTGAGGGATCAGACAGCTATGACGGTGGCAGCGGCCTATACGACAGGATAGATTATGGGAGGTCCCCCGGTGTTTCGGCTATTAACATTGTGCTGGATCGTGGCAATGTCACAACAGTAGACGTCACAGGTGGTAATGACGACACCATTCAGAACATTGAGTTTGTCCTTGGCACTAGCGGTGATGATTCGTTCACCGGCGATAACACACGTAATGATTTCTATGGCAGGGCTGGCGACGATAGTTTCTTCGGATCTGTAGGTAATGATCGATTCTTCGGTGAGGCTGGCGACGATATAGCGGACTATTCATCGTTCACCGCCGCTATCACAGGAACGATGAATACTGGATCATTCGGTCGTTACAATTTGAGTAAAGCTGGTAGCGGTTCGGACACTCTTACAAGCGTGTCCACCCTGCTTACAGGGTCAGGCAATGACGAAATCGTCACCGGTATTGACACGATCCTGTTACACACTAATGGTGGTGACGACGAGGTCAGAGCGCGTTATCCCGGTGTCTCCATTGAAACTGGAGCCGGCCAGGATACAGTGGAAGTAGAGGCAAGTGCGGCAAGCATCGATACCGGCGACGACAGGGACCGCGTTCAGGTTGATGCCAGTGGCGCCACGGTTGTGCTGGGCGCAGGTGACGATACGCTCGAAACTACTGGTGTGTATGCGGTAACCGCTGACGGTGGACTCGGTAACGACCTCTTTGAGCTCAGAGGCGGCGGTTCAGACATCAACGGCGGTGATCAGATCGATACTGTGGATTATCTGGATTCGATGGAGGGTATTACCGCTGTGTTAAATGATACCGGCAACAGTTCCATCACGGTAGCAGGCGAACCTGCGGATACCGTGCGCAACGTTGAAAGTATTTCAGGCACCAACCTGGCTGACAGTATTGCTGGTAACAGTGCTGATAACACGTTTCTGGGAAGGGGAGGTGACGATAGCTTTATTGGCTCAGACGGTGCTGATGTGGTAACAGGTGGCGCGGGTAATGACACGATAGACTATAGCGGCTTTGGTGTGGGTAGTGCCATCACAGTGGTATTGGACCAGAGTAACGATATTACCCTTAGCGTGAATGGCCGTGCTGACCAGACACTGAACAGCATTGAAAACATCACGGGTAGCGCAGGAAACGACACGTTGACTGGTGACGCATTCGATAACATTCTGGATGGTAGCGCAGGCAACGACTACATCTACGGAAGTTCAGGTGATGATGTTCTCAGGGGCGGCGCCGGTACCTCTGATGTGCTGGATTATGGTTCTTTTGTTACCTCGTTGACGATTAACTTCGAAGCAGGTACCGCACTGGACGGCAATGGTTTCACCGACAGATTCAGTGGATTTGAACAGTATGTACTGACGGAAGCTGATGATACGATCCGTGGCTCTTCGGCAGTGGATACGCTCAGTAGTGGTGGTGGTAGTGACTACTTCTACGCCAGTGCTGACGCTGATGTACTTGATGGTGGTACGGATATAGATACGCTCGATTACTCATCACGGGCTATCGCGAGTCTGAGTGTTACCTTGAATGGCAGCAATCCAGTTACCGTGAACGTTAACGGTGGTGCCAACGATACGGTTCAAGGATTTGAAAACCTCACAGGCAGTATCGGTGGGGACTCCATCACGGGCGATACGCTTGATAACGTGCTATCCGGCTCTGCTGGCAATGATGTGTTAGACGGCCGCGCCGGAGATGACACTATCAATGGCGATGCTGGAGACGACACGCTGATGGGTAGCGAAGGCGCAGATAATTTTGACGGCGGTGCTGACATCGATGTACTCGACTACTCGACATTAAGCGGTACGACGGGCGTAACTCTGGATCTGGATGGCGTTAACGTAGTCACGGCAACAGTGGCGGGTGGAATTAACGATACTGTAGCAAATGTTGAAAATGTGATCGGTTCAACCGGTGATGATGCCCTTACCGGTGATGCTGGTGCTAATACGCTCACTGGTGGCTTTGGTGCGGACACCCTGACTGGTGATGCAGGCAGCGATGTACTGGCAGGCAATGCTGGAGATGACATCCTTGACGGTGGTAGAGGTCTGGACACACTAACAGGCGGCGCAGGTCTGGATGACCTCTCTGGTGGTGACGGAGACGACACACTGGATGGTGGTGCTGACGATGACACGTTGGCGGGTGGCAACGATGATGACCAACTGACTGGTGGTGCCGGAGACGACACACTCGATGGTAATGCCGGCAACGACACGATGGACGGTGGCACAGGCACTGATTTGCTTAGCGGAGGCACAGGCAATGATGTGCTTGCAGGTGGCAGTGGTGCAGATACGGTATCAGGCGATGAGGGTGATGATCAGCTATTGGGCGGAGACGGTGCCGATGTATTTGATGGTGGAGATGATGTCGATACACTGGATTACAGCGTACAAACAAGCGCCGTTTCAGTCAATCTGACCCTTGATGGTGCGAACCCTACAACCGCTACGATCGTTGGTGACGATAACGATACCGTCAGCAACGTCGAAAATGTAATCGGGACCGACGGGTCTGATCTTCTGGTTGGCGATGCCAGTGATAACGTACTCACAGGTAGCGCGGGTAACGACACACTCGATGGTGCTGGTGGCAATGATTCGCTGGACGGTGGAACCGGTAACGATACGCTGACAGGAGGTGCTGGCAACGACACGGTTTCCGGTGGATCTGGTGATGATCAGCTGGTGGTAGGTGAAGGTCTGGATAACCTTGATGGTGGTGCTGATACCGACACAGTGGATTACAGTCTGCATGCAAGCGCAACTGCTATCGATATTACACTCAATGGTGCGGTTGCAACGACAGTATCAATCACTGGTTCTGACAACGATATTGTCAGAAATGTGGAAAACATAACCGGTACAAGTGGCGCTGACACCATCAATGGCGATGCGAGTGATAACGTGCTGACAGGGGGCGCCGGGAACGATCAACTCAGCGGGGGCGCCGGATCAGATACCTTTAACGGTGGTGCAGACGTCGATACGCTGGACTACAGTTCGCACCCAGACGCCTTGTCCATTACCTTGACGCTGGATGGAGCCTCTGTGGCCACGGTCGCCGTTTCAGGTTCCGACAACGACACTGTCAGGAATGTTGAGAATATTCAAGGCACCAGCGGATCTGATGACATCACCGGAGACGCTAACGATAACGAACTGAGCGGCGACGATGGCAATGATCAGCTAACTGGCATGGCGGGCGCTGACACGCTGTCGGGTGGTACCGGTGACGACACACTCAGTGGTGGTGAGGGTAACGATACGATGTCCGGTGGTGCTGGTGCTGACCTTATCCTAAGCGGTGAGGGGCAGGATGTCATCAACGGCGGTGCTGATGTAGACACTCTAAACTACAGCTCTCATGCAACTGCCAGCGCTATCAGCGTGACACTCAACGCAGATATCGCTACCACTGTGATCGTGAGTAATGCAGACAATGACATTATCCGGAATGTAGAAAATATTACCGGTACTAATGGCGCCGACACGCTTGTTGGTGACAGTAACGCGAACCTGCTTGCCGGATCGCTGGGCGATGATCAACTTACAGGGTTGGGCGGAATAGATCGCCTTGAAGGTGGTGGTGGCGTCGATACGCTATTGGGTGGTGCAGACAATGACACGCTATCGGGCGGTACCGATAACGATATTCTGCAAGGTGACGCTGGCGATGACACGCTGTTCGGTGACGAAGGCAATGATTCACTCAAAGGTGGTGCAGGTAGTGACACCCTGTTTGGGGGTAATGGCATCGATACTGCCGATTATTCAGACTCGGCAGATGGCATAACGGGCGGGCTTGTTCGAGGTACGTCAGGTACGATCGATCAAGGCCTGGAGACCGATACGATAAGCGCTGTGGAACAATTTATATTGAGCGCACAGGATGATTTGCTGAGTTTCGACATGGACGCACTGGCTGCGGCTGCTGTCGATGCTCGTGGCGGTAACGATACCGCTGCGCTTGTTGATTCATCAACAGGGGATAACCTGACTGATGCCAATATTGAAGGTATCGATCTGGCTGCTGTTTTTACCGATGTAGAGAACATCGACTTCACCAACACGGGGTTGACCAGTGGCGATATATTTGATATCGGAAATTCCGACATCTCGAGTATTACCGGTGGTGGCAATTCTTTGTCAGTGAGCGTTAACCAGTCAACGATGGGTCTGGCACAATTTTCAGTTCTGGATCAGGGCGGGGCCGCCGTTTCCAGTGATATAACCTCCGGTAACACACGAACTGTTGACTGGGACAATGGGGTACAGCTTATCTTGAATGGTTAAATAGCGCTTTAATAGTGTCTGTGTAGGGTTTGGCAGTTAACTCGACATTGTTGTGGTACGAAGTCTGCGCGGTGGAGTGTACTAATAGCTGCTGATGCAAAACGCTTGTGATGCTCAAGCTTGTAACCGAAAAACTACCTGTCGTTGATTCATTGCGAGCCTGTGTCGAGACGGTGCTGGATTTCCATCATCGTCGAACTGACTTGGCGGGACTGGATTCTGAACTTCCAGAACTTGTTGATCGCTGGACAATAGCGACATTGCCATCTGTTGCAGAGCGACTCGAGTGTAGCCTGCAAATAGTAAAATCGGACCGTGAGCAACTCCTGGAGATACGCACTCCGGTCATCCTGCCTTTGTCAAAGAACGAGTTCGCGGTGGCTCTACCGAGAAATGAGGGTCGACCTGATGTTGCGATGAGAGGGCAGCCACCCGAACCGATGAACGATGAGCACATTGATCGTTGGTGTACGGGACGTGTAATCGTTATGGTGCCATTGCAGGGTGTAACGGCTGCTGCAACTGAGCACATGCATTCTGATCGGCAAATAGACTGGTTCTGGCAACCCATTCTCAAGTTCACGCCCAATTTTGCAGAAGTGGCACTGAGTACAGTGTTTATCAACTTTCTGGTGATCGCTCTGCCATTGTTCACGTTAAATGTCTACGACGCAGTTGTGCCGAACCTGGCCATGTCGACTCTTACTGTTCTGGCACTGGGAGTGGTAATTGCCATAGTGTTTGATGTACTTCTGAAATCAGCGCGGAGCTCTATTCTCGAACGAATTGCAGCTAAAACGGGTGTTCAGTTTGATAGTAAGCTTATGCAGCGTTTGCTCAGTATCCGAGAAGAGAAAATGCAGCTGTCGGTGGGCGAACGGTGCAACCTGTTCAGAGAGTTACAAGGACTGCGCGACTTCTATGCAACTCGTCTGGTTCCAGCGTTGGTCGATTTCCCGTTCTTTCTGCTTTTTCTGTGTGGTATCTATCTGATATCACCAACTCTGACGCTTGTGCCTATCAGCATTGCGATAGCCATCCTTGCCCTGAACGCTTGTGTACAGATCCCTGTAAAAAGATCCACACGCGCTCTATTCTCATCCACTCAGGAAAAGTCCTCGATGATGGTGGAAATGCTCTCCGGCAGTGTTTGTCTGAAGCAATTGAACGCAACGGGCGCCAGTCTCAATCGTTGGAGCATCACAGCCGAGCAGGCTGCAGAAGTTTCGCGCAAGAGCCAACGCTGGGTGTCTATCGGGCAACACGGCTCTCTAGGGCTCATGCAGTTGAATCATGTGCTTATTGTGGTAGTAGGTGTCTATCAGATACAGGGAGGATCTATGACGGTAGGTGGGCTGGTAGCCAGTACGATCCTGGCCAGCCGCACGATTGCACCGATTATGAATCTGCACAGCGTCGTGGCGCGCTGGACCCAGTCGCGTGATTGTCTCAGGACAATCGATGAGTTGTTTGATACGGATGTAGACCGCTGTGAAAGTCGTGTGTTACCACGAAAAGAGTTGCTCGGTAACATTGAAGTCAGTAATTTCACCTACTGCTATCCAGATCAGATCAACGCTGCTGTAAAGGCAGTTGATCTTTCAATCAAGGCAGGTGAGCATCTTTGTCTTATCGGGCCTTCTGGCGCTGGCAAAAGCACACTGGCGCGAGCGATCGCAGGCGCTTTGACGTCTGACGAAGGTCGCATCAGTATCGACGGCTTTGACTACAGGGCGTTGACCGCTGCACGTCTGAGATCCAGTATTGCACTGATTCCACAAAATCCATTTTTTATCGCTGGAACGGTGCGTGAGAATCTGATGCTGGGTATTTCGCACTGTTCAGAATTACAGCTAGAGAAAGCCTGCGAGCTGTCCGGGCTTGACAAGGTCTTGTCTGATACAGGTAGCGGCCTGGATACAGAGAGTGGCGAGAATGGAAATTACTTGTCAGGTGGGCAGAAGCAAGCTCTGTCCATTGCCCGGGCGATCTTGCGTGACTCTAAAGTACTGGTGTTTGACGAGCCTACAAGCGGGTTGGATTCTGCACTGGAAAAGCAGTTCATGAGCACCATGAAATCGCTGTTGAAGGAGCGAACCCTGATTATGGTAACCCATCGGATGTCGCTGCTACCGTTGGTAGATCGAGTCATCGTCATGGACAATGGATCGATTCTGGCTGACGATAAAACAGAGGTCGTAATGCAGAGGTTTGCCGCATGATCAAACGTCTATACACAAGGATATACGCCCAACGGTTGAATGAGTCTGCTTTTGCACCCCCTGTGGATTCTATAACCAGGCACCTGACGATACTTATTGTCATGGTATTGATCATCTCGTTTCTTGCTTGGGCAACGTTCTTGGAAATTGATCAACACGTAAGAGCAGTGGGCCGAGTGGTACCCGCGGGTAATGCCCGCACGGTTCAACATCTGGAAGGCGGTATTGTCATGGAAATTCTTGTCTCGGAAGGTGACAACGTCAATGCCGGTGATCCGCTATTCCAGATAGCCAATACCCGGGTGCGAACCACTCTGCAGGAAGGGGAATTACAGCGATTGTCTTTGTTGATAAGGCGGGAACGACTATTGGCAGAGGCCAATAATGCTGAAGATCTTGTCTACACTGCGTTTCTGCAGGACGCGCAGCCTGACTTCGTCGCGGCGGAGTCAGAGCTTTTTCAACTGCGTCGACAGGAGCATCTGGAACGCCTGGTTGGTTTGACAACTATACGTGAGCAGAAGTGGTTAGAGATCGCTGCGCTGAAATCTCGAGTGGACAATATGGCCACAGAAATGAAGGTCCTGCAGCGGCAAGTAGACATCAAGGACCGCCTGTATAAATCTGGCGTACTGTCAGAGGCGAGCTACTTGCAAGTGAAGGGTGAGCTTGTCCGCCTGCAGGCAGATCGAGATAACGCTGCGATGCAGATCCCTATCGCATCGGCAGAAATGGACGAAGCCGTCAGCGGTTTGTCTGAAGCTGAACGTCAGTATGCGTCTGCGGCTAAAAGCGAATTGAACGCAGTCGAGGTGTCACTCAGTAGCCTTACGGAGCGCATTGCTGCATTGTCAGATGAGGTAGAGAGATCAGAGATTGTGTCGCCTATCGACGGGCGGGTAAACCAGCTGTTTGTTAATACGGTGGGCGGTGTATCACAGCCGGGAGCACCACTGGCTGAAATTACACCCGCTAGAGAGACACTGGTAGTTGAAGGCGATATGTCTACTGAAGATCGCGGCAAGGTCTGGCCTGATCTGAAAACGATGACTCATATCAGTGCCTACGATCATGCCCTCTTCGGTGGTCTGCAAGGCACATTATCCTACATAAGCCCGGATACATTCACGAATGCGGAGTCCAAAGAGTTTTACAAGATTCGCGTTGACCTGGATTCTGATCGATTCGATAAGGAGCGTGTCGTCAGACCTGGCATGACGGCCGAGATCAACATACTGACCGGCAGGATTTCGGTTTTGGGTGCATTACTGAAACCCCTCTCCCGTCTCCGAGGTACGGCCCTGAGGGAAGGGTGAACACGATGAAAAAAATATAATGAGTGACTCTGACATGCCGGACGGCCGTAATGAGGCGGCGTCGAGCGAGAACATACTGGCAAAGATCGGCACCTGGTTGCATCTCAAGGATGAGCATCCGCTACTGCCGTTGTCCATCATCAAGTATGTGCCGGTTTCAGTGCTGCTCAACTTCTTAGGGGTTGTACTACTGGTTGCAGTAGGGTTCAACACACTGTTCGATGCCTATCTGACCAACGTGCCATTGAACAGTCTCATCATAACGATCATGATCACTGGCGTGGCCATGTCAGTGGTAGGCAATCTACACTTGTGGTCCACAGGCCTGTACCTATCCAGGCTTGAGGCAATAACGTTGCAGTTCAGAGTTCGCGATGAAGAGATAGAACGTCTGCAGAAAGGGCTGAAAAGTAAAGCAGCCATTCTTGATTGCAAGAATATGCAGAACCTGCTGGATAATCTCAAGAATACCGGTTCGCTGAATGTCACTGACACTGATGCTCGCATGATCAAGTCGAAACTGGGAGCTCGGATCGGTAGAGGGCGCAGCCGAGTCAGCTTTCTGGGCGGACTTCTCGTCATGCTGGGTTTGCTTGGTACGTTTCTGGGGCTGTTGGGCACGATTGATTCGGTGGGTGAGGCGATGGCAGGTATGGCCAGTATCGGCTCTGACTCAGGCGAAGGCGATGGCATGTCCGGATTCATTGCCAGTCTCGCAGCACCATTGCAGGGGATGGGACTCGCATTCAGTTCATCCCTGTTCGGGTTATCCGGTTCGTTATTGGTGGGTACATTCCAGTTTTTCTCCAACGGTGCACAAGACGGGTTTATCGAAAGCCTCAGTCGTTGGCTGGATGAGCAGATACCTGGTATGGCACAAGCAAACAAGTCAGCTAAACGTGGAGCAGATAGCCCCCCGGTAGCGGATGCCGAACTAAAAGCCTGGATCGTAGGTTTTATCCAGACATCTCAGAATACTCAAAGAGAGCTTGCCGATGTTGTCGACGCCATCAACGTGTCCGCAGAAGCGTCTGCGCGGGCAATCGGGAACACTGAAGCTGTATTGCAACAGCAGGGTGCATTAATCGACAACCTGTCTACCTTGAATGTGGGCGTGGTGGCTATGGTCAAGCATCAGGAACGCCTGGATACCGTACTGAACTCAGCGTTCACTCAATCCCTTCTCACGACCCAACAGAGCATTGGCCATCGAATGCAGGCAATTGATGACAACCTGAGCAACTTCGTACAATCGCAAAACCAGATAACAGACAGTCTTGGAGAGCTATCAAACACGCTGAAAGATCAGATACCTCGACACGTGTTGCAAACATCTGATCGACTGGGTAAGGCACTGGCGCGCATCAATGAAAAGATGGCGCGGTTGTCTACACAGGATCAGACGCATGTCGTTGAACTCGCCAGCCAGATCAAGCGACTGGAGACGCTGATTGTCGGATCCTACAAACGCTCTGCGCAGCGCGATCAGCGCGCACAGTCAGATCTTCAGAATCAGTTCCGCCGTGAGTCGGATATTCTCAAAAAATCAATTGGAGAGAACATCGCCTCTACCGTTCACAGGGATGTTATTCCCTTCATTGCCAAGGAACAGAAAGAGCTGCAGAAACTGGCGAAACTAATTGATAAGGACTATGGGCGGCGTGAGGATGACAGGCAAGAGCCGGATCAGAATGTCGCATGAGTTATTCAAGCGTTGGACGGCTTGAGGAACTCCCTCTCATGAGGATTGAGCGATGAGCTCGGACGGTGGTTCGGACATGGCAGCGAATGCCTGGCCAGGCTTCGTTGATATCCTGTCTGCAGTGGTTATCATGTTTGTGTTCTTTGTCCTGATAACAGCAGCGGTTCTGTATTTTTACACTATTACTTACAAGGCCAAGGTCGAGGGTCAGGCCGCACAGACTATTACCGAAGCCGGACAAGGTAGTCATACCGAGAAAGTTGAAGAGCTGGAGCGTGAGAATCAACAGTTGCGCGAACAGATAGAGTCTGTTGAACAGAGAGTAGCGCAAGGCGGTGGTTCGTCGGAAGTTGAATCAGCTAATGAGACGGAAGCAGCGCAGTCGTTTGGCGCTCAGGCCAGCGAACAGGAATTGATCGCTTCCGATGACGAAAGCTCCGTCTTGCTATTTCATGATCCGGGGGCAATCACAGTAGATGATGCGAGTGAAGCAAGAATTGCAGAGTTGATTGACAGCATGATTAAACAACATGGCGCTGATAATCTTGAGATCGTTATCAATTCTCCAAAAATGGCTAACTCTGCGACACAGACTCGAGCCAAGAGGCTTGCGGTCGCCAGAATGCTGAACGTTAGAAACGGACTTCTGGAGACGACTGTTAATCGGGAGAATATGCAGCTTACTGTTGTGGAGAGCGAACAAATAGCAGAGTCAAGTGATTGGACTCGAATACAGATCAATGTACTTCCATGAGCGCTATGAATACTCAGAGCAGAAACCCATTCTTACGCCGTGAGGTGTATCTGGCAGTAGTCATATGCATTGGTTTGTCAGGGCTTCAAAATGCGTCGCACGTTCTGGCTGAGGGGGTTCCGGCTGAAGCCGAACACAGTGCCCTCGCTATCAACGAAGCGGATGTAGTTGTAGTGACGTTTACCGACATTGTGCACCGCGCAATGGCTGATAGTCCTGATATCGATATCGCGGATGCCCGGATTGATCAGGCTACTCAGCTGGCAAGACAGACAGGTAGCTACCGTTTTCCAAAGGTGGAAATTTCGGGAGCCGCAGGGCCCGAATATAATGACCCGGCGCCCAGTGATGAGTCGGGGGTCGCAACAACCAGTGGACGCAATCTCAAGCTGATCATCTCCAGAGTGCTTTTTGATGGAGGTACGTCACGTGCCGAGTTTAACCGGAGCAAACGTCTCGAAAGTGCAGCACAGGCTGAAGCGCAGATTGCCGTTGAAGATCTTTTCCTTGAAGTTGCGCTGTACTACATCGACTATTGGCGTTATCAACTTGAGCTTGTTCAAGCAGACACTTTTGTCAGTACCATGCAGACGCTGGTAGACGATTTGAATTCAATGTACCTGGGAGGTGCTGCCAGCAAGCTTGAAGTGGATTTTGCACGGGCGAGGCTGGCATCAGCGCGCGGTATGGCCAGTGCAGCTACGGCATCGCTAAACAACGCCTTTAGTGAGCTTGAATATCTGGTACCGGGGTTAACAGCGTTCACAGCTGTTTCTCCTGAAAGCTTCAGCTCGCTGGAACTACTCAGTTTGCCAGCCTATGTTGAGCATGGTGCAAGCTTTAATAGCGGATTCGTTACCAATGAGCTGACTTCAGAGGCAACCAGATTACGCGTATCCGCTCAAAAGGGGCGGTTCCTGCCAACATTGGACCTGGAGCTTAGTGGCTCAATCATTGACGACGAAGGCGGGCCATCGGTTCAACGCGATAAGGCAGCTGCAAAGCTGCTATTGACTTACACGCTCTATAGCGGAGGTGAGCGTCGAGGTGGAGTCCGAAGGGCTCAGGCGCAACTCAAGGAGCTGGAGGCCGAGCGAGTACAGCTTGAGCGTGATGTGTTCAGGTCTATAGACCAGTCATACAATAACATCACCGCCTCTAAGTTGACGCTGAATGCCATCACGGATGAGATATCGGCCAATGTGGAGCTGCAGCGGCTTAATCGGCAGAACCTCGATCTGGGTACCGTTAATATCATCGAATTGATCGATGTTGAAGAAAGACTGTTCAACGCCAATACCCGGAAGAATGACGTGATTGCGAATATGCACCAGGAATACCTGAGTTTGACGATCTCGGCAGGTTTCACTCGGCAGTTGCTGGAAAAACATCAGGTAACCCTGACGGGGTTGTAGGCCGAAAGTGACGTCGGTCGCCGATGTCGACCCTCTGGCAGAACTACACACAAGAACTGAGTATCAACCGGCGCTCTGGATTGTCAATGCTCAGTCCTGTGTGGCAGTCACGCGTGTCCGGCTCTAGCGTGATGTCAGGCAACTTTTGAAGTGGATTTGTAGTTCTGCCACAGTTGGCTGATGTTCTTCCTGCGATCACTTTTGTCGTCGCTGCTATCGATCGCTGTGTCCGCAGGCTTCTCTGCATCCTGACCAGCGGTTGCGGTATTTTGCTGCTGTACGCTGATATGAGCGCCCTCATTCTGGCCTGACGCGTTAGTCATGGGCTGCTGATAGCCGTGATGTGTCTGCTGCTCCATGGATGCACGCGTTGAAACCTTCGCGCCTTCATCATCGTCTGCGGCACTGGATTCCGCATCAGCCGGCGTCCCCCTGGTGTGTGCCGCAACAAATGCGGGAGCGTGGTTCGATTCTGTGTCAGCAGGCATGTCACACCGGCGCAGAAACTTGGGAACGTAGGAACCAGGCTTCATTTCGATGTAAACGTCGGTTCCCGGGTTCTGGCTGTAGTAGGTGTCCAGAGACGATCGTAGGCGTTTAGCCAGCACTCTGACTGATGGATCAGTTTGAGGATCAAAACTTGCCGGTTTGCCTAGCGCTTCTATGCCAACCGTAAAGGCTTTTATGCGTCGTGTGTTGCCAATCAGTGTTTGCTCTACGACATACTTCAAGAACGCTGACATCTGTGGAGACGCTTGAAACTTGTCTGTATTCAGGATTGCATCCAGGGCGCTGGTGACCTCTGTGGTGGACAGGCTATCTGACTGAATCGAAGGTACGGTGTTGATCATCATGATGATATTCTCTCTCGGTAGTTAGCCGTTAGCCGGCATGGGTACTACTCAAGGAGCAAGAACAGGACGAGCGAGGCACGTTATGTAACATCCGAACCCGCTGGGCAGTGCGACGTCAGCTCGAAACCCCGTTAGATGGGGGTTGTGTGCTAAGCCAAAGTAGCCGTTACTTGGCGGGTTACATGGGTTTGCCAGGTGTATGTAACCCGCCCAGGCTCGTAAGTCCCCGCGAATGTGGCTTCTTTGACACGTCGGTGTCGTCTGTCGGTGTTAACAGTGACGCGTTCATCAGGCCGGCACGAGTGACAGGGCACCCACTTAACTCAGGCTAACCTCTTGCCGCTTTAATTTAGCTCAGCGTTTCTCTGAACACGCCGTCAACTCAAGTGTGAATAACAATCCATGACAAACGGAAGAGACCACTTTAAATGCTGATACTCACAAGACGAGTCGATGAACGGATATTTATCGGCGATGACATTACGCTATGCGTTCTGGATATAGAGGGTAATCGAGTAAGGCTGGGCCTCGAAGCGCCAAAAGACATTGCCATATTGCGTGAGGAAATTCATGAAAAATACGCTGGTGACGCCTCCAACGACTCACACCACCCCAAGGCCGGGGGCGGAAAGCAGACAGCTTGAGTCGGAATTAGCCACAAAGGGGCAAACGTCTGTCGGAGAAAGGGTTTAGGTAGCAGGTTTGTCAGAAAATCAGAATGGTTCACCTGAAGACGTAATGCGCACCCTGGAAGGTCAACGCTAACGGCCTGATGCACAAACGGGCGAATGTCGAGGTGAGTCGAGGTTGTCCGATAAGTATAAGGAGAAGGTATATGACCAATCAACAAGAGCTAACGCGGCTGATCAATGCTCGGCTGGACAGTGGAAGCGTTGAGCTGCCGGTATTTGACGATATCGCGCTTCGCATTGACAAAGAGGTGCGCGCTAACAAGCTGGATGCTGATCTGATGTGCGAGATTCTCGAGGAGGATCTGGCGCTGGTTGCTGAGCTGTTACGCATGGCCAACTCGTCTTTTTTCTCCGGTATGTCCCCGGTTGGCAGTTTGCGCGAAGCGGCTGTCAGGCTGGGCGTCCGGCAAATCGCATCTATAGTCTTTTCCGTCAGTCAGAAAAGGCTCTACAGCGCATCTGGCGGTTGCTTCAAATCCCGGCTGACCCGACTATGGAAACACACATCAGCAGTATCGCTGGGTGTGCGTTGGGTGGCGGCTAACGCGGGTTACCGAAGTCTGGCTGATGATGCGTTCGTTGCCGGTTTGCTTCACGATATCGGTAAGCTAGCCCTGTTAAGCATCATCGAGGACATTATTACAAACGATTCTGTGGAGATAAGCGATGAGGTGATTGACCAGACCCTGCTGGATTTACATTGCGAGCAGGGAGCGATATTGCTGGATTCCTGGAATTTGCCAGAAATATTCAAGATCGTAGTGCTTCAGCAGGATGACGAATTGCTGGATCCACACAATCCCGTGCTTTGCATGGTTCGTCTGGTCAACAAAGTGTGTATTGCTGAAGGTTTGGGTGAGATGGGTCACAGTGTCGAGGCCGATATTGAGTCCTTGCCTGAGGTCAATGCTCTGTCATTGTCTGAAGCTGATCTGGAAGAGCTTAGGATGATTATTCGTGATTGTGGCGATGAGAGGAAGGCCGCCGCTTGAGCCTTCTCGGTTGTCAGTAGCCACGGCGGTATTGGTCGGCCAGATTGCTGAATCACGAAGCCCGGGTGAGGACTCGCAGGCGGGAATCCGCCTAGTGCTCGCCATGGAATGTACCGAGACGGAGAGGGGCGTCGTTCGAGCTGTCAGCCTGCGATGGTGTGCGGCTGCATAGAATATCGGGAACCTGAATAGAAGACGGATTTGCGCTTTTTATGACATTCTTGGCTCAATCTATCCCACGAAGGTTGACAGCTCAGATGCCCCCCCTTACAATTCCGGAGCTCGATAGCAGGCCGACTTTTTATGGCCTGTACTTCGTTCAGGACTCCTGATCTTTTACCAGCCGAGGTTCACACCAAGGTTACCGACTCATGGCACTCTAGGCCATGCCGGATTAAACGACAGCACTGTATGGCGACGATCAATCAACTCGTCCGCAAGCCGCGAAAGCGCAAAGCGGAGAAATCCAACGTACCGGCACTGCAGGCTTGCCCTCAGAAGCGCGGAGTTTGTACTCGTGTATACACGACTACGCCCAAAAAACCTAACTCAGCGATGCGGAAAGTTGCCCGTGTTCGTCTGACCAACGGTTATGAAGTGACTTCCTACATTGGCGGAGAAGGGCACAATCTCCAGGAGCACTCGGTTGTGCTGATCCGCGGCGGGCGCGTCAAGGACTTGCCAGGTGTTCGTTACCACACCGTCCGAGGCAGTCTCGATACTCAAGGCGTGGATTCCCGTCGTCAGGGTCGTTCAAAATACGGCGCTAAGCGCCCGAAAGGTTAAGCCGGTATGTCAAGAAGAGTTCAAGCCCCCAAACGCGATATCCTGCCTGATCCGAAGTACGGCAGTGTTCGTCTGGCGAAGTTCATCAATATCCTGATGCTTGATGGAAAGAAAGCCGTTGCCGAGAGAGTTATCTACGGCGCGCTGGAAGTCATTAAAGAGAAGGGTGTTGCAGAGCCGGTTGAGGTTCTGGAGCAAGCTCTGGAAAATGTCAGTCCTGCGGTAGAGGTCAAGTCACGTCGCGTAGGTGGTGCTACCTATCAGGTACCCGTTGAAGTACGTCCAGTGCGCCGTAGCGCGTTAGCTATGCGCTGGATCATTGATGCAGCGCGAAAGCGCGGCGAAAAGTCAATGATGCTGAAGCTGGCGGGCGAGCTGAGTGATGCTGCTGAAAAACGCGGTACAGCAGTCAAGAAGCGCGATGACGTGCACCGTATGGCAGAAGCAAACAAGGCTTTCTCCCACTACCGCTGGTAAGCGGATCGGTGTGAAGCGAGTTCAGGTCTAGGTAGCAGTGGCACGCATCACGCCCATAACGCTGTATCGTAACGTCGGCATCATGGCCCATATTGATGCCGGCAAGACGACAACAACAGAACGCATCTTGTTCTATACCGGTGTCTCCCACAAAATTGGGGAGGTGCATCATGGCTCTGCCACCATGGATTGGATGGCTCAGGAGCAAGAGCGCGGTATAACCATTACCTCTGCTGCAACCACCTGTTTCTGGAAAGGAATGGACGGTAGCAGGCAGCAGCATCGCATCAACATTATTGATACACCGGGCCACGTTGATTTCACAATCGAAGTGGAGCGTTCGCTACGCGTACTGGACGGTGCGGTAGCGGTATTCGACTCTGTTGGTGGCGTTGAGCCGCAGTCTGAGACAGTCTGGCGGCAAGCGAACAAGTACGGAGTGCCTCGAGTCGCGTTCGTCAACAAGATGGACCGTGTAGGCGCAGACTTCGACCGGGTACTCTCCCAGATCAGAGAGCGGTTGGGTGCTAATCCGGTAGCCATACAACTTCCGCTTGGCGCTGAGGACAGCTTCGCAGGTGTTGTCGATCTAATCAGCATGAAAGCCATCCGTTGGAATGACGAGGACCAAGGCCTTACATTCACGACCGATGAGGTGCCTGATTCACTGGCAGCTGAAGCCCACGCGGCCAGGGAAACGCTGGTTGAGGCTGCAGCGGAAGCCAGCGACGAGCTGATGGATGCGTACCTGGAAACAGGTGTGTTGTCTGAGGAGCAGATAAGGCAAGGTTTGCGAAGCCGCACCTTGGCGAACGAGGCAATACCCGTGTTGTGTGGCTCGGCGTTCAAGAACAAAGGCGTTCAGTCACTGCTTGACGCTATCGTGGACTACATGCCGGCGCCTGACGATGTGCCGCCGGTTGAAGGGTTACTCCCTGATGAGTCAACAGACAGCAGGCCAGCCAACGACACCGCGCCTTTCGCGGCCTTGGTTTTCAAGATTGCAAACGACAGTTACGTGGGATCTCTTGCCTTCCTCAGAGTTTATTCGGGTGTAGTAAAAACAGGCGACATGGTGTTTAACCCCTTGCGCGGAAAACGTGAGCGCATTGGACGCCTGTTGCAGATGCATGCGAATAACCGCGAAGAAATCAAGGAAGTCAGAGCGGGAGATATTGCCGCAGCCGTCGGACTCAAGGAAGTGGGTACTGGTGACACACTGTGTGAACAGAAAAATGCGATAGCGTTGGAGCGCATGGAGTTTCCAGAGCCGGTAATTGCTGTAGCGGTTGAGCCGAAGACACTGGCAGATCAGGAAAAGATGGCAGCAGCGCTTGCGCGGCTAGCCAAGGAAGATCCGTCTTTCAGGGTGCGCACAGACGCAGACTCTGGCCAGACAATTATCAGTGGAATGGGCGAACTGCACCTGGACATCATTGTGGACCGGATGAAGCGTGAGTTCAATGTGGTTGCCAATGTGGGTAAACCGCAAGTTTCTTATCGCGAGACGATTCGCAAGTCAGTTGAGGCCGAGGGTAAGTTTATCCGGCAGACAGGTGGTACGGGTCAGTACGGTCATGTGATGCTGCGCATGGAACCGCTCGAGCGGGGCACTGGTTTTGAATTTGTCAGCGAGATTGCAGGGGGTACTGTTCCAAGCGAATTTATTCCCGCTGTGCGCAAGGGTATTGAAGATGCTCTGGCTAATGGCGTTCTGGCAGGGTATCCAATGGTCGATTTGCGGGTTACGTTGCACGACGGGTCGTACCACGACGTGGATTCCAACGAAATAGCGTTTAAGATAGCGGGATCGATGGGGTTCAGGAATGGTGCCACTGACGCTAACCCTACGTTGCTGGAACCTGTCATGAAAGTGGAAGTTGTCACCCCGGAGGAGTATATGGGTGACGTGATGGGCGATTTGAACCGCCGCCGAGGGGTTGTGGTCGGCATGGACGAACAACCCGGTGGCAAGGTGATTCGGGCAACCGTCCCGTTAGCTGAAATGTTTGGTTACTCCACTGATTTACGGTCCGCCACTCAGGGCAGAGCGGTATATTCAATGGAATTTGAGAGTTATGAAGTGCCACCTCAGGCGGTGGTTGATGCAGTACTGCATCGTTAAGCCCGAACTACTGTATCATCCGCAGCCCAGACGTGAACTAAAGGTCGCATGGGCGATCATCCGATAACGAGGCCAGAACTGAAGTGTCCAAGGAAAAATTCGAACGTAACAAACCGCATGTAAACGTAGGCACTATTGGCCACGTTGACCACGGTAAAACAACATTGACCGCTGCATTGACAATATGTCAGGCGGAGAAGATGGGTGGTGAGGCGAAAGCCTACGACCAGATCGATAACGCGCCAGAAGAGAAGGCACGTGGAATCACGATCGCGACAGCGCACGTGGAATACGAATCCGATAACCGTCATTACGCACACGTTGATTGCCCGGGCCACGCGGATTATGTGAAGAACATGATCACGGGTGCTGCTCAGATGGATGGTGCAATTCTGGTGTGTTCCGCCGCTGATGGTCCTATGCCCCAGACACGTGAGCACATTTTGCTTGCACGTCAGGTAGGTGTGCCCTACATCGTTGTGTACCTGAACAAGGCAGACATGGTCGATGACGCCGAGCTGCTCGAACTGGTAGAGATGGAAGTACGAGAGCTGCTCGACAGCTACGAATTTCCGGGCGACGACACGCCAATCATCATCGGTTCAGCTCTGAAAGCGATCGAAGGTGACACGAGCGAGATCGGCCGTCCCAGCATCGACCGTTTGGTCGACGCGCTGGATACATATATCCCGATGCCGGATCGTCCAGTAGACTTGCCATTCCTGATGCCAGTGGAAGATGTATTCTCCATCTCGGGTCGTGGAACCGTGGCTACCGGCCGTGTTGAGCGTGGCATCGTCAAAGTCGGTGAAGAGATCGAGATAGTCGGCATTCGTGACACTAACAAGACAACGGTTACGGGTGTCGAGATGTTCCGCAAGCTGCTGGATCAGGGCGAAGCGGGCGACAATGTAGGTATCTTGCTGCGTGGCACCAAGCGTGAAGACATCGAGCGTGGTCAGGTACTGTGCAAGCCGAAGTCAATCACACCGCATACGAAATTTGAGGCAGAGATCTACGTGCTGGGTAAGGATGAGGGTGGCCGTCATACGCCATTTTTCAATAACTACCGTCCACAGTTCTATTTCCGCACGACGGATGTAACGGGTGCGGTAGAGCTGCCATCAGGCACAGAGATGGTCATGCCTGGCGACAACGTGAAAATCACGGTGGCGCTGATCAACCCGATAGCGATGGAAGACGGTCTGCGATTTGCGATCCGCGAAGGCGGGCGTACAGTCGGTGCCGGCGTCGTTGCGAAAATACTCGAGTAATACACTATGGCATCCAGTCAAACAATCCGTATACGTCTCAAGGCATTCGATCACCGTCTCATCGACCGGTCAGCCAAGGAGATTCTTGAGACAGCAAAGCGTACCGGCGCCCGCGTGTTGGGTCCCATACCTTTGCCAACCAAGAAAGAGCGGTTCACGATTCTCGTATCGCCGCACGTCAACAAAGATGCGCGTGATCAATACGAGATTCGTACTCACAAGCGATTGATGGATATTGTCGATCCTACTGAGAAAACAGTTGATGCGCTGATGAAACTGGATCTGGCTGCAGGCGTAGACGTTCAGATAAAGTTGAACTGATCGGTCGGTCTGGCCAAGGCAGTATTGCCTACAGCCAAAACTCGATTGATACAAGACAGAGGGCCCGCTTACGCGGGCCTTTTTTCATTCCTGCCCGCTGATTGTCATTTCAATCATCAGACTGCTAATAAACAGGCAATCACTTTGTCTGATTGACATTTTGGATGTTTAGGGTGGTAACCCGTCTAGCGAGGCGTAGCGACCAAGATAGTATCCAGCACTACAAGCTCATTGTTTTGCAGCGCGACAACCAGAATGTTGCCCGAACTGATTGATTGACCCGTCAGGGCGCGAATATTTACCTGATGCGTCACCAGAATTTGGGGATATCAGGCTCAGCAAGCCATTTTTCCATGGATTCTCTGACCTGATCGGACTGCGGACGTGTCTTTTCCATGTCGCGAAACACGGAGTTGAGTGCTGGGTTCACCACTGGACTATTAAACCCCAGTAGTAAAGCGGTGTCCACGCATCGACACCATGCGCTGCTTTCTACTGAAGCCCGAGTAATACCGTTATCACGTAATAGCCGACCGGCGTTTTCGGCTTGCAGTCGGCCGTCACCTGATAAGTTTCTCTGGGTACTGCAATCCCCCAACGCAAAATCCGCTGGATCACCGATTCCGGGTGCGAGCGCATGTCGCATCAAAGCCACCGCTTTCCCTGCTTTCAAAGCCCGCCATGTTGATTCCCGTGCCTCGGTATCCTCTGCTGCCTGAAGTGAAGATGAGCAAAATGCGGCAATCAGCAACAACACGGAGAACCACTTGCACGGCGAGTGTCCGGATCGTCCCGCAATCAATTGCAGATCGTTTGAATACCGGGATGTCAGACGTCGCACGTGAACCGGGAACTCGAACCTGGGTATACCGATTTTCATCATTAGTTTTATGACAGGATTTATAGAGACTGCATTGAAGTGCGGTAGACAAGCGGACGCTGTACTTTCTCATTCCGGACGTTGGTAAATCAATAGTGCCAGGTTTACCCCGAAATCCGAGTGCTCAGTTACATCGGTGGTTCATGATACGGTGGTGATCCAGTGCCTGAACATCATCGTGTTTGTGCTGACGACAATCTTGTTCAATTGCCCTTCTAGCCAGCGGTCTGTATGTCTAAACAAAACCTCACCAGAACCTTGATTTTCGACGGGCACAACGATGTGCTGTCAAAATTACGAAACGCGGGTGGCGTAAGTGTTGCTGATGCGTTTCTGAGCGAAACAGACTTCGATATCGATCTGATCAAAGCTGAAAAGGGCGGCTTTGCTGGAGGTTTTTTCGCCCTGTGGGTAGCCTCGCCCGGTGGTGGTGATTATCAATCCATGATGGTGCAGGAGCAGTACGATGTCCCGTTGCCCGACCCGGTTTTGCAGAGTGATGCACTGAGTGTGGTTTTGGAACAGGCTGCTATCCTGATGCGCCTGGAACAATTGAGCGCTGTCAAGATTTGCACGTCTGTGAAAGCGCTGAAAGAGTGTCTCGGTACGAAAAGCCTGGCCGCCGTTCTGCATCTGGAAGGTTGCGAGGCGATAGACTCGGATTTTCATGCGCTGGATGTGCTGCATGCCGCCGGCCTGCGGTCGCTAGGACCGGTATGGAGCCGATCAACAACGTTTGGCGAAGGGGTTCCCTTTCGGTTTCCCTCATCCCCCGATACTGGCACAGGTTTGACAGAACTGGGTGAGGAGCTGATACGTCGCTGTAACCATAAGGGCATCATGATAGATCTGTCTCACCTGAATCAGGCAGGATTCCACGATGTGGCCCGAATAAGCACGCATCCGTTGGTGGCTACGCACTCCAACGCACACGCTCTGTGTGCGCATGCACGCAACCTGATCGATGAGCAGCTGGAAATCATCCGGGCAAGTGGTGGGATGGTAGGACTTAACTACGCAGCAGCTTTTCTCCGTACAGATGGTCGCATGCTAACGGATGTGCCAGTGGAGCAGATGTTGCGACACATAGATTATCTGTTAGAGGCGCTAGGTGAAGAAGGTGTCGGTCTAGGTTCAGATTTTGACGGTGCTGAATTGCCCGATGCCATAGGTAGCAGTGCAGGTTTGCCAGTGCTTGTAAAAGCCATGCAAAGTCATGGCTACGGCGACGCACTCATCAACAAGCTGTGTCACGGCAACTGGTTTGATGTGCTGGACAGAACGTGGACTGCTGATGGGCCAGGTTGAAGGATCTCTACCGTGTTGCTTAGGTTGTTGATTGCTTTTCAGTGTCGGTTTTAAGGTATGGTAATAGCGCAGGATATGAAGTCGTAAGCCTGTTGCAGTCAGGCCAGAGCGCCTGTTGACCCATCGAATTGAACCAGAAACCGGTTTGCAGCCGGTCCGCGACCAAAAGGAGATTAATTCTATGATCAAGACAATGCACCAGATGGCCCGGCGTAGAAGAATAAAGAAAACGCTTGGCTCAATAGCCATAGCGATGTCGATCGGAGCTATTGCCGGAACAACATCGGTTAGCCATGCAGCCACACCAGACAACATGCTGGTTATCGCCAACCGCATTGATGACATTGCCACGCTGGATCCAGCGCAATCGTTCGAGTTCGCGGGTAGTGACGTCATTCGCAACGTTTATGGAAAACTTGTCAACTTCGATCCGATGAATCTGGAAGCGGGTTACGAGCCCGATCTTGCAGAGAGCTGGACGGTATCTGAAGACGGTAAATCCATTACCTTCACGATGCGAGAAGGGATCAATTTCCATTCGGGCAATCCGGTAACAGCGCAAGATGCGGAGTTCTCGCTTCGCCGTGTTATCCAGCTCAATAAGACACCATCCTTTATTCTCACGCAATTCGGCTTCACGCCAGAGAACGTTGAGGAAACCATCGTGGCCGATGGCAATACGCTCACCATCACTACAGACAAGAAATATGCGACCTCGTTCGTACTTAACTGTCTTACAGCGACTGTCGGCAGCATCGTTGACAAAGCGCTAGTGATGGAAAACGAAAAAGACGGTGATATGGGTAACGACTGGCTGGCTACCAATTCAGCAGGTTCAGGTGCTTACAAAGTCGTCAACTGGAAGCCCGTTGAGTCAGTCACTCTGGCGTCAAATCCAGATTTTTACAAAGGTGAGCCTGCGATGCAGCGCGTCATCGTACAGCATATTCAGGAGTCGGCCACTCAACGGCTGTTACTGGAAAAAGGCGACATTGATGTTGCCCGTAACTTGAACCCGGAAGATGTGGCTGGCATTGAAGGCAAAGAGGGGCTGACAGTGGCCACAGAATTACGCGGACGCCTGATGTACATAGCGTTTAATCAGAAGCATCCACAATTGTCCAACCCGAAAGTGGTTGAAGCCTTGAAATATCTGATCGACTACGAAGGTATGCAGAACAGTTTTCTGAAAGGTCAGTATCAGATTCACCAGAACTTTTTACCCGCCACGTACCTCGGGGCAATCGACGACAAGCCGTTTAGCTTTGACGTTGAGAAAGCCAAGGCCCTGCTGGCTGAGGCGGGCATTGAAAATCTTGAATTCGAGGCTGGAGTACGCGAAGCTCAGGAGCGAATCGAAATAGCTCAATCGCTGCAGAACACATTTGCTCAGGCAGGTGTCACGATGAATATCACTGTGGGCACGGGCAAACAGATCCTTACCCGATACAGAGCGCGCGAGCTCGATATGTACATTGGCGCATGGGGGCCTGACTACCCAGATCCTCACACTAATGCCGGTACGTTTGCCTATAACCCTGATAATTCTGACGAAGCTCAGGCAACGGGTCTGCTCGCTTATCGCAACGCCTGGGATCCAGGTACGTTAAACAGCATGGTAGAAGCTGCCGTCGTGGAAGGTGATACCGATGCGCGTCAGGCCATGTACGAAGAGATTCAGCGCGAATTCCAGAAAACTGCGCCGTTCGCCGTGATGTTCCAGAAAACTGAGCAGACCGGGCTTGATGCCTCTGTACAGAACCTGAATCTGGGCAGTGCAGTAACGGCCATATCCTATTGGCCAGTAACCAAGTAATTGTTGATGTCACTTGACCGTATTGCCTAATGACATACTGTTAAACAAGACATGAGCGCAACACAGGAAGCGTTAGGGCCGCGCTCACGACGATCTCGTTCGCCGTGGGTGACGGCCCTCTACAGTGTTGTCAAAACACTGAGCATGATTTTGATTACCATGCTTGGACTGTTGTTCATCACGTTCATCATCGGTCGAATCATGCCGATAGATCCTGTAATTTCAGTGGTTGGTGAGCGAGCCAGCAAAGAAGTCTACGATGCAGCCTACGCGAGCATGGGCCTTGACAGGCCGCTGCTGGTGCAGTTTTTCATGTACATCAGTGATGTTGCGAGAGGGGAGTTCGGTCAGTCTCTACTGAACTCCCGCCCCGTTATTGACGACATCAAGCGCGTGTTTCCTGCCACGCTCGAACTGGCCACTCTGGGCACGATCATTGGCGTCACTATGGGTGTGCCTTTGGGTGTTATTGGAGCGGTAAAACGCGATACATGGATAGACCAGCTCAGCAGAATTATTGCACTGGTCGGTTACTCAATGCCTATCTTCTGGTTAGGGCTAGTGGGTTTGCTGGTGTTCTACGGCATTCTCGGATGGGTGGGTGGGCCCGGTAGAGTCGGCATCTTTTATGTCGATGTTGTACCGGTTGTCACCGGCATGATTCTGGTCGACAGCGCGCTTGACGGGCAATGGGATGTGTTTCGCGATGCACTCAGTCACATCGTCTTACCGGCATCGATACTGGGATACTACAGTCTTGCCTATATCAGCCGTATGACTCGCTCCTTCATGCTCGAGCAGCTGGGTTCTGAATACATCACCACGGCACGTGTCAAGGGATTATCGGAATACGCAGTCATCACTCGGCATGCGTTCGGCAACATCAAGGTGCAACTGATCACGGTGATTGCGTTGAGCTATGCCAGTCTGCTTGAAGGATCGGTGCTCACTGAAATCATATTCGCCTGGCCGGGCATAGGCAGCTACATCACCACCGCTTTACTGTCTGCTGATATGAATGCGGTGCTTGGCGGCACTGTCGTTGTCGGACTGGTGTTCGTATGTCTTAACGTTTTTTCGGATTTGCTTTACGCATTTTTTGATCCTCGGTCCCGTTGAGATGACCCACATGCTCATGTCGTACCTGCACACGTCAATCACGACTTCCGAGTCGGGCATTGCGACAGATACACGGAACGCTACCGCATGAGTAGCAGTCTGCTTCAGTGGCTGAACGATGAAAGCCCGACATCTCGCAGACAAGCGCGCTTGTCTTCCGTTTACCATGGCTGGATCGAGTTTAAAGCCAACAGACTTGCATTGCTGGGTCTGATCATTTTGATATTGCTGGTACTCGTGGCTATCTGTGCGCCCGTGTTGAGTCCACACGATCCCTTCGAACAGGATCTTGCTAATCGCCTGGCGCCACTCGGTACGGATGGTCATGTCTTTGGTACCGATTCTCTGGGGCGCGATATTCTCAGCCGGCTGATTTACGGTTCACGCATCACACTATACATCGTAGGGCTTGTTGCACTGATAGCACCGGTGGCTGGTTTGTTCATCGGTACTGTTGCGGGCTACATCGGAGGTTTACCAGATGTTGTGCTGATGCGCTTCACCGATATATTTCTGGCTTTCCCCAGACTGGTGTTGGCGCTCGCTTTTGTAGCAGCCCTGGGCGCTGGCATTGAAAACGCGGTGTTGGCTATCGCGCTAACGGCATGGCCACCGTATGCTCGAATAGCTCGCGCAGAAACACTGAGCATACGCCGCTCGGATTACATCAGCGCGGTTAAGCTGCAAGGTGCCGGTGCGTTAAGAATCATCACGCGTCATATCTGGCCGTTGTGTATTGCCTCGCTGGTGGTCCGTATCACGCTGGATATGGCGGGGATAATTCTGGCTGCAGCAGGTCTGGGTTTTCTGGGTCTTGGGGCGCGTCCCCCCTCACCTGAGTGGGGTGCAATGATTGCGGAAGGCAGGCGCTTTATTCTCGATCATTGGTGGGTTGCAACCATACCGGGCCTGGCCATCTTTGTAGTGAGCCTGGCGTTTAATCTATTGGGCGATGGACTTCGTGATCTGCTGGATCCCAAAAGTGGTGGTGCGTCGTGAATCTGCTGGACGTTGAAGACCTAGGCGTATCGTTCCCTACTCGTGGCGGCGTCTTTGAAGCGGTAAGAGGAGTGTCATTTACGTTAGGTCAGGAACGCCTCGGTATTGTCGGCGAATCCGGCTCGGGCAAGTCGCTAACCGGGCGTGCCATTCTCAAACTGATTCGTCCACCGGGGAAGCTTAAGGCATCACGCATTACTCTGGAAGGGGACGATCTACTAGCGATGACTGATCGTCAGATGCGATCAGTGCGAGGGCAACGTATTTCGATGGTCATGCAGGATCCCAAGTTTTCTTTGAACCCGGTGATGCGTGTGGGTGACCAGATTGTCGAGGCCTATCGGCAGTCCTCAGGTGGTGGGCGACAAGAGCGTAGGCAACGGGCGCTGGCTATGCTCGAATCGGTAGCCATCAGAGACCCGGAGCGGGTTTTTAATGCCTATCCGCACGAAATGTCGGGTGGCATGGGGCAGCGCATCATGATAGCAATGATGCTGATACCCGACCCACGTATCCTGATTGCTGACGAGCCTACCTCTGCTCTGGACGTCACTGTCCAGATGCAAGTGCTTGACATCATGGACAAGCTGGTCCGTGAACGCGGCATGGGGCTGGTATTCATAAGTCACGATCTCAACCTTGTGTCCTCTTTTTGCGATCGTGTTCTGATCATGTATGCCGGTCGCATAGTTGAAAGCTGCCGGGCCGATCAGCTGTACGAAGCAAAGCATCCTTACACGCAGGGATTGTTGAACTCGTTACCCAGGTTGGATGCGCCTCGAGACCGACTGGCTGTGCTGGAACGTGACCCTGCCTGGCGTGAGCCGCTATCCGAGTCAGGCTTAGTGAAGGATGTCAATCCAGATGGTTGATGCGAAGGGAATCGAAATAGTTGATCTGGATGTCTGGTTTGGCGATGGGCCTGATCGGGTAGATGCTGTGCAGTCGGTTTCTTTCACTGTAGGGATGGGTGCCTCGGTCGGATTGGTCGGTGAGAGCGGCTCAGGTAAATCCACGATACTGCGTGCCATCACCGGGCTGGCTGGCAGCTGGTCGGGCTCAATGAAAGTGGCTGGTGAGGTACTGGAGCGCAAACGCAGTCGTGCGTTTTACAATCGCGTACAGATGGTGTTTCAGGATCCCTATGCCTCTCTGCATCCCAGACATTCGGTGGATCAGGTGCTGAGCGAAACACTCGGCCTGCATGGTCTGAAAGATATCGATCGTAGAATCGTCAAATTACTGGATGAAGTTGGGCTAGGGCCGGCGTTTCGGTTTCGCTATCCCCATCAGTTGTCTGGTGGTCAGCGGCAGCGCGTCGCTATAGCCCGTGCGCTTGCATCGGAGCCTTCTATTGTGCTGCTGGACGAGCCAACCTCGGCACTGGATGTGTCCGTGCAGGCTGAGATCCTCAATCTGCTCACTGATCTTCGCGAGGAATTAAAGCTCACCTACCTTATGGTGTCGCATAACCTCGCGGTAGTCGGGCACCTGTGCGAATCAGTCATGGTGATGCAAGACGGCCAGATTGTAGAGGTTCTGAGCGTCACAGAACTTCGCGATCAGCGTGCATCTCACCCGTACACGCAACAGCTGCTACAGAGTTCCCTGGGTTATGTGCGGAAAGACGCTACGTGAACATCAACCGTGACCCTCTCATTAACCTGGGTCTGGACTCCATGGTCGGTCAGTTAAGGTTCTCGCAGGTCATGGTCGTATAGGTGCGCATCATGGTCGGGTAGTAGAGGCTCGCAACTGGTCAATATGTTCCCGCACTGGGCAGCTATGAACATGATCATTCACGATACCCACAGCCTGCATGAGTGCGTACATGTTGGTCGGCCCGGTAAATGACCAGCCGCGTTGCTTCAGGTCACGGCTCAGAGCTGTGGACTGCTCGGTGTAAGGGTTGTCCGATAACCACTGTTGAGTTACCAGAGAGGGACGAGTCAGGGGATCGGGTTCAAAGTTCCAGAAAAAGCGGGCAAGAGTTCCAAATTCAGCCTTCAGGTCCAGCGCCCGTTGGGCGTTATTGATCGCAGAACGAATCTTTCGCCGGTTTCTGATTATCCTTATATCGCCTGCCAAGCGTTCTACATCTGACTCTGTATAATTTGAGACAGTGGCCAGATCGAAATGATTAAAGCACTGCCTGAACGCTTCGCGACGATGCAAAATCGTTTGCCAGCTGAGCCCTGATTGAAACCCTTCCAGACACACCTTCTCAAACAGCCGTTGGTCATCTGTAACAGGTACACCCCATTCGCAATCATGGTAATGCGTGAAAAGCGGGTCATTAATGGGAATCCGGCAACTATTGCTATTACTCATGGATCAAATACGAGGTGTGTGTAACCTGATGCTCAGCGTATCAGGGAGGTAGCCGTCGTGTGCCCAATGTAGATTTAGTACTGGCACTGCAAAATAGACCTGTGCCTCTGAGGCATGAAAGAGCGTTTCAAGAGCAGAATTAACGCGTCAACGAGGCTCTACAGTCCGGATGAGGCGCTGCGTGTTCCAGTTTCAGAAGATCCTAATGAGGAAGCACAGGTTTGCTGGCATAAAAACTGTCAACAGCACTGGCAGATCCGAATTTTAGATGCTACTATGGCGAGCTAGCTTAGTTGACGTGGTCACCCCATCAGCTAAAGCTTTCTGTATCTATTGAATCACTTCGTACCGGGCTGCACAGCTCGGCTGGTTAAAAATCCCGAGAAACGGCCTGCTCGCCAGCATGCCGACAGTTATGGGGGTTGGCAAACGGTTTCTCTGTGCGTGCAGTTCTGTATGTTTATAGCATGTGTGGGAGAACACGATGACCCTTGGTGTAGTTGGCCGCAAGCTCGGCATGACTCGCGTTTTTGACGAGACTGGCGTATCCACGCCTGTAACCGTCATCGAGGTTGAGAAAAACCGTATCACAGCGCGCAAGACGCCTGAGTCCGACGGTTACTCCAGTATTCAGGTAACAACTGGGCAGAAAAAATCCAACCACCTGAGTAAAGCCGAGGCCGGGCATTTTGCCAAGGCAGGCGTCGGCGCAGGCCGTGGCCTTTGGGAGTTCAGGCTGGACGGTAATGCGGGCGACGAGCTCGTTGTTGGCGGTGAAATCGGCATGGACATGTTTGAGGTCGGCCAAAAGGTTGACGTCACGGGAACGAGCATTGGTAAGGGTTTTGCCGGTGGTGTCAAGCGTCATAACTTCCAGATGCAGGACGCTACACACGGTAACTCGCTGTCTCACAGAGCACCGGGTTCAATCGGCCAGAACCAGACACCAGGCCGTGTGTTTAAAGGCAAGAAGATGGCGGGTCACATGGGTGCGGTTCGTACCACTACCCAGAACCTGAAAGTTGTCCGCATTGACGAGGGTCGTGAAGTCATTCTTGTCAGAGGCCCAGTGCCAGGCGCTGATGGCAGTGATGTCATTATCAAGCCGGCTGTCAAGCAGAAGAAGGCGAAGAGCTAAGTCGATGGATATAAAAACACATAGCGGCGGATCTGTTTCTGTCGCAGACACCGTTTTCGGTGCCGAATACAATGAAGGCCTTGTACACCAGATTGTTACAGCATATCTTGCTGCAGCACGAGCGGGTACTGCGGCGCAGAAGACTCGTTCGGAAGTGCGCGGTGGCGGTGCGAAGCCATGGCGCCAGAAGGGCACTGGTCGAGCACGTGCAGGTACTTCTCGCAGCCCGATCTGGACAGGAGGCGGCGTAACGTTCGCAGCCAAGACTCGCGACTATTCGCAGAAAGTGAACAAGAAGATGTATCGCGGTGCTATCCGATCCATCCTCTCGCACGCTGCAGCTGAAGGTCGGCTGATTGTTGTCGACAACGTTGAGTTGGCAGAAGCAAAGACAAAAGCCATGAAAATGAAAATGGCTGAGTTGGGTGTAGAGAAAGTCCTGTTTCTTATGGACGATGTCAGTGAGTCGGTCTATCTGGCAAGCCGCAATATTCCCTACGTTCAGGTACTGGATGTTGAAGGGGTGGATCCGGTAAGTCTTGTACGCTTTCCTCATATCGTTGCCACCACGGCTGCTATCAAGCAGCTAGAGGAGCGTTTCTCATGAATGACCAACGCTTGTATCAGGTGTTGCTAGCACCGCACGTCTCTGAAAAAACTGCCACTGCTGCGGAAATGGAAGGGCGTCATACATTTCGTGTATCACGGGATGCGACAAAAATAGAAGTACGTAAAGCGGTTGAAAAGCTGTTTGACGTCACTGTACGCAGCGTTCAAATGGTGAACGTGCCTGGCAAGACCAAAAAATTCGGGTCTAAGGAAGGCAAGCGTTCCGATTGGAAAAAAGCGATTGTTCGTCTGGCCGAAGGGCAGGACATCGATTTCATGGGTATAGAGGGTTAGATCATGGCTCTGGTTAAGTCTAAACCGACATCACCCGGTAAGCGTTTTCAGGTTCGTGTTGTTAACAAGGAGCTTTCAAAAGAAGGTCCTTATGAGCCACTGGTTGAGAGTCTTTCCAAATCAGGCGGTCGTAACAACAAAGGCCGTATAACCACCCGCCATATTGGTGGTGGTCACAAGCGTCGTTACCGTGTAATCGACTTCAAGCGTAACAAGGACGGCGTTCCCGCCGTTGTCGAGCGCATTGAATATGATCCCAACAGGACAGCACACATTGCCCTGTTGAAGTATGCAGATGGTGAGCGTCGCTATATTCTGGCTCCTAAAGGGGTGCCTGTAGGTGCGCCTGTGATGTCGGGTCGTGAGTCGCCCATCAAGCCAGGTAACTGCCTGCCTCTGGCAAACGTTCCGGTAGGGTCAACGGTGCATGCAATTGAACTTAAGCCAGGGCGTGGTGCGCAGGTAGCGCGCAGTGCTGGTGCTGCTGTGCAGTTGGTCGCTCGCGAAGGCATGTATGCAACGCTGCGTCTGCGTTCGGGTGAGATGCGCCGTGTCCAGAGTGATTGCCGAGCCACTATTGGTGAAGTTGGTAACGGCGAGCATGCGCTTCGTAAGCTGGGCAAGGCAGGTGCGTCACGCTGGCGTGGTGTTCGTCCCACTGTTCGTGGTGTTGCGATGAACCCGGTCGATCATCCCCACGGTGGTGGTGAAGGTAGAACTTCCGGTGGTCGCCATCCTGTCAGTCCATGGGGTACACCTACCAAGGGGTACAAAACTCGTTCAAACAAGCGTACGGACAACATGATTGTTCGTCGTCGCAGCAAGAAATAGGAGGTAGTGACTCGTGCCACGTTCCCTTAAGAAAGGCCCGTTCGTCGACTATCACCTTGTTAAGAAGGTTGATGAGGCGCGCGCATCTAATAGCAAGCGACCTATCAAGACATGGTCACGTCGTTCCATGATTTTGCCAGATATGGTGGGTCTCACCATCGCTGTGCATAATGGCCGCGTTCACGTGCCTGTACTGGTATCTGAAAACATGGTTGGTCACAAGCTGGGTGAGTTCGCGGCGACGCGTACTTACAAAGGCCATGTCGCTGACAAGAAATCGAGATAGTCATGCAAGTTGAATCTACATTGAAAATGGCTCGCATCTCACCGCAAAAGGTGCGACTGGTTGCAGACCAGATTCGTGGTCTGCCTGTCGAGGGTGCACTGGAAGTTCTTACTTTTAGCGAGAAGAAAGCGGGCGCGCTGATTAAAAAGCTGGTGGATAGCGCTATTGCTAACGCCGAGCATAACGAAGGTGCTGACATTGATGAACTCAAGGTGTCAGCTATACAGGTCAACGCAGGTCCGATGATGAAGCGGCTGCGTGCCAGAGCAAAAGGTCGCGCCAACCGCATTCTCAAGCGTACCAGCCACATTACCGTGACCGTTTCGGACGGCAGGAGCTAAACGATGGGTCAAAAAGTACATCCAATTGGTATCCGCCTGGGTATTTCCCAGGACTGGAATTCCACGTGGTACGCCGGTAGCGAGGATTATGCTAACTATTTGAATGATGACATCAGGATTCGAAAGTACCTCAAGAAGGAACTGTCTCACGCTTCTGTGAGCCGGATCCAGATTCAGCGTCCAGCCAAGTCCATCATCATCACGATCCATTCGGCACGGCCGGGTATCGTTATCGGCAAAAAGGGCGAAGACGTCGAGCGTTTACGCCGTGCGCTTGCTCCGATGCTCGGAATCAATATCAACAATGTCAAAATAAACATCGCTGAGATTCGAAAGCCTGAGCTCGACGCACAGCTGGTAGCTGAAGGTGTAGCACAGCAACTTGAGCGTCGAGTGATGTTTCGTCGAGCAATGAAGCGTGTGCTGACCAACACCATGCGTCTTGGTGCACAGGGTGTGAAGATTGCAGTGTCAGGTCGCCTTAACGGTGCGGAAATCGCTCGTCGCGAGTGGTATCACGACGGTCGCGTGCCATTGCACACGCTTCGTGCAGACATAGATTACGGTGTTGCGGAGGCGCACACTACTTATGGTGTCATTGGTATCAAGGTCTGGATCTGTCACGGCGAAGTATTCGATCTTGAAGAGAAACGCTCTAAAAGCGTTGCCAGCACTACCAGTAAATAAGGGCGCCTGCGGGTAGCAAACAGAGCAGCTAAGAACAATGCTTCAACCAAAACGTACAAAATTCAGAAAACAGCACACGGGGCGTAACCGTGGACTGGCGCAAAGCGGCAACAAGGTCAGCTTCGGCGAGTATGGACTCAAGGCAACTGCCCGCGGTCGTCTCACTGCCCGGCAGATCGAATCTGCACGTCGTGCCATGACGCGTCATATCAAGCGTGGCGGAAAAATCTGGATCCGCATCTTCCCGGATACGCCTGTCACCAAAAAGCCTATCGAAGTTCGAATGGGTAAAGGTAAAGGCAACGTCGAATACTGGGTAGCCAAGATTCAGCCAGGCAAGATGCTTTACGAAATGGAAGGTGTTACGGAAGAGACAGCTCGTGAAGCATTTGCGCTCGCCGCAGCAAAACTGCCCATCGGAACAACATTCGTCGTGAGGACAGCAGCGTAATGGCCGACTCAAAAGCAAGCGAGCTCACTACCAAAACAGTGGAAGAGCTGACAACAGAATTAAGCGGTCTTTTCCGTGAGCAGTTCAATCTGCGTATGCAGAGTGGATCAGGTCAGGATGTAAAGCCGCACAATTTCAAGCGTGTGCGTCGCCAGATTGCACGCATCAAAACCGTTATCCATCAGAAGCAGTCGGCAGAGGCCTGATTATGAGTGAGCAGAACGAATCAGCCGTGACCGAGAAGCGTACTCGTACCGAAGTCGGTCGCGTAATGAGTAATAAAATGGAGCAGACGGCAACTGTACAGGTTGAACGTCGTATCAAGCACCCTATCTACGGTAAGTACATGCGCCGTAGTAAAAACTATCACGTGCATGATGAAAACAACGAACTGAATATCGGTGATACGGTTCAGATCAAAGAATGCCGACCGTTGTCCAAGACTAAATCCTGGACGTTGGACAAGGTGTTGACCGCTGCAGCCGAGTAGGCTCTTGCAGCATCAGATAAACAATAGTGTGGCTGGATAAAGAGTAGCGTCCGATGATTCAAATGCAAACTGTCCTTAACGTGGCAGACAACAGTGGCGCGCGCCGAGTCCAGTGCATCAAAGTACTGGGCGGCTCGCACCGTCGATACGCGCGGGTTGGCGATGTCATCAAGGTGAGCGTCAAGGACGCAATCCCTCGTGGCAAGGTCAAGAAGGGCGAAGTCTACAATGCAGTCGTTGTGCGGACCCGTAAGGGTATCCGACGCGGCGACGGTTCTGCAATACGGTTTGACACCAACGCGGCTGTCATTCTGAACGCAAAGCTTGAGCCAGTCGGCACGCGTATCTTCGGACCGGTTACGCGTGAATTGCGTAATGAGAAGTTCATGAAGATCGTCTCTCTCGCACCTGAAGTGCTATAGCGCCTCAGCGACCATACAGCGGATAGATAGGAATTATGGAACGTATAAAACAAGGCGATGACGTCATCGTCCTCGTCGGTAAGGACAAAGGTCGTCGTGGCAAGGTAGAAGCTGTGAATGACGACCGTGTGCTGGTTGACGGGATCAATCTCGTCAAGAAGCACGCCAAGGGTAACCCCCAGATGGGTGATCCAGGCGGTATCCAGGAAAAGGAGCTGTCGATTCACATTTCTAATGTCGCGCTATTCAACCCGTCTGAAAAGAAGGGTGGGCGTGTCGGTTTTCGCACTAACGACGACGGGAAGAAGGAGCGGTATTTCCGCGCTGATTCTTCGTCAGTGGACGGTTGAAGGGCATGGCTAGGCTGATATCAGAGTACCGCGAGAAAATTGTTCCTCTCATGATGGAGGAGCACAAGTACAAGAGCGTGATGCAGGTCCCCCGTATAGAGAAGATCACATTGAACATGGGTCTTGGCGAAGCGTTGGGCGACAAAAAGGTTCTTGAGCACGCGGTCAAGCACATGACGGCCATCGCCGGGCAAAAGCCGGTTGTGACAGTGGCGCGCAAATCGATCGCTGGATTCAAGATTCGCGATGGGTATCCGATTGGGGCGAAGGTGACTCTAAGACGTGAACGCATGTATGAATTTCTCGATCGGCTTGTAGCCGTTGCAATTCCGCGTATACGCGACTTTCGCGGTATCAACGCACGCTCTTTCGACGGTCGTGGTAACTACAGCATGGGCGTGAAAGAGCAGATCATCTTCCCTGAGATTGATTACGACAAGGTTGATGCCGTTCGGGGTATGGATATCACTATTACGACATCCGCGCAGAACGATGCAGAAGCACTGTCACTGCTCAAGAAGTTTAACTTTCCGTTTCGGCAATAGGACCACGCAGGCATGGCCAAGAAGTCAATGATAGCGCGTGAAAAGAAGCGCACAAAACTCGTCAAGCAGTACGCAGACAAGCGTGCGGTGCTGAAGAATACAGTTGCATCAGAGGAAAGTACCTTTGATGAGAAGATGGAAGCAGTAACAGCATTGCAAAAACTGCCGCGTGATTCGTCACCGGCTCGTCAGCGAAACCGCTGTCGCATCACAGGTAGGCCTCATGGGTACTACCGTAAATTTGGTCTGAGCCGAAACAAACTTCGCGAAGCTGCCATGCGCGGCGACGTGCCTGGTTTAGTTAAGGCCAGCTGGTAGGAGAATCAATCATGAGTATGTCTGACCCCATTGCCGACATGCTGACCCGTATCAGAAACGGTCAGCAAGCGCGTAAGGTATCGGTATCCATGCCTGCTGCAAAACTAAAATCCAGTGTTGCTCAGGTATTGCAGGACGAAGGCTACATCGACAGCTTCGGCACCGAATCTGTCGAGGGAAAAGCTACCTTGACCGTTAACTTGAGATATTTCGACGACAAGCCAGTCATCGACAAAATCAAGCGTATCAGTCGCCCAGGTTTGCGCCAGTATACCGGCGCAGGTTCAATCCCTGAGGTTCTCGGCGGGTTGGGAATCTCTGTCGTTTCAACCTCTCACGGGGTTATGACTGGCAAGCAGGCTCGTGCGCAGGGTTTCGGTGGCGAAATCATTTGCACCGTCAGTTAAACAGACCCGCCGGAGATAACAGAATGTCACGTGTAGCAAAAGAGCCGATTTCCTTGCCCAAGGGTGTGGAAGTCAAGATAGACGGCCAGTCTGTCAGCGCGAAGGGGCCGAAAGGACAGGAGTCAGTTACATTGCACGCTGATGTCTCTGCTCAGATTGAGGATGGTGTACTGGGAGTCAGCGTTCAGCGCACGGACCAGAAAAGCGTCGCTATGAGTGGCACTATGCGCTCCTTGTTGAATAACCTGGTTATCGGCGTCAGTGAAGGTTTCGAGAAGAAGCTTGAGTTGCGCGGAGTCGGTTATCGTGCACAGGCGCAAGGTAGCAACCTCAACCTGACGCTCGGTTTCTCTCATCCGGTTGTGCATGCAATTCCTGCTGGTATTACAGTAGAGACGCCAAGCCAGACAGAGGTTATCGTGCGTGGTACCAACAAGCAGGTAGTGGGTCAGGTTGCGGCAGATATTCGCAGTTATCGACCACCAGAGCCTTACAAGGGCAAGGGTGTACGATACGCGGGCGAGTACGTCGCCATGAAAGAAGCCAAGAAGAAGTAAGCAGCACTAGAAGAGCATACCAAAATGGATAAGAAATTAAATAGATTGCGCCGTGCTAAACGCACCCGCGCCAAGATCCGAGAGCTCAGTGTTCCGAGGCTTACTGTTCACCGCACGCCGAGGCATATTTACGCTCAGGTCATTGATGCACAGGGAGCCACAGTGATTGCTGCTGCTTCAAGCGTTGGTAAGGATCTTCGCGAGACCATCAAAAACGGTGGCAATGTAGAGGCCGCAGTTTCGGTCGGCAAAAGCATTGCCGAGAAGGCCAGCGCGGCGGGCATCAGCAATGTCGCCTTTGATCGTGCCGGCTTCAAATACCATGGTCGCGTGAAGGCGCTGGCTGACGCAGCCCGTGAGAACGGACTGAAATTCTGATTTCGGCCTGACGGCTACAACCTATTAGGCTCGGTAAAAAAGCATGGCACAGAACGATTACAATCAAAGCAGTGACGGTTACATCGAAAAACTTGTCACCATCAATCGCGTAGCAAAAGTAGTAAAAGGCGGACGTCAGTTCGGTTTTACAGCGCTCACGGTTGTGGGTGACGGTAATGGTCGAGTTGGTCTCGGCTACGGCAAGGCGCGTGAGGTGCCACTCGCTATCCAGAAGGCGATGGAGAAAGCTCGGCGCGACATGAAAACGGTAGTATTGAACGATGGCACACTGCAGTATCCCTTGAAAGGTAGGCACGGTGCGGCACGCGTTTACATGCAGCCTGCGTCTGAAGGAACGGGTATCATCGCCGGCGGTGCCATGCGCGCTGTGTTCGAGGCAGTAGGTGTTCGTAACGTCTTGGCAAAGATTATTGGTACAAACAATCCGATTAACGTCGTTCGCGCAACCATCAATGGACTCAGCACCATGCAGAGCCCGGAGTCTGTTGCAGCGAAGCGCGGAAAGTCGATCGCTGAAATCAAGGGAGAGTGACCATGAGTGCTAAATCAGTCAAGGTCACACTCGTCAAGAGTATGGCGGGTCGGCTCAAGAATCACCAAGCCAGTGTTCGTGGGCTTGGATTGCGACGCATGCATCAGACGGTTGAGGTTATCGATACACCTGAAAATCGCGGCATGATCAATAAGGCGTACTACATGTTGCGCGTCGAAGAACCACAAGCCTGAACGGCTGACTAAAGAGTTTACGTCATGAGTCTCAATAATCTTAAGCCGGCTGCCGGAAGTCGTAAGGACGCTCACCGTGTGGGTCGCGGTATCGGTTGTGGAAAGGGTAAAACGTGCGGTCGCGGTCACAAGGGTCAGAAGTCCCGGTCAGGTGGCTGGCATAAAGTCGGTTTTGAAGGTGGGCAGATGCCTATCCAAAGACGCCTGCCCAAGTTTGGTTTCACTTCTCGCATGGCGCGACACTATGCTGAAGTTCGCCTGCATGAACTGGACGCGATAGAAGGTGGTCAGATCACAGTGGAAGCACTGGTAGCGGCGGGAATCGTGCCTTTGCAGACCAAAACGGTCAAGGTGATCCTGTCAGGTGAAGTCAAGAATGCCTGTGCTGTTTCGGGGTGTCGCGTGACCAAGGGTGCCAAGCAAGCTATAGAGGCTGCTGGTGGATCGGTTGCAGAACTTGCAGCTGCTTAGCAGCAGCCAGATTACGTCCGATTCTTGATTAAGGGATATTAAAGCCAACTAGTCCGCGCCGAAACGGCGCCGGGCTTAGAGCAGAAATTTAATGGCAGCTGATAAAAACAAATCCGCACTTGCTGGAATCGGAGGTTCATCCGAGCTGCAGTCTCGACTGTTGTTTGTGCTGTTTGCCATGGTTATCTTCCGTATTGGCTCGCACATCACCATACCGGGTGTAGACCCCAGAGTGATGGCTGAGCTATTCGAACAGCAAAGTAGCGGCATACTAGGCATGCTTAACATGTTTGGTGGTGGCGCGCTGTCAAGAATGTCACTGTTCGCGCTGGGCGTCATGCCTTATATATCGGCGTCTATCATCATGCAGCTGATGACGCATGTCATACCGTCGCTAGAGCAGCTGCGCAAGGAGGGCGAGAGCGGTCGGCGAATAATTACAAAGTATACGCGGTACGGCACTTTAGTCCTGGCGTCCATACAGGCATTTGGTATAGCTATCGCGCTGCAGAATCAGGGTGCGAACGGACAGAGCGTTGTGTTCCTCACTGGACCAGGCTTTGTACTGACCGCTGCCATTACACTGGTGACGGGCACTATGTTTTTAATGTGGTTGGGCGAGCAGATCACTGAGCGTGGAATCGGCAATGGTATATCTATCCTGATCTTTGCTGGCATTGTAGCGGGCCTACCCGCAGCGATCGGCGGTACTCTGCAGCTTTCACGCACTGGAGAACTCAGCTTTTTCGTCGTAATACTTCTCTTTGCCATGGTGCTTGCCGTTACGGCTTTCGTTGTATTTGTGGAACGAGGGCAACGCAGGATCACGGTAAACTATGCGAAACGGCAGCAGGGCCGGAAGATGTTCGCGGCTCAATCCAGCCATTTGCCGCTGAAACTGAATATGGCTGGGGTTATCCCTCCGATATTTGCGTCCAGTATTATCCTGTTTCCGGCCACTTTGGGCGATATAGCTACCAGTAATACCAATTCCTGGCTAAATACTATCGTTTCAACGCTGCAACCTGGCCAGCCAGTCTATATACTGCTGTACGCTTCAGCGATCATCTTTTTCTGCTTTTTCTATACCGCACTCGTGTTCAACGCGAAAGAGACGGCAGACAATCTGAAAAAATCAGGTGCATTCATACCGGGTATCCGACCAGGTGAGAAAACAGCTCGTTACATCGATGCTGTCCTTACCCGTCTCACACTGTATGGCGCACTCTATATAACGCTTGTTTGCCTTCTTCCAGAATTCCTGATTCTGCTCTGGAATGTGCCTTTCTACTTCGGTGGCACATCCTTGCTGATCATCGTTGTGGTGGTGATGGATTTTGTAGGGCAGGCGCAGGCACACATGATGAGCCATCAGTACGAAGGCTTGATGAAGAAGCAGGGTACCAAGGGAGCTCCAAAGGGCGCGCGCTAGTAGCGGACCTGAGGGGTTCTCTTTTCAGGAGAGCACGTATGAAAGTCAGAGCATCAGTCAAGAAGATCTGTCGCAACTGCAAGGTAGTCAAGCGTAAGGGCGTTATTCGCGTCATTTGCAACACTGACGCCCGGCACAAGCAGCGTCAGGGCTAGTCAAAGAAACATAGGCGGAGAAAAGCATGGCACGTATTGCCGGCATTAACATACCGGTCCAGAAGCACACCTGGATCGCATTGACATCGATTTTCGGCATTGGTCGAACACGCGCGTATCAGATCTGTGATGCTGCAAATGTTGCACCCGATGCCAAGGTTCGAAATCTCTCAGAAGTCGAGATTGAGAGCCTGCGTACGGAAGTTGGAAAGTACACAGTCGAGGGCGATTTACGTCGCGATGTCTCGATGAACATAAAGCGTCTGATGGACCTCGGTTGTTACCGTGGTATACGCCATCGTCGGGGCTTACCCCTTCGCGGTCAACGTACGAAGACTAATGCGCGTACGCGCAAAGGTCCGCGTAGGCCGCTCAAGCGTTAATAGAGAATTTCATGGCAGCAAGTAGCACTAAAAAGAAAGTTCGTCGTACCGTTACAGATGGTATCGCTCATATTCATGCATCGTTCAATAATACGATCGTCATGATTACTGATCGTCAAGGCAACGCCTTGTCTTGGGCGACCGCTGGTGGTTCAGGATTTCGTGGTTCGCGTAAAAGTACGCCGTTTGCTGCGCAGGTTGCAGCAGAGCGTGCTGGTGAAGCAGCTAAGGAATATGGTTTGAAGAACATCGATGTTCATGTCAAGGGCCCCGGCCCAGGTCGAGATTCAGCGGTTCGCTCGCTGAATAACGTCGGTTTCAAGATTGCCAGCATCCTTGATGTAACACCCATTCCTCACAACGGCTGCCGTCCGCCGAAAAAGCGCCGTGTGTGAGATGAAATCGCAATACCTGACCAACTGTAATGGGAGTGTGAACCGTGGCTAGATATACCGGTCCAACGTGCAAATTAAGTCGCCGAGAAGGCACCGACCTTTACCTTAAGTCGGGCATACGCCCGCTTGAGTCGAAGTGCAACCTGGAGACACCTCCAGGCATGCAGGGCGCCAAGCGCGGCCGTCCATCCGACTACGCTATCCAGCTTCGCGAGAAGCAGAAAGTACGGCGTATGTACGGTGTTCTCGAGAAGCAGTTCCGTAACTACTACAAGGCAGCTGCTGCCAAGAAGGGATCAACAGGTGAAAACCTGCTTTCCCTGCTGGAGCAACGTCTCGATAATGTGGTCTACCGCATGGGTTTTGGCTCTACACGTGCTGAAGCTCGGCAACTGGTGTCTCACAAGTCGATCATGGTTGACGGAAAGATAGTGAACATAGCTTCTTACCAGATTCAACCGAATCAGGTAGTGACTATCCGCGAGAAGGCAAAGAAGCAGGCTCGTATTGCAGATGCTCTTGAGTTAGCTCAACAGCGCGGCGTACCAGGTTGGATCGAGGTCGATGCCAAGAAGTTTGAAGGCACCTTCAAAACTGTTCCGGATCGAGCTGATCTGCCAGCCGAGATTAACGAATCTCTGGTTGTGGAGCTGTATTCGAAGTAATGCACCTTGTGCGTGCTTGCTTGTTACAGCTTTAGGGTTGGGTGGCACTTTGCCACCTTGCTATCACTTAAGGGGTTGAATTACGTTGAATGCCATGCAAACTGAATTCTTAAAGCCACGAATCGTCGACGTCTCAGCATCCAACGCAAATCATGCGAAGGTTACGCTGGAGCCGTTGGAGCGTGGATTTGGCCATACGTTGGGTAACGCGTTGCGCCGTATTTTACTGTCATCCATGCCCGGTGCCGCATTTTACGAAGCGGAAATAGACGGCGTGTTGCACGAATACACCACGATGGAAGGTGTACAGGAAGACGTACTGGATATTTTGTTGAATCTGAAAGGCGTTGCTATTGTCATGCATGCCAAGGATGAAGCAAACCTGAAGCTGGTCAAGCAGGGGCCTTGCATCGTTACCGCAGCAGATATCACCTTGGACCACGATATCGAAATCATAAATCCTGATCACGTTATCTGTCATTTGACGGGCGACATGAACTTGAATATGACGCTGCGTGCACGGGTGGGTCGTGGGTACGAACCTGCTTCGCACCGTACTCTTGAGGAGGGTGAGAGCCGTCCTATCGGCACTTTGCAGATTGACTCGTCGTTCAGCCCGGTACATCGGGTTGCGTACAACGTCGAGAGCGCTCGCGTAGAACAGCGTACCGACCTGGACAAGCTGATTGTCGATCTCGAGACCAACGGTACGATAGATCCCGAAGAGGCCATTCGTAAGGCTGCCACTATACTTCAGGAACAGCTGTCAGTGTTTGTCGACCTCAAGGCCGAGACACAAACTCCCGAAGAGGAGCAGGCTTCTGATATCGATCCGATCCTCTTGCGACCGGTCGATGATTTGGAACTCACAGTAAGGTCTGCCAACTGCCTCAAGGCAGAAAACATCTACTACATCGGTGATCTTATTCAGCGCACCGAAGTGGAATTACTGAAAACGCCTAACCTCGGCAAGAAGTCCCTGACAGAAATCAAGGATGTTCTGGCTCAGCAGGCATTGTCACTGGGTATGCGCCTGGAAAACTGGCCACCGCCTGAGTTGCAGAAGCAACGCGAGATGGCCAAGTAGGAATAAGAGAACAACATGAGACATCGTAAGAGCGGGCGCAAGCTCAACCGTAATTCCAGTCATCGCAAGGCCATGTTTCGTAACATGGCGGCGTCTTTGGTGGAACATGAATCCATCAAGACGACGGTTCCTAAAGCCAAGGAACTGAGGAAAGTGATTGAGCCTATGGTAACCAACGCCAAGCAAGACAACGTGGCCAAGCGTCGTCAGGCGTTTGATCGTCTGCGCGACAAGGCGGCGGTAGGGAAACTGTTCACAGAGATCGGTCCTCGTTTTGCCAATCGTCCAGGCGGATATACCCGTATTCTCAAGTGCGGTATGCGTCCAGGCGATAATGCGCCAATGGCGATTATCGAATTTGTGGAACGCGGCGAGTAGTCATTTCTGACAACTCGGTTCCCACTGAAGCGTGGGTAACGTGGTAGTACATGAGGCCCGATGCTGTTGCAGCTCGGGCCTTTTTTGTTGGATGGATGACAGGTAAAAACGCTGAGCATGAGTGAGGCTGCTACAAGTTTTGGTGCGCTATTACACCTCCTGCGCTATGCCCGCGGATATCGCCGGCGCATCATTCTAGCCAGTAGTTGCTCAGCCCTGAATACGTTGTTCGACATCATGCCGGAGATCCTTATCGGCGTTGCGCTAGACGTGGTAGTCAATCAGGAAACCAGTTTTCTAGCAGGTTTCGGCTTTGAATCACCTCAGTCCCAGATTCTCATGTTGGCAGCGCTAACGTTGTTCATCTGGGCTGGTGAATCCATATTTCAGTACCTCTACCTGATTCTCTGGCGTAATCTGGCTCAGGACCTACAGGCTGATCTCAGACAGGATGCCTACGATCAGGTGCAGCGACAGGACATGGGTTTTTTTGAGTCGAGAAGTTCTGGCGAATTAACCGCTATTCTCAATGATGACGTGAATCAGCTAGAGCGGTTTCTCGACGGCGGTGCCAATGATTTTCTTCAGGTGTTTGTCAGTGTCACACTGATCGGTGGTGTGTTTTTCATTATTTCGCCCACCATTGCGATGTTGGCCTTTACCCCCATTCCCGTTATTGTCTGGGGCGCGTTTTATTTCATGCGCAGGGCGTCGCCGCTCTATGCGGATGTTCGTGTGAAAGTGGCTGATCTAGCTAATCGGCTGGGTAATAATATGGGTGGTATGGCAACCATCAAGTCGTTCACTGCTGAACGTCGTGAAAGCCGACGGTTGCAAGTCACCAGTGGCGAATATGTGGTGGCAAATCGCCGCGCCATAAAGGTGAGTTCTGCCTTTGTACCGCTTATCAGGATGGCGATTCTGGCTGGATTCCTTGCCACGTTTATTCTGGGTGGGCTTCAGGCACTGGAAGGCACGCTGAACGTGGGTGCCTATGGCATGCTGGTATTTCTCACACAGCGACTATTGTGGCCACTGACCCGGCTGGCCCAGACAGTTGACCTGTATGAGCGAGCTATGGCTAGTACACGGCGTATTCTTCGTTTGATAGAAACCCCGACCAATGTGCAGGACACGGGTAAAAGAGAGCTTTCACGCAGGGGTACGCTGGCTATCAGTTTCAATGAGACGAGTTTCCTGTACCCGGGCACTCAGTCAGGGATTGAACGTGTGTCGTTGGCGATCGAGGCGGGCAGCACTACGGCATTGGTAGGTACTACAGGGTCTGGCAAGTCCACACTGATCAAGCTGCTTCTCCGGTTCTACCCGGTTACTGCCGGTACAATCAGTATAGATGGCATTGCTATCAATGAGCTTTCTCTGAGTTCTTTACGGGGAACCATTGGCCTGGTGAGTCAGGACGTTTTTCTATTCGAAGGCAGCATCAGAGACAACATTGCCTACGCAGACCCCGAAGCGTCAATTGAGGTTATCAGGGACGCTGCTCAGGCTGCCGAAGCTATGGATTTCATTGAGGCATTGCCGCAGGGATTCGACACATTGGTTGGCGAACGCGGCGTCAAGCTATCAGGTGGCCAGAGACAGAGGCTCTCACTGGCACGAGCTGTTCTCAAGGACCCACCTATTCTAATACTGGATGAAGCAACCAGTGCGGTAGATAACGAAACCGAAGCAGCCATACAGCGCTCTCTGGCCAGCATATCGCGCGACCGGACCGTCCTTGTCGTAGCGCACCGCCTAAGCACCATTGTCAATGCCAATCAGATTGTCGTACTCGAGCATGGCAGGATCGTAGAGCAGGGGACACATGGTTCACTACTTGCCAATAATGGCCATTATGCGCGCCAGTGGGCGGTGCAAACAGGTTCAGTTCAACTGCCGGTAACAACACCATGATTCATAAAGACGCTGCCGTGTCCTCACCCAAGCCTGTTACCGTGATTGGCTCCGGTTCCTGGGGCACTGCCTTGGCTATACAGCTGGCACGTGTTGGGGGCTCTGTGACGCTTTGGGGGCGCAATACTGTTCATCTACAACAGATGCAGGAAGAACGTTGTAACAAGCGCTACTTGCCAAACAGCGTGTTCCCGGAAAACCTGCAGTTAGAAGAAGATCTGGACAGTGCCTTGGTCGGCACGAGCAGAGTGCTTGTATCGGTGCCCAGTCATGCTTTTCGTGCAGTACTGGAGCAATTGAAAGCTGTGTTGGGTAAGCGATTGGCAACGCTGGAGCTTGCCTGGGCTACCAAAGGATTTGAACATGCCACGGGAATGCTACCGCATCAGGTCGTGCGTGATGTCCTGCCAGAATGTACTCACTATGCCGTTGTGTCAGGACCCACCTTTGCACTGGAGGTTGGTGCAGGATTGCCCACCGCTATTACGGTTGCGGGCTCCAATGCCGAATGGTCGCAACGAATGGCTGATGCTCTGCGTACTCGCACCTTCATCGCCTACACCTCGCAGGATATCGTAGGCGTGGAGATTGGTGGTGCTGTAAAGAACGCGTTAGCCATAGGTGCTGGCTTGTCTGATGGACTCGGATTTGGCGCTAATGCGCGTATTGCAGTCATCAATCGAGGCTTGCGAGAACTCTCTCGGCTAGGCATGGCTATGGGTGCGAAATCAGAAACATTTGTCGGTCTTGCGGGTATGGGCGATCTGGTGCTTACGTGTACCGATAACCAGTCTCGAAATCGTCGTATGGGGCTGGCATTGGCCTCCGGAAAATCCATTGATGAAGCGGCACTCGAAATAGGGCAGGTTGTTGAAGGTGTCGGGGCTGCAAAGGCGGTGTATGAGCAGGCACAGAGGCTGAACATTCGTATGCCTATCATCGAACAGATTTATCGAGTGGTCGTCGAAGGTATCGATCCGCGCGATGCCGTTGAGGCGCTGCTTACGCGCGAAATGCAGGCGGGTCCTGAACATGGCTGACGTGTTTTGAATTTACCTGAGCGCTGCCAGCGCCGCCAACAGTGCTCGCCCTGGCTTGATTGATTCCGGCAAGTTGGCGGAGGCTTCATTGTCTAGCTCTGTTGATAAGGCGACGTCTATCGCATCGGCCTCATCAAATTTTGCATCGCTATCGCGGCGTAGCCTGCAGATGGGTATTACGGCAGACAGGCATACCGCTCTGGCACCAGGTATGCCGGATTCCGAACTTTTTCCCTCACATCTATGGCGTAAGGCATCAGGTGTGGCATCGCGGTTGGCAACCTCTGAACTGGGTTATAGAGATGCTCCACTGCCGCAACTGCAATCAGCCCTTACTCGTTTTTTGTCCGTGTATCGTTCATTGCATGTCACCCCTGAGCAGATCATTGTGACAGCGGTACTCGGCAGAGCCTTACGGAGAAAAGAGTTTGGCCGAGGCCAGATTACCAGGAAAAATCAGGTGTTTCGTGAATAGGCAAAGCGAGTGTAGAAAGCGCTTGAGCGAGAGCCGTCCATAACGAGACCTCGTTTATGCTCATTTGAGGAGTTTAGCTGGCTAGTGACGAAAATGAGCGCATAAAGCGGCCGAAAGGGGACTGCACGCAGCAGAGTGATTTCTACCGCGCAGATTCCTGGCGGGCGTGGCGCACTAGACGCTGTTCTCTGACAAATACATACAATCCACTAGCAATGATGATAGCGATTCCGATCCACGACAGAGCGTCGGGCCAATCACCGAAAATCAGCCATCCCAGAGCAGTGGCTGCGATAATTTCGACATAGCCGAAAGGTGCGAGGACGGAGGCGGGTGCCCGATTGACAGCGATGACGACTAGTAAATGACCGACAGCTGCAATGAACCCTATGGCTGTCAGATAGCCCCATTCGATAGTGCTGGGAAATTGTGCGCCCCAAACGGGGTCAGATAGCAGGGTGCCCGGAAAGAGCGCCAGGCTTAATGCAATGGTGGCGCCGATACCGCTTGCAAATTGCATGGTTAACGGGTGATCGATATTGGCTACTGATCGCGTGACTACAAGGTAGCCGGAGAAAAACAAGGCCGCACCCATGGGTAGCAGGGCGGCCAGAGTGAAGGAATCACTACCGGGTTGAATGATCAGTAGTGCCCCTAGAAATCCGGCGACCACCGCGCTCTTGCGATGCCAGCCAATGGTTTCGCCTAAAAACAATGAAGACAACAGCGTAAGCATCATGGGCTGCACAAAGAAGATGGCGATTGCATCTGCTAATGGCAGGTATAGTAAGGAGAAGAAAAAGAACGACGTTGCGATAGCCAGCAGAACTCCTCGCATGGCATGGACCACAGGGCGCTTGGGTCTCAGCAGTCCGGGACCATACAAAACGATAATGGCTATTCCCATGAGCAGGAATTGAAAGAAAAAGCGTCCCCATGTCACTTGCAATGGCGATAGATGTTCGCCGAGTATCTTGGCTATGGCGTCCATTACCGGTACGATCATGGTGCCTGATACCATGAAAGTTATGCCCCAGGTGATGGATTGGGTGCCAGCCTCAAGTCTGGCGAGCAGCGGGGTGGCAGTCTCCCTCACGCAGGTGCCAGATCTGCTTGGGTTGCCTGAGCAATACTATCTATCGCCTGTTCAGGGAGTAATTTTATGGAACTGGCGTGCACAGCAGCTGCCAGAGAGTCAGGCACCAGTAGCATATCCACACTGCAAGCCTTGCAGATATCAATCATTGCTTGGATGTCTCGGTCGCGCCATTCGTCGCTGACGTCACGAATATAAATAGCAAGTATCTTACCCGGATACTCCTGAGCAATCTGTGTATAGATTTCAGGATCATCCTGCCCACTATCACCAGACAACACAAAAGACAACTCTGGGTAGGTATCCAGCACGGTTCGAATCTGTTTAAGCTTGTGATCCTTGTGTGCACTGGCGATGAATTTAGTATCGTCTATGCCGAAGTCGCGCAACATGAGGGGGCCCGCCACAATACCTTTTAGCTGCATGAAATCGGTCAGAAATTCATACAGATTCCATGGACTACTGGATACATAGAAGAACGGGTTTTTGTTGTCATGCAATACCTCATAGAACCGGGCAATCCCCGGAAAAGCAACGCGGCTTGCGCTTGACCGTAGCAGCGTCAATCGCATCATGCTAAGCAGGGAGGTGGCTTCGGTAACGAGAATGGTATCGTCGATATCACTGATGACTCCAAATCGCGCTTCGGTATCCGGCAAGGTGATGAAAGGGTCACCATCCAGTTGGAAGTTGTCATGCTGAGGCAAGTTGAACGTAATGGACAGGGTCGACCCTGTTGGCTGTGACGAAGCGGAGTAGACCAGTGAAAAATAGCCCTCTTCATCAGTAACGGTTGTCATCGTGTTGCCATCAATGACCCCTTGCACTTCAACACCGACCAGTTCATCAGTGCCAAATCTAGCGTAGCTGTCGCGCAGATTGTTCCAAAGATACGATGCACTCGGCACGGCGGCCTCACGATATTCCAGTACCCGGCCACTGGATTTGCCCTGCCAACCTGTTGCCGTTCTTACACCGAATCCCCGGTACGCTATCACATGCAGCTTCTGGTCAGGCTTGAGTCGTTTCCCCGCTCTTTTCTGAACATATTCCAGCGCGTTCTCAGCCTGTATGCCCGTACGTTTGAGAAGTGTCGACCATTTTTCTGAGGCCATAATGAAACTCGATAGTGTTGGTTGGTGCTGCTATAGAAGCAGCGAAGCGGTTCTGGGTGGGGCCGCCTAGGCCGGAATTTTATGCATCACTAGGGTAAAGTGTCAGTTCAACAAGCGCGCTAGATAGCGCCCCGTGTGAGACTCAGGGCAAGCCACTATGGTCTCGGGAGGCCCGCTCACTACAACCGTACCGCCACCTTGCCCCCCTTCAGGTCCCATGTCCACAATCCAGTCAGCTGTTTTGATGACATCAAGGTTGTGCTCAATGATGATGACGGTATTACCGGCATCCCGTAAACGCTGCAATACAATGAGTAACGCCTTGACGTCTTCAAAGTGCAGCCCCGTAGTGGGCTCGTCAAGGATGTACAGCGTATTTCCGGTGTCGCGTTTGGACAGCTCACGTGCCAGCTTGATACGCTGAGCTTCTCCACCAGACAATGTCGTGGCATTTTGCCCCAGTGTTATGTAGGACAGGCCCACGTCCATCATGGTTTGCAGCTTCCGTTGCAAAGCAGGCACAGCGGCAAAAAACTCGTTAGCCATCTCAACGGTCATGGACAGAATCTGATGAATATTCTGCCCTTTGTAGCGAATATCCAGTGTCTCGCGGCCATATCGTTTCCCCTGACAGACATCGCAGGGCACATAGACATCAGGCAGAAAATGCATTTCAACCTTGATCAGGCCATCACCCTGACAGGCCTCGCAGCGTCCGCCTTTGACGTTGAAGCTGAATCTGCCTGCCTGATAACCACGCGAACGCGCTTCGTGGGTGCCAGCGAACAGATCCCTGATGGGAGAGAACAAACCGGAATAAGTGGCAGGGTTACTACGAGGTGTTCTACCAATCGGGCTTTGATCTATTGCCACAATCTTGTCAAAAACCTTTAATCCGGTAATTGACTTTAATGGTGCTGCAGCATGGCGTGCATTGTTAATGGTGTTGGCAGCATGCTTGTAGAGCGTATCGTTAACCAGCGTTGATTTGCCAGAGCCCGATACCCCGGTTACCACCGTGCAAATGCCAACCGGAATCTTTACATCAACAGACTTCAGATTGTTGCCGCGTGCGTTCTTGATACTGATGAACTGTTTGCCGGGTTTCTTGCGTTTGGGTATCTCTATGCGGCGTTTGCCAGACAAGTATTGCCCTGTGATGGAAGCCTTGCTCTTGATGATTTGCGCAGGTGAGCCTGCGGCGACGATATTGCCGCCGTGTACACCAGCGCCCGGACCTATATCCAGCACATAGTCCGCCGCGCGTATGGCATCTTCATCGTGTTCCACCACGATAACCGTATTACCCAGATCACGCAGATAGGCCAGGGTGCCCAGCAACTTGTCGTTGTCGCGCTGGTGCAAGCCGATAGAAGGCTCGTCGAGAACATACATAACGCCTTGCAGACCGGCACCGATCTGACTAGCCAGTCTTATCCTCTGCGCCTCACCGCCCGATAGCGTATCTGCGCCACGATCCAGTGACAGATAGTCGAGCCCTACGTTGACCAGAAAGCTAAGCCGCTGCAATATCTCCAGCGTGATCTTGTCAGCCACCTCTTTTTTCTGACCCGCCATGTTCAGGGTGTCGATGAGCTGATGTGATTCACCAATAGACAAGCTGACAAGGGACGGTAAGCTATGGCCATCGACCAGCACATGCCGTGCGGCTTCATTGAGTCGTGCGCCCTTACAGTCAGGGCATACTTGAGATGACAACAATTTGGACAACTCCTCGCGCACTGCGTTGGATTCTGTGTCCTTGTAGCGGCGCTTCAGATTCGGCAAGATGCCTTCAAACGCGCGTACCGATTCAAATGAAGCCTTACCTTTTTCGCTCTGATAGGAAAAGGCTATTTGTTCTTCACCGGAACCGTGCAGGATAATCTCGCGTATCGGTTCTGGCAGTTCATCGTAGATCGTATCAACGTCAAACTTGTAGTGTTTTGCCAGAGACTTAAGCATCTGAAAATAATAGGCATTTCGACGATCCCAACCGCGAATAGCACCGCCTGCCAGGCTGACCGATGTATTGACCACAATCAGATCCAAATCAAAAAACTGGGCCAGCCCCAAACCATCGCAATGCTGGCAGGCGCCTTGTGGGTTGTTGAACGAGAACGCGCGGGGTTCCAGTTCGGGCAGTGAATAGCCACATTTTGTACAGGCGAACTGCGTAGAGAAGACGGTATCGTCGCTCTCACCGTCTAGTGGTGTCACGATGGCGTTTCCTTCGCCAAGATTGGTGGCCGTCTCGAATGACTCAGCCAGCCGCAGTCGAAGGTCATCGCGTACCTTGAAGCGGTCTACAACTACTTCGATGGTGTGCTTCTTCTTGGCAGGCAGCGTGATCTCGCCTTCCAGCTCAGTTATAACGCCGTCGATTCTTGCGCGCAGATACCCTTGCGCGCGAAGTCGCTCAATCAAGGTTGCATGATCGCCTTTTCGTTCCTGCACCACCGGGGCAAGCAACGCGAGCGCTGCGCCTTTTTTCATGGCCATCACGTGATCTACCATCTGGCTCAGGGTCTGGGCTTCCAGAACTTCACCATGTCGCGGGCAGGTAGGTGTGCCGGCACGGGCGTACAGCAACCTCAGATAGTCGTACACCTCAGTAATCGTGCCCACGGTGGAACGTGGATTGTGCGACGTGGATTTCTGCTCAATGGAGATCGCCGGGGACAATCCGTCTATCAGATCGACGTCCGGTTTGTCCATGACCGACAGAAACTGTCGCGCATAGGCTGACAGAGATTCCACATACCGGCGCTGTCCTTCTGCGAACAGGGTGTCGAACGCCAGTGAAGACTTGCCGCTGCCCGATAATCCGGTGATGACGATGAGCGAGTCCCGTGGCAGGTCGACATCGACATTTTTCAGGTTATGGGTGCGAGCACCTCTGATTCTGATGGTATCCATCGTGTGTGTGTCGAATACTCTTGAAAGTCGTGACGATGCCCGTAGAGCTCGGGCGGCTGCTACTATACCCCGCTTGTAACGGGCGTTTCCGCACGATCTATGATCACCAGCAATACGACAACTTCCAACGCGCTTCTTCCCAGCGAAAAACGGGCTGCGTGGTCGCTGTCGTTGATCTACATCGTGCGCATGCTCGGCCTGTTCATTGTGCTACCGGTGTTCAGCCTGTTTGGTGATCACTACACGCACAACACGCCGCTGCTTATCGGCGTGGCCATTGGCATTTACGGCCTGTTGCAGGCTTGCCTGCAAATACCGTTTGGCATGCTGAGCGACCGAATCGGGCGTAAAAAAGTCATTACAATTGGCTTGGTGTTGTTGGTGATCGGTAGTGTGGTAGCGGCTACCTCGGAGTCCATCTTCGGGGTTATCGTGGGTCGGGCCTTGCAGGGTGCCGGTGCAATCGCTGCGGCCTTGATGGCGCTGGCTGCTGATCTTACCCGCGATGAACAACGAACCAAAGTCATGGCCAGCCTCGGTGCAAGCATCGGCTTTGCCTTCATCCTGGCGCTTATTCTCGGACCCTTGCTTATCGGCTGGTTTTCCATCGACGGATTGTTCTGGCTGACAGCGGCTTCTGCGGTGGTGGGGATCATTCTGCTGCACACCACGGTGCCTAATCCTGCACGCTGTCAATACAGCTCGGATACCGGTGCGAATGTGGCCACAATGAAAAAGTTGCTGGGTAATCGTCAGTTGCTGCGGCTGGATGCCAGTATCTTCATGCTTCATCTGCTGATTACCGCGGTATTTTTTGCGGTACCACTCGGGCTGCGTGATGCAGGCGTTGCCACCGAAAAACAATGGCTGGTTTACCTACCTGCGGTGGTGCTGTCTATTGGCGTGATGATTCCGCTGATCATCTGGGGTGAGAAAAAAGCCATGCGGGCCGTTTTGTTGCTGTGCGTCGGCGGCATGGCATTGACTCAGGCCCTGTTTGCCGGGCCGGCCATCCTGGGTGTACAGATAACCGTGGCGCTGCTGTTCATCGGAATCACCTGTTTTTTCAGTTTTCTTAATACGCTCGAGGCACTGCTGCCTTCACTGGTGTCACGGCTTGCGCCGGCTGCTGCCAAAGGCAGTGCTATGGGAATCTATAGCAGTAGTCAATTCCTGGGTGCGTTTGTGGGCGGCGCAGGGGCCGGGTGGCTTTACGGCTCTGTCGGGCCCACTGGCCTTTATCTGGTTATGGCAGGTTTATGTCTGGTCTGGGGTCTATTGCTTATCGGCTTTCAGCCACCTCGCAAGATGGCCACCCATCGTCGAGCATTGAGCGATGAGGAGCGAAGCCGCGGTAGTGACTTTGTGGCCGAGCTTGCGGCACAGCCAGGTGTTGAGGAAGTTGTTATCCGGCTGGATGAGGGCGTTGCCTACTTGAAGGTAGACAAGGTGCGTTTCGAGGCGGTCAGCTAGAGCGGTCAGGCTGCTCGTTTGAGGCTGATAGCTGCCGCTGTGTCAGAAGGCTGATGGTGCAGTGTCATCTGGGGAAATGGAATTTGCCATTCATTCTGATTGGCGGCAGCGACACAGGCTTGTTGAACCTGCCGCTCTATTGCAAAATAATCAGACGCGCGTGCACTGCTCACCGTGGTATAGATCAGGAAATCAATGGACGAGTCACTGGCTGCTGCAAATTCGACCAACACGTTGGTGATATCCTTGCCGATTCTATAGCCAGCCGCTTCAAGTCGTGCGTTGACACTCTCTTTAAGAACGTCTGGAATCGTGGAAAGACTGATGTCTTGCAGTGAGTAGTCCAGCCCGAAATTGACTGCAATGCCATAGGTGTTCGATCGTGACAGGTTCATTACACTGGTTGAATAGAATTCAGCAGTGGTAACAGTCATGGACATGCCACCCTTCACGCTGAGACTCACAAGCCCTGGAGTTTGGGAGAGCACTTGTCCAAACGTTCTGTCCGGCAGAATGATGAAATCGTTGCGATGGGTGGGGAACCAGGATTCATCACGGACCACGGGCCTTGAGACCTTTGCTGTCATCACTTCAAGTGGCAATCGGATAACCCCATCCAGAGCCGGATTGCGAAGCACGGTCAACATATTTAGCGACATGACTTGCCACGGTAAATCATCGTGTATGACACATTCGTCTTCTCTGACAGCACCCAGATTCAACAGATACCGAACCTCCTTGAGAAAGCGCGGTAAGAAGGCACGCAGGCTGATGAGCGCTGTAGCGAGTGCCAGAAAGGCCAGACCCATGAGCAGCACATCCTGACGTAGATACAACACCGTCAAGACAATACCGACGACAAGAAGAAGTGTTAGAAGGTGGAAGCTGTACGCCAGTAGCCTGTACCAGGTAGCCTTTCGTCGTACGGATTTTTTTGTAAGCCGTGTGTTGAACAGATGCCAGCAAAGTCGCATGAAACCGCAACCGGCAACAGCTGCGGCTATCGCAATGAACAGCGTTAACCCGCGACCTGTTAAAAAATCCTGCATGCCGCTGGTAACGCTGTTCACGAACGAGCGTTCGCTGTTCTTGAGCCTTGCAAGCTGTGACCTTGAACTCAGTAGCCTTTCGTTAACCAGATCATAGGTATCGTTCCATTTCTCGCGAGTAGCTTGCAGACGTATAGCAGCTCCCTCGTTGAGCGCTTCTACGGGTACTTCATTGACGGTTGCCAAGGCTTGTTCGGCCACAGCCAGTTTCTGTGATTCAAGATCGATAACTTTTCGCAGTTCAGCCATCTGCCGTGGCCGCTTTGTCATGGATTTCAGGGAGCTCAGCAATGGCTCCACAACTTCAACGAGTTCATCGCGCCAATCGAACGTCTGTGCTTCAGTGTCCGACATGAGCTGTATATCCACGTCTTCCAGCAAAGCAAGCTCGAACGAGGTGCGTAAGCGGTCGAGATCCTGCATGACTGAATTGAGTCGCTCCCGCTCGTCATGCATACCATCGGAAGCGTTGCCCCTGAGCAAAACGGCGAGTTCATCGCGTTGGGTACGCTTCGTCTTGATCAGCCCGCCGATGGCTTGCAGTCGATCAAGTTTATTGCGTTCCCCGGGATCTGTGATGGAATCAAGATCCGGGTCTGGTATCTCCTGAGCACTGACAGGAAAGACCGAACCCAGAGCGGTAACAAGCAGAACAACAATGGCACATCTGGCCTGATGTGCGAACAGGTAGCGACGTGTCACGGTATAAATCCTGTAGAAATCGGTGTAGGCATCTGATGGCGGGCTGTACTGAGTTCGCATGAAAAAACAGGGTGGCAACTGCAGCGCCACCCCGAAAGCTATCGGCTCTAATGACTTTTCTCTGTATGACGCGTGTGGCAGACCTGAAAACTATTTTGGCTCGCGATAGGGGTAGCTTGAAGCCAATTCACGACTCGCCTCATCGCCAGAAGACGACGCTCGGTATTATCTGTAGCTCAGGCAGTTTGACTCGACCTTTCAACATTGCTTGAGCGAGTACCGGCACCTACCCTTAAAGAGGTGAATACGGTTAGCTGGCTCTGCGCTACTGGTGTAATAATAGGCACAATAGCGCAAATTTTGGTGGAGTCGCCAATGACCTGATCAAGTGTCAAAACCAAAATACGTTGCAATCGCAAATGCACCTCCTATCCTATTTGATCGGGCGGTGGTTGAAGAGGCGGCGTTATTGTGGATAGTTTCAACTGGCAGGCGTTTTATAAGATCCGTACAGACACTCTTACAGCAGACATGCCGTATTATTCTTCCCACTCGAAGAACACGATAATGAGCCAGACAAAGAACCAGAAGAATACTGTGGAATTGGTGCGGCCGGTAACAGCCAAGCCACGTGATGTGCATCGGAAACGGCTTCGTGTCCAGCATAGTCTGGCAACTCGACTCCCGCTCGCAGAAGCGCCCATTGCCGGGCTGGATGCGATGCTCAAGCGTGTACTGGATTGCGTGGTTGGTGGGCTGGCACTGCTGGTATTACTGCCGTTTCTTGCGCTGTTGTCCATTCTGATCAAGCTTGATAGTACCGGTCCTGCGTTGTTTTACCAGCAACGGAAAGGTCAACATCGGGAAATTATCAAGGTATACAAATTCCGAACAATGTATCAGGATTTCAGTACACCTTTGCCAACCAACACTTCTTTCAAACAGACGGAAAAGGATGATCCGCGCATCACCCGCATCGGTGCTTTTATGCGCAGGACGAGTCTCGACGAGTTGCCACAGCTATTCAATGTGGTACAGGGTTCAATGTCGCTGGTAGGGCCCAGGCCTCATCCGTCTCCACTGGACGATCAGTACAAGCTGGTTATTCCAGAGTTGGATTCGCGGTATGTTGTCAAACCCGGACTAACAGGCTGGGCTCAGATAAATGGTTTCAGGGGCGAAACTCTACGACTTGAGGATATGGTAGGGCGAGTGGAGTATGACCGTTACTACATCAGGAACTGGACGCTATGGCTGGATATCAAGATTATCGTGAGGACAGCCTTCAAGGGATGGACTCACCACAACGCCTACTGATACAGCGACTATTATCAAGTTCGGAGTCTGTTCTGCAAACTGATATCGGCAATGATGTGCTCAGTACCAATACAGGTACCTGTCTGCCTGAACCGTGAAATATCAAAGTCTGAATAGTCAGGGGAGGGAGTGGCATCTGCTGTCGTGATGACAGTGCCGCCATCGACGTAGTTGATTGCTTCAATGTGGTTGCTGGCATTGCTTCCCGGTAGTGGAAACTGCCTCGTGATACTGGCGTTGTTCTCAATACGCATGAGTCTGCGATCTACCGGGCTGAAGTAATAAAATGGACCCTGAGTGGTAGCGGCGATCAGATGGGGTCACGGCTCTCGAGCCGCTGCACTCATCACGAAAAAACCGTGAGTACCGTTGTCGTGGTCAAACTGGATTGACGCACGCCCCGTTCTGGCGACGGTCAGGCTGGTCGGAGCGCCACGTGTTCTGGCTGATTTCATGGCTGAAATACTGGAATGGAAAATCTCTCCGCTTTTCGGGAAATTCACGTAAAAATACTGGCCGTTCAATGCAGAGCCGTTTTCTACAACCGATCCACCACCCGGGGCCTGACCGGTAAATCCGGCACCCACGCCACCCGTGTGCCCGAACTGGGCTACAGGATAAGTGTAATTGAGCCCTGAATCGTTGGTAGCAAGCGTGGATATGCCCGTTGACAGACCTGCACGACCTAGCTGTACGTAGGCACCTTCACGCTGTGACCAACCGTAGTCAGCTCCTGCGACGATCAGGTTGATCTCATCTATGTTGTCTCTGCCATCCTCCGCAGCCACTAAGGTGCCGTCTTTCATGAATGAGGGGTGATGAGGATTCCGGTGTCCGATTGAAAAGGCTTCGTTGATCATTGTGCCTTTGCCTACAAACGGGTTATTGCCTGGAATGGAATAGTTGAAGAAGTTACTCTTGAGCGGGTTGATACGCAGAATCTTGCCCGATGCATCGTGCCCTGGCACTTGCTGGAGTAGTCCGCTGCCGATTGAATCTGATAATACCCATCGTCTGGCACAGTGATGATATTGCCTGACACAACGGGTTGTGCAAAAGCTGTGGGTTGGAGAAGCAGTGAGCACAACGAGGCGCAGGCAAATTTCGGCGTGAGACAAGTGTTTTTCATGAAATTAGATCCCGTCATGTCTAGTAACGTTTAAGGGCTGGATTCTGCAGCAGTCCAATAATAAGGAATTGATCGTTTTGAATGGTGGTAATAATATCGTATCCTGATATATTACAATTTTCAGCATGAGCGCTGCGGGTGATGATCACATGAGCTCTACTGGACTTGTATTACCCGGAGATCTACCCGGGGTATGTTGCCTCCGCCGCTGACGCCGTCATGCTTACCGGCCGGCAAAACGTGAACAATCATGGCTCTACCAACGAGTTTCCCACTATGGGGGAACGTGCGAACACTGATCATTCAATTCGGGTCTGGACTTGCCGCTAATGATCGCAGTAAACGGTGCAGGTAACAGATAGTTTTGCCCCTGACGTGGTCTCTATCAGTGGTGTACTCCATTGGTTTAAAGAACCTCTGGTTGACAGGACCTGACGACAGCATAATTGCCATCTGCACCGTAGGTAACATAAACGGTGAGTTCGCTCACAAATACGATAGGTGATTCGGTCCGTTGTTTGCAACACATCGCTCACCTGATCTGGAAGTGTCTTATGGATAGGTTACTTTTTCGATGTGTCGATACTCTTGTTGATTGCTGCGAACTTGAGAGACGTGCCTTCAATTGTGCTTTTTCCCAGTCAGGGTTGAAATGGCGCTGGAGCGAAGACCAGTTCCATCGGCTTCAGAAAATTACCGGCGAGCGCTACCGCATTTCCTGGTTTGCCGAGCATGTACAAGGCGACCCGATATCCTGCGCCTATGCCGATAAAATCCTGTGGAGGAAAGAGCAGGTACTGTGCGACTTGTTGCAGTCGACAGTTGTACCTCCGTTACCGGGTGTTCTAAGACTACTCGGTGAGGCTGCAGAAGCACAGGTTCACGCAGTGGCAGCCGTCTCTTCCCGGTCTCAGCACCATCTGATTACACAGTCAGCTAGCCACTTCAATTATTCGTCTGATCTGGCAGTTGAGTTACCCGTTGCAGGCAGCACCGGAACACTGCCTGCCAGTATAGAGTTTGATATCGCGATGAACGATGACGCAATGTCCGTGTGGCAGTCTCGTCCTTGCATTGCAGTCTCGTCCAACATGTCAAAGGGGCGAGCTTGCATTACACACTTTGGTGAGCATGGTAATCCGGCTGTGCAGCTATCGGGTACGACAATATTAAATAAGGGAAGTGCTTCGCTGACAGCATTGCTGGCGTTGTAAACAATTTTCGAGTATTGCGCAGACTGACGTATAGCGACATCGAGTTGCTTGACCTTCCTGAGTCACCGCAGCTGCCGGTAGCGCATTGCCAGGTCTGACAAGGGGTGACAACCAAGCTGCATTGCCTGAATGGCAGCACTGTGGTGTATGTTGTTCTGCAGGGAAAAGGCTTCATGAGCGATGGACAGTATTCCGAGAGCGCAATCGGCCACTGTATTGCGCCCACATTCGCGCAGGACACCCGCAATGCATAGACATCACCGGCGTTGGCGAATTGTTGTTTCCTGCGATCTGCATAAAGGCATTTACGCCACAGGCCTGTGTCACTCTGTAGTCTGAGGGTTGACAGTCAAAACGCATTGAGGCTTACTCAGGCGTAGTCATTGTCTTTTACGCATCACTACGGACTCCCCATGAAAGCGATCCGATCAACCCTGATTGTCAGTGCATTAGTACTGGGTTACAGCTCATTGGCGCACTCGGCAGACTCGATGTTCTACTACGTGTCACCTAACCCGATAGGGGTCAACGCGTTTCTGCGAATGGGTGAAGTGGGTATCGAGGCTGCAGGTGAGAAGCACGGGGCACAGGTCACTGTCGTAGAGAGCGATACGCCTCAGTCGCGATTAGAGAACGTCAGCGCTGCGGCCAATGATGGTGCGCAAATCGTCGTAGTGCTTGGGTTCGATTTCAATGACATGCTCGCGGAGCTTGCATCATTATACCCGGAGACACAATTTTTAATCGTGGATCAGTGTATCTGGGAAGGCAGGCCCGACAATGTCAGTTGTGCAACATTTCGTGAACACGAAGCTTCTTTCCTGATGGGAGCGTTGGCAGGACTGAATACAAAGAGCAATAAAGTAGGCGCTGTATCGGCCATGGATATTCCGTTCCTGCATCGCTATACCGATGCGTTCGCTGAAGGCGCCAGGCACGTCAATGAGGATGTATCCTTTGATGTTCGCTGGGTAGGAGGGCAGAGCCCTTTCCAGGACCCTGTCCGGTCGAAGGAACTGGCTCTGGCACTGGCTTCAGAAGGCACTGATATTATCTTTGCTGCTACTGCTGGCGGAGACTTCGGCATCTTTGAAGCCGCCAGCGAGAAAGATTTTCTGGTGGCCTCTGTCGATATCAATCATTGCCCCTCTGCACCTGGCCGCATCCTCGACGGTACGTTAAAGCGAGTCGATGAGGTCATCAGAATATCCGTTGATCGGATCATGGCCGGTGATGTGCCTTTTGTCGAAAGTTACGGACTCAGGGAAGGCGGCATGAGCGCCCAGTTACTACGCACAGATGCGCAGATTGCTGCCAGCGGCTGTCTGATTGCAGAACAGCCCGACACACTGGAAACCCTCAGAGCTCTGGCTGAAGAAATTATTGATGGTTCAGTCGTCGTTGACGATCCCATGATGCAGTAGTCGCGAACGGGCTAGCTGTTATTTGCACAAAGTCATGGACAATTGCGACACCTGCTGTGTACTGAACGTGTCCAAACACTTCGGCAGCGTCAAGGCGCTCGATTCGGTATCGCTTGATATCAAAGCGGGTGAGCTTCTGGCTGTGGTCGGCGAGAATGGTGCAGGCAAATCAACACTGATGAATATACTGTTTGGGCTCTTGACGCCGGACAGCGGAGCTGTAAAGACTAGTGGGCGCTTGGGCATGGTTCACCAGCACTTCATGTTATACCCGCGTATGAGCGTACTTGAGAATGTTCTGATAGGTGCTGAAGGGAAAACCAAGTTCGGTTTCATCCGGTTCGGTTCCCGTCGCCGTGAAGTACAGGCAGTACTGGATGAGTTCGGTTTTTCTCTGAATCTGGACCAACGGGTAGAGGGCTTGTCCATGGATGCACGGCAGCAACTCGAGATCGTCAAGATGCTATATCGTGGCGCGGAAACCATCATTCTGGATGAGCCCACAGCAGTGCTGATACCTCGTGAGGTTGAACGGCTGTTTGAGGTGGTCGACAAGTTGAAGAGACAAGGTAAAGCTATCGTACTGGTTACTCACAAGCTGGTCGAGGTGATGGATCACGCAGACCGTGTTGTTGTGATGCGTGGAGGCAGGCACGTTGCCGAGCTAGCTGTTGCCCACACAAGCCAGAGTGCATTGGCTGCCTTGATGGTGGGGCAGGCAATACAACCTGTGATTAAAACCGAGTGCCCGCCTGGCCAAGTGCTGCTAGACGTGCAACACCTTTGTGTGGCGGGGCCAGGCAAACTGCCCATGCTCGACGACATCAGTTTTAGTGTCCGTGCGGGTGAAATTGTCGGGGTGGCCGGTGTATCGGGAAGTGGGCAAAAGGCACTGATCGATATACTGGTAGGACTGGGTGATGCCAGCATGGGTTCGGTAATATTTCAGGGACGCGATCTCCTGGCTCTGTCCATTGAGGCTCGTCGACATCAGGGTCTAGCCTATATCGCTGAAGACAGGATGAGCGTGGGTCTGGCAACGCAAGCAACGGTTGCCGAGAACGCTATTGCCGGACGAGAGACTACGGCGGATATGTCTACCAGACGATGGTTCAGTCGTCCGGCTGGCGGCTTTCTACGTCATGCGAGTATTCGTGATTTTACTCGCTTTTTAATCGATCGGTTTGACATTCGAACCACCGGACCATCGCAGACAGTGGCTGATCTGTCGGGTGGCAACAAACAGAAAATAATCGTGGCGAGAGAATTATCGACAAATCCCACACTGGTGATTGCTGAAAACCCGTGCTGGGGTGTCGATATCGGTGCTATCAGCTTCATTCAGCGTCAGTTGCTCGACTGCGCCAGATCCGGTTCGGCCATTGTGTTGGTCAGCACAGAGCTTGAGGAATTGTTTAAGATCAGTGATCGCGTTATTGTCTTGTACAACGGTTGTATCAGTGCTGAATTTTATCGACACGAGCTGGATGTCTATGCGGTAGGTGAGGCCATGTCCGGTAGTGTTGCCGCATGAAACAGCGAACGGCAAGCCTTGGCATTACGCTGGGCGTACTGTTGCTAGTGCTTGCCATCCCCGCTGTCAGAGAAGTGGCCTGGGGTTTTCTGGACGGTGCATTGGGTGGGCGCAATCACTTCAATTTATGGTCAACGATGAGTCGTGCGTCGGTCATCGTGGGTATGGCAATGGCAGTGCTGGTCGCTTTCCGTGCCGGGCTGATCAATCTGGGTGGCGAAGGCCAGCTTGTGCTGGGCGGCTTGACAGCTGCCATGATAGGCATCTACGTCGAGCTGCCTGAAGGCGCACCACCTGCATTGCTGGCGCTCTTAGCCTTGACGGCTGCCATGCTGGTTTCAGGCTTATGGGCGCTGTTTGCAGGATGGCTTGATCGGGGACTGGGAATACCCTTGCTGGTGGGGTCGCTACTACTGAATTATCCTGCGAACCAGTTTGCTTCCTGGCTGGTATCGCACCCGCTGCGTGATGTGATGTCAGGTGTTGCGCAGTCGCACAAGATTGACGCGGCTGCTCGTCTGCCGCGATTCCCTGGCACCATCATGGACTACGGTGTTTTCATCGTGCTGCTCGTCGTCGTCCTAGTGATCTGGTTCGAACGCAACTCCGTTTTGGGGTACCGAATTCGCATGCACGGATACTCCTCGGCCTTTGCCAAGGCTTCAGGATTGCCCACTACGAAACTCTACTATCAGTCACTATTCATTAGCGGCGCACTGGCAGGGCTAGTGGGGTTTATTGTGGTATTTGGTTTTTCACAACGCTATATCGATGGCATGCTTACCGCACCGCTGTATGCGTGGACGGGCGTTGTTGCGGTTCTGCTCGCCTCAACCGTACCTTGGCTGGTGCCTGTCAGCGCTACCGCCTTCGCCATATTGGCGACCGGCGCCGGCGGCATGGAACGTGTGGCGGGTATCCCACGCGAAGTGGCGCAGGTTATTCAGGGCCTTGTCATTCTCTGGCTGGCAGCGTCCAGTTGCTCGTTGCATCGAGATCGGTGATGAGCCTGCTTGAACCGGCACTGCTGGAATCCATCGCACGCTTCATGACGCCATTGTTACTGGCTGCATTGGGTGGTGCCTTGTGCGAACGAGCCGGTGTCTTTAACATTTCACTGGAAGGCATGATGCTTACTGGAGCCTTCTTTGCGGTAACGGGATCATTCTTTACGGGTACCTGGGTGGGTGGTCTGGCACTCTCGTTGGTGGCTGGTGCCATAAGTGGATGCGTGTTCTGGTGGTTTTCGGTGCGCCGGGGTGGTGACGATATCGTTGTGAGTATCGGGCTTAATATATTGGCGGTCGGACTAAGCGTAACGCTTCTGCGAGTTGTATTCGACACACGCGGACAATTCGATGATCCGGCTATTGACGCCATACCGTCCATTATCATCCCGGTGTTGTCTCGGCTACCGTATCTTGGGAACGTGTTGTCGGGCCAGTCTTTACTGTTTGGTTTCGCGCTGTTTCTGGCGTTTGCTATTCAGTTTCTGCTGTACCGGCACCGATTTGGGCTTCATCTCAGAGCAGCGGGGGATAACGCGGCAGCACTGCAGAGTGTTGGAGTGTCGGCAACTCGCGTACAACTGCTGGCTCTCGCAGGGTGTGGGATGCTGTGTGCCTTGGCTGGAGCACAGCTGTCGTTGTCCAACGTTACGCTGTTTGCTGAGGGCATGAGCGCAGGACGTGGCTGGATAGCCGTGGTGATCGTGCTGATGTGTGCCGGGAGGCCTTTGTATATTATGCCTGCCGCGCTTTTTTTCGGTACGGTCGATGCGGCCGGGTTTCGTTTTCAGGCGTCAGGCATGCCGCAGCAACTGACAGACTCGCTACCTTATGTACTGGCCATTGTGGTTCTGGCATTGAGTCAGCTTGTTAAGAGGAAACGGTCGTCTTTTCGCTGACAGCCTGCTCTCGAGACAGCTGCAAAGCGGTCTGGTCAGAGCTATTCAGACGGTATGGCCGTCAAAATTTACAAATGAACGCGGAGTGGGTCCCGTGCTTGATTTATCATATGGCACTAGATTTGAAGAAATGAAGGTGATGCCATGATGGGCTTTGACATGAACTACGTGCTGTTGGTCATGTTGCCGGGGATGGTGCTCTCTGGCTTGGCATCCATGATGGTCAAGCGCACTTTCGCTAAATATGAAAATGTCGGCACTCAGCAAAACCTGACTGGAGCGGAAGCCGCAAGATTGATGTTGGAGCGACAGGGGGTGACTGACTGCAAGATCGAACCCGTGTCGGGTCGTCTCAGTGATCATTACGATCCTAGAGTAAAAACACTACGGTTATCCGAGCCTGTGTTTAACGCTTGCTCCATATCAGCTATCGGGGTTGCCTGTCACGAGGCCGGGCATGCACTTCAGCACGCGCAAGGTTACCCATGGTTGACGATGCGTTCAGCGTTGGTTCCGATCACCAACATCTCTAGTAAAATGTCTATGCCGGTCATCATGGTTGGCGGGCTATTGATGGCTCTGGCACCCGCTTTAGGTATGCCGGTATTGCTGCTGGGTGTTGCATTGTTTTCAGCAGCTGTCATCTTTTCAGTAGTTACACTACCGGTGGAATGGGATGCTAGTGCTCGCGCTAAAACGGCGATGTCTGAAGCAGGGATCGTCAATGAGCAAGAGCTCAACGGTGCTGGCAATGTCTTGAACGCTGCGTTTCTTACCTACCTTGCCGCTGCGATAGCTTCTATCATGACGCTACTGTATTATTTGCACCGTACGGGTGTTCTCAGGATGCTTCTTAACAGACGGTAAGTCATACGCCTATTCAGTCAGTCAGAGGTATCTGTAGGTCAGAGGTAAAGGCGTAAAACACAACACTAAGGTGATATCGGTTGAAAGGTGTGAGCGCCTGTTGTATCACGCTGGCGCTGGTATTGCTCAGCTTGCCAGCGGCTGCCCATGTATCAGAGCAAGGATTTGTTCTGCTGTTACCCACTGAGGTCTACATAACCGGTGGCGTTCTGGCAGTTGTACTAACGGTCGTGTTGCTAGGCTTCGTGTCAGACCGTCAGGCTGGTCGGCTGTTCCGCACCAGGGATCTGTGTTCTGCGCATGAGTTGGTTCGCTGGCAAACGTTATCCAGCCTGCTGTCACTTGGCGTCTTGCTGTGCCTGGTTGTCGTGGGACTGACGGGGTCGCATGACCCGCTTTCCAATCCTTTGCCACTGTTTATCTGGACGCTTTGGTGGATCGGGTTTGTCTCGTTACAGGGTATCGCAGGTGATCTCTGGCGCTGGATCAATCCCTGGACGGGACTGCACAAGCTCATCGTGCCGGGCAATAGAATGGCTCGCGTTACGTTGCCTGATTGGCTCGGCGTCTGGCCGGCAACCTGTCTGTTTGTCGCCTTTATTGCCTTTTCGCTGGCAGACACTTCACCTGATGATCCTGCTCGCCTGGCTATCGTGGTCGGTGCCTACTATTTGTTTACGCTGGCGGGAATGTGGGTGTGTGGCAGTGAGCTCTGGTTAAGTCGGGTGGAATGTTTTTCTGTGCTTCTGCACTATTACGCCATGCTGGCGCCTCTCACCCGGAAACCCGTGCCACACGAGGCAGTGCGGAAGAACGAAGAATGGCGAGGGGGAGATAAAATGCGCATGGTATTGGGTTTGCCCGGTTGGGCAGCTTGCTATCAAGCCAGCGCATTGCGTGATGACCGTAAAACCAGCGATGCCGTGCTCGCCAGTCGGGGAGTGTTTATCCTTGTCGTGCTGGCCTGCGGCAGCTTTGACGGAATGAACGAGACGTTCTGGTGGTTGTCTTTGATTGATATCAATCCGCTTGAATTTCCTGGACGCTCTGCCGTTGTGACCGAAACTCTGGTAGGACTGTTGCTAGCGAACGTAGCGCTATTGGTGGTGTTCGGCTGTTGTGTCGGGTGTGGCTTGTGGCTTGCCTCACGGGGCGCAGACGCAGTGCCAGTTAGATACCTGCGCGCATTTGGCATATTGGCAATCGGCATTTTGCCGATCGCGCTTGCCTACCATATTGCCCATTACCTTACCGCATTCATGGTCAATGCCCAGTACGCGCTAGCAGCAATCTCAGATCCGTTGCACACGGGTGCTGACTACCTGGGGCTTGGAACTTTCTATGTCACGACCGGTTTTTTTAATACGCATCATACTGTGCAGATTATCTGGCTCACTCAGGCGGGTGTGGTTGTTACAGGCCATGTGTTGTCTGTGCTACTTACGCACGCTGTAGCGGTAAAACTGCTTGGAACAGGGCGACGTGCGGTGATCAGCCAGATACCCCTCGCCCTGTTCATGATTTTGTATACGCTGCTAGGGCTGTGGTTGCTGGCCTCCCCGCGAGGTGCCTGATAATTCGTTGTTGTCTTGCATGGCAAGCCGGCGTTTGTCCGTTGCTCGGTGCTACTGCCAATGCAGGCTGCCAAATTGTGCGTGTGTTGTAACCAATGGACAAAAACCTGATCCTTGACAAAGTCGGATTTCGTCCACGTTACACAAGGTGCTATTCTGGCTGACTACACCGCAAAACTGAGAACCTGCATATGACTGACAAACCAGAAGCTGACACTCGTTTTACACGTAGACGAGCCATCAAGACCCTGGCTGCCGGCGCCAGCGCCATTGCTGCTGGAGGGGCGCTGCCAGGTCTGATGGGCCATTCCCAGGCGCAGAGCGCCGAGCCCATTCGCATCGGTTTCCAAGTACATCGCACGGGCATAGGTGCCGCTTACGGACGCTGGTATGATCGAACAACAGAGGCGGTTGTGGCACGCATTAATACTGAGGGTGGTATCAATGGTCGCCCCATCGAAATTGTGGCCGAAGACGACGCCACCGACCCCAAGCGCGGTGCCGAGGTTATCGAAAAATTTGCCACTAAGCACAAATGCGACATTGCTTTTGGCACACTATTCAGTCACGTAGTCATTGGTTCTGCCCCTAGAGCCGGTGAGCTCAAACTGCCTTATTTCGTAGTGTCTGAAGGGCATCACGTGGCTAGTGGAAAGCTGAATCGCTACACACTGCAACCCGGCATCACCGATGTCAGAAGCCAGGTTGAAGCCATGGGGCCGTTCATTGCTGAAAATCTGGGTAAGAAGGTAACCATGATCTACCCCGATTTTGCATTCGGGCACGACCATCGGGATTATTTCTCAGCAGCTTTCGAGAAGCAAGGTGGTACGATACTTGAGAAAATTGCTATTCCACCGACTGAAACGTCGTTCACCAAGTATTTCCCCAAAATTCCGCGTGATACCGAAGTGATTTATCACGTTATGGTCGGACCCGCTGTATTGACGTTCGTCAAGGAGATGGGCGAATTCTTTGGGCCAAGCAGGCCCGAGATATTCGGCTTTATCGATAGCCTTGAAGCGGTCGATATGAGTAGTCCAGGGCTTGATTATCTGGAAGGCACTTATTTCTGGGAAGGCTATCCCCGATACGCGCAAGAGAATCAGTCCGAGTTCGACAAAATCTACCGCGAAGCGGTAGGTGTTGATGACAATGGCGCTTCGGTGTCGGATGCCAAAGACGTTTCAACTTATGCACACATGTTTGGTTGCTGGGAAACACTCTATGTGGTCAAGGCAGGTATGGAGGCATCGGGGTACAAGGGTCCCGCCGATCGTGCCAGCCTCATCGAAGCGGTAGAGGCCATGACCGACATACCTCACTCGGAAGAACATCCACAAGGTGCGAAACTGTTCAATGGTAAGACTCATCAGGTTTTTGGCCATCAGTACATCTCGAAGGTCACTGATGGAAAACTGGTGCAGGTTCATCAGACCTCAATAGAAGAAACTTTGTACGACGATGAGGTGGACTATACAACGCAGTCTTTATAGGCTGCGCCTGTTATTAACGATCTGATGCTTCTCTGAGCAATTTTCTGGCTTTTGTTCACAAGTGAGCTGAACGGTGTCTCCCGTTCAGGTTGCCGGGCGTCGGGGAGCTTGCCTCGATACCTCGGCCAGTACGGTTCCACTTAACTTAACGTTCACCTCGCTTTCCAATGGACTTTGGCCCACATCTGTTTCTTGCCATGCTCGAAGGCACTATCACGGCGGCAGTGTTGGCCCTGACAGCCGTCGGTTTGAGCATAGTGTTTGGCGTCATGCGCGTAGTTAACGTGGCGCACGGTGAGTTCTTCATGCTCGGGGCTGTGATTGCCTGGTGGGTTACCACGCTGTTGGGAGGGCATCCGGCGCTCGGTTTCGTTGTCGCTTTGATTGTCGCGCCACTACTGACCGGCCTTATTGCAGCAACGGCAGACAGAATCGTACTACGGCGTATCAACTACGACCCTGAACGCACTATCGTGGCAACTATTGGCCTGTTGTATGTCATACAGCAAGCCACACTGATGACATTCGGACCAGAGGCGCGGCCAGTAGAGGCGCCTTTCAATCAACGAATTGCACTACCGTGGTTTGAATACGGTATTGATGGCTTCATGCTTATCTGGCCTTGGGGGCTAGGTACAACCACTTACAAGCTGGCAGTCATCGTTGCCGCCGTTGTCATTCTATTGGCCCTGTGGGTCTTGATGACGCGCACACGTATTGGCTTGATCATGCGTGCAACACAGCTAGACAGGGAAATGGCCATCGCACATGCTATCCCTGTCGACAGAGTCTACGCCTTGGTGTTTGCGTTAGGCGCCGGTCTGGCGGCGCTCGGCGGTGTGCTCGTGGTACCCATTCAACAGGCCCATTACCTGATGGGGGGCGACCCACTGCTACTGTCGTTCATTGTCGTGATCATCGGTGGGCTGGGCAGTGTTGTGGGCACGGTTGTGGCGGCAATACTGATCGGCATGAGTGATGGCATTATTTCAGTCTTCTTTTCACCCACGCTGGCTAAGATTCTGGCGACCTTGTTCGTTGCATTTGTGCTTGTTTTTCGTCCACAGGGTCTGTTCGGACAACGGCCGTCATGACGGCTAAAAACCCCGGTATCCTGAGTCATCCGGTCACCCGATCAGCTCTCTTGCACAGTGGTGTCATCGTGCTGTTAGCCTGGCTGTTTCAGGTGTTGCCTGAGTATCACAGCGGTAACCTGGCGCGCATCATGGTGTTAGCTGTATACGCGATGGGTTACAACGTCCTGTTCGGATACACCGGCCTGTTGAGTCTGGGGCATGCGCTGTTTTTTGCCGCTGGCATGTACGGGTTGGGGTTGAGTATGTACTGGCTTGATGCAAGCCCGGCACCGAGCATGCTGGCAGGCCTGATCAGTGCGCTAGTCGTCTCTGGAGTCGTTGGCGCGCTGGCACTTCGTACCACTGGCGTGGCTTTCATGATTGTCACGCTAATGTTTGCGCAGGCAGGCTTTCTCACTATTCTGCTGTTCGGTGAATACACACGCGGTGACGAAGGCTTCGTGCTGCCGCAGGCTGACCGTGTCCTGTTTGGCCTCGATCTGACACAGCCCGCTAACCGCTATGGTGGGGCTTTAATCTTGTTCACGATATGTCTTGGTCTGGTAGCATGGTTAGTGCAATCACGCTTTGGCAAAACGCTGATCGCTATCCGCGAAAACGAGGAGCGGGCGCGCATGCTCGGCTACGATGTTCAACGGCACAAGTGGCTTGCGGTGGTGGTGTCCGGAACGCTATCCGGAGCATCCGGTGCCGCCTATGCCTTACTGTTCGGATATGCCGGCGCCACGTTTGCCACGGTTCAGTACTCTATCTTCCCGCTGTTATGGGTTTTACTAGGCGGTGCAGGCACCACCCTCGGCCCGTTGATAGGCACGCTCTTCATGTTCTACCTGATTGATATCAGTAGCCAGTTCACCAGTGCCTATCTGCTTATCGCCAGTGTCATTCTGATCCTGTTGACACTGTTTGCACCACATGGCCTAGCGGGTGTTGTTCGCAAACGATTGATCCCGTGGCTACCATGACATTACTCAGCACTCGTGGTCTATCAAAGCAGTACGCTGGCCTGCGCGCCGTACACGACGTCGATTTCTCTCTGGAAAAGGGAGAAATACGCGCATTGATCGGCCCTAATGGTGCTGGCAAATCCACGTTTGTTGGCATGCTGTGTGGCCGCATACCCGCAAGCGAAGGGCAGGTAGTATTCGACGGCAGCGACATCACACCGTTAGCGGCTCACCAGCGTATCAGTCTGGGCATGGCCTACACCTTTCAAATCACGTCTGTATTTGCCAGGCTCAGCACAAGGGAGAACGTGGCACTTGCTGCCCGGCGTCTGTCCGACAGTACGCCCAGGCATGTACGCGAAAGAGTGTACAAGGCGCTTGAGCAAGTTGATCTTCAAGACAGGGCTGAAACTTTGGCGGGTGATCTGAGTTATGGACATCAGCGTTTATTGGAAATTGCCATGGGGCTTGCACAGTCACCGCGGCTTTTTATTCTCGATGAACCTACACAAGGGCTGGCAGAAAATGAAATCGAGTCGTTCAAGCAATTGGTCAAAACACTGGCTGTTGACGCAACCGTGCTGCTGATAGAGCACAACATGGATGTGGTCATGCAAACGGCACAACGCATAACAGTACTTGATTTTGGTGAAATACTGGCGGAAGGTACGCCAGCAGAAATCCGTGCTAGCGATGCCGTGCAGGCAGCCTACCTTGGAACCGGCTGATGCTGAACGTTGACAACATAGCAGTAGCCTACGATGCCACACAGGTAATATTCGGTTTGTCTATCGAGGCCTTACCAGGAGAGGTGTTGTGTCTGTTGGGAAGAAATGGTGCAGGCAAGACCACCACGCTCAAGTCGATAATGGGGTTACTACCGCTACGTGCTGGCAGCGTATCGCTGGCAGGTGAGGTGATCAGTGATCTGGCGCCACATGATATCCCGCGTCGAGGTGTTGCCTATGTGCCACAAGGACGTCGGTTGTTTACTGAGCTGACGGTGGCACAGAACATGGAAATCGGTCTGATGGTATCCGGGGCAGGGCACAGAGCACGCGAGAAAGTGCTTGAATTATTTCCACGACTGCAAGAGCGATTGACTCAGCGAGCTGATACGCTATCCGGCGGGGAGCAACAAATGCTTGCCATGGCCAGAGCCTTGTGTTCTGAACCTAAAGTGCTTCTGCTGGATGAGCCGGTGGAGGGACTGCAGCCGTCCATGACAGCGCTGATTCGCGATGTGCTTGTCAAGCTCAAGAAAGAGAATGTCGCTATCGTGCTGGTTGAACAACAGGTCGAAGCGGTGCTGGCCATTGCGGATTCGGTCGCTTTCATAGAGCACGGTAGAAACCCTCAGACCGTCACGGCGCAAAGTCTGCGCGAAGACACCAGTCTGGTGAGCCGGTATCTGGGTATTTGAGCGGCAGGCAATGGCCTCGCTTATTAATAGCGAGGCTGCAGGTACTTCATCTTATAGAGAGGCATACTTACTGCACACTATAATAATCAGGCGCCGGATCAAGTTTGACGATAATCGTGGCACCTTTATAAACTGAGACAATACGACTTTGACAATAAATGCAATCGTGTGGGGCGAAAACGTCCATGAGAAAACGAACAAGACCGTCGGGGAGCTCTACCCGGATGGTATGCATACTTGCATCGCTGAGGCGTTGAACAAGGATCCATCCATCAAAGCCAGTACCGCAACTTTGCAAGAAGCTGAACACGGGCTTTCGGAAGAACGACTGAAAGAAACCGATGTGTTGTTCTGGTGGGCACATGCAGCTCACGACGAAGTGGATGATGCGGTTGTCGAACGCATCATTGAACAGGTATGGTCTGGCATGGGACTGGTGTTATTGCACTCGTCTCACTTTTCAAAATTGTTCAAACGATTAATGGGGACCCCTTGTGGGCTACATTGGCGTGAAGCAGGTGAGCGAGAACGTTTGTGGGTGACCAGCCCTAATCATCCCATTGCTAACGGGTTGCCCGATCACTTTGAACTGGAATATGAAGAGATGTATGGGGAACCGTTTTCAGTGCCCGAACCACTGGAAACCGTCTTCATCAGCTGGTTTCAGGGTGGCGAGGTATTCCGTTCAGGTTTAACGTACAAACGGGGCGCAGGTAATGTCTTTTATTTTAGGCCAGGTCATGAGACGTACCCCACCTATCACGATGACAATATAAAAACCGTTCTTAAAAACGCTACACACTGGGCGAATAATCCGCAGTCCAGACGTGCGGGTATGGTTGATGCACCCAACCGGTCGATTGATCAGGTACTGGAACCCATCGAGGAAAGAGGGGCTTCACTTCATGCGCCAGGGGAGGAAGGCTTCAAGTAATGAGTTTAACCACTCGCCTGCTCATCCTCGGTACTGGGGGGATGGCTAGAAACCATGCTGAAGCTTTCGCCAGGATTGACGGCGTGACTATCGTCGCAGGTGTCGATAGTCGGCCCGATGTCCGAGCATCTTTTTGTGCTGAATTTGACGTCGCGCATCAGTTCAGTACGCTTGACGAGGCGTTGGAATGGGGCCAGTTTGACGCAGCAACCAATGTCACACCCGATGCAGTTCATTGCCAGACATCTATAGCGTTGCTGAATGCGGGGAAACATGTACTCTGCGAAAAACCTTTGGCAGTGAACAGTAAGGAGGCAAACCTGATGGCCGCAAAGGCGGCGGAGACTGGGTTAGTCAATATGGTCAACCTCTCCTATCGCCAAGTGCCCGCTTTACGAAAAGCAGCCCAGATGGTATCCCAGGGTGTCATTGGTACGGTACGGCATTTTGAAGCATCGTACCTGCAGAGTTGGTTGACGCAGCCAGCGTGGGGAGACTGGAAAACTGAGAGTCAGTGGCTATGGCGGTTGTCCACAGCACATGGCTCGAACGGTGTGCTAGGTGATGTGGGTATTCACATTCTTGATTTTGCTACCTTCGTTTCTGGGAGCATGCCCGTCGATCTGGATTGCAGACTAAAGACTTTCAGTAAGGCGCCACAGGACAGAATTGGTGAATACTCACTTGACGCGAACGATAGTTTTGTACTGCATACCGAGTTGGAAAACGGTGCGATAGGTACTATCTCGGCTACGCGTTTTGCGTCAGGTCATCACAACGATCTACGTTTGCGGGTATACGGTGAAAAAGGCGGGATGGAAGTACTATTCGAAAAGAACACCGGCCGGTTAAATGTGTGCCTCGACGAGAAAATGATCACCCAGCAGTGGGATGAAGTACTGACAGAATCCGTTCCCAATAACTATCAGACGTTTATAGAGGCAATACGGACAGGCATCTCGGTACAGCCCGATTTTGCAAAGGGTGCGCAGTTGCAGTACTGGCTGGATAAGGCAACTTGAATTCACATGGCGGAGGATGTCTACCGGATGGCAACAATGTCAGGATCATACGTAGGCGTAAGTGTCTGGACTTAAAAGTAGAACACCGTTGTGCAGTCTGATGTACCTCATGGAAATAGAGCGAAATCAGATCCATGCTATTAGTGCTCGAATGGATTTACTCGGTGTAAGGCAATACTTCCTCTACTTCCAGTTTATAGCCTGATTCGGCCAGATTGCTCTTGACAGTCTGGGTGCGGATCGTGCCAATGGCCCAGACTGCATCGTAGATATTACCGATTTTGATGGATTCCGGAGAGTCTGCATGCACAACCTGATTCGCCGGTGGTGGTGGTGTGTGCATGCAGGCACCCACGTAGGGTACGAGAAGGAATTCTTTAACGGTCGTCTGACCATCGAATTCCAGTGGGGTGATATAGGCAGGAAGCTTCACACGTTTCCCATCCAGCTCTTCAACTACCGGAGCGTAGTCGAATTCCTCTTGTAATTGGGCTAACCGTGCATTCGATTCAGCGCTGTCATCCAGCAGTACGTCTATTTCTTCCTGGGACATCGTGGTGAATGGGTTCTCTGGCTGAATGAAGTCGTCAGGTATCAGATCAGGCCAGCTTATCTCTGTGATCTCAAGTTCCGAAGTCTTATTACTCTTATCGGAAAAAGGCCACCAGCTGGCTTGGCTACTGACGCTTAAAATGATTACGCAGGCTGTCAAGGCGATAACTGAAAGATGCTTGTGCTTCATAGGGGGGGCCTTTGAATATCTATCCGGTGATTGATTTCATAGTTTTTGTGAAAGTCCGTCAGCCAACGATTTTCGATACGCTTGCAAAGCGGGAATCATGCCTGCTAACAGTCCGGCAATAGCGACGCTAGCCAGTATCCTGGTATCGGTACTATTGGGTAGTGACAGCGTTATGGAGAGTCCAAATCGCTGCTGCAGAAATAGAGAGCCAGCTGCCGTCAGTATGCAATGCAAGGCAAGTCCTGCTGCTATGCCACCCAGTGTCAACAGTGTGGATTCGATACACAGTAGCAGGAACACATGGGCCGGCCGTGCACCCACGGAACGTAGTACAGCCATTTCACGTCGTCGTTCATTCAAACCTGCCAGCAGCACAGACATCAAGTTCACAAGGCCCGCTACCACGACAATAACCGAGACTATCATCAGGGCCAATTCGGCAACCCTTACCAGATTCCATAATTCTTGCAAGGCAATGCCAGGCAGAATTGCCAGTAGCGGTTCGGCACGGTAAGTATTGATAGCCCGTTGCTCACGAAATACGGTAGCTCGGGATTTAAGGCCCACCAGCAGGGCAGTGACAGCAGTTGGCTTTAAGTCCATGGCGCGGATAGTCTCGGCTGCGGTACCTTCGCCCTTGATTGCAGCGCCGTTGCGCCAATCAATATGCATGGCCTCTATACCTTGCAAGCTGACATGGATGGCACGATCTACCGGTGTGCCTGTCGGGTCAAGAATTCCGCTGATCCTGAATGGTTGTTGATCATGTTCTACCAGCGAAGCGTTTCCCGTACCGTGAGCTACCACGATTTTATCGCCCACCTGATATTTTAGTTGAGCTGCAACCTCACTGCCGATTACCGCGTCGAATACATCGTCAAAACGCTCGCCGTCTGAGAATGTCAGCAGCCGCTTGTTGCCGAACCTATAATGATCAAAGTAATTCTGGTTAGTACCCAGAACACGGAATCCAGCATGAGAGTCGCCAAGCGACAAGGGTATGGTCCAGTCAATCGCTGGACGGGATTGTATGTCTTCCACACTTTTCCAGCTGATATTGTTAGTGGCGTTGCCAATGCGAAACACTGAATACAGGAGTAGTTGTACCGAACCGCTTCTGGCACCGATAATCAGGTCGGTACCGGAAACTGTCTGGGTAAAACTATCGCGTGCATCTCGTCGTATTTTTTCAACGGTGAGTATCAGCGCCACACTCATGGCTATTGCCAGCACAGCTAGAATTGCCGTCGGCCAGCGACTACACAGGCTTTTCCAGGCAATGCTGATCATTGCAATTTTCCATCAAGGTCTGTTGCTGAAATAGCCTGATTGATATCGCGAAGATCTACACGTCGATCAAACGAGCTTGCCAGTGCTGCATCGTGGCTGACAAACAGCAATGTGGAGCCCGCTGACGCCAATTCACTGAATAACAAATCAAGAAAAGCTTGTCTGGAGTCGCTGTCCAGCGAGGATGTAGGCTCGTCAGCTATGATCAAAGGCGGTCTACCTATCAATGCGCGCGCTACTGCAACGCGCTGTTGCTGCCCGACACTGAGTTGTGAGGTGGGCCGGTTCCTGAACCTTGCAGCAGACAATTGCATGGCATCAAGCAGGCGATCTGTTTCCTGATCCAGCGAGAGGCCGTTTTCACAGGCGCGAGCCCTACGGCCCGCTGAGAACCGACAGCTTAATTGAACGTTATCCGCCACTGATAGAAACGGCAGTAAGTTGAATTGCTGGAACACCAGACCTATACGGTCCACCCTGAATTGATCTCGTTCTGAACTTCGCAACTCAGCAAGAGGCTGACCATCAATCACGATAGTTCCCTGCTGTGGCGAGATCACAGCTGCGATCAGGCTAAGCAGGGTTGTTTTACCAGAGCCTGATGGTCCCTGGAGAAAGACATGCTCAGCTCGATCTAGCGCAAATTCCTGTATCGATAGCACCGGGTCTGTGTTCCGGTTCCAGGCGAATTGCACGTCAGTGAGCTGAATTATCGGTTGATTGCCGTCAGACATTCTGTCGAGTAGTCAACGTCGGAGATCTATTGAGAGGCAGGGTTGATTAGCGCACCTGAGTAATGTCGAGAACAGTATTTTGTTGATCGAGTTCCAACAGTACCTGACCTGTCTCACCCACTAATTGCACGTCCAGTTCTTCAAAGCCTGACCAAATTGAGAAAAGTACCAGGTCGATGCTTTCAAGTTGATTGATGTCTTCGCACGCAAAGCTGTAGGTCGCCAAGGCAGTCGCATGTTCGCTATCACTGTGTTCGTCGTGAGCCTCATCATCGTGCGTACTATCGTGCTTCTTCGCCTCCGCGTGGTCATGACCTTCATCGTGTTCGTCGTCGTGCTTCTCCGCCTCTGCGTGGTCATGATCTTCATCGTGTGCGTCGTCGTGCTCCGCCTCCGGCATTCCGCTCTCTACCGTCACATCGCCAAGGGTGCAATTACCCCCTTCAATTGCCAGAAGCGTGGCAGGGTTGTTTAGCAGCTCTAAGGATCCATTGACCAACGCGTGCTGCTCGTCGTTCCTTGGTGCATGCTCGAAACCCACCATATTGTCCCATGGTGTGTCCAGTTCAATAAACATCGACGAACCTGCGACGACTACATTCAACGACGCTGACCCATGGACGTGGCTATCCAGATCCCGTTCCGTCTGGGCAAAAGTAAGCGATGAAAAGCAAGCTGATACAGCGGCAATGGCCAGAAATGGCTTCATGATAATCTCCTGAGTAAATACTAGTAACGGGTGTTACCAAGGGTAATACAAAATTCAGGAGTAGGCTGGTGGTCCACGAATGGGTTGCGTATCTGGTGACCGGACACCTACGGTGACCAATTGCCATTTAACACGAGACGGAAGTTTTGGATCAAGCTGAATGTGTTTGTATTGCACAGGCTGTATACCAGCCATGCCAGCGAACGCATGGTATGCCGAGCATTCACTCTCAAGGTTGTCAGAGTGATTTCCGTCAGAACCTGTGTGTTTTTCTGCATGGTCGCTACAGGGCATGCTTGAATGAATGACAGGATCGGGCTGTAGATGCCCAGCAACATGTACAGACGCTGCGAGCTGGCTTAGGCAAATTAGCAGGGCCAGCAGGATATTGATGACAAGGTTACGCTTCACCACGGCAGTATAGCTTTATTGGGGGCTTGTTTGCAGTACAAGTGAGTCCTGCCTATGAATGTTATCTCGCAAATATCACGTATCATTTACTGGATACAATCGTCTTTTTTTTACGATTTGACACATTTAATCTGTCAAGGTCACTGACTACAGATCTTCTTCACTGACTACAGATCTTCTGAGGACAAGTACAGTTAGCAAGATTCACTGACGTGGCCCTCAGGTTTCTGATGGCTACTGGTGGATGTGTTCGATAAACTGACTCTTGCATGTGCAAAGACCATCAACTTTGGTGCCAAGGGGGCAGAGAGCCTACAAACGACTGCTGGCGGGTGAGGGGGCAGTCCCGGAACTGTGAATTGTTGCCAATAGCTGCACTCATCTTGCTGCTATTTCGGCAATTGGCTACTGCCCCGATTGAGTGCGCGTAGTACTTACTCCAACATTAATGAGACATGGGAGTGAGTTGATGAACTCTATGGAGCTGGAGGACATGGCTGAGGTCGATCTGCGGTCCAGCTATCAGTGCCGTGTGTTGAAATGAATATTGGGAGAATTAAATGGGTGTTGAAATAGAGCGGAAATTCCTCGTAATCGGCGATAGCTGGAAAACGGTTGAGCCTGTCACCCTTTGCCAGGGATATCTGAACACGGACAAGGCCCGAACAGTCAGAATTAGAACAAGTGCCAACGAGGCGTTTTTAACAATCAAGGGCATCACGTCCAGCATATCCAGGCCAGAGTTTGAATATGCAATACCGATAGACGATGCCAATGAACTACTCTTGTTATGCTCAGAGTCGATTATTCAGAAAAAGCGCTACGCGCTGCCGATCGGTGATGTAGTTTGGGAAATTGACGAATTTTTCGGTGACAACGCAGGATTAATTATTGCAGAAGTTGAGCTGAGGTATGAGGTTCAATCCATTGAGTTACCCAACTGGATTGGCAAGGAAGTATCGGGTGATTCCAGATACTACAATTCATCGCTCGCCAGCATGCCGTTCAGTAAATGGGTTGATTGAGTTGGCCCCGCTAGCGTTTGCTAGAATATATTTACCCTGTCAACCACGTCCGTCATGTTCGTATAACAAGACCACTCGTTCAACGCAGAGTAGCAATCATCAGCCGAGGAAGATCTCCGATAACACAATCGATTAAGACCCGTGAATATAACGCCGTCTTCATAGAACGAATCGACTTTGACAGCGCTGATTTCCATGGTCTTGTCTGGCGATTCAGGTGCTCCCAGGCCAGTAGCTACTTCCACCTTGCAAATGAAATCCCAAGTCTCGCTGAGTAGCTTTATTTCCCCCGCGATGCTAAATGAGCTTGAAAACAGTATTGCTGTAAGTAAATATAATGCCTTCATGGTCTCTTCGTAAGGTGTTTAAGCGATTCAATAATTATACGTGAGACGTTTCAACATACCCAGTGCTGATCTAAAGTGTTTACATCCGGCAATGAGAGTCATCCTATGCAACCGACGATGTGCAGGCTGGTAAAATGATGGTTCGCCGTGAATTGACGCGTCACGGTTGATGTCGTTGTAGCCTCGATTGATCCGGTTTCGGCTAGCGTTGCCACAAGGGTTTGTGTATCTCTATCAGTGCTTTCTCGGTACTCAGGCGCATGTCACGGTGCAAGTGTTCTGTGTCGGTGAGCAGCAGCTTGCGCAGTCGCTCAAGTGCAAGGTGGTGTCGCCAAACAATCCATGTTGTCGCTGAATACCGAACTCTTCGTTTACCCTAGTGATGCATAAAATTTCGAGTCCAGAAGCTTATAGAGGGTTCTGTTCCGGTCATTCGATCTGAAGTTCCAACGCAATGTACTGCGGATCCAACAAAAGCCAATCGCGTAGAAGTATGAAAATAACTTCATGGCCCTGGCGCTGTTCTGCAGTCCCAAGCCTAACCGAGTATGCGTAAAACCTGCTCAATCTCTTGGCCAGGCAGAACACAGATGATGGATTGGAGACGATCATTTACACCGCTGCAAGCGTGTCCGGAAAAAAGCTACCTCATATTCAAAGGTAGGTAGACTCGGATGAAGCTTGCGCCGATATCTACTCATCATCCTCGTCTGGCTATTCAACCCTCAAGACTCTTGGCTTATGCGTTTACCTGTCATTTTCATCTTCGCTACTATCGTTCTTGACTCAATGGGTATCGGTATCATCATGCCCGTCATGCCTGATCTCATCCGGGAAGTCGGCAACGTTGATCTGAGTGAGGCTGCCCTGTGGGGAGGCACATTGACAGTCGTGTTTGCGGTCAATCAGTTTCTATTCTCTCCTGTTATCGGTGGTCTGTCTGACACCTATGGACGAAGGCCAGTACTACTGATTGCGTTGTTTGTAATGGCGCTGGACTATTTAGTTATGGGGTTTGCTCATGCAATGTGGTTGCTGTTCCTAGGGCGCTTTGTGGGTGGTATTACCGCGGCTACGCAATCAACAGCATCAGCCTACATAGCAGATATCTCCACCAAGGCAGACAAGGCGAAGAACTTTGGATTATTAGGTGCAGCGTTCGGCGTAGGCTTTATATTAGGACCCATACTCGGTGGTCTTTTATCTGAGTACGGGTCCAGAGCGCCCTTTTTCGCAGCGGCGGCAATAGCCTCTGCCAACATGGTGTTTGGCTACCTGGTGTTGCCAGAAACCGTCACTGATGCCACTCGACGCAAGTTTGAATGGCGTCGAGCCAACCCCTTCGGTGCATTCAGGCAAATGAAGAAGCTACCCGGCATCACGCCAATGCTGGTGGTCTATCTACTGCTCAATATCGCCTTTTTCGTTTACCCGTCCATCTGGGCTTTTTTTGGTCGTGCGCAATTCGATTGGGATGCTCGAATAGTCGGGATGAGCCTTGCAGCTTATGGATCAGGCATCGTAGTGGTGCAGGGTTTTCTGATTCGTCCCATTCTTACCCGGTTTGGTGAACAGACTACCGCCATCTTTGGCATGGGTATGCATCTATGGAGCTTCACGGCTTATCAGTTCATGACAGAAACGTGGCACGTGTTTGCCTTTATGCCGTTAAGTGTTTTCAGTGCAGTTGCTGTCCCTGCATTGCAGGGGCTGATGAGCAACAGCGTGGCAGACAACGCACAAGGTGAGCTGCAGGGAGCGATGGGATCGCTTACAGCACTAGCAACGATTATCAGTCCACTAGTGATGACACAGGTGTTCAGTTTCTTCACTAACGATAGTGCACCTGTATACTTGCCGTCAGCGCCGTTTCTCTTGTCGGCTATGTCTATTATTGTGGCACTTCTGATATTTCGTTCCTGGAAGCCGCAACCAGCGATCGTGTAGTCGGCTCCGGGATACCATTAGGCGGACATGGGGGCGCAGCCGTTTTGATCTGATTGCTCACCGTCACAATAGTGAAAAAAGTATTTTACCGTGATAAAAGGTGGTGTGGGTTTTTGACAATAGTCGAGCAATTTGCCGGCCTTGGATTCAACAACCAAATGCCGTTAATCATTATTATTAAGTAGTTATTCCTACCGCCAGCGTTGGACAACGGAAAAGCGATGCGCCAGTGTGCGCAAATTTTGGGCCATGACCGTTAGCTCTTCCATTGCGAGCATGGCCTCTTAGGTCGCTTGTAGGGAGTGTCTGGCTCCCTCAGCAACTACTTTCGTTAGCAAAGCCCTTTCCTGCATCACCTGACCACCGAGGGCAGGCAACTGATCTGTTTGACATCAGGTAGTCCGGGGGGGGGGTGGAGTAGTACTAGCCTCTTAGCAGTGCATCCAGCTGATCCACCGATAAAGCCCATGGGCCATCAGAGGCGATAGCCTCCTTCATGAAGGCAGATTGTGATCGGTTCCAGAACTCGGCGTCCTGTAGTGCCGTGCCCGGCGGCAGTCCTCCATGTTCGTTGCACAGAGCCTGCACCTGTTCTACGTTGTCGAACCCCAGTTGTTCAACCATGGTATTCAGGGAATAGTCCATAACGTGCCTCTTTGAAAAGTTACTGGTTAGAGCTTTGTCCCTGCAACACTATTACTATCGCGTGGTTGTCAATCCTAAGACCTTTTTACGCCGGAGATTCCACTTGCATGGAAGTAACGGGCTCACATCGGTGCTTTGCGGCCTGGTCTTTCGTTGACGGAAATCCCACACGGTTCTCGTGTTAGAAGTGATTATCGCATGGAAACATGAAATTCCGGGAACCGAAACCTGTATGCAGAATTTACCCGTGTCGCTATTACAGGGCACTAGACACTTCTCAAGCGCTCGAGTGCCTGAACGACAGGTGAAACTGGCGAAGCCAGACTGGCGTTAGCCGTTGATGCTTCTGGTGGTGCATTTATAGTACTGATGTCCGTAAACAGCATTGTGCCGGCAACGTAGTAGTGGCAATCAAAAGTGTCAGGCATGCACAATTAACGACCCGACAGCTCATTGACGGATCAGACGCGTTCAATATCGGTTATCTGATTCGGCAGCCTGGCCGAGGGTAGCTTTCTAACACCTACTGTAGTCAGGGATTGCCAAGCTCTGCAAATGGCCTGCTTGCATTATGACAATACGCGCGGGCGGCACCCTAATGGCTTCCGATATTGCCGTTGCTCACAATGTGGCGAGATGATTGCGCATCACTATCGCGGCGCACCAGAGTTGATCCAGTCGCGGATAGAATCAATAACCACAGTGTCGAGTCTTTCGCCACGAAACGGCATTCTTGAGCCAACACTTTGGGTACCTAATAGCTTGCGAATCAGTAAACTCTCCTCAGAGAAACTTGCTTGCACGCGAAGAAAATCAGGTTCATTAAGGCTGGCAAAATTGACTAGAGAGTTGTAACTTGCATCCGCTGTCGTCAGATCCATGACGGATGGCAACGTGTTACCTGAGCCCGTGTGGCAACCAGAGCAGGTAGGCTTGAATACCTTTGCTTGAATATCGTCCAGATTAGACTGTACCGCGAATGCCACAGGCTCTTCAGTCAACTGCCCTCTTATCTCACCTGCAGGATGTTGACTGGAGCTTATTACGACATACAGATTTCCGGCTTCAAAGTCCTCTTTCTGCTGAGCTGTAATAACGGTGTTAGCTGGTACGGCGAAGTTGGTGTTGGACACCCTATCCAGTGTCACAATTTCGTCACCATTTTGTCCGGCCTTAGCGAGCCGCACGGTTGCTGACGTCGCCTCTGCCACAGAATGCGTGACGTTACCGGTTAACTGACCATTTCTGCTATTCAAAGCCAAGTTGGCTCTGCCTGCGGCGCGAGTAGAAACAACCGGTATCTGTTGTGAACCACTGAGTTCAACCGTACGAGAAATTGAAAACGATGCGTTTGACTGTGGTTCAGGCTGGTCGGCATCCTGTGTTATTTCGGGCCGGTTGTTCGGGATTCCAGCGGTAGGCGTAGTGGTAGTCTCAGGTTCAGATGTATTTTTATCTGAGTCGCCGGAACACCCGGAAAGTATGAGAAGGGTACACAAGATCCCACAGATATTAGCGGGGCGTGATGATGGAATTCGATTGTTGTGCATAATTAAGAGCCTGGAGACACTTACGGATTTATTATTCGCTGAATTGCTTGAATAGAGGGTGCAATTGACAGACCAGGCGTAACTCAATTGCTCCCGAGGGTGTAATTTTCACAAAATAGGTTCGATTGTTGCGACTGCATTGCTGGCGTACCCGTTACGAGTTCATGCCACAGTCGAAATCACTCGAAATAAAATTTTTATGAAACATGCCACTATTTCCTCTCATACTGAGACAGAGCATATCACTTGCAGTGATACTACGATCGCAGACTGGAAAACGAGCAGGCGCTTTGCTGCGATTATCTTGTTGCTCTCCTATCTGGTTTTATCAACATCCGCCGCACTGGCACAAGATTTCTCGGATCGAAGCTCAGAATTCATTAGCGATTTACAGAACGATTCTCAAGTAAAGGCTGTAGAACTTGCGGATTTCAACAACGATGGCATCGAAGATCTTGTTATTAGCCGCCACAACTCAGATCCCGTCTTACTGTTGAACGAGAATTCTGTGTTGGTTAATCGCACAGGTGATTTTCTAACCAATGCCGCAGAAGCCAGCAATTCAAACTACGCAGAGGCCTTTGACGCTAACGCTGATGGTTTGACGGACATCGTCTTCGGCCGTCTGGATAGAAGCCCCTTGCTTTACATCAACAGAGGCATCGACGCTAGTGGTAACTGGGCAGGATTTGATAATGGCACGCCTTTAGCCGGCGCCAACAATATTCTGGTTATTGAATCTGGCGATGTCACTGGCGATGGAGCACCAGATCTTTTCATCATTCAAGTGGAGATGGGTACCAATAGGCTGCTGGTAAACGACGGTAATGGAAATTTCACAGAAGAGAGTTCCCGGCTGGGGCCATTGGCAGGCAGCACACATCTGAGAGGTCATGCTGCAAGGTTGGAAGATGTTGAAAACGATGGCGATATCGACATCGTGTATATCGAGTCTGATCTTCGTTTATATATTTATTACAACATCGGTGATGGCAACTTCACTAGTCCGATGAGATCGGTATTCAGTAATCCTGATAATTTCGCCTATACATTTGGCGCTGCCGATTTCAACGGTGATGGCATATTCGACTATCGCCAGTACTCCAATCCTGCACCCAACGCGGAGATGTCGACCGGCACCTTTGACACAAGAGGCAGGCCTGAGTACACCATTCGCACCGACGCCCCAATGTTGCGAGGAAATCGCAAACACGGTTTCGTACATATGCGCGATTTCGATGGCGACGGCGATACAGACTACGTTCTGTCATCGATCATGCGAAACTTCGGCGGTCTTTTCAACTCTCGTGAAGGTCATCGCACCGAGATGGTTATCAACCAAGGTGTGAATTCAGGAACCTTCCGAACCTTTGTTGCCGACGCCTGGGCCTCCGAGGAGTCCTACGACATGAAAATGATAGACGTGAACGGTGATGGAAACCTAGACATGTTTATAGCTCACGATAACCGCTACGCGGTGTATGTCAATGGCGCACCACCCGCTGAGCTATCAATAGCAAGTTTTCAGGCACCTGCATCACCTGCCGGGGTTGATGCAACTTACTCAGTTGAACTGCAGGGCAATCCAGAGGCTACGTTCGATTGGGATTTTGGCGATGGCAGTCCGCCTGTCAGCACAAACAGCGCGAGCACCACTCATCAGTATGTCGAGCCAGGGCGATACCAGATTGTCGTCACGGCAACCGCAAATAATGGCAGCACCACACAGACGGTGATGACAGCTCGTGTCCATGACCCGCTAGAGGTGGGTTCACCGCAGGTGTCCATGAGTATCACCTACCAGTCTCGATCAGATGATGATCGCGTGTATGTCGTCAATCCCGATCACGACAGCATTACTGCAATTAATGCCATCACCGGTGAGGTGTTGGCAGAAATCAGCGTGGGCGACGAACCACGCAGCGTGTCAAGCGATGACTTTGGCAGACTTTACGTGGTGAATCGGTCCGATGCTACGTTGACCCGGGTAGACACCGAAACTTTAAGTGTGTTTGATACTATCGAACTAGCCCGTGGGTCCAGACCCAGTGCAATCGTAACTACCTCCGATGGGCAATTCGCCTACATTGCGCTGTCTGCAAGTGCCAAGATCATAAAGCTCAATCTAACCTCAGGTCAGATTGAGGCTGAGCTCAATAGTGGTCCAAATCCCAGAGAACTGGGATTGAGCGCTGATGGTCTGAGTCTTTACGCGCCGCGATTTATAAGCTTGCCTACGCCCGACGAAAGCACCCGGTCGCCTGCAAATGGCGGTGGTGAGGTCCTGATTATAGAAACGGGCAGTATGACCGTCAGCAGGTCTATTGAAATTCCATACAACAATCCTGTCGACGGGGTCGACACGGGAATCGAGTCGCGCGGAATTCCCAACTATCTTAGAGCACCGGCTATTTCACCGTCTGGTTTGCAGGCTTTCGTGCCAGCCAAGCTGGATAACATCTATAGAGGATCAATGCGCGACGGCAATGCTCGTGAACACGATATGCTGGTGCGCGGTATTCTGTCAGAGCTTAGTCTGGATGAGTTCAGAGAAGTCAGTGAATCACGTATCCAATTTGATAATCTGAGCCCGCCGGTAGCAGCAGCCTATGGACCAACAGGAAACTTCGTATTTACCGCTCATGAGGGAAGTCGAGTAGTGAAAGTGCTGGATGCATTCAGCGGCAATATCATTACATCGACAGACGTCGGATTTGCTCCTCTAGGTATTATTGCCTCACCAGATGGGGCACAAGTGTTCGTTCACAACTATTTATCGCGAAATGTAAGTTTTCTGAATACGTCAGGTTTGATGGACGGTAGCTACAACACAGCAGACGTGACTAGAACCATCGGTACGGTCACTAACGAGAAACTTAGCGAGCAGGTTTTACTGGGGAAGCGTTTGTTCCATGATTCTAAAGATACCAGGATGGCCTCTCAGGAATACATAAGCTGTGCAGTCTGCCATGACGACGCCGGTGGAGACGGTCGAGTCTGGGACTTCAGTGATGCTGGTGAAGGGCTGCGTAACACAACGGACTTGAGGTCGCGCGCCGAGATGGATCACGGCAATGTTCATTGGAGTGCCAATTTTAATGAAATTCAGGATTTCGAGAACGATATACGAGAAATCTTTGATGGAATCGGTTTGCTTGACAACGTGGATTTTAATGATGCCTACGGGCCATTGGATGAACAGAATCCCAAATCAGGTTTAGATGCGGATCTGGATGCCATAGCAGCCTACTTCAGCACGTTGACCAACGAACCACAAAGTCCACTCAGATCCAGCAACGGCGCCCTGACCAGTGCGGGCGAACGTGGAAAGAGTGTTTTTCAACAGGCAAATTGCGCCCTGTGTCATAGCGGTACACGATTTACCGATAGCCCGACATCGGTAGGTCACGATATAGGAACTGTAGATGCTGATACTGGCGGCCGACTTGGTCAACCTTTACTCGATGGCGGACTGGATACCCCGACCTTGAGGGGATTATGGATGGGCGCACCGTATCTGCATGATGGCTCAGCACCCACTGTGCAGGCTGCGGTGCAAGCGCACGACAAAAACATGAACACAGATCTAAGCCTCTTAAGCGAGGCGGACGTTGATGATCTAGCCAGTTATCTTCTTCAGATCGATGAGAGCGAGATAGCCGCTAGCTCCACCACCGATCAGGATGGTGATGGAATCATCGATAGCATTGACCCGGATGATAACAATGATGGGGAGGATGACTCGGGGGACACACCTAGTAATCCGAGTCCATCTATTCGTATAGATAGTGACTTTACTGACTGGGCCGCGGCATCCAGCTATGCCGCAGATCCAGACGACATCTCTGGAGCAGACAACCCGTTGGACCTTGACCAGCTATGGCTGGCACACGACGACGACACGCTGTATATCCGATACGACAGTCATGCGCCTGACGATGTGCAGTTGACTTGGGGATACAGCGTTCAGATGGATACGGATAGCAACCCTGCCACAGGCTTTCGTGGCTTTCAGAATGAGTTGCCCGTTGGCGTCGACTATATGATAGAAGGCAACGCACTGCATCGCTACACCGGAACGGGTAACGATTTTTCGTGGGGCCCCGGTTTTCTACTAGCGAGTGGGCTGGACGCAACTAAGCTTGAATTGGCTATTCCGCGTACAGCCTTAGGTAATCCTCCAGGTTTCAGGCTATTCATGTTTGCTAATAATTCCTCAGTCAATGGCTCAGCAGTTGACTACTACCCAGATGATGTAACCAATGCAGACGCAGCGCTAGAGACGCGTAGTTTTGCCTATCGATTCGGTGACCAATCTGTTACGCCCACTGACCCGCCACAAGAGAGCAGCCCCACGACATACTACAACCCTGCCACTATTGCACTAGACGGAAATCTGAACGAATGGAGCTCACTTGCCTCATTCGGGCCCGATCCAGACGACGCTAGCGGGATCAATACAATTGACTGGCGTGAAGCCTGGATGGCACACGATGCGGATAATTTCTATTTAGCATGGCGCAATGACACTGCTGCAGTTCTTTCGTGGGGCAATGGTATTCTGCTCGACACAGATCAGAACTCTAATAGCGGATTTGTAGGATTCTCCGGCGAATTTTCGCTAGGTGTCGATTTTCTGCTTGAAGCGAATACCGTCCACAGATACACAGGCACAGGAAACAACTGGTCGTGGGAAACGGTGGGTTCATTCGAGCCTGTCATTGTGGGTGATAACGTCGAAGCTCGCCTCCCTCGCACGTTGATTGGTAACCCGGAAAATATGTATCTGTTCTTTTCTGGTCAGAATTCGGCGATTGGTGGCGATACTGTCGACTTCTACCCCGATGCAGCAGGCAATACATTCGCTCGCGCCGACACAAGGAGATTTGCTTACAGTACGCTAGAGCAGGTAGCGCCCCCAGCAGCAGCATTGAGTATTGTGATCGATGGTAATTTGGCGGACTGGCAATCAGGTACCCCGTTAGGTGTCGACGATGCAGACGATATTGCCAGCCCTGCAACAATCGATTGGATGTCACTACGCGCACAGCTTGCAGGCGATGCATTGTATGTTGCCTATGAGACGTACGAGCCCATAGAATTGAGTTGGGGTCATAGCGTACTAGTAGATGCAGATCAAAATACAGCTACTGGATTTAGCGGTTTTTCCAACGAGCTTGCGATAGGTGCAGATTTCATTATCGAAGGACGACAATTACAGAGGTTTTCTGGCCAGACGCAGAGCGAATGGTCGTGGGAAGATGTCAGTGAAGTTGAGGTGGTTGTCAATGGTACAGCCGCAGAATTGAAAATTGATCTTGCGCTGTTGAATGATGCGGAAGCTGTGGATCTGATACTGCGGGGTGAAAACGCCGCCGTTAACGAGATGGGAATAGACTATGTACCAGATAGTGGGAAGCTTACTTTGAGCGATAGTGGCCCAGAGCTTTCAGCTGCATTACCGGAAGCTATCCGTGTTGGCGCAAGTGGACCTCTGCTTCTATTGCTTCTATCAACGTTTCCATTTCTGTTTGGGTATAACAGAAACTCTGGCGTTTCCCGGTTAGCCAGGCTTCTCCGATTGAGCGATAAAGCTCATAGAGGTGACTCATGGTAGAACGCGTGGCATGTTGATAACGCCGAGGCATTCACCGGCGACTATAAGCTGCCGGAGAAGGAGCTATTCCGCGTCGGTATGATACCCACATCCGTTATCGGCTAGAATATTGATTCTACTGAATAGAACTGTAGATCCTGTGCGCGATCGATCAGGAAGCCAAGCAAGTGGTGACACTTGATTACTTGATGGAATTCGTCTGGCTAGAGCTGGTGTGGGTGTGGTGTAAGCGCTCGAACGTTGAGCGCGAAGCATTTGTATTCCTGGTTGATAGAACGTAACCCCGGTGTTGCATTAAATTTCGGCCTAGGTGGGCGCACTCAGAACCGCTTCGCTGCTTCTATAGCAACATCTAAGTACCGTAGGCGGCCCCCGCTGTACTCATTTTTTCGGGATCTTTCGGGGCTGCCCAGGCCTAGAGTGACTAGGCCTGCGCGGCCCGACTCTATCCAGTAAAAACTCTGTGTAGTGGGGGCCGCCTCCGGTACTTATATACAGCTCTACAAGTCTCTGTACACAAAATTCTATGCAACACCGGGGGTTAAACACCGGGGGTTATGTGTGTTGCGTCTGGTTTCTGGTCCGTAAATAGCTGACGCCATAACTCACATTGCACCGCGATAGTACAAGCAGGTATACCCGATGCGTTGATCAAACCATAAGCCCGGGAGCTAGATTACACGTCACTTGACGAAGGTACACAACACTCATACAACTATTCATTGACTTACGATTTCCAGGTTACTGATGATGCCGGAGTCTCTCACGATACTCCGGCGCGCCGTGATCGGCCCTCGGGGCCTGTGGCATCTGACCATCCACGACAACACGTGCGACATTTGATATGACTCCAGACCGGTGTCATCGCTCTTCACGTAACGTATGACTGCCTAATATTTGCAATTGACTGGCGTCGAGACCCCTACGGTTCACAATTCATCCCATCAGACGGTTACTGACCATCTGTGCCGTAACCACGTGTTCTGACAAATCACTTCGAATACCCCGTTAACCCGGTAAATGCATAGTGTTGTCCGCGTGATTCGCTCATCGCGTGGGCGTACAGCCATTTAATGCGAGACAATAAATCCACTTCTCAGGAGACTCCAATGACCGCCAGCATCCAGATAGACCTCAGTGTGACCGTTAGACGGTGTATTAACTACAATGGATATCTCTCGTGACAAATACGTGGGATGCTTTCGACTTGAAGGTGTATGGGCGAGAAGTCTCTGGTTGCCATCACCGGGCGGAGGATATTGATATGCAAATGATGCGTACGGAGCTAGGTGACGTTAGTGACAGTTGTCCAATTCTGCACAGAGCGACATTCGCGATCGTCTGCGCGTTTATACATCTCATCCTGCTGGTTACGGCGGTAGTCACTCCGAGTGGTGATGCTCAGCTTGTCTGCATATACTTCGCAATGTTAAGCGGAGTGATTTTCGGTGGGTCCTTGTTAAGCTTATGGCAAAGAGTACGAGTACGAAGAGTGTCGAGTGTCACGTCTGATCGGTGAAAGTTAATGAGTGGCTGTCTGTTCATGCCGGTTAACTGACCTTTCACCATGAAGGAGGACAACAGACCTAGCACGGGTAGGTCTGGACTAACGCGCAACGATAATGAACCGACACGAATTTTTAGTTAAACAGATTCGACGTTAGTGCGTTAGTGTACCCATTGGCGACGTTGATAAATCACGCCGATGGAAAAACACAATAACATTGCTTGGCTAGACGGTGTTTGATGTCCCTTAGAAGGTTGATGTAAAGAAAGCAAGACACTGAGGTTTATGTTTAACACCACCATCCAAGCCGCCGCAAAGGCAATCTAGTCAGAGTGAGCAGACCTGAAGTACGTAGAAACTGATCACGGCACTGTGGACGAGAGGTACACACCTGCCCGGCAAAATCAGTTCTAGTATTCCATCTGCGTCATCACCCAAATGAAGTGGTAATCCGCGAGCTAACCGGAGCTCGTTCAACTACTGGCGCGTGCGCTTTCTCTAAACCTGATTGTCGTGTAATGCAGAATTGCAATCATAACCGGGTTGTTCATTACTCGTGAGTGGAGAGTTCTCAGGCATTTTTGGCGCTGCCAAGCTCGTCCTCAATCCAGTCTTGAACTGATCGATCAAAGTCGTCCATTTCTTCTTTCGAGCAGTTCCCAGGGCCACCGCATTCCTCCATCCACGATATCAAACTACCCTGTATTTCTTCGATCGGGTACTGCGGATGAAGCTTGTGAAGATGATCAATTGATTGGCGAAGCGTCAGCGATCGA